>WNFR01016909.1_pt1 | contig 12692 bp, 13 predicted proteins | sample 5400221 | NCBI WGS metagenome assembly WNFR01 (sample SAMN13153357, study PRJNA577476) | soil metagenome | isolation source: 40 cm soil under Madrone tree | place: USA:California | collected 2016-06-14 | reverse complement strand
AAAGTCCGACTGATCCGGCCATTCCCTTCCGAGACACCAGCACGAACCAAGCTCATTTTATTGCGGCGTACGCCTCAATCGTCTTCCATTGCCGCAGAGGTGTTTCACACTTTCTCGACCGCTCATCGGAGGTGCATACATTCTCGCTGTCTCATGACATTTTCGTCTTTTTTTTGCGACTACATAAACCTCCCTTCTATCCCCTCTTAAGATCCCAAGACAAGAACACATATTCCTATTGTTCTATTATTCGCATACTCTAAGCACTCACTATCATGTCAACGGATTCGTTCACGAACCAGAACTGCCAGATCAACGTCAAGCTCCTAATTCTGGGAACTGGACGCGTCGGGAAGAGCAGTTTGCTCTTGCGCTTTACAGACCAAGAGTGGTTACCGGAGCATGAGGCGGCAGCAACGATTGGCGTTGATACCTGGGTAAATCCAACAATTAAGCTTTTCACCACTTGGAGTGACTCATTTTGTTGAAGTCTCATAAATTGGATGTCAAAGGAAGGAAAGTGAATCTCACCATATGGGTATGTCCACCGTACACCCCTGAATAGTCCGCTGATACAATGTTTCCATGTAAGGATACTCCAGGGGTGGAGCGGTTTCGTGCATTTACTTCCTCATATTATCGCGGGACACAGGGAATCCTACTTGGTACGATTCAGATCATGCCCGAATCCGGCAGAGCGTCCGGCTGATCTGTGCCCATCGTTAAAGTTTACGACATCACGGATCGCGAGTCGTATGGAGCGCTCGGCTGGTGGTTCGCTGAGCGAAGCAAGCACGTCCCTGAGTCGGCTGTGAAGATCATTATAGGCAACAAGGTAGACAAGGTGTGATCCAACTCGTCCAGATGGTTTCCTGTACTATTTCACTGATCACCGCAACGCAGGAGAATGCGCGACAAGTGCCGACGACAGAGGCAGCGGCATACGCCGCGCGCATGGGCTGCCTGTTCGTGGAGACGTCAGCAAAGACCGCGGTTGGAGTGTGTGCTGCGTTCCGTGATGTGGTCGAAGGCATCGTAGAAACACCGGAGCTGACGGCTGGGCAAGAGCAGCGTAAGGTTTTACCTTCCAGGGCGATGAGTCCAACACGTGAGCCGCAGACAGATGAGGGGCGGTCAGCAGAGAACTCGGAGTGGGTTCAGATAATAGGGAGCATCTTCATCAATCGGAATATGATACGGTTCGGAGCGGGCGACCCCCTCGAGTCCCAGTTTAGATAGCGGTAATTTCGCACATTGAATCAGCGATATTGTTATCATTGCGGATCTAGTCGTCAGCTCTGCTTAGTCTGAAGGATGTGTCGTAAGTCGTAATAGTTCAGCAGAATACCATACTTTTCTGCATCATGATCACATGAAAGTCAACTGATAGACATTCTTATAAGACCACAAATTATTATACGTATTCCCCTCTTAGCTAATTATAATGATATCTAATTAGATATCTAATTCTAAACTCATTTTTTTTATAACTTTATAATAACTTTATAAAAGTAATTACAACCTTTTTTTTTGTTTTTATAATCTTATTTAATTATAAGACTCTCCAGTCGAGTCCCGACGACAGTGGCTGCCGGTTACACTTGCTTGTGGAGATACCAGAAAAGACCAGTTACTATGCCAGTGCTGTGGACCAGGTAAGAACCGCTCAAGTTCAGTGTTTCGGCTTCGGTGGAAATGGCGTGCACGCACGTGCACGGTAGCAATTAATCGTCGCGGGCCGGAAAACACGTACTTGCCCTCTTTCTGCATCAATCACGCCATCACATGCATCACCTCTCATTCTTCTGACGATTGCTAAAATCCCTTGTGCTTAAAACTTACAGATTACAGTACAATGGATAAACGATAACTCTCACGCAAGCGTATCTGGTTGTATACGAACAATGAGTGGTCGAGGTCATATTATTTCACTCAGGCTGCGCCGAGTTGACTGCTGATTCCAAATCCTAGGCCTTGCGATGGAAGACTCATTCAAATGGCAATATCCAGGACTAACATTGCGACTTGCTCATTCGTTGTATCATAGAAGGAACCATGTGATTGCCTTTACGTGTTACGCACTCACGACTACAGTATGGGTGGCTCTGTTACCATTTCATGGCTTTATTGGGTGTCCACTGGCATGCGCCATGAGGTGGGGCGCTTCCAATGCAATCATTTTATGTTTCGGTATAACTGACAGCCCCCAGCATCGACAATGTGTCGAACATTCGTGACCCCACCATTCCTTTTGGGTCATGCGATGAGTGACGAAAATCACCGATACATTGCATTTTCTTCCGACGGGTAACTCCACATGGCAGTTGTTAATATTCTCCTCGTGTGGCACCCTCTGTCCCGTACAGAAACTCTTCATTGTGAAGGAGACGAGTGAAAGGATGAAAGCGCCCTTCGCGGATTTATCACGTGATCTTCTCGCGCTAATGTGTTTGGTTGTTTGGCCAATATCAGACGCGCTCGCTTTCGTGCTTGGATAATTTACTCCTAGCGAATGCCTCTAACCCGCCCGAAGAAAAACGCCGCTCGTTCTACTGGTATCTCATCTGCTAGTTTCTTCCAATCGAGCTCCTCTACCAAGGGTTTCCACCCACCATCGTACTACGCTGCTGCCGCCGGTCTATCGTCTAATCCTGATCATGACAAGTCATCCGATACACAAACTCATCGTGCTACTACCACTGACAGAACCATCATCGATTTTGATGATTCATACATCCCCGCACCCATGCCAACGGCACAACTTCCAGTTTCGTCATCTGCTTCTTCGACAGAACCCAGTTTAGTTTCTCGGATGTCATTTTTGAACAGGAGGCTGTCGAAAGGCAACGGGACGAGTAACAAGTCGTCTTCGAAACGCAGAAGCCAGTTGGCGGATCTTCCCCTTGTCGAGGCTCAATTAGTCCCGTCTCTTCGAGACACCATCGACAGAATGACCAACTCCCCCAACAGCCAAATACACTCCCCAGCAATTGGACCCCATCCCACGCCCTCACAGATTAACCTGCCTGAGGCCCTTCAATCACCCTCGCAGTACTTTCAGCACCCTTCCACACCACGGGTTCGTTATCACCAGCCGCCGACAGGCCCAAGAACATTGCCAACACCTCCTCCGTCTACGCCGAAGTTCCCGAATGTTCAAGAAAGTAGCCGTATTCCAACCCCTGTTGGAGCAGCTAAAACGAAGCCGGGCTTGAAGCCCGCCCTCAAGAACGCGGTGGCGCCCTCGTCTGTGTCGAGCTCTGGACAGGGAAACCAGTCGTCGCCAACCAAGTCATCTCCAGCAAGATCGCTCAGATCGGTCAAGGCCATAGTTGGGCGAAAAACGCCGCGAAAATCTGCAGATACAGCTTCATTAGGTATTGCCGGTACCCAAGCGCAGGATGTGAGTACAACCCTGACTACGTTTTATCGGTGCTGAAGCAAGTTTGTAGACATCTAGTCCTATGAACGGCTCGAAGTATCCGGCACGTGAACGCTCTCGCACGGACCCTGGTCACGTCTCGAAGATACCGTCGCTGTCACCTCATATCCCAGCCACGCCTCGGATGCCTCCACCTGTCCCTATGGGCACTACGCCGGGACAAACGCCACGCGGTATTCCTTTCAACAGTGGATATGCTGGCGTCTATAATAGCTCTGGATCCGAATTGAATCTACATGGCGAACGTGGAAGGGCGTTGTTCGTCACTAACGCCGTGATCGTACCTTCCAGTTCAAGTTCCAGTGAAGAGGTCGAGACTCCCCAGCCCACTCCTATCCATGATCCCTCGGCTTGGTCGGCACGTGTGCCTCAGGAAAACTACCCCTGGAGACCTTCACAGCCAGTCGGCCTCGGCCTTGGTATGTCTGAGAGAATGCGTGATACCCACTCCCATGTGAGACCTCTCGCGGTCAGTGGAAGGGGAAACGCAGATGCAGAGTTCGAATACCATTCTGATGTGGGCGACGAAGATGAAGAACATCTTGCCTTATCTTCCAGTGCATCATCTGCCCACCTCCGTTCTCTCATACAGAACCGCCAAAGCCTTCGCCCTCCCGATTTATCAAGAAACGTCAGCAACACCTCGAGGAACTCACTGCCGAACCCTTGGGACATGGATTCTGGCGGTACCGGGCCGAATGAAAGTGATCAGCGAAGGCGAGAGTTAATTGAGCTCGTCAAGGGAATGGAGAAAGGTCCCTTGTATCCGCCGCAACCTTACGAATATGATTGTATGTCTGACGATGAATACGTTGGGCAGCATGGCCTAGCCATCAGCCCTTCCGACGATTTGGGCCACAACAAGAATACGACGCAAGGACTAGGGGACGAAGATGGAGGCCGCTCGAGACGCCGGTCACCTGTTGCTGAGCCAAGCCAATCAACTCCTAGACAACCACCTACGCAAGGAAATATTTCTGGCGAGCGCATCGGATATTCTTCGTCTAGAAAACTACCTGGTGCCCATGGTCGCGTGGGGAACGAGGCATCAGATCGTAGAAATGACCGAGATACGGAATTTTCACCCCTATCTCAGTATTCTGGCGACGAGGACGGACAACGTGGCCCTGACGATAGGACAAAACTGGTTTCATCTACAAGAGATGGTTCTTCATTCGGAACGACCCATGAGCACGATCGTCCCTTGTTACGAGAATCCCCTCGTAGAACCCATGGAACCAATGTTGTCCCTTATACCTCGTTGCGCCGCGCCAGCTTTGGTACTGAGGGCTTCTCTCAAAGACCTCATCGCGTCAGCCCTGCAACTAGTCCTGCCCAGACCAGTCTTGCCGGAGCGCATATGACAGGTGGGATCCGGAGTCTCTCTCAGGTTCATGAGCACAGAGTGACTCCGCAGCCGCCAGATCGTGCCCAGGGTGCTCATCTCCCCTATTCAGACAGTACGTCCTCGATCGAAAGCCTTCGATGGCATAATGAAGATCAAGACATGAGCGTAGGTGCAGAGGCCATCCTCGGGCAACTCGGCACGAAAAATCAATCCACTACGAACGGGAGTTTGCCAACACTCTTACGGAGACAAGAAAACGTGCGAAAGGCCGCGCGGAATCGTTCATCTAAATCCCCTTCGCCCAGAGAAACCCGAAACACGCTTCCGCGGCTAGAAAGCGACCTGTATGAGGGTCGTGGCGTTTGTAAAGCTTATGAGGAGGAAAATTCAATTCTATTACCTCGCAGTCGCGAACGTAACCCGCCTCCTCCAGACCACGACCGACGAACTTGGCTCTCCACTATATCCACCTCGGCCTATCATTCGCTACTTGATCGGTATGGTGAAGTTGAGATTAAGAGGCAACAAATTATCTGGGATCTCTGCGAGACTGAGAGAGAATTCGTGCGGCGGCTACGGACGTTTGTACACTTGTTTATTCGCCCACTGCGCATGAAAGATAGCGTGGCCTGGCTCGCTGGCGTCCCTCCGGAAGTCGCACGGCTCTTCGACTGGTTAGAAGACCTGATCAACATCCACGCACAGATATCATCGGCGTTGCGCGCTATCGTTTCAGAGCAATACCCGATCGTGATGCGCATTGCCGGGAGAATACGAAGCTTCGTGTCGCGTCTGGAAGTTCATCAACCCTACGTCGTTCGACTAGAAAGCACGACGGTGTTGATCAAGCGGCTCACCGGGGAATCTGGTAGCGACTTTGGCGAGTTCATCAGAATCCAGCAAGAGCAAGAAGAGTGTCATTGTTGGAGCGTAGAAGCCTTCCTGGTCGAACCAGTTAACAGGCTTGTTGACTACCCGCTTCATTTCAAGGTAAGAATCAAATCATCGCCTTCTCGTTCTGCACGACTCATGTCTCGTCCAGCGGCTGCTGGATGTAACGCCGAGGGATCACCCAGATCACTTAGCCACTCTTTCGCTCGTGCACTGCACGGAAACGATGATCCGCGTGATGCGCGAGGTCAAACTACAGGAAGAAGAATACACCCTAGTCAAGGAACGACTAGCGAAAATAAATGGGCTGCCTTCGTCGGTTCAGCTCGGCCATCGATCGCGGAGACTGCTAGCAAGGGGGAGGCTAGGGCGGGAATACCCTCGGGACAGGGTACGCATATCTACAAACGTCGGGACGCTTCGAGAGAACGGAAATTCTGACCCTGCCGCTGGGGTCAGACAGTCGAGGCTCATCAACGCAATCCAATCGAGAGCGATCCGCTCTGATTCCATAAGGACAGCTTCAGAGTCAAACACGTCAATGGCGTCGCACTTCTCGAAAGATCTTCAGACCGCGTCTCATCCATCAGAATTTCCTCAACGTGTAGCGTCGGCTTCGTCATCGTCGCACCCAAATGCATGGGACGGCCAGTATGCCCCTCAAAAAAATGCGCGTCAGAGCCTGGGCCCGCATGGACAAGCCACAAAATCGCTCTATACCCTCGTCTTCAATGACATTGTCGTCCTGGCATCACCCGCCTTGGACGCGAGCGGCTGCCGCGACTCGGATCAGGGTACGCAAACGCAAACAGATTCGTGGTGTCTTCTCGAGGGAATAGGCCTCTCCCGCGTATTGAGGGCGATAGAAGACTCAAACCAGATCATTTTAGACTTGCTCCCAGTCGACCCTGAGAATGTCGCAACAGGGGGTATGCCTGACAACGGACAGGTCATTATGCTCTCTCTTTCCATTCCATCGACGTCTTCGACGGGAGTAAGGCTAGACGCATCCAGCCTGTCTCGTTTACGCCAGAATTGGATATCCGCGTTTCAAGAATGTGCCGAGCACACGCTTCGCGCCCTGTCTTTTCCAACACAGTCGGGGAAATTAGTCGCACCCACTCCCGGTCTAGGTTGGGACAATGGCGCGCAGACTTCTGTCTCTGCGATCCCGACAAGCGGCCTACCTCTTCCGAAGAGCCCTTCCACGCAGCTTGCGGAGCAGAGCGCCGATCCTGCCAAACAGGAGCGAGAGGCTCGTGGTTGGTGGGCACTGCGCTTCCAGCAGGTTCTTCGCGAGATGCAGCACGGTTCTGGCGGCGGCGCGCTTATCACTATCTCGCCTGGCAATATCCCTCCTAGTCGTGACAGCGCTGGCAGGCGAGTGATATCGCAGCCCCGCGTTCTCAAGCTTTCGTCACTCTCATCGTCCGAGTCAATAGTTACCCGTGCCCGCCCTTCCTGAGCTCGAATTATAGCGTGCCTGTCTCGTAAACTCTCTATTTGTGTACGCCCCTATTGTTGTACCGTTACCTTATCGTTCGTTTGTGGTTATTGCAATGCAAGCGCTTTCGTCAAAGGCGGGGCTGGATCGAGAACGAAAAAAAGAGATGTCATTCACAAGGGCATTTCCGATGGGAATTCCAAAACAGGCGTCTGTTTTGGGCGCATTACGGCGGCTCGGCATCGGCCATTTTGTCAGATGATAAGACGCTCCACCTGTGCAGCCTCCATCAATTGCTCTGCATCGATGGGGTCATCACTTTGGAATGCGGAGCAGGATGGAGGAATGTATATAAGAGCCAGAGCCAGTGTCGTGCATGAGAACATCAGTGTTCTCATGACACACAGTGCCCAAATGCCTAAAGTCTCACCTCTCTTGTGGAGCTTTGTAGATGGTAGAAGGTTGATAAAGAGAAGGCTGCTTGCTATCTCGTAAATGCGCACTTCCAGCACAAATGTCAAATCGATCTCAGGCGGGGGGGATGGCGCAGTGCGGCGGTGCGGCGTACCTTCAACTTTGATCGATAGGTGCCGCCGTACACAGACACGGGCATAGCTAGACCGTGCTGCGCCCACTACTAGACTAGTGCGAGAATTTTTAGGATTCACCTCTATCCCTGGTCGTCGGATGACTACAATCCTATTGTGGTGGCCGAAAATCATCCTAGCAAATGACCGCCGGGGAATCCCCTCTCGTCGTCGCGTCGCGTCGCGTCAGGCCAACGTTCACGGCCACTTGTAGCTTGTCTAAATTTCATCGGGGAGCCTGAAAAAGTGTTTTCGTGACGTGTCTATCGAGAGTGTGTGTAGTGGGTGAGAGGAGAGATATCGTGGAGCAACTATTTATGGTCAAAAATGTTGGCGTGGCGTCCAACTACACGCCCAGCTCTAGCCATTGGTCGTGGGTCATAATTATACAGTATCGTCTGACTGGTGGCCGGTGGCCTCCGCAGATTGCCAGTGGAGCAACGCAGGAGAGCAGGAGTTTACTGTATTGAAGCGCCAGCACACGTTGTGCACCCCCGCCCTGGTGACTCATCCGTGTAGACATGTCCGCAATAACGTGACTATACCACTTTGAAGAGACGAAGATGGGGTAGAGAGAGACATGGGAGGCGCCTATTACTTAACTTAAGAATCCGTCCCTGACCCTGGTGCACGCTTTGGGTCCTGTGTCTGTGAATCGCCGTGCTTCTGCACGTAGATGAGATTGGTGGGTGGATCGGGTGGGTCCTTTTTTGACCTGAAGAAAATAATCACCAGTGAGGAATAGCATGGGACACTGCGCCCATGGGTTGCTCACACAAGCGTGCGAGGCTAAGACCGAAATAGGCGAGTGGCCAAGGAGCCAATTAAGCGCGCTGGCCGCTGGCATAGCGGACCCTGCTTCGAGCGAAGGTTTTGAAAAACTTGGGCTCAAAACGTTGCCGTACAGTGATTGCAATCACGTAACCAAAACTTGGAACCTCGCCGTCATCGGTATCTTGGCAGGAAATGGTAGTGCGACCGAAACCGGGACGTGGCCTGAGAAGTTACAATGACAACTGAGCCTGCAGATTAGAAACTGAGAAATAGCATGCTGGCATGGAAAAACATTTACATGGTGATCTCACAAGGCCCCGAAAGAAGACAACACATACGTGGACCCCGACTCAAAGACTTCTTCTGTGTGGCATAACTGCTGGAGCAAAGAATGTGTGTGCACTGGTTCTGGTTCGAATTCGGTCCCTTCCTACAAACTTGACCTACCTGCCTGCCTCCATCACAAAATTCGGTCGGCACGTGCTTCCGCCAGCGCTGACTAGAGCTTTACCCCAGGCTACAACAGCTGCCTCCATATGCACTAGTGTCGGGCTCTTTCTTGAGATATAGATGAGATCGAGTTTTTGTCAATATCCTGAGGAGCACGGGATGTAAGCGCGAGGTGTAAATGGAGAGGTCATACGGTCGAAAACGTACATGCGGCCTTGAGCGTCCCTAGCAATCCATCAAGGATGCAGTCAATTCATTTTGTACAGATATGAAGTGTCACTGAAGATCACCCCCACCGCGTTGAAGGATCCTGATTGTAATGGTTTATTACATTGAGACCTGTGAGTGGGAAAACGGGTGTTGCTGTCACACTTCGTGACCCTGTCACTTTGTTTGGCCCAAGCCCAACGTCCAACATGATTCAACTATCCATCCCGCTTGATGGCGACGTACCTGGCGAACGGTCTGAGCAACGAAATCCTTTTATTTCAATTTCGGAAATTCTCCATGGAAATCCCAAATTTCCGGGCGTCAACTTTTCCCGCCGGATAATCTAGCCAATACCGTAACCAAACCACCTCGAGACCTCGAGAGATGGGGCCTCACGCAGGCGGGCATGCTGTACCATCACGGTACGATAAACACGTAAGGCCATCAGGGCGAAGCCCAATGGGGCTGAGGCTTCGCGTCATTGCGGACAGGCGAAATGACAGTAGGCTGCAAGGTATGAGCACACCGTTCCGTCAGATTGTCGGCACAATTGCGCGCGTTCGTCTCGTTCCCGATCACCTTTGTTGGCTGGTGGTCGGCGGACATTAGAGTAAACGTCACGGTTGGCAGCTTTGTGCACACGGTTCGTAACGCGCCAACCTTTCGCTCTACCACCTGCCTATCGAGAATAATTGTGGTCCAGCAAGTGCCGACAATTCCGCCCGCTCACATGCACATGGTCCTCGGAATTCGCACCGACTGTCATTTCCGCTAGACCGACCAACAAAACGTTGATGCACGCGACTGTCATGTGGCGCCGTGATGGAGTGCGTCTTATTAATTCGCAGATCCTTGCTGAGGTGATACTGTATTAACATCAGTCACCAAAAGAAGTTCCCCGCCGGCATTCAAGTGGGCCACCGCCGCTCGAGGCGACAGAGAAGAGCATGTTGTAACAACGCATCTGAGTGTGGCTGGTCGGTGAGTGCCATTGTCCGACGAGATGAGATGAGCATACAATGATGAATTTAACAAATCACTCCGAGTGGATTGATTGATTGACCAAGTAGCGCGTGGGAAATGTAGACGCCACCAACACCGTTCCGTAGGTCCGAGTCGTCTCGTGTGGCATCCACCTCAAGGTAAAGAGTGTTTGTCTATGATGGCGGTGCCTTGCGATTAGATAGCGAGGGAGTGTAAGCAAGCGTAACGATAAGCACAAAAGTTGGTACCTCTCGTAGCAAGTGATTGAGTGATTGAGGTCACTGACCTCACGTGGCTACTAGTATCATTATCCGAGTAGTCCTTCCTTCTATCCCCCTCCCCCCGCCTCAACCTCCCCCACGGGGAATCATAGAAGTGGGCTATGATGTAGTCACATGGTACAATCAACACGCACGAAGAAGAAGCGCGAAGACTTGGAGACACGGAATTGTGCCCTGTCATCCGTAGCAGAAAGACGCGCTGTGTTATTGCTTTCTTCCGTCACATCGGGCATTACATTGCCAAGCCGCCGACCAGATGATTGCCCGTGGACGTTGTGGGGTCCGGGACGGAAAGCCGATATTATTAGGGTGCTTTTGCGTGAACACCGCGAGATGCACGGACGCACCGGCGGCCGCGTCAGAGAACCAAGCGCCGCTGTCCATCATCAAAGGGACATCAGACCATAAGCCACAACCCTCATGGATGTATCAAAGCTGTGTGCGCAGCGTTGCCCAACTCCATGTAGAATGCATTATGTTCGAAAGCGGTGATGATGGCCTTCTTTTTTTTTGCACGGGTTTATTGCGCGACGAAGTATGACATGGCCTTCTTGCTTCTGCCGACAGTTCCGACTCGACTGTTGCGTCCGACCAGGGTAAGTACAGTCGTAGTCCTGAGTGGGGGGCGTCTCAAGCGACACATTCCATCATACATCACAAGACTGCACAATAAGTCGGCATTCGGGCGTTTTGCCTCGCCCAAAAAGAAAGCCATTGCCAGTCGGTTCGCCCCCAGAGTCGCGTATCATGCTTTAAACGAGTACACGGAACAGCGAAGGAAAATGCAGAGAAAGCTAGTAGGCCGCGGGATCGAGCTCCCAACGGGCGGCTCGGGGGAGACATCTTGCGAATGAAGAACCGAAGATCGTACTAATTTCGAGAGGACGCGCTGAAAAGACGCTCGGCGGGGAGACGAGGGGAAATCCCCGTCTGCAAATGGAAACGCTGGCTGACAGGAACGGGGGAGGATCGATATGAAGGACAACGAGGAGGGTGGGCTGTTGAATGTAGTACTACTAGTTGACTCAGCACTTTTGCGTTTTTCAAATCGTCGCTTGGAGGAGCCCCAGGCGCGCCTCGCTTCGAGGAGTTTGTAGTACTAGAGGAAGATAGAAAGACCCCAAGAGACATCGCAGGTCGGGCAGGGCATGAACACAGACGATTGGCGCGATGCTGCGATGCACTGGCAGGTACTTGTATGACTCACGGACTCACCAAACCTAGGTCATTTCGAGTTGCCCGCAATGCACAATCATTCGTGGGCCTGATCTTGAACCAAACGTAACACGACTGAGAGGACGATAACAGCATCAGAGTCGCTCCATTTATTCCATTGGAATTTCGCCCGGTCACTCTATATGAGGAAAGCAGTAAAAAATTACAGTAGGCAGAGGAGGCATGTCGTCAAACAAATATGATATCTTATCATTAAAATACAATGGAGCCAACTTGGCTAAACGGGTCCCAGCAAGCCCTCGCGCAACGTCCGACAAGACAAGGCGCAGACGAAACGAAACACCCCGGCCTGTTGGTTTATCTCGTCGCACGACTTGGGCATATCCCAAACCCAAATGGGGACTGAATCGCATGTGTCATACATGGGGGCATACGCAACCGAAACGGGGATTGCGGACGATGAAGCTGCGGTGGCGGCGTATAGCTAACACCCGTTAAGCTCGCGGCGTAACGCCTCGGCCCAGGCCATGGCAAAGTAGCACACGCTCATCGGGACTCCGCACTTGACCACTACCTCATTCCAGTCCCACCGTCTCCCACCCCAGCGGCCGCCGAGTTTGAGCCGCCAGCTCTCGCCGCTGCCACTCGACTCCCACCAGAGGTTGCTCGTCACCCATAGTTGGACCGCTCGAGAGCACGACGTGAAACTGCCTATCACGGCCCAGCAGACCACCGGCCGTTGCTCGTAACCGATCAGAGCCAGGGTGGCATGTGTTGCGGGCCAGCAAATCGCCTGAAGGGCCAGGAGCCGAATGAGGGTGGATAATGGAGGATAGTACACCTTCCATCGCTGGAATAGACCGGTCGTAAGGCTGAGGCACTGGTATCCGGTGAGGGCAGCCTAGACACATTGAATTGTGAGGACAACAGATAAGAAGGTAAATGCGTACCCAGAGGGCAGACACGGCGTAATCAATTGGAGCGATCTTCCCGTTTTGGGGCGCGTGGAAAGCGAGATAAAGATTGTAGAGTACCCCGAATACCGCAGGTACGACGGAAAGCAGACGGGATGCCTCAAATAGGACGGGGGTGATGTGTTGGAGGG
>WNFR01006084.1_pt1 | contig 12694 bp, 11 predicted proteins | sample 5400221 | NCBI WGS metagenome assembly WNFR01 (sample SAMN13153357, study PRJNA577476) | soil metagenome | isolation source: 40 cm soil under Madrone tree | place: USA:California | collected 2016-06-14 | reverse complement strand
TGGTGGCGCAGGTCGGCGCGAGCCAGGTCGTGCTCGGCACCGACCATCCCATTCCATGGGAAGAGCATCCGGTCGACCACGTCTTCGCCACCAAAACCCTCACCGACAAACAAAGGGTGGCAATTCTGGGCGGTAACGCGACACGCCTATTCGGGATGAAGGAAGCCTGATCGCGCGCCCGGCTGTCCGGTGCCGCAACGGCATCGGCGACCGGCCGGTCTTTGGGCGATCATCGCGGCAGCCGTGCGACATTCCACGCGTTAGCAGCCAATCCACTTATTTGGCTTTGGCGAACAGCTTCAGAAGCTTCGATGCTTTTGAGGATGCGAAATTTTGCCACGGCGGCCGCGTTTGAAAATTAGCCACCTATGGTGGGTTCCTTGCGGAGTAGCAGATGCGCGCGATGGTGCTGTCGGCCCCGGGGGCGCCTCTCCAGATGCAAGAGCGGACAGACCCCAGCCCCGGCGATGGGCAAATTCGCGTCAAGGTAAGCGCGTGTGGGGTTTGCCGGACTGACCTTCATGTCGCCGACGCGGAGCTTCCCGGCATCAAATACCCGATCGTTCCGGGCCACGAAATCGTCGGCCGCGTCGACCTTGTCGGCAGCAACGTCACCACACACAGGATCGGTGACCGGGTCGGAATCCCCTGGCTCGGATACACCTGCGGCGTCTGCCGTTTCTGCAAGGACGGCATGGAAAATCTCTGCGATCGTCCGCAGTTTACCGGATATACGCGGGACGGCGGCTTCGCCACGCACACCATCGCCGACGCACGCTACGCATTCCCGCTCGGTGAGGAAGGCGACGATGTTTCGATTGCGCCACTATTGTGCGCCGGCCTGATCGGCTGGCGATCGCTGGTGCTGGCGGGCAATGCCGGACGGCTCGGCATCTATGGCTTCGGCGCAGCCGGGCACATCGTTGCCCAGATCGCGCGCTGGCAGGGCCGGTCTGTTTATGCTTTTACGCGATCTGATGATACTGCGGCGCAGGAATTTGCCCGCCGACTCGGTGCGGTGTGGGCCGGAGGGTCGGACCAGCTGCCCGAACCTCCGCTCGATGCCGCGATCATCTACGCCCCCGCCGGACAATTGGTGCCGGCGGCATTGCGAGCGGTACGCAAGGGCGGCAGGGTGGTATGCGCAGGAATTCACATGAGTGATATTCCGAGCTTTCCTTACGAACTTCTTTGGGAAGAAAGACAGCTGGTGTCGGTTGCCAACCTCACACGCCAGGACGGACTGGATTTCCTTAAAATTGTTCCTCAGGCGGGAATCCGGACCCAGACGACGGCATTCCCGCTTGCCGAGGCTAACGAGGTGCTTACAAAACTGCGGACGGGACAAATTTTGGGCGCCGCAGTCCTGAAACCCTAGGCCGGCCGGTGCATGACAACCTCAATGACAGCCAACTCCCGCATCCGGACGGCGTCTTCGCATTTCGGATGGAGTCCGCGATGCATCCGACGCTGTACCCGAGGTTGCCGCGCTTTAGGAGAAATATAATATCGGCACGGTTGATTGGGCGGCCATTGATGCATCTGGAACGCCTGGGCGACCTCTGAAACAATGCCACACCCGGATCGCTCATTGTGAGGCGCTTTAGGCCTGATACCGCGGAACAGTAATGTCGCCATCCCCGAAATCAGGACGTAAAGCCGCTTCTCGTGCGGAGCGGACGCAGCGGCAACGCCGCCACCCAACTCCGCGGCTGAACGCCGAAATGGCGTCCGACACAGCATTTCGAATTATAGCAGGCCGCTACCTTAGGGATTTGACTGCAAATCATGAGACGACATGCAGAGGCGAGTCCGTAGCCCTGCATAAAATGCGCATTGCGCTCACTCGATTGCGCACCGCCATACTTTTTTTCTCGCCGATGATCGACGACCCCAAGCGGGCGCGAATAAGGGATGAATTGAAGTGGCTGAACAGCCAGCTCGGCACCGCGCGCGATCTGGACGTCGCAATGGAGCGGCTGGAGGCCGACAACAAGCAGCAGCAGCCAGCAACGCCCTATTATCGGTCCTGGAACAAGAAGCGCGCGGACAGCCATCGCCATCTGACGCAGGCGCTTCGGTCAGCGAGGTATCGGCGTCTGATTGAAAGCATATCCGGTTGGATCGAGAATGGACCCTGGTCAACCAAAAAGGGAAAGCAGGCCGCGCAGGAGCGCGCTTCCCCAATCGCCGTATACAGCGCGCGCAAACTGACGCAATGGCAGGAAAAGCTTCTGCAGAAGTGCCGCAAGCTTCGGAAGATGGACACGAAGAAGCGGCATCGGCTGCGTCTGCTGAACAAGAAACTATGCTATTCGATCGAATGTCTCGAAGATTTGTTTCCAGACAAGAGACTTTCGAGGCAACCGACTGCGCTGAAGTATCTGCGCAAAGCGCAAAGATCTCTCGGGCAGTTGAACGACGATGCAAATAGTCGATCATTAGCGGCCGCATTGCAGCGAGATGGCATCCCGGCGGCCCCCTTGGAGTTTCTCGGCCCGAAGCGTGAAAAGCGCCTGATACGGACGGCAGCCGCGGCATACCGGAAGCTGGCTGCGCTGAAGCGGCAACCTCGGCACGTCAGCCTTCGGTAAGGTCGTTATCGGCTGCAGGGAAATCCATCTCTTTCACGTCAGGCCTGATGATTGGCTTTCAAATCCATAACAGTCGGAAGACTAATCAGCTCTTGGGCCCGTTGCTGAACAGGTTCGACGTGGTTTCGATCATCCGTTCGCCATGCCTGAAAAGCCGTTCACAGTCGCGGCGGACAAAGTCGATCTGGTGCTGGCCGCATTCCTCGCACATCGTCTTGAGGTCCTTGACCGAATGCGATCCGGCCATTTTCGAGATGAATTCGGAGAACAAGTGCGTTTCGGTTCGCGCCCGATCGAGCATCTCATTGGCAGCGAACACCATCTCCTCAAGTATCACCATTTGCGCGCCGAACATGAAATCCAGGGCGCGCTTGTTCTCCTTGGTCAATCGCGTCGCGGCATCGGCCGCCGACTGTTCAACAATCGCGGCGACACCCGGTTCGGAACGCTCAGACATGATTACCTCCCCTCCTATATCCTTCTAAAACCGGCACCCAGCGTAAGCGCGGCCGATAGCTTAAATTCATTCCAGCTGCTAAGGCAGATATGATCGGTCATGCTTGTGTCGAGATGGTCTCGATCGCGAATCCGCCTGCTCAAAGCAACTTGCCGTCGGGTCCAAAAAATGGATGTGCCCGTCAAAGTCGTTGTGTCTCCGAGGTTTCCCGCATTAGACTACGGTCGATCCCAGCCGTCATCCGCTTTAGCCGTCTGCAACAAGGAGCTATCATGAGGCGTTCCCGTCGCGCTTTTGGTGTTGTTGGCGGCGGGCACCTGTGCTGTCGCGATCGGCGAGACGTGGGCGCAAGAGCTGCGGTCAGGAATCAACAATATCGATACCGTGGTGGTGATCTATGCGGAGAACCGCAGCTTTGACAATTTGTATGGATCGTTCCCTGGCGCCAACGGCTTGCAGAACGTCACGCCGGGAAACTCTGCGCAGGTCGATCGCGATGGAACGGTACTCAAGGAGCTTCCGCCGGTATGGGACGGGCTGACAGCCAAGGGCGTGACCCCGCCGGTGACGCAGGCGCAGACCGAGCACCTTCCGAACAAGCCATTTGCAATCGATGATCCAAACGGCTTCAAAACACCGCACGGCGTCATTACCCACGATCTCTGGCATCTCTTTTACCAGAATCAGATGCAGATCAATGGCGGCAAGAACGACCGCTTTGTGGCCTATGCCGATGCCGGCGCACTGGTCATGGGCCACTACGATGGCTCCAAACTTCCGATGTGGAATGTCGCCAAGACATACGTGCTGGCCGACAACTTTTTTCAAGGCGCGTTCGGCGGCTCGTTCCTCAATCATTTCCAATTGGTGTGTGCCTGCACGCCGGTCTATCCGAATGCCGACAAGAGCCCAGCCAGCAAGCTGATTGCGGCGGTTGATCCCGATGGCGTATCGCTGACACTGGCGCCCAATTCACCGAAATCGGCAATGGACGGCATTCCAAAGTTCGTCAACAACGGCACGATCTCGCCCGACTTCTATGCCGTGAACACGATGCAACCGCCCTACCAGCCGAGCAGTATCAAACCGGCGAAGGACGGAGACCCGCGCCTTGCGGATCCGGACGTGCCGAACATGCTGCCGCCGCAGCACGACATAACCATTGGCGATCTGCTGAGCCTTAAAGGCGTGAGCTGGGCCTGGTATGCGGGCGCTTGGCAGGACGCGCTCGATGGCGGGCGCGGCAAGCCGGTACCGAACTTCCAGTTTCATCACCAGGCGTTCAACTATTTCGCCCAGTTCGCGCCCGGGACTCCTGCGCGTGCCGAGCATCTCAAGGACGGCGGGATGAGCGGAGTGGAATTCATCAAGGATATCGACGCTGGCCGGCTGCCGCAGGTCACGTTCTACAAGCCGCAGGGAAATCTTAACGAGCATCCCGGCTATACCGACACGATGTCGGGCGACGAGCACATTGCCGACGTGATCGCACATCTCGAAAAAAGTCCGCAATGGCCCCACGTGCTTGTGATCGTCACCTATGACGAAAACGGTGGATTTTGGGATCATGTCGCGCCGCCCAAAGCCGACCGCTGGGGTCCGGGCTCGCGCGTCCCCACCATGATCGTATCGCCTTTCGCGAAGAAAGGTTATGTTGATCACACGCTGTACGACACGACGTCCATCTTGCGCTTCATCACCCGGCGTTTCGACTTGCCTGTCCTGCCGGGGCTTGTCACGCGCGACGCTGCACTTCGGGCCAACGGCCATCTCCCCGTGGGCGATCTGACCGACGCGCTGACATTCTAGCGGACCGACGGACATTCAACGATGCTGCAGTGGACGCGCTCATAGGCACCCGGCTGAAAAAGCAGCGATCCTCACATTGTCGACGTTGCTTGATAGACTATTCAGTACGCGTCTGCGTCCGGATTACACCGAGCAGTAGCGCTCCTTGATATCGTTGTTGGATAGTAGCTCGCGCGCAGCAGCGTGATAAACCACCGCGCCCTGATCCAGCACATAAGCGCGATCGGCGATATCGAGCGCTAATTCCACATTCTGCTCGACCAGCAGGACCGTGGTTCCCTGCGCCTTCATGGTACGAAACAATTCGAACATTTCGTCGACCAGCACAGGCATGATCCCTTCCGATGGCTCGTCGAGCATGATCAGATCAGGCTTTGCGATCATCGCCCGCGCGATGGCCAACATTTGCTGTTCGCCGCCGGACATCGTGACGGCCTCCTGATCCAGACGCTCGGCGAGCCGCGGGAAGATCCTGGCGATGCCTTCGATCAGCTCGACCTCCCTTTTCTTTTCAGGAGACGCCACCAGGCCGAGCCGAAGATTTTCCCGCACGGAAAGTCCCTGCACGATACGCCGCTCTTCCGGAACGTAGGCGAGGCCAAGAGCAAAGCGCACATGCGCAGGCTGACTTAACAGCTCTCGGCCCTTAAAAAGGGCCGACCCAAGCGTCTTGTCCATTAGACCCATGATGGACTTCAAGGTCGTGGTCTTGCCGGCGCCGTTGCGGCCGATCAGACAAACGATCTCGCCTTTCGCCACTTCGATACTGATGTCCTGCAGCACATGGCTGGCGCCATACCAGGCGTTCAGATTGCTGATTTGCAACATCCGCTCAGTGCTCCCGCTGGCCAAGATAGACCCGCTTCACCGCCTCGTTCTGGCGAACCTCCAAAGGCGTGCCCTCCGCCAGCAACTCCCCGTGGTGCAGCACAAGGATGCGGTCGCTGATCCCCAGCACCAGCTTCATCTTGTGCTCGACCAGAATAACGGTCCGTTCGGTGGCCAGCTTCACGATAAGATCCATCATGATGCGAGTTTCTTCCGGGCTCATTCCGGCGGTCGGCTCGTCCAGCAGAAGCAGCCGCGGCCCGCTCGCAAGCGCCATTCCGATTTCCAGCGCGCGCTGCTCGCCGTGAGCAAGCGTTTTTGCCATTCGCCCCCGAGACTCCCACAATCCAACCAGCGCCAGCAATTCATCGGCCCGTTCGGTCAACTCGACAAGCCTGGCGCGAGGACGCCACATATCGTACCGCGACACCAGCGCCTGCAGTCCGATGCGGATATTCTCGCGCGTCGATAGCTGGGGAAATACATTGGTGATTTGAAAGGACTTTGCGACACCCATATGAGCAAAACGATGCTGCGGAAGTCCGGTCACATCCCTGCCCTCGAATTCCACGCTGCCGCTCGATGGCCGTAACGCTCCGGACAGCAAATTGAAATACGTGCTCTTGCCGGCGCCATTGGGGCCGATGATCGATGTGATGGCGCCCTTGGTGAATTCCGCCGAGATGTTATTCAGCGCGACGAATTTGCCGAACACCTTGCTGACGCCTTTGGTGCGCAGAATGACCTCTTGTGATGGCGGGCTGGCCACCATCATGGCTTGCCACGCGAGATCAGCGTTCCCCAGATTCCAGCCGGAAAGAACAGCACGCAAATCATGAAAATGGCGCCGACGATGAGTTGCCAGTGCACCGTCCAGAGCGAAACGAGGTTCTCGAGCAGCAGAAATGCCGCCGCGCCGATCATCGGTCCGAAAAATGTTCCCATACCGCCGAGCAACGCTATCATCACGACGATGCCCGAGGTTTCGTAATGCAGGATTTCGATCGGGACGATCGAGAGATGTAATGCTTGCAGCGCGCCCGCCAGGCCGCAAAACCCGCCGGACAAAATGAATGTAATCAAGCGTGTTAGTGTGACGTCATAACCAGAGGCCTTGGCGCGCGTCTCGTTTTCGCGCACGGCTTCGATCACGGCGCCAAAGGGCGAAGCGAGAATTCGCGACAGAACGAAGAACGCCGCGATCACGAATGCCGCGATCACATAATAACGGGTCAGCGGGTTAATGAAATCCAGCTTCACGCCGAGGACATCAATGACGCGGACATTGATTCCACGCAGACCGTTCTCGCCACCGGTCCAGTCGACCGCCTGATAAAACAGGTAGTAGACGCATTGCGACAGCGCCATCGTGACCATCGCAAAGTAGATACCCCGCGTCCGGATCGCCAGCACGCCGATCATCGCCGCCATCGATAGGCCGCCGAGAATGCCGATCGCGATGGAAACGAACCAGGGTAGCCCAAAATGTACGATCGTTATACCGCAGAGGTAAGCGCCTGTGCCGAACAACGCGGCATGGCCGAAGGACAGCAGGCCAAGATAGCCGAACACGAGATTGAAGCCGAGCGCATAGAGACCGTAGATCAGGATATTAACCGCAAGCGCCGTGAACGGCATCACAAGAGGAAATACTAGAACTGCAAGGCTGGCCACGCCCGCACGATGTCTCGTTGCGAACTGAAACCAGCTCTCAGGCGCCGTCTGCGCCCGTTGGATCGGCTGGGTGATCTCATTCATGCACGGATCTTCACCTTCAACTCATCAATCCGGCGCGGCCGAAGAACCCTTGCGGCCGGACGATCAGAACCACCGCCATCAGCGCGAAAATCGACACCTTCCCCATTTCCGGCGCAAATAGCGACGTCATGCTAACGACAACGCCGACCAGAAGGCCCGCAAGCACGGCGCCGCCAATCGACCCCATGCCGCCGACCACGGTAACGACGAACGCTTCAGCGAGAATCGTGCCGCCCATCTCGGGAATGACGCCCTGAAGCGGCGCCGCCAGTAACCCTGCGAAGCCGGCAATGGCGGTTCCAATTCCGAAAACGATCAACCAGACTTGGGCGACGTCAACCCCCAGCACGCGAACGATCTGCGGATCGCGCGCGCCCGCCCGAATGATCAGGCCGAAGCTGGTCTTTTCAAGAAACAGCCAAAGCGTCAGAAGCACAGCTGCGGTCGCGCCGATCACAAACAGGCGATAGAGCGGGAAATAGCCAACGCCGATGTTCACGGCGCCCTGCAGAATTTCCGGGGTGTCGAACGGATATCCGGTTTTGCCGAAGGCGATTCGAACGAGCTCGACCATCACGTAGCTCAATCCAAACGTCAGCAGCAGTGGATAATCGATCCCCCTACCGTAGAGCGGCCGTATCAAAACGCGTTCGACGGCAAGACCGAACAAGCCAACGGCCAACGGCACCGCGATCAGGCAGATCCAGAAATTTCCGCCGAGGATGAGGATGTAAAGTCCGGCATAAGCCCCGACCATATAAAACGCGCCGTGAGCAAAGTTTACCACAGTCAGCATGCCGAAGATCAGCGAAAGACCGATCGCAAACAGCACGTAAATCGCGCCCAGCGCGAGACCCGCAAACAATTGCAGTGCGATGAGTTCGAGACTGAAACCGGGCATTCGCTTCCCCACAAAGCGGCGGTGCGTACCCGAAGGCGCACACACCCTTCACGATATCAGGCTTTATGACCGAGCGCCTCGCAGGTGCGCAGGTTAGCTTCGTTGGGCTGGTCGGTGCTGATGACCTCGAAGACATCGGACTCGTTGCGCATATCCTTCGACTTCGACTGGATCACCAGCACCGATTGCACCGATTGATGGTCGCATTTTCGATAATATTGCGGCCCCTTATAGAAATCGTACTTCAGCGCTTCCAGCGCAGCGATCACCTTGTCGGTGTCGACGCTGCCCGCATTCTTGACGGCGGCGAGAACCGTGCGGACGCCGCCATAACCGAGCGCGCCGTAGTCGGAAGGTAGCCGCCCGTCATACATCTTACGGAAGGCATCATTGAACGCCTTGGTGGAAGCAAATTTATCCTCGATGCCCCAGTAGAACGAGCATCCGCCGATCACGCCCTCGAACGCCTGAGCTCCGGCCGCAACCCGGCTCGCATGGGAGAGCAGCGGCGCGATGATTTGCGTCGTCTTCTTGACGCCGAAATCGGTCGCCTGTTTCAGCACGATCTGCTGATCACGCCCGAAATTGCTGATGCAGAGAATATCGGGCTTCAGCGCCTGGATGCGCGGCAGCAGCGTCGAGAAATCGGATGTGCCGAGCGGATGACGGATATCGCCGAGGTTTTCGATGTTGAACGCCTTGCCGACTTCGAGGAAGCCGCGGACCATCTCGTGACCGTAGGCATAGTCGGCGGTGAGGAACGCGACCTTCTTGCCAAATTTCGAAAATGCGTAGCGGCCCACGGCGCCCGAGGTCAAATGCGGGTTTAAGGCTTCGTGGAATGTGTATTTGCTGAAGTCGGAGGCCTCGTTGATGGTATCGGACTGGCTGATCGAATTGAAGATGATGCCGCGTTCCTTGGTGACGTTGTTGATCGCGAGCTGCACGGCGGCGGAAAGACTGCCGACGACGAAGTTCACCTTTTCCTTTTCGACTAGCTCCAGGGTCCGCGTTGCCGCTTCCCCGGGATTGAGCTTGTCGTCGCGCACGACCAATTCCGCCTTGCGCCCGTTGAGTCCGCCGGCATCGTTGAATTGGGCGATGGCGAGCTGCCCGGCACGCACCTGATCCTGCGCTTCGGTGCCATAAGGGCCGGTCAGGGGAACGGGAAAGCCGATCTTGATGGTCGCTTCCTGCGCCTGCAGCAGATTGATGCGAAACGGCGAGGCGGCAAGTGCTGCGCCCGCGCTTACCGTCGTCAGCAGATGGCGACGAGAAATCGATCCGGATTTGGTGATCTTCTTGGTCATGCCTTCCTCCCCCATACATGTGGTCTTGTTGGCGTCGCCCTCGTTCAAATTCGTCCCAGCGCCGTCAGGATAACCTGCGGCGTTAGCGGAATCTCTGATATAATTGCGCCGAACGGCTTGAGCGCATCATTCACCGCATTTGCAACTGCCGCCGCCGCTCCTGCCGTACCGGCCTCGCCTGCGCCCTTTGCGCCCAACTCCGTCTCTGATGTCGGCGACACCACGTGGCCCACATCTATATCGGGCATCTCGCCGGACATCGGAACCAGATAATCGGCCATGTTGGCGTTGGTCAGTTGACCGCGCTCATCGTAGATGCATTTTTCGAACAGCGCCGCACCGAGGCCCTGCACGACGCCGCCCCGGATTTGCTCGTCGACCAGTTGCGGATTGATGATCGTGCCGCAATCCTCGACCACCCAATGCCTCAGCAGCCTGACGAAACCGGTATCGGTGTCGACTTCAAGCCATGAGGCCTGAACGCCATTGGTGAATGCGAACGGATATTCGCGAGGCACGAAGTGGCGCGTCGCCATCAGCTCGGGCTGAATGCCCGGCGGTAGCGTGTCCGGCCTGAAATAGACGATCCGCGCCAGCTCTCTCAAATCGATGCGCGACGAACCGTCATCGGCGCTTACGATCGCGTTGTTGACGATATCGAGGTCGGCAGGCGAAGACTGCAGGATCGCCGCCGCGACATCGAGGATGTTCTTGCGCAGGATCTTCGCGGCTTGAAGCGCGGCCTCGCCGCCGATGCCGGCGCCGCGCGATGCCCAGGTGCCTCCGCCATAGGGCGTGTTGTCGGTATCGCCTAATATGACGCGGACACGCTCCATCGACACACCGAGTACGCTTCCGACGATCTGCGCCGTGAGCGATTCCGAACCCTGTCCCTGCTCAGTGATGCTGGTCTGGCAGATCACCGAACCGGTGGCATCCAGCCGCACGGCGACGCCGTCCTGGGACGAGATGCGGGCGCCACCGACACCGTAAAACGCCGCACTCGGATTGGTGACTTCGATGAAACTGGCAATCCCGATGCCGCGATGAATGTTCTTCTTGCGCAATGCCGCCTGTTCAGTGCGGAGCTTGTCATAGTCCATCATCGCCATCAGCTTGTTGATCGCGGCGTGATGCGACAACTGCTCAAACCTCAGGCCTGAGGGTGACGCGCAGGGATAGGCGTCATCGGGAATAAGATTGCGACGGCGGAGTTCGACCGGATCGATTCCGATTTTCGATGCCGCCAGATCGACCAAGCCTTCCGTCACCGAGCATGCGATCGGATGGCCGACGGCGCGATACTGGCACATCACGTTTTTGTTCTGGAACACCACGCGGGCCCGCGCGCGATAATTCCTGGTCACATACGGCCCGCCAACGAGATTGACGACCTGGTTCGCTTCGATCGCGCTGGTGCGCGGATACATCGAATAGGGACCGATGCCGGTGAGATCGTCGATCTCGAACGCCATAATCGTCCCGTCGCGTTTGACGCCGATGCGGCCCTTACAGCGATGATCGCGGGCATGAATATCCGTGTTGAAGCTTTCGACCCGGTCCGCGACGAACTTGACCGGCCGGCGCAACAGTTTCGACAGCGCATAAGTCGCCATTTCATCGGCGTAGATGTGGACTTTGATGCCGAAGGAGCCGCCGACATCCTTGCAGACCACGCGAACCTGCGACTCCTCCAGCCCGAGATGGAGGGCCGCGATGTTCTGCACCATGTGCGGTGCCTGCGTGCCCTGATAGATCGTCAGCCTCTCTTCGGCAACGTTCCAGTCGGCCACTACAGCGCGCGGCTCCAGCGTCACGCCGGTGTGTCGTCCAAAGATGAAATCTGCGTCCACCACCTCGTCGGAATCGGCAAACGCCGCATCGACGGCACCGGCGTCGAGGTTACGCTCGAAGGCAAGGTTATCGCCCAGCGAGGGATGAATGACCGGGGTTTCCGGATCGAGCGCGGTGCGCATGTCCGTCACCGCATCCAGTTCTTCGTATTCGACCGAGACGATTTCCGCCGCGTCCTCCGCGACGGCACGACTTGTCGCCACCACGGCCGCAACGGCTTCGCCCTGCCAGCAGACGCGGTCGATCGCAATCGCATGTTGCGGGGCGGATTTGAGCCCCTTCAAATGCGAGAGCACCCCAACCCATGGCGTGATGACGGTCGCAAGCTCTTCGCCGGTTACAATGGCGATGACGCCCGGCAAGCGCTTTGCTGCGCCGGCGTCGATCCCAATGATTTTCGCATGGGCATGAGGCGAGCGCAGGAACACCACATGCGCCATACGCGGCAGTTCGATGTCGCTGACATAAAGCCCCCGTCCCTGCATCAGCCGCTCAAGGTTCGGTCGTGGGACTACCTTGCCGATATACGAGTTCGGCCGGTCGAGCACCGAGAGAACTTCGGGATTTGCGTATGCGACAGTCATGGCTTGCGTCCCATGCGTGCCCGCGCCGTGGTCTCGACCGCATCGATAATGGCCTGGTAGCCGGTGCAGCGGCAGTAATTGCCGGAAAGATGCTCGCGTATCTGCTCCCGATCCGGTTCAGTGTGCTGTTTTAACAGATCCTGGGCCGCCATCATCATTCCCGGCGTGCAAAAGCCGCATTGCAACGCATTGCGATCGCGAAAGGCGGCCTGCAGATCGGCGACCTCGCCGCTGTCGGACAATCCCTCGATGGTCTCGACAGATGAGCCGTGTGTCTGCACCGCCAGCATCAGGCACGAACGAACGATCTCTCCGTTCACGCGCACCGTACACGCGCCGCAAACCCCATGCTCGCAACCTACATGCGTCCCGGTCAGCTTCAGATGCTCCCGCAAGAAGTCCGCCAGATTGAGGCGCGGCAGAACATGCGCATCGACGCGCTCACCGTTGACATCGAGCGAGATCTCCATGTGCGCCGTCACATGGGTCCCCCGGTACTGAGATCGGGGCGACCGAGAAGCGCGGACGTGCAACGCGCCAGCAGCACCTTTGCGAGATACCGGCGCATGGAAGCGGACGCCAGGTGATCTCCCTGGGGA
>WNFR01005751.1_pt1 | contig 12694 bp, 8 predicted proteins | sample 5400221 | NCBI WGS metagenome assembly WNFR01 (sample SAMN13153357, study PRJNA577476) | soil metagenome | isolation source: 40 cm soil under Madrone tree | place: USA:California | collected 2016-06-14 | reverse complement strand
GTGCGATCCGGCTCGCAACGAGCAGCGCCAGACCGCCCAGGAACCAGCCTGTGATCCATGGCCCGTCCGTGAGGGTCACCGGCTCGATCGGCCGCGTCACCGCAAAGAGGACAGCCAGTGTGGCCAGCCAGCCAGCCAGGACCCGGCCCACCGCACTTCCTATGTGCCCGAACTTGGCGAAGCGGTAGGCGCCGGCGAGATGCAGGAAGTTGACGCCGAGAATCGTGCCAAGCAAGACAACCAAGCCGAGCAGGCGCCAGTCGGCGCTTGAGGTGCTCCATTCGAGGGACAGGACGCCAGTGCCGAGTATGACTGTGGCGTCGAGTATTGCGACTAGCCCGCTGACGATCGGTTCGGAGACCGTCTTGCCGAGTTCGCGCAGCGGCGGCGCCTCGAAAGGCGGCTTATACGGAGCAGGAACTGTCGCAGCCACGGCTTTGATGTCATCGCTCATGTGTCGTTGCTTCCCTGGCGGCGCGATAGTGCGCACGATGGCAAAATGTGAATGTGCGAATTCTCCATGTGTTGCGACGTGCGTGTTGTGACCAATTGGGGAGCGCGCTCGATAGTCAGCTCTGTGATCAAGTTGAGGCAGAACGGAAGCTGCCCGCGGCTGCCCTAGGCAGGCGGTGTGACAAGCGCGCTTGAGATAACGATCGAGGCAAAATGACGGGGCGTGTGCGAGGCGACATATGCCCGCGCGGCGCGCTTGTCGATGAACGAGTCCGGCCCCTCCTCGACCATGCGGGTGATCTCGACAGCGAGCGACGACGGACAACCCGAATCGGCGACCAAGCCTAGATGATGTTCACGTGTCAGCCGCCCCACCAACCCGTACTCCTGGGCAAGCACCGGCCGACCTTCGCGCGCAGCCCACAACAAAACACCGCTTGAGCCGACAAATCGCTGATAGGGCGCCAGGACGACGTCACTCCGGCGGACAAGGGCACTGAGTTCGGAAGCGCCGAACCGCCGATCCTCGATGCGCAGCCAGATTTCCGGACGCTCTGCGGCTAGCTCGCGGCGACGCAGCTCCAGGGACTGGTACAATGCCGGGTCGACGCGGCCGGCGAACATCACGGCAATACGCGCCCCGATGTGCGGTTCGAGCAGTGTTAGCGCCTCTAGCAGCGCGAGCAGCCCCTTGCGCTCCGTGAGATAGCCAAACAGCAGGAAGCCCACCCTACCTTGCGGCACGAAGTGGGACAGGCCTGGATGCGTGTCGCCGCTCGGGGGCGCCGGATGAGCCGGATCGGGCAGAGCCCGCACTTTCGTGCCGTGGGCATAGCGCGCCGCCGCGTGCGCCGGAAAGAAGGGGTCGAGGCTTAGCACCGCTGCAAGCGCGCGGTTGCGCAACATCAGCCGATAAAGGACGTCCTTTCGCAGGTCGCGCAGCTTTTCGGTAGCGCTGGGACGGTAAGGCCCGAGTGCTCCGTAGTGCACGGACGGGCGGAACAGGATGCCCGAGATCGAATTGCCTCCGGCGCCCAACCCGAGCGCCAGAGGCAGTGAAAGAAGGTCAAGCGATAGAAAAAAACCCGAGCGCGCACCGGTGCGACGAAGGTGACGCCGCATCGTCAGCCAGCGGGCGAAAGCCGATACCCACAATCGTCGGTGTGTGCAGAGCCTTTGCTCGGACGCACTCAGGCTTACCAGACGCACACGACCGATGGCCGATGGCGGCATCGTCTTGGAAAGCGCATGGCAGAGTGTTGCCGGCGTCACCAGCCACACCATCACGCCGACATCGCGACTGGCGATGAAGTCCATGAGATGCTGCAGCCACTCCTGCGAATGGCCTTCCGCTTCTGGCTCCAGGATCACGACGCCATTGCGGTTCATTTCCCTAAGCGTGGGCGCTGATGGCATCGAGTCTGCTCATGAACTCGCCAAGGATCCGCGGCTTGGCATAGTGCACCTCGACGAAGGCACGGCCACGTCGGCCGAGTTCAAGCCGCAATGCTTTATCGTCGGCCAGGCGCAGGACGGCGTCGGCGAAGGCCGAGGGTTCATTTGGAGGCACACATAAAAAGGCGCGGCTACGCTCCTGGAGCTGCCAGAGCAGGCTGCCGGGCAGAGCCGTCGCTACGAACGGCCGCCCCACCGCCATGATATTGAAGACCTTCGACGGCACGGCGAATGCCGCGGCTTCGGGATTCTGCGGCACCAGGTGGATGTCGCCGGCCGAGAGGGCGTGACCCAGTCGCTCCTGCGGCTGCAGGGCGAGCAGCCGGACATTGTCGAGCTGACGCACCGAAATCTCGGTGGCAAGATCTTGGGCCTGGCTGCCGTTGCCGCGCACAATAATTTCGATTTCCGGCCGCCGCGAGGCAAGCTGCTCGGCCAGCGCTACGACCTGTCCGAGTCCCTGTTTGCGGCCGAGATTGCCGCTGTAGAGCACCCTCAAGCAGCGGCGTGCCGCCGCCGGCTCGTCCGGTCGGACCTGGTCGGTATCGACCCAGATCGGCATGACCTCGATCGGCACGCTCACGCCGATACGGCGTAGCTGGGCCTGCATTTCCGACGACAATACTACGACCTGGGCAGTCCGATTAAGGATGGCGCGCTCGCACCAGCGCATCAGACCGGCCAGACGGCCGTGACCACCGACCATGCCCAAGCCTTGAGCGAGCCCTGATTGGATGTCGTGGACGACCGCAATGCACACCCCGCCCCGCCGGCATGCCAGGAGACCAAGCGCCACACACAGGATGGAGGGACAAAGCGCCAGCACGACCCGATGGCGTCGGACGCGACCGCTTGCGAGTGCGGACAGTCCCTTGAACAGGAACTGGAGCTCGTTGGCGATCCGCCACAACGCCGAGGACCCGCGTGGGGCTGCGACGCCCAACCGCTCGACTTCGACGCCGTTCACCGTTTCGTTCCGACAGCGCCCATCACGATAGGCGGGGAACACCTCGGCAGCTGGATAATGCGGCAGGCCGCTCAATACCTTGACCTGCCGGCCATGCCGGGCCAACCATTCGGCGATATCGCTGCTGAACGGTGCCGAACCGATCAACTCAGGCCAGTAGTAGCGTGTGATGAAGAGGATGGGCGGCGGCATCTGCTCGGAGTTCGTCATGCCGTCACCCGGACATCGCCATCGTGGCTGGCCGGCCGCCGGTATTCGTAGCTGAGCGCGCTCGACGCATACCGGCGATACTCCTTGGCCACGACGCGTGACATCACAACGCCTGCGACGTCGCCTTGCGCCTCGAGAATCTGCTTCAACGCCTCGAGCGCGGCCTCCTGCTGGGTATGGCCCCAGCGCACGACAAACACTACCTTCTCGACCAGCCGTGCCAGCGCCAGCACGTCGGCCGTCACCAGCGCAGGCGGTGCGTCGAGGATGATGAAGTCGTAGACCGGCACAAAGGCTTCGAGGAGATCGCGCATGCGCTGTGAACTCAGCAGGTGCGAAGAGCGCGGATTCCAATTGCCGGCCGGCAGCACGTCGGCGCCAGAAAGTGCGTCATGATGCACGGCCTCATTCAACAGCGGCCGGTCGTCGGTCAGCAGGCTCGCAAGCCCGTCGCGGTTGCTGCAGTGGAAAATCTGGTGCAGGCGCGGCGACCGCCAGTCGCAATCTATCAGTAGGATGCGCTTGCCGTTGCTGGCAAGCAGTCGGCCGAGCGACGCCACCATTACCGATTTTCCTTCCGAGGGGGCGGCAGACGTGAACAACAGAGTTTTGGGCGAGACCGCCCCTTCCGACAGTTCGACGCCGATATGGAGACGGCGGAGTGCCTCGCTGTAGGGCGATATCGGCTCGCGCAATACCTGCATTGCCGGCGGCGTGCGGACGCTAACCTGCGGCACCATGGCGATAACGGGCAACCCGGTCGTGGACTCGATCTGATCGGCACGGCGGAATGTCCGATCGCCGCTCTCCCGCAGCAGGGCGACCGCCGCGCCGACCAGCAAGCCGGCGAAGGTGCCAAGGAAAATCAAAAGCGCCTTGGGCGGGAAGCTCGGCGCCTCGCTCGGCGCCGCCGGCGACACCAGCTTGGCGTTGGCCTGCAAGATGTCAGCGTTGCCCATCGTCTGCTTGGCGCGGTTGAGCATCGCTTCGAGGAGGTTGCGGTTGACCGTGGCGTCGCGTTCCAGCGCCTCGAGCTGGATGGATTTATCGTTGACCGCACCCATCTGCGACTTCAGGCGCTCGAAATTCTGGTTGAGCGTGTCGTAGCGCGCCGCCGCGGAGCGGGCCTCCCGACTCAGGCCATCGATGGTCTTCGCGACCTCGGCCGAAACGCGGCCCGCCATGTTGGCCGCCTCGGCACGAACGCTGCGCATCACCTGATGGCGTTCGCCATAGGAGGCCGACAGCTCGGCGGCGCGCCGCTCGGCATCCGCCTGCTGTTGCTTCAGCGCGGTGATCAGCGGGGAGCGCAGCACCTCCGGCACGCTTTCGCCGCCTAACCCGCCCTTGCGCATTTCCTGCGCCTCATGCAAGCGCGACTCGGTCTCGACCTTGGCGGACTGCGCAGCCAGCAGCTGGCTATTGAGTTCGGTGAGCTGCTGCGCGGTCACGCTGCCGGTGCCGCTTTTGTAGAGGCCATTGGTGCGCCGATAGTCCTCGACCGCCTGGTCGGACTTGCGCACTTGTTCCCGCAGTTCGCCGATGCGCCCCATCAAGAATTTGTCGACACGGTCCATGGCATTGATCTTTTCGCTACGCTGCGAGTCGAGGTAGGACTCGGCCAAGGTGTTGGCGATCAAAGCCGCTGTTTGTGGATTGCTCGCCTCGACTTTGACGCTGAGCACGTGCGAACGGCCGAGGGTCGACACGTCGACATGCGAAAGCAGCATATCGATCAAGCGGTTTCCGTTCGGCTCAGGGGGCGGCGCGCTGTCGGCAGACAGCGGCGGCTTGGACTTTGCCGTGTCCAGCCAATCGCCCAGTCTGCCCGGCAGCCAGTCGGCCAACCTGTCCGGCAGGTAATTGCGCGGATTCAGGCGCGCCCAAAAGGACGGCTTGCGCAGCGCCGGGTTGAAATCGGGATTTTCCGCAAGCTTCAGACGGTCGATCACCTGGCTGGCCAGCGTACGCGACTGCAGCATGAAGCCTTCGTTCTGCACCCTCTCGGCATCGGGGCTGACATCGGCCATGACCGCCTCGATGTTGAGCACACGCGGTCCCTGTACGCCGACCAGCACCCGGGCCTCGGCGACGTAAAGTGCCGGGATCGACGACGCCACGACCGCTGCCACGCCGCCCGTCAGAATGGTGCAGGCCAAAATCAGGCGGCGGTGCCGCCAAAGCCGGCGCACGGTTTCGAGAAAGCCCTTCTCGGCCGCCGCGGCCGGCGGGGCAACGGGTTCGATGGTGACGTATTGCTGAGTTGCCGGCCGTTCGACGATTGCCGGACCGCGCGCAGAAAGGCGCCGCAGCGGTACGCGACCGACCTCGATGTCCGCCATTGCGATCCTCTTAAAAATATCGTTCCTTCACCTGCACGATGTCGCCAGGGCGGACGAGCGTTTCGCCGGTGGCGGGCACGCGGACCATCTTACCGTCATGGTCGAGACGCTTGATGTAGAACTGGTTCTCGCGCGCCCGGTAAGTGAATCCGCCAGCCGTCGCGACGGCGGTCAACACGTTGATTTCCGACATGTGAGGATAGCTGCCGGGCCTCTGGACCTCGCCCAGGATGAAGAACGGCCGGCGCGACAGGACTTCCACGCTGACGCTCGGATTACGAATGTAGTCGGGATCAAGCTTGGCAACGATGGCCTTTTCGAGCTGCCCCGGCGTCATTCCGTTGGCCTGCAACTGACCCACCAGCGGAAACGCCAGCACGCCGTTGCCGTCGAGCACATACTCGCCGGTGAGCTTGTCCTGACCGAGGACAATGATGCGCACGCGATCCTTGGCGCCCAGCTTGTAGTCGCCCGGCCCCTTATTGTCGTAGGACGCGGCGGAGGCAGTGAGCGCATCGCCTTGGGCCCCCTGGGCCGGCAGGCCGTCGCGCATTTGCAGGCTCATGGCCGGGCTTTGCGGTCCGTTATCGACAATGGGCGTCGGGTCACGGTCGCAGGCGGAAAGGGCCAGGACCGCCCCGACCATGACGATGGTCGCGATGAAATCTCGGATCATGCGCGAAGTAGTACCGTTAACATTCGACATTGCATCACCTTCGGGCGGAATGTCTAAGGGATCGCTCTTTACTATCAGCGCGTGCCACCACAGCGGTGTGACCAATCCGGGGCATCTCGGGACTTCGAATCGGGCTGCCCCGGCTCAACGCGGCCATAGGTGTCTGCGGTGCGGACGATGTCATCCTCGCCAAGGTAGGAGCCGGATTGCACTTCGATCAGTTGCAGCGGCAGCTTGCCCGGATTCTCCAGCCTGTGTTCGGTGCCGATCGGGATGTAGACCGACTCGTTCTCGCACAACAGCCGGCGTTCGTCGCCGAGCTGCACCATCGCCGTGCCATGCACCACCACCCAGTGCTCGGCGCGATGATGGTGCCTTTGCAAGCTGAGCCTCGCGCCCGGCTTGACGGTGATTCGCTTTACCTGGAAGCGACCGCCGCCGTCGATCGTGCGGTAATTGCCCCAAGGCCGATGGGTCGTCACGTGGTGGTTGGGTTCGGGCCGGTTGCCCTGACGCAGCCTTTCGACGAGCGCCGACACTTCGGCCGCCGCATCGGCATGGGCGACCAGGACGGCATCATCCGTAGCGACCACAACGATATCCTCGAGGCCGATCGCCGCCACCAGGCGACCTTCTGACCGAATGTAGGAGTTGCGCAGCCGGCTGCCGACCACATCGCCCACCAGGACGTTGCCATCGCCATCGGCCGAACTAACCGCGCGCAGCGCTCGCCACGATCCGACGTCGTTCCACGACATGTCGACCGGGACGACGGCAGCGCGGTCAGTCTGTTCCATGACCGCCCGGTCGACCGACAAGGACGGTGCGCCGGCGAAGGCGCCGCCGCCCAGACGAAAGAAACCGAATTCCTCGCGGCCCTCGCGCACCGCGCGCTCGCAGGCCTCCAACATCACCGGATTGAGACGCTCGAGCTCGTCAAGATAAGCGCGAGCGCCGAGCAGGAAGATGCCGCTGTTCCAGTAGAAGGCGCCGCTGTCGATAAAGCGCTGAGCGGTTGCAGTATCGGGCTTCTCGACGAAGCGGTCGACCGCGAGGACGCTCTCGGTTCCGCCGATCGACGGTCCTGCCTGGATGTAGCCATAGCCCGGGTCCGGGCCGGTGGGTTTCACGCCGAACGTAACCAGCCGGCCGTCCTGCGCCGCGACCAGTCCGCGGGCGACGGCTTCGTGGAATTGCTCCGGGGAGGCGATCACATGATCGGACGGCTGCACGAGCATGAGTGCGTCGGGATTGCGCGCCAGCAGCCAGAGAGCGGCGACAGTGACGGCGGGACCGGTGTTGCGGCCCGTCGGTTCGAGCAAAATGCCAAGCGGCCGCAGATTGATCTCGTCCAGTTGCTCGGTGACCATGAAGCGATGTTCTTCATTGCAGACAAGAAGGGGCGCCGAAAATCCAACGTCACTGTTGTTTCTGGCCGCCGTCTCCTGCAGCAGCGAGCGTTGCGAGACGAGCGGAAGGAGCTGCTTGGGATAGGCCGCGCGCGACAATGGCCACAATCTCGTGCCCGAGCCGCCTGACAGGATCACCGGATGAATCTGGGGCGAGCCTTGCTCATAGAATTTCGCGGGATCTGGGATCGCGTTCATGCCTGTGTTCGCTCCGATGTTCGGTCTCGGCAGGCAAAAGCTAGAGAGCGTAAAGGCCGCTAACCAGTGATCAGTTTGTGTCTCCGGCGATCCAAGATTTAGGCCGAATGGAAGAGGTCCATCTCAATGGCAAGACCGGTATTCCATGGATCTTCGCGAGCGGGTGGTTGGGGTGGTCGAGCCGGAAAGCCTGTCTCGCCGGAAGCCGCTACGTCGAGCGGGTTCTTCCGCCAGCCTTCAAGGCAGGCGGCATCGTCGTCCTAAATCATCACGCTCTAGGCCTGGCTGCGTGACAATGTGATCGCAATCGTGAGGCCACCTGTATTGCGATTGCGGGCGATCACCTGGCCGCCCAGAGCCTCGACGTTGCGCTTCACGATCCACAACCCCAGCCCCGCATGGTCACTGCGCTGCGAAGCCGCGTCCTCGCTATCGCGTGGCCGCGATGAATAATTACGATCGAACACGTTGCCGATTTTGTCGGGATCGATACCCCGCCCCTCATCGGCGATTTCGAGATCGACTGTCTCGCTGTTTCCGGTCAGCGTAATGAGAATGGTGCCGCCGTCCGGCGAAAAGCTCGTGGCATTGTCGAGAATATTTTGCACCACGACCTCGAGAACGCCGCTGGCCGCTCGCACCATGACGTTGTCGTCGAGGCGGCGAATCAGCCGTATGTCCCGACTGGCCATGACCTCGCGGAAATTGAGCGTCGCATCGCCGACGAGCTGTGTCAGGTTGGTCAATTTGCGTGGGGCGGCGATGAGGTCGGCCGTGCTGTTATCGAAGCGCTGTGCGGCCGTGACCATGGCATACAGGCGATCGACGCAATGATCGATGATGTCGAGCGCCCGCTGCGCGCGCTGGTCATCAGCCGCGCAGGCGTGGCGAATCGGCTTCAGTGAAGACTTGATAGTGGCCAGGGGCGTCTTGAGAGAATGGGCATTCTCCTCCGCCGACTGGCGAATCTGATCGGCAACGCGGCGCAGGTCGAGCACCAGTTTGTCGAAGACCTGGGCCACGCCCGACAACTCCGGCACGATGTTGCGGGCAGTGAAGGCGTAATCGCCGATGCGCCCCTGGCCGATCTCGTAAGCGACGTTTCGGAAGCGCCGCAGGCTGAGGCGGATGCTGAAGGCGATCAGGAAGACGAGAACCGCAAGCACGAAGTAGATTCCCGCAGCAAGCCGGATTTCTCGCGTTTCCCAGTATGGCCGGCCGATCGAGGTGTTGAGAAATTCAGACGTGGTATGGGTTGAAAGCAGAACCCAGCAGCCGCGCGGGTCCTTGATCGGGATGATCGAGGTCAGAAGATCCACGGTGCCATCGGGCTGGCGGTAGCGGATCTCGTTGGAGGAATCGAGGGTGCAGGCGTCCGTTACACGCCGTAGCACTCCGAGGCGCGTCAGCTCGTCAAGCTCGCCGTTCACCTGGGCGGCGACAATCGCGGGAACGGAGCCAACGAAGTAGAAGCCTTCACCATCCGGCGCGCCGACCGGTTGCCGAAGGAGCTTCAGCATCGTGCCGTCGCTGCCGTATTTCCCCAGTTCAGTCTTGAGTTCAGCTTGCGACAGGGGCTGCGGGCGACTCAATACCGGCGCCAACGCGCGCGCGATCAGTGTGCTGCGGTCCTGGATGGCGCGGGTCACGAGTTCGCGCGTCTGCCGGTCGGCGCTCTCGAATTGTCCGTAAAGAACGATCGGCAAGGCAACGAAGATGCCGACCAACGCCACCAGTTTGAGCGTCAGCGACGCGCCAATCCGGCGCGCCGCGTGACTCCAGCTGCTAGTCCGTGAACGTGCTGGCCCTGCCCCAGCGGTATCCGAAGGAGGGGAAATTCTCGATTTCGGCGAAAGTGGAATCACTTTCGCGGAACTTGTTGCGAATCCGCTTGATGCACGAGCGGACGTTCGTTCGGTAGCCATGTTCGCCGCTCCCCGCGATGAAACCAACGTGGTGCATGCAATCGTAGACAGCGCGATAGGTGACATAGTCGCCGACGCTCGAGGCTAGAAGCTTCACGATGTTGAACTCCGTGACCGTCAGGTTGATGTCCACATTGTTCCAGTAGGCCCGGCTCACCCTGGGCTTTAGCACGAGCCGCCCCCTTTGCAGAATCTCCTCGGCTTCGAACTCCGGCGGGCGCTTGCTCGACTCAATAATCAAGCGCAGCCGCTTGGCCAGAATTGGCACGCCGCGTGCTTTGTCGATGAAGTCGAGCGCACCCTTGTCGAACGCCATGTTCTCGTTGGCGGGGGTCGCCCGGCCGGTGAGGAAGACGACGGGCAACACTACGCCCTGTCGCCGCAGCTGCGGGAGCAGATCGATCCCCAATGCCTCACGCAGGCTCCAGTCCAGTAAAATGACATCGGCGCTAAGACCGGCAGAGAGGGAATCCATCATTGAGGCGCCGTCCGGGAAGCTTTCCACGGAGAAGCCGTGATCGACGAGTTCGGCGCCAACTGCTTCGCGGTAGTCATCGTCGTCGTCCACGAAAAGCAGGCGGATACAGTCAATGGCGTCGCTATTCGCGCTTGGCTTGGTTGCGCGATTGGAATTGTCCCAGACAGAGACGCTTTCCTTCAGTGGTGTTGTCATCGCTCTTAACCTCGTATGCAAGGGTTCCATACTGGCGCGTCTTAACATCGGGATAGAGTTGGACGTCCAGCGAGCATCGCCCGTCTCGGTATCGCCAAGTCTTGCCTGGAGTGTTTTCCTCTTCGCTTGTTGGTGGGCCAAGCAACGAACGGATATCACGTTCGCTCCTGCCGACGAGATTGATGGATTCTGTCGCGGCAACCTGCGGCGTCGCGGGACCTGCGGTATTGCTGTCCGCTTTGTCAGCTTTCTCCGCCTTGTCAGCTTTGTCAGTTTTATCCCCTTTGTCAGCCTCCCGGCGCGCCGGGGCAGGCGATGGGTGCTTCAACGCCGTGGAAGAACGAGTTTGGGCTGGGTTTTGGGCTGGGTAAGCCGACGAAGTCAGCCGTACCACCTCGTCGCGCGCACTGCGGAAGGACGCACAAGCGGAAACCGATAACAGAAGCATGCCGCAGAGGATGCCCTTTGACAACAACTCGCCTCTCCCCAGGGGCTCGACTGGGCGCGCCCCCTAACTCTTTCGTTATATCCTCTGGTCCTATTGGTGCCCCGTGCCCAGATGAGAAACTCACTTGGATCGAAATGGTTGCAACAAATCGACTGGCGGCACAAATTTTCAACAGGTCTAGCTGATTTCAAATCTCCAGCGATCGAAGCTGGGAAATGTGACGCCGCTGCGGTTGCGCTTGCACAATCTCGGCCACACCACAAAATTGCCACAGCCGAGACCGTCGCCTGCTCCGCAGCGCAGGGGCAAAACAGAGGAAAATCCGCATTTCACTTCGTATGCAATTGCGGTTCCCTACCAATGTTCTGGAATGGCAGACTGCGAAAGCCTGCGGTGTTCCGCTTCATGCGGGGCCAACTGTCACCTAACGGCCGGTCCGATCGTATCTCGGCATCGGGCCTGCTTTTGTTGCGTTGAAGGAAGCGGGCCGCCGCCACCCGCCAGTCAGCAACGAAAGTGTCGCGAAATAGACAGCGACCACCGCGACGACCGGATGGCCCGGCCACTCGTACCGAAGGAGGAGGATATAGGCGAAGGCAGGGGGAAGATCGGGCGTCTTTCCACGGCGTCTGAAATGCTTGCCGCCTCCGAACAATGCTGCGAATATGGATCAAGCAGGGCGGGAGGAAAACTAGTCCCGATGTGGACGCGCTGGCGTTCGCCATAGCCTCCAATCCACCATTCTAAAACGGCGTCTCCGCCTTCAATTCTAAAACGGCGTCTCCGCCTTCAATGCGAAGTTTGGCGCCATCCTTTGGTGCGAACGTATCCGGCAACTCTGTGCAATCGGGGTTCCCGGGTAACCGCCGAGCGACGCCGACGGCACGCGCGAGCAACATGTCATAGGCTGCCAACAATTCGCGGACGTTCATGACAGCGTCTCCAAACGATGCTGCGGCGATGGAGGAAATTCGAACCCGTCTACCGATTTGGAGAAAGTAAGCTGGCACTGAGAATGTCAACGGGATGACCAGCTGGAGGCAGTGCACAGCTTCGGTTCAAGGGGGGTACCCATTTGGAGCACGCTCATCCCCGTATTGGAACCGTCGCTGCTTCGAGGACGAGGCCCTCGTTGCCACGCAAGTGCAATGAGTCGGGCGCAATTTCGCCTTCACGATCGCCCATGGTCGACAGAACAACAGCACCAGAGAACCCCGTGAGACTAGCCACCACGGGCTCGGAGCCGAAATTCAGGGCCACCAGAAGGCGCTCAGTTTGGTGCTCCCGCACGAACAGCAGCAGATCGCCAGTCGCCGCGATCGGCCGGTAATTGCCGATCATCAGCGCCGGGCGAGCACCGCGTAGCGCGATTAGCCTGCGGTGTAGCCACCAAATCGAAGTGCGCTCTTCGCGCTGATTCGCCACGTTCCTCTGGCGATAATCGTGGCCAAGCGGCAGCCAGGGGTCACCATCGGAGAAGCCAGCGCCGGTCCCGGCATCCCACTGCATGGGCGTGCGGCAACCGTCGCGGCCGATGCCGAAGCCTGGCACGTTCAGCTCGGCCGGATCGCGCAGGCGCTCGGAAGGGATTGTTGCCTGGAGCATACCGATCTCGTCGCCGTAATAGAGCGTCGCCGTGCCACGCAACGTCAGCAGCAGCATCGCCACAACCGGCGCCTGATCCGGGCCGACGCGCGCAGCAATCCGCGGCCGGTCGTGATTCCCCAAGACCCAGTTCGGCCACCCGCCCGGCGGCAGGGCCCGTTCATAGTCGTCGATCAGTTTGGCGATCGTACGCGCATGCCATGGCGCCTGAAGGAGCGCGAAGTTGAAGGGCAGGTGCAAGCCAGCGAGATCGCGGCCATAGTAGGAAACCAGCTTCTCGAGCGGCAGGTAAATCTCGCCGATCAAGAGGCGCGCGGGGAACTCATCCATCAC
>WNFR01005747.1_pt1 | contig 12700 bp, 13 predicted proteins | sample 5400221 | NCBI WGS metagenome assembly WNFR01 (sample SAMN13153357, study PRJNA577476) | soil metagenome | isolation source: 40 cm soil under Madrone tree | place: USA:California | collected 2016-06-14 | reverse complement strand
CCGCGTCGGGGGGAATGCACGGTGGGCAAGATCCAGGTGGGTGGCTCGTCCTTTGGCGCGCCAAAGCCGGATTCCGCCCCATGGCCCACTCACCGCCTGACAGTCGCTTCTTCGGCCGCTCCCAAATGACCAGCCTTGCCCGTGTCGAAGACTTTTCCAAAGTAACGGAAGACGTCAACGAGATGGTCGCCGCAATCGCGATAGCCTCGACCCTAGATCAGGACGGGGAACTTCGCCGGAAGCTTCGCCGACACGCAGACTGTCCCGACGACCAACCGCTGAATCTCGAACTTCTAGTCGGCACCGCTGGCCTACAGCTCCGACCCGACGGAAGCATTCATCCCCTGCGGGTTGCCGAGTTTTACGCCGCGACGAACTTCGACCATCTGGTCGCGCAGAACCTCGAGCTCCAGATCATGATCGAACTGGCGCGTCCAAGGATCACCGAGATCGTCAGAGCCGCGATCTTGCCGTTCATCTTCCCGGGTGTTCTCCCCTCCCGCGACGAGTATCTCTGCCTAGATCGCTGGGCCCCTCTCATTGAAGGGCCCGCCTATCGTTTCTGTGCTCGCGCTCTCGGAGAGCTGGACTCTTGGCGCGCGTCCGCACTTGCTGAGGCGGTCGAGGACATCTCGGACAAAGAAACGGTCATAGAGAGATACTATGCTCTAGTTTACACGGTCGCCCATCTGACACTTCTTTGCAGCGGTTCGGGGGCGACGCCTTGGCTCTCCGATATGGCTAAGTCGTTTACCTGGACGAACTGGACCCCGACGTTCCCTCTTGTGCGTGAGCGTACCGTCTGGCTCGCCGCCGCCGCCGCGCGGTCGGCGATCGCTTTTGGTGCCGAAGTGGTTGATCGCTATGTCGATGCTCTAGTTCGAGCAACCCACATCATTCAGCTCTTCGACGCTCTTTTCGGACTCACCGCCATTGCCCTCTCAAATGGGGATGTGCGCGACAGCATTGCCAGTCGCATCGTCGCCGAAGCGAAGGTGACCACACATCGCCTGATGATCGGGGCCGAATTCGCGGAAGCAGCATATCGGTCGGTAGTCAACTGCCTTTCGCGGCCCCAGAGCGGAGCGCCCATCGACCAAGATTTACTCGACCGCTTGTCGTGGCGACCCGGTTCGTTGCGCGGCCTTGGCACTCGCGAGGCTTTTCGCGTGGACCCAACCGACATCGACGACAGCGGGGAAATGATCGGCTTTCGCGCCTTGCCGCACATTCTTCGCACGAAAATCCCACTTCATTATCCGCTGCGCCCACGTCCCTACGCACCGCTCCTTCCGACGCTCGAAGAGATGCCTGAACTCCTCACGCGTGCATGGGGACCGCGAGACCAGACGCCACGGACAATTCATTAGATGGCCGAGACCACCCCTGTCGCGCCGCCGCGGGAAACGCGACCTCGACAGCATCAACGCCGACGAGAGCGGGTTTTCTATATGCGGCACTTCGACGAAATCATTGGACTTGCGGTCGCACGCTACGGCGGGCCAGATGCCTTCGAGAGGATTCTTGCCGAGACCCGACCCCCGAAGCCGCACGACATAGCGGCCATCCTGGATGATCGCGTACTCGCCGCCATGGCGCGGCGCGTATTTTGCGCTGGCTTTTCCTCGAAGGTCATCAATGCAAAAGGCCGCAAACAAAAATTCCCGGCCAAGGGCAAGGCCGGGAGTCAACTGTCGATGGTTGCGGGGGAGGGAAACCACCGACAGTTGACTCTTCCGCCAGTCGCGGTCTGAGCCCCGGGTGCTGGGGGTTCAACGCGGGAGAGCGATACCAGCGTTGTTGCGGGCTGTTCTCCGCCAGGGTCCCTCGCCTACCCAGACCCAAATAGGGTCGAGTAGAGGTGTAAACAGGCTTTGAACCTTGACCCCTTTCGGCTTCCAACCGTGACCCCTTCTTAGTAGCAAAATCTCCAGCTATTCCGATCATTTGCACCGCGAACGACGGGGGTCAAGGTTCGGCGCCGATTGGGGGTCAATTGCCGAGCCGATTCACACAGGATCGCGAGCAGCGGCAACCACTGCCGGATCCAGCGCCGGCCACGGGGGCCGCGGGAATGCCATCCGCCATGGCCTTCATCTATCCATCGGCCCGGCCGGCGCGCCACCCCGGGCGGGGCCGCGGCCGGCGGCCTCGCTGGACTGTGATCGGGCGCAACGCCATGCCGCCGTTCGCTATGGCCGGCGCGGGTTGTCGCCAATGAACAACACGATCTGGTCGGGCGCGGTGCAGCATCATGCCAGGCTCCTGGCCAGCCTTCCTCAACGGCAAAACCCGGCGAGTGCCCGGATGACCGCAAGCGAGTCATGGGCGCCGTCGTCATCACCCTTCTCGAAATCGCCCTCAATGCAGCCGAGCTGATTGGTCACATGGGCGATGCACAGCACGGCCTTGTTGCGCGCCCGACCGAAGGCATAGAGGGCGGCGGCTTCCATTTCCACCGCCAGGATCCCGTCGCGACGCCGCGTTGCGATGGTTTCGGCGGTTTCCCGGAACGGCGCGTCGGTCGTCCAGGTGGCGCCGCGATGCACCCGGCTACTCGCGTTCGCCAGGGCTTCGTCGGCGAGTGCGAGAAGTGCCCCGTCGGCCTCCACGAACCGGCTTGCCGGTAGATAGTGATAGCTGGTTCCTTCGTCGCGGAGCGCGCGCTCGACGACGATATGGTAGGGCGGCGGCCCGAGGTCGGCGATCTGGCCAGCGGAGGCGACGCTGACCAGAAACTCGCAACCCGAGACGAAGAGCTGCTCGGCGACGAGCACGGCAAACGAGGCCCCCACCGCACAACCCACGATGCCGAAGCGGTCGCCATCCTCGTCCCATTCCCACATTTCGGTGTGGTAGCAGGCCCAATGGCGCGAACGTCGTGCGCCCTTCGTCCGCCGTACATGGCGCACGACGTCGCCGTCCGGATCGAGAATGCAAACCGGCGCTACCACGCCCAGCACAAGTCCCTTCTGTCGGCGGGCCTCGCGAAGCATGTTTTCGGGGCGGAAGACCGATGGCGCGCCATGGTCGGTGCGCGCAACGAGGGGCGCGCTTGCCGGATGCCCCACATCATCCACCGGCATGTCCTCGATGCGCCCGAGCCGATGGTCGCCTGAAACCAGGGTCATCCCTTGCCTCTTGCCTCTCGGGCCGGTTGCGACGGCGTGTCGCGTTCCATCGCCAGGCGGGCGAATGTCATGAGGATCCTGGAACCCGCCTTCAGGCTTCCGCACAGGGAGCCGGCGACCTTCGATGCGCCTGCGATCCGTCGCCGGCTGCTCACCGGCACTTCCAGGATGCGCAACTTCGCACGGGCGGCCCGCATCTGCATTTCGAGGTTCCAGCCATAGGTCATCTCGCGCATGCCGAGTCCAAGCAGTACGTCGCGCCGGATGGCGCGAAAGGCGCACATGTCGGTGTAGCGCACACCGTAGAGCGAGCGCATCGCCAAGCCGAGGCCAAGGCCGGCCCAGCGCTGATGCCAGCCCATGCTCCCCCTCTCGGCCATCACGCGCGAGCCGATGACGAAGTCGGCTGCGCCGGCTTCGATGGGCGCGACCAGCTCGCGGGCCGTCGCCGGATCGTCGGCCCCGTCCCCGTCCATGAAGACCAGAATGTCGGCATCGCTCGCGGCCTGTGCGGCGGCGAGGCAGGCCCGGCCGTAGCCGCGCCCCACGGCGACGACTTCCGCGCCAGCGCGGCGAGCCCGCTCGGCCGTTGCATCGGTGCTGCCGCCGTCCGCGACGATGACGCGGGCAATGATGTGCCATGAGACCTCGGCTAAAACATGGCCGATCGACCCCTCCTCGTTCAGCGTCGGGATGATGAGGGCGATACGCGGTCGGCGACCTCGCGCCGCGGTGGCGGCGTGCATGGCTTCGAGTGACGCATTCATCCTCACAGACTCCAGCGAAGGCCGCAGCTCGCGCAAGCCGCGGGCGGCGCGTCTGACAGCAGGTCCTCGCGGAAGGACCGATAGGCCGCGCCGTTCCAGATCTCGCGCAGGCTCTCCTGCGTGGCATCGCCGAGCGTGTAGTTCTCGTAGCCACGCTGGGAGAACGGCGCGATGCAGCATGGCAGGGCCCGTCCATTGGCCGTGATGTACATCACTGTCCAGGGTCGCCGGCATAAGGACCACGGCGAGCCGTCTTCGCGGCGCTTGAGGCTCATCCCGGGCTCGGATGCCGCGCCCGAGGCGCTGAACGCGATGCCGAGCGATTTTGCGAGCGCCGCGGCTTCCTCGAGATGCACCGTGTCGCCGCCCGACATGCGGTCGTAGAGCGCCTGGTCGGGCCGAGCGAGACCGACGGCGGCCTCCTCGACGAACACGAGGCGCTGCAGGTAGACCTCCTTCACGCCGATGTCGGCCGCGACTTTCACGAAGGCCGACAGCTCGGCGATAGTTTCCTTGAGCCCCGTCAGCCAAGCCGACACGCGCGGGCGATCATGGCCCTCGCGCTCCTGCAGTTCGCGGAAGGCGCGGACGTTGCGCAGGATGCGGTCGAAATAGTCCTTGCCGCGGATGGCGCGGTAGGAGGCGGCGTTCGAGGCATCAAGCGACACGCGAAGCTCGTCGAGCCCCGCATTGATCATCGCCCGGCCGCTCTTCTCGGTCAGCACCGTGCCGTTGGTGTTGAACAGGACGTAGACGCCGCGGTCCTTCAGGTAGCGCACCATGGCCGGCAGGTTCTTCACCAGCATAGGTTCGCCCACGCCGTGCAGCACGGCTCGTTCGAGATCGGGCAGTTGATCGACGACGGATGTAAAGAGATCCCAGCTCATGTCGGCCGGGGGTTCGAGCTCCTCATAGGTCCGCGGACAGGTCGTGCATAGCAGGTTGCAGCGGTTCGTCGTCTCCAGATAGAGGCAGACCGGCGGGCGTTCGCTGCGGGTTTTCGGCGCGGCGGGTGCGGCTTCGTGGTAACGCCTGGGATCAAGCCGCGTACGGGTTCTCGAGGCAACTGCCATTATCATCTATCTCCATGGTCGATTGGCGCGCGGCGGCCAAGATCCTGATCGGGACGATGAGAACCAGCGCAACATCGTGGGCGCCTCGCAGTCCAAGACACCCTCATGCCGGACCGGCCTCGCTCAAGCGGCCGTAACGCAACGGCTCGGCTTGCTCGGGGAGACTCCTGTCCTCCATGATGCGTCGAAGCGCTGCCGCGGAATGCCGGGCATCGTGAGAGCGGGCACTCGCAGAGTAGCCGATGCCAAAAAGCGTTTCCCGGATGAGTGCCTGCAGTGCGGCCGCGTCGTCGACGTCATACCAGGACGGCAGCATCACCGATTCCAGGCCAAGGTCGGCGGCTCGCGCGAGCGTCTGACGCGCGACCTGCTCGGTGCTCCAGGCGATGTCATCGAACAGGTGCCGGTGCGGTTGCTTCAGGCCGAGAAAGTAGTACCCGCCGTCGATGGACGGGCCGAGCACGATCCGGTCGCCAGGCCGCGCCAGCTCTCGTGCCGCCTTGACAAGCCATTCGGTGGGCAGGGTCGGACTGTCGGAATTGAGGACGCAGCTCGCGCCATAGCCGAGATCGAAGAGCGATCGGGCGGCGTGGAACAGGCAGTCGCCGAAGTTCGGGAACCAGGTTTCGATTAGACCCACTTCGCGCGGAAGGTGATCCTCGAAGAATGGCGCGGAGCCCGGCGGGCCGAAGGCCATGTAGGCGTCGATGTCCGCCTGCCGGGCGGCGAGCGCCAGATTGTCCGCGACGTCGGCGATGAACGCGGTGTTGAGCTCGGCCGCCTGCTCGAGGGTCAGCGGCGGCACCAGCCGGGTCTTCGTCCGGCCCGCCGACGATGCCTTCGCCATGACGGCGATCGCGCAGCAGCCGCGCTTACCTGCCTGTCGTGCCCTGCGGAGCGGATTCTGGCGTTTGGTTGCTGAGTTCATGGTGAACCTCTCGACAAGTGAGGGGCCGCGACGTGTAGTTATTCCGCATAGGTCGAGGCGCTCGATGTCATTCCGGTTACGGGGTTTTCCGATGATCTTTGACAGGGACAGGATCTCGGCCCTGGTCATCGCCCGTACACGCCCAGTGGCTGAACGCGGCCGAAGATGTCAGCATAGCGCTCGCCAAGCCTAGGGCGATCGGAGCTGTCGGTGCGCTTAGATTAGCCTTCAGCGGGTCCAAAGCGACAATGCCGAGTCTTTATCGATTTGATGCTGGATAGCTATCACTGCGGTGCCCGCGGTCGGTTAATGCCAGTGAGCGATGCGGCAGCGCTTAGGCGGGCCGCTGATTTGGCCAGCGACGGTGACTGGGAAGGTCGCGACGCTTGGGTAAGGTTGCCGGGGCCATTCGATGCCTTCAAACGAGCCGGCTGTCGCCGAAGCGCCAATGTTCCGCGAGCCGTTCCTATTGGCCTGCCCTCAGGGCCATCCGGCCTGCGCCCCGAATGGAACGGGATGGTAGGGGCTGGCAGCCCATGAGCGATTGTTGCTCGGGGAGAGGCATTGCCTCCGTGACGGGGCGCTTGCCGCGTGTGCCGCAGTCGATGCGACCAACCGTCACGCCACCAGCTGCATACGCTGAAATACATCGAAATCTCCTGTTGAGTTATAACAAAACGGGACGAGGGCTGACGCTCCCAAGCGCGTCTCGGTTACGGTGAGGGTAGAGACCGGGAGCCGCCAGTCGGCCCGGTCTCTACCAGCGCTGATGGACGATCGGCTTTAGATCCTGCTCGTAAATCGCCCGGACATCGATCATCTGGTCCGAGGTAAGGGGCGGGAATGAAGCTGCCACGGCGTTGGACCTCGCCTGATCTGGATTGCGGGCGCCCAGAATTGCAACCGTCACGGCGTCGGAGATCAGGGTCCTGCGCAAGGCAAAGTCCGCCATCGTGGTATCGCTGCCGACATGCCGATGCACCCGCCCGACAGCCGCAAGCCCGACCTCGTAGGGCACACCAGCGAAGGGTCTCCCCAACATCAAAGGCCGCGCCATTCCTGTTAAACTGGCGATGGTCTGTTCCAACAAGGTGATGCAGTCATTCCGATTCTGGTCGCGCGTGGCGGGAGGGTGAGTGGATCTACCAACTAGTTTAAGCTGCGCCGGTAGCCGCGCGGCGTCCGCCCCGTGATCTTGCGGAAGACATTAGCAAAGTTGCTGGGCGCGCTGAAGCCGCACGCTGTGGCGACCTCGGTCACCGAGCGACGCTGATCGGCCAGCAGTATTTTGGCCTTGATCGTGACGGTGAATGTCGCCGGTTGGGCGGCCGAGACAATCGCGCCGAGCGCCACCGCCATGCCCGCGACCGTCTGTACACGCATGAATCGGCTGAGCATCGCCTCTCCCCCAAGCTCTGCCCTGCCCGGCGCCGATCGCCAGACGACCTAGGCTCCCTTTGTGTGCGCTACGGGCGGAGTGGAAATGCCGGGAGGCTATGAATTTCATTACCGCTGGTCATCGCGTCTCTGGCTGCTGTAGAGCGACCGGACGCCTCGTCTAACTTGCCGGCGCCTCAGAGAAACACCGTCGGCTTTGGCCCCTTCACGTAGCTGGTTGCAATCCGCGCGATTCCGGAACCGGCCGTTTTCGATCAGGGCCCGAATTGGCCTTCAAGTGGCAGCCACCAATCCCGCCCGGCTTGAGCAACCCGGCGTATTTCCTGAAGAGTCTGATGCACCGCCAGTACGGTGTACAACGTCCAGGTGGTCTCCACGGTGTCGATGCTGTGGTCCGCAAGCGGGATTGTCTCTACCGCCTCTGCCGGTACATCACCCGGACCTGTTCCGCCGCTGATCGACCGAGCTCGTCAAGCACTCAAGTATAAATATCCGGTCCGCTGAGATGCCGTCGCTCGATGCACTGGCGCTATCGAATTGATGACAACACGGCATTTCGATTCGCCCCGTCCCGCTTCCAGATTCGGGGCGTGGCTTCGACGCAGATCGCTCCTCTCAGGGGAGAAAGCGGGCGGAGCCGAGCGAGAAGGACGGAACCCACATCACAGGAGAGAACCGATGAACGCTTCGGTAGTCGCCGCTTCCGCCATGATTGCCGTCATTGCCGTGCCGATGATCGCGCGGGCTGGCCCGGCTGACGTGTGGAAATGCCGGACGGAAGCATGGGGTGCTCTCACGGTTGTTTCTTCGCTCAGGCTCTTCCGGCAGATCCTCGTCATCTGCCTGCTCTCGTTGCTCATCGCCGGCGCCGCGTTCGCCGAATCGCCCATCCCGGCGGTGAACACGGAAGATGGCCTGGCCATCAAAGGTTATGATCCCGTCTCTTATTTCGATTCCGGCAAGCCGACGCGGGGTTCGGCCCAGTTTGCCACCAGCTACAAGGGGGCGGTGTATCGTTTCGTATCGGCCGAGCACCGTGACCGCTTTATCGCGGAGTCGGAGAAATTTGTGCCGCAGTATGGCGGCTACTGCGCCTATGCGATCTCGTTGAACTGGATCGCGGACATCGACCCGGACGAATGGGCGATCGTCAATAACAAGCTCTATTTGAACAACGGTTTCTTTTCGCAAACCCTCTGGTCTCTCGACAAATCCGGCAACATCGCGCAAGGCAACAGGAACTGGCCATTGGTCCCCAAGCTCGAAAATCGATGAGCTGACGCCGTCTGCCGTCGCCAGGTCAGTCGCAGCGAGGCCGTCATGGTCGAATGGATCAACAGCCAGATCTGCTTTCGACTTGCCGATGCAATTCCTGCCCGATCACCGCCCGGACCGCTCCGGCTCGGAGATGCGCAGGCCGAGGCGCTCTCCGAGCTCCTGCAGGTCTTCGCCTGCGGCGAGGAATCGGCATCGCTGGCCTTCGGACGTCTCGGAGGTTCGCCTATCGAGGACGCGGCTCGTCATGGGCTCGCACGCATCGCGGAAGAGGAGCTCGTCCATGAGCAGCTGCTGCGGGGCCTGCGCGGCGCACTACCGGCACCTACACCAGATAGGGAGCTGCGCCGCGCCATGCTCCGCTTTTACCATGCCATCGCGCAACCCGACGTCGGCCTGCACCTTGCCTCGATCACATCGCTCGACTCTGCGGTTTGCCTGATCCTCTCCGCGCTGCTCGAGCCGGATCGCGTCCTCGCGCAAGAGCCGGTCGTGGCCGCCATCTTCCGCCGCATACATCGAGACGAGGCCGGGCATGTCCGACTCTCGCGGCGCATCGCGGCCGAGCTCGCTTCCCGGGATGTCATCGGCGTCGTGGCCGCGAGAACCCGACTCGGCCTCGTCGGCGTCCTGGCTCAGCGTGGTGAAGCCTTCGAACGCTTGGAAATAGATGCCGGACAGTTGTTCATGCGACTCGGGCACTTGCCGGACGGGCTCTTCCCATGACCGGCCCCTCCTCGCGGACGCTCTGGTCCGACTGTACGCCACTACTGGTGCTCGGCACGGGTGCGGCACTTCCCGGCGAGCCAATTTCGACGGAAGATCTGTTGACGTTGGTAGACCGGCGGTTCGGCCTGTCGCTGCATCGCCGCGGCAGGAGCATCGCTCATAAGCTCGGGATCCGCACCCGCCACCTGTGCCGCAACATGGCGATCCGCTTGGAATCACCACGGAAGGGGCACCGCAATCCCGAGCTCGCCGCCGCCGCCCTACGAGGCGCGCTCATCGAAGCCGGTCTCGTACCACGGGATCTTTCGTACCTGATCGGCCACACCGCGACACCGGCGCGCCTCCTGCCGCCGAACATCGGTCAGGTCGCGGATCTGCTCGACTATGGCGGCCCCTTCGTCGAGTTTCGTCAAGCCTGCACCGGCTTTGCCAACGCCCTGGTGTTCGCGCAAGGATTGTTGCGCGCAGGGGCGGGGCCGGTCGCTATCGTCGGGTCCGAAACGGGCTCTGTCTTCTTCGACCCGCATCGGGTTGCGGAGGATGCGGGACAGCTCGTCAATCTCATACAGATGGGCGATGGCGCAGCCGCAATAGTCCTGGCGTGCGACGACGGCCACGCCGGCGCTCGCCTTTCGCATGTGTATTATGGCCAAGCCGGACGCGGGCGCGACTCCGGCCTCACGATAGCGGAAGGCGGATCCGACACCCCAAGCTGTACGAACGGATTTCCCGAGTTCCGCCACGATTTCGCCGCGATCCGCCGTTCGGGCCTCGACCTGCTTCTGCACGGTGCCGCGGCGGCGGCGGCCGCGGGGAGTGGGCTACCCGACTATATCTTGCCGCATCAGGCCAATGGCCGCATGGATGCGATCCTTGCCCGACCGCTGGGCCTCGCGCCCGAGCGGATCGTCGTCACGGCCGATCGGCTGGGAAATACCGGATCGGCCGCCATCTGGCTCGCCCTCGCACAATTGAGATCGACCCTCCAACCGGGCCAGACCGTGCTCGCCGTCGGTGCCGAGGCCACCGACTTCATGTTCGGCGGATTCCGTTACCGCCATGCCTGATCGCGCGGGCCAATCCCTGATGATTGCCGCCGCGTCGGCCGGACGAGAGCCCCTGGTGGCTATTGAAGGCCTTTCGAAGCGCTACGGTCGCAGAACCGCGGTCATGGGCGTGACGCTCACGTTGCGGGCAGGCGAGATCTGCGGTTTCGTCGGCGCGAACGGCGGCGGCAAGACCACCACCCTTCGGATGCTTGCCGGAATTCTGAGGCCGGACGGGGGACGCGGGCGCGTGGTTGGCTTCGACCTTCTGCGCGATGCCGCAAAGATCCGCGAGCGGGTCGGCTACTTATCGCAGCGGCTGTCGCTCTATGCCGAGCTCTCGGTATTTGAAAACCTCCGATTCCGCGCCGCGGTCTACGGGCTGAGAAACCCCCGCGCGGCGGCGCAGGCTGCAATCGGCGAGTTCGATCTCGTGCAATGGGCCCGCAGCCCGGCGGGCGCTCTCTCCGGCGGCTGGGCGCGTCGCCTTCAGCTCGCTGCGTCGCTGATTCATTCGCCGCAACTCGTGCTCCTCGACGAGCCGACGGCCGGCCTCGATGCGGCAGCGCGCCAGGAGGTGTGGCGGCGCGCGGAGCGGTTGGCCGCGGCCGGCGCGGGCGTGATCCTATCCACCCATGACATAGCGGAGGCGGAGCGATGTCTGCAGGTTGCCTTGTTTGCCGACGGTCAAGTCGTGGCGGCGGGCGCACCCGATGAGATCGCGGTGCGTTCGCCCGCGGCCGCGTTCCTGTTGTGCGGCATCGACGCGCGCCGGCTCGCACAGGATGTCGCCGCGGTTACCGGCGTCGTCGCCAGCTATCCGCAGGGGGAGTGTCTGCGCGTCGTCGTCGATCCGCTCGGGGAAGAGCACCTGCGCCGGTTCGCGGCATCGCACGGAGCGAGAATCGCCCGGGCGGCGCTCCGGCTCGATGATGCCATTCTCGCGTCGTCGATGCCAATGGGAGAGGCTCGGATATGAGCCGGCGCGCTCCATGGCGGGCGGCAGGACGACGCCTTTCGCGCATGGTGGCCGTCGCCCGCGTCGAAACCTTGCGACTCGTGCGGGACCGCGTTGTCATATCCCTGATCGCCCTGGTGCCGGCGGTGCAGATCCTGCTCTTCGGCTACGCCGTTAATCTCGATCCGAAGAGCGTCCCAATCGCCATCGCCGGCGGCGGCGATGCCTCGATCGAGCGCGCCGCTCGCATCGCGGGCGAGACCGGTTACTTCACGATCGTCGGTGAAGGGCTGCCGTCGGGTGCAGCCGAGCGGATGGTCATCGACGGCAAGGCGTTGGTCGGGATCGAGCTGCCGCGGGCCGGTAACGAGGGGCGCGATGTCAGGGACAACGATATCGGGCCCGGTGTCAAGGTAACCAGGCCCGAGCAGTCGTCCACGCCTCGTGTCGTCGTCGACGCCTCCGACCCCGCTTCCGTGCGCCCGGCTCTGGGGGCGCTCGAGACTGCTTATTGGCGTCACGTCGCGACGGTTCTTTCTCTCGGCTCCAGCTCCGCCGTCCAGGTCAAATGGCTCTTCAACCCTGACGGTCGCACTGCCTGGGCCATCGTTCCAGGGTTGGTCGGCGTCATCGTCATGATCAGCACCTTGATGCTGGGGGCCCTGACGCTCGTTCGCGAGCGGGAGCGCGGCATCTGGGAGGCGCTCCTAGCCACCCCTGTCGACGCGCTCGACGCACTCGTCGGCAAGCTGACGCCCTATGTGTTGATCGGGACGCTGCAAGGGGCGATAGCCATCGGGATCGCCCGGCCGCTTTTCGAACTGCCGTCGTCGGCCGGCCTTGGGGCGCTGCTCGCCGCCTTGCCGTTGTATGCCGGCGCCCACCTGATCCTCGGCTTCGCGCTCTCAGCCATGGTGGAGAGCCAGATGCAGGCGATGCAGGCCGCGGTCTTCTTTTACCTGCCCTCGATGCTGCTATCCGGCTTCATGTTCCCGTTCCAGGGAATGCCGGGATGGGCGCGCTCGATTGGCGAGATGCTGCCGCTGACGCATTTCGTTCGTGCGGCTCGGGGTGTCCTGCTGAAGGGTGAAGGGACCGCGCTCGTCGGGCACGAAATGTGGCCGGTGGCGCTTTTCGCACTTGCCGCCGCCGCCCTCGCGTTCGCCACCTACGGCCGCCGTCTCGACCGAACGCCCTGAGACAAGGGCAATGTCACAAGCTCCAGATTCCTTTCAGGGGCCGTGTCACCCGAAACGACGTTGGACTCTGCACCCGTGATCAATCGGATGGCGCGCCGATAGGTCAGATAGGCCCATGCCCAGTCCAATATCACGGCGAACCGGTTGCGGGCACCGACCAGCAGGACGACATGAACCGCGCCCCACAGCCACCAGG
>WNFR01017784.1_pt1 | contig 12702 bp, 13 predicted proteins | sample 5400221 | NCBI WGS metagenome assembly WNFR01 (sample SAMN13153357, study PRJNA577476) | soil metagenome | isolation source: 40 cm soil under Madrone tree | place: USA:California | collected 2016-06-14 | reverse complement strand
TCCGGTTACAAGATCGCTTCTGGTGGGGCATTGATAGCCATCCCCGGCTCACCCTTCTCCGTCGGAAGCGATCCCCATCAAATCGCAATAGACCCTGCGGGCAAGTTTGCCTACGTCGTGAACGCGGCCGACAACAATGTCTCCGCTTACCGCATCAGTCAGGATGGTAGCCTGACGCCAATTCACGGTTCACCATTTATCGCGGGGAGGTTTCCCCGTTCTTTGGTGGTCGATCCGGCTGCCAAGCTCATCTACGTGGCGAATGAGGTGGGCAACAACGTCTCGGTTTACCGTCTCAATTTGGATGGCGGCCTGCAGCCAATCCCGGGTTCGCCTTTCAGCGCGGGCATTGGACCCTTTGCAGTGGCGGTGGATCCCATGACCAGGTTCGTTTACGTCGTAAATGAGGGCGGCAGCAATATCTCGGCCTATCGGATCGATTCGGACGGCGCCCTTACAGTAATCTCCGGCTCGCCCTTTCCTACCGGGACTGAGCCGGTGTCGGTGACCGTACATCCTAACGGTAAGTTCTGCTATGTCACCAATCAGGTCAGTAACAGCATTTCGGCTTATCGGATCGGTTCCGACGGAGCCCTAACACCGATTCCCGGTTCACCGTTCCGCGCCGGGACCGAGCCCGTTTCCATCGCAGTAGATCCAACCGGCCGATTCGTCTACGTAGCGAACAAGTTCACTCACAACATCTCCGGTTATCAGATCGATGAAAGCGGTGTCCTGACGCCCGTAGCCGATTCGCCCTTCCCAGCGGGGTCCGGACCTAACTCCGTGGCCATCAGCCGCTAGGATCTGGCTACCACATCTTCCTCGGATCCAGGCTCACAGATCCTGCTTTCGCTGGATCTGTTTCGCCCTGGCAATGTGGGTGCCTTCTCGGCCATCGGCTATTGGCTATTGGCTATTGGCTATTGGCTATCTTCCCTGGACGCTGGTTCTTTGGCGAGAACACCGGATTTCTTTTTCTCTTTCCACTTCTCCACCAGAAGATCCTGATGATCCTCTTCGGCATCTGCCAGTTCACCCAGCAGCTTGCGAATCTCGGCCGACTTTACTTTATTACACGCATCCCGATAGAAGCGTCGCGTCTCTGCTTCCATTCCCATGACTTCGGCAATCACGCGTCGCGGCCGCAACATCCGGTTCAGCCAAATTGGTTTTCGTTTCACGAAACCTTTGACGTCTTGTCTGCGGACGAGCGGAATGTGATCGCCAAATCTCAGCTGATATAGTTCCGCCAATCGTTGATGATGAGATGACTCCTCTTCGTACATGGACTGTAGAACTGAAGCGATTTCCGGACTCTTTTCTTTCATTCTTTCCGTAAAATCTCGGTAAATTCGGCTATCCTCTTCTTCCAGGGAGATGGCCAAAGCGAGAACTTCGCGCTCGTCGAAGTCGGCAAATGTTTTAGGCATAAATCGTTTGATGCTGCGGTTGTGAGACTAACGAAATACTCCGGACAAAGAGAGCTTAGTTTATGAGTGAACGCTGGAAATTGAAAGACTGCCATGCAGTCGTAATTGGAGGAACCCGTGGGATCGGCCGGGCCGTAGTGGAAGAACTGATGGAACTCGGAGCCGCCGTGACCGTTGTCGCCCGTCAAAAGGATGACATTGAACGGCTTCAGCAAGATGCAGCTCGGAAGAATCGCAAATTAGATGGTATTCCCGCCGACGTAAGCACGTCCGAAGGATTTCGTAGCATCAAACAGTGGGCGGACAGTCGATCCGCCCCGCTGCATATTTTGATCAATAACGTGGGAACCAATATTCGTAAGAAAGCCGTCGATTACGATTCCGCGGAATTTGACTACCTCATGCGAACGAATTTCGGCTCGATCTGGGAACTTACCCGGATGCTCTATCCTTGGTTGAAGGCTGCGCACGGATCGTCGGTCGTCAATATCGGTTCGGTAGCAGGTCAGGTCGCGGTCGGATCCGGCGCGATATATGGTTCTCTGAAAGCCGCGCTTGCGCAGTTAACGAAAGTCCTCGCGGTGGAGTGGGCTCCGGACCAAATCCGGGTCAATTTAGTCGCTCCTTGGTTCATCAAAACTGATCTGACAAAGGACCTTTTGGCGAATGAACCCATCAGAACCAGCATCGTCGGTCGAACACCCCTTGGTCGTGTCGGGGAACCGGAAGACGTGGCCGGGTTGGTTGCATTTCTCTGCCTTCCCGCGGCCGCTTATATCACCGGCCAATGTATCGCGGTGGATGGAGGGTTCCTGGCCTCGGGACTCATCCGCGAGATTACTGGCTGAACCGTGAAAGGATCCGTGCGCATTTTGCGAGAAATTGCACATTTGCGATCGGACACTTTACTTTTTGCACTAGTCGATGTTCCAGAAGATCATCGACCATTGAGTCAACGAACGTCAACGAACGTCAACGAACGTCAACGAACGACAGTGCAGAACATTACTTCCGCACGAATATCTCTCTAATATTGAAACCAATGAAATACCGCAAACTCGGAAAAACAGGCTTTGAAGTTTCAGAAGTAAGTTTGGGCACCTGGCAGATCGGCGCATCTTGGGGCTCAGTCTCGGAAAAGGATGCAATCGGACTGCTACACACCGCAATCGATAACGGGATCAACTTTTTCGATACGGCCGATGTGTATGGTGATGGCAGAAGCGAGCGGCTGATCGCCGGAGTGCTAGGCGAACGCCGTGAAAAGGTGTTCGTCGCGACCAAAGCGGGCCGACGACTTCAACCTCATACCGCCGACGGGTACAACCAGGAGAATCTTACTGCATTCGTGGAACGAAGTTTGACCAATCTGAAGCGCGAAACGCTAGATTTAGTCCAACTCCATTGCCCGCCCACCGATGCGTACTATCGCCCGGAGGTCTTCGCCGCACTCGACGCTCTAAAGCATGCCGGTAAAATACTGCATTATGGCGTTAGCGTGGAAAAGATCGAAGAAGCGATCAAGGCAACCGAGTTTCCTGGTATTGCGAGCGTGCAAATCATTTTCAACATTTTCAGACAACGGCCCAAAGATCTGTTCTTTCCGCTGGCGCAAAAACGCGATGTCGGAATCCTGGTTCGGCTTCCGCTCGCGAGCGGCTTACTTGGTGGCAAAATAACGAAGGAGACCCAGTTCGCCGCCGATGATCATCGCAGCTACAATCGACACGGCGAACAATTTGATCGCGGAGAAACCTTTTCCGGTGTCGATCTCGATGTCGCTTTGGCCGCAGTAGAGAAAGTGCGTCAAGTGCTCCCGCCGAATGTGAATATGGCAAGTTTCGCGTTGCGCTGGATTCTTGAATTTCACGAAGTGAGCTGCGTGATTCCCGGAGCAAGAAACGAACGTCAAGTGCTTGAGAACATTAAAGCCGCGGAGTTACCGGCACTAACGTCCGCCCAAATGGAGGCGCTCACGCGTGTCTATCAAGATCAGATTCGGCCACTGGTTCACCAGCGATGGTAGGCGGGGAGATAGCCGATAGCCAAATTTAGCGTGCGAGCGGCGGTGATGGTAGGGCGAAACAGATCCGGCGAACGCAGGATCTGTGAGCCTGATTGGGTGACGGGATGACGCGCCGGCTCCCCGATAAGGGCACGATGAAATTCGGAATCGCTTAGGAAAATGGTTCACAACCTCGATGAACAATACCTTCACCGTATCGAGTCGATCCATCGGGCGCTCCAGATTCCGTCCAACTACGGCGCACTTCGGAAGCTCACTCCATATCTCGAAGCATCCGATCTTGTTCCGGCCGACGGACACGAACGGCCACACTATCTAGCGCCTCAAGCTGCGCTACAATGGCACGCGATGAAGAGCGCCGCCGCCAGGGACGAGATTCAACTACTGCTCATTTCGAGTTTTCGCAGTGTAAATTGTCAACGCGAAATCATCGAACAGAAACTGCGGAGGGGCATGGACCTCGCACGATTCTCACCGTAAACGCTGCGCCCGGCTTCAGCCAACATCACACCGGACTGGCTCTCGATATAGGAAGCCCCACCCATCCAAACCTGATGAAGGACTTTGAAAACACCGCGGCGTTTCATTGGCTCGCTCCCAATGCTGCAAATTTTGGATTTGTGATGCCGTACACCCAGGATAATCCGCACGGTTTTATTTACGAACCGTGGCATTGGGTGCTAGGGGAAAATAGCCAATAGCCGATAGCCAATCGGGTCGGCCCGCTTCGACGGCTTAAACCCGGTATGTAGATCTGTCGGGCTGCTTGGCGATTACTCGATCAAGACCGGAGCATGCGTCGTTTTAGATATTGTGGGGGATGACCCTCGGACGTTTATTCAGGTTATAGTGTGAGCCCCGTGTATATGCCGTGGCGAAACAATGGCGACTGCGGTTTCTGGTCGCGCCAACCGAGCAGGTCCGGGTAGAGATCGAGGTCGCCACAAAAGCGGACGCATAGTCGGATCCGGCGGCTGCCGGACCACTACCGAAGACAATGGCTGCGCGCTGGAAAGTTCGGTATTCCTGAGGCTGGAAGCATCAGGCCACGCATTCTCTCGCGCCTATTCACACGCGGACCAATCGGCTATCGGCTATTTGGCCGCCACATCCTCCTGCGTAAACCGTCCGTTGATCTGCCGCCAGATCCGCAGCTTGTTCACATTCTGCAGCTCCAGCGGCAATAGTTTCTCGGCAAAATTTTGGTAACACACCGGTCGCGCGAACCGATAGATCGCAGCTGTGCCGACCGAAGTAAATCGGGAGTCCGTAGTCGCCGGGTAGGGACCGCCATGCTGCATCGACGCACACACTTCGACCCCAGTAGGATAGCCGTTGAGAATTACGCGCCCTGCTTTTTCGGTGAACGCTTCCAGAAATGCTCGGCTCGATTCCTCTTCGTTTGGCGTGAGATGTACAGTCGCGGTCAATTGTCCCGGCAACGATTCGATGGTTTGCAATACTTCTGCTTCATCGGCGCATTCCACCAACAAAGTTGCCGGACCAAAAATTTCTTCCTGCAGCGCATGGTCCTCGCGAAATTCTTTGGCGGTAGCTCTCAAAAGATGCGCGGCTTGGCTTACCCGCACGTAAGCTCGCGTCTTCCGAATTGAATCAGCCAATCGCTCCTCGATGCCGCGATACAACATAGGCGCCGGTTCCACCTTGGCGAGTGCTCCACCAAGTGCACTACTGAACTCTTCCCAGTCCGGTCCCTGTACGCCTAGAACTACCCCCGGTTTGGTGCAAAACTGGCCGACCCCGAGAGTCACTGAACCAGCCAGACTACTTACAATTTCAGCCCGGCGTTCTCGCAAAGCACCAGGCATGATCAGAACAGGATTCAGCGAGCTCATCTCCGCGAACACTGGAATTGGGTCAGGACGAGCAGCCGCCAGATTGAAAAGGGCCCGTCCAGCCCGAGTTGAGCCGGTAAACCCGACTGCACGAATGGCCGGATGAGTAACCAAATTCGTGCCCGCCTCGATCGAGCTATCTGTCAGCAGGTGGAAAATCGCTTTGGGCATGCCGGTGTCTGCAATGGCTCGAGCAATCGCGTCCCCTATCAAAACCGAGGTGCGAGCGTGTGCCGGATGTCCTTTCACAATGACCGGACAACCGGCGGCAAAAGCCGAAGCGGTATCGCCGCCGGCCACAGAAAACGCGAGTGGAAAATTGCTAGCGCTGAAAACCGCCACCGGCCCGAGTGGTATCAGCATCCGACGAAGATCGGTTTTCGGAATTGGTTTGCGTTCAGGTTGAGCTGTATCGATACGCGCGTCGACCCACGATCCTTCCTCGATCAAATCGGCAAACATCGCGAGTTGATTGACCGTGCGGGCGCGCTCTCCCCTCAGGCGATCAATCGAGAGCTTAGATTCATCATGGCAAACTTGAATCAATTCGTCGCCCAGCATCTCGATGTGCTCTCCAACGCGACGAAGAAAGGTCGCGCGTTCTTTGGCGCCAGGCGCGCGAAAGCCGGCAACCAGTTCTAAATGTGCAGCTAAGGAATCTTTCATAAGCAATTTCTATACAGAAGCTCCTCTGAGCGGTTCACGATTCGCAACATCCATTTGTGGTTCATGATTCGCAATGTCCATTCGCGGTTCTCCTAGGCAACTTCATTTACGAGTTCGCCGATCGGCGCCACCGCGATTCTGACCGAATCTCCCGACTCCAATGTGAAATCATTGGGCGGAACGATGCCCGTACCGGTAAACAAAAAAGCACCAACCGGAAAACTGAGTTCTCGATACAAGTATTCCACTAGTTCATTAAAGTCGCGACGAATGCGCAGCAGCGGCACAGTGCCCTGGAATGCCGAATTACCGGAACGCTCGACCACCAAGGTCATCTCAGTGTTGAGGTTAAACGGCTGGTCACTGACCCAAATCGCAGGCCCGAGAGCGCAACTGCCGTTGTACACTTTGGCCTGCGGAAGATATAATGGATTTTCACCTTCGATATCCCGCGACGAAACGTCATTGCCCAAAGTGTAACCAATTATCTGTTGATCCGCATTGATCACTAGCACTAGCTCAGGCTCAGGCACGCTCCACCGAGCATCTTTGCGAACGCGAATCGTGGCGTCTGGTCCGATCGCCCTCCATCCGGGCGCTTTGAAGAAAAGCTCAGGGCGCTCGGCCTCGTATACCTTGGAGTAAAATACTGCTGCTCCGCTTTCTTTTGATTCTTCCTGGCGGCCTTCCCGGCTTCGTTCGTAGGTAACGCCGGCCGCCCAGATCTCCTGAGTGCCGACCGGCGCAAGAACGTCTTCACGAGCCGGCGGCTCGGCCCCCAGCCCGCGGCGCGAAATCTCAAGCAGATGATTATACAAATTGGGTAGGTTTAAGAGCTCGTCAAAATAAACGCTTTTTATTTCTGTTCCTAGGGCTACGCCCAGGGCTACGCCCGAGGGCTTTCCTGAGCCGCGCCTTCGGCGCTATCGGCGTTACCGGCGCTTCAATGCGACGGTCGCGGCACTGCATGGCCTCGGGTACCAATTAAAAAGTCAAAATCGGCGCCGAGATTAGCCTGCATCACACGTTCGCAGTAGAGACGCTGATAACCTCCGGATGGCAGTTCCGGTGGCGCCCATGCGCGCCGCCGCCGTTCCAGTTCCTCCTCCTCCACCCGCAAATGAAGAATTCGCTTCTCAACGTCTATTTCGATGATATCTCCATCGCGCACCAAAGCGAGCGGGCCTCCCACTGCCGCTTCCGGAGCGCAGTGTAGAATCACGGTGCCGTAAGCGGTTCCGCTCATCCGCGCGTCGGATAGGCGAATCATGTCGGTGATTCCGCGCTTTAGTAGCGCGGGTGGTAATCCCATGTTACCGACCTCCGCCATCCCTGGATAACCTCGTGGTCCACAATTCTTTAAGACCAGAATCGAGTCTTCGTCGGCTCCCAAATCAGGGTCATTGATTCGCTCATGGTAATGCTCAATGTTCTCAAAGACGATTGCTTTGCCCGTATGCTTCAGGAGGTGCGGACTAGCAGCGGAGGGCTTCAGCACCGCTCCATCCGGGGCCAGATTTCCCCGTAGCACGGCAACGCCGCCGGAACGAACGAGCGGTTTGGACAGCGGCCGGATAACTTCGGAATTGTAACACTCAGCGTTCCGAACATTCTCCCAAACCGTACTGCCGCTCACGGTTTTGACAGAAGAATGGAGGAGCCCGGCCTCCGCGAGCCGGCGCATAACTACCGGAAGACCTCCCGCATAATAGAAATCTTCCATGAGGAATCGCCCGGAAGGCATCAAATCCACGATGGTGGGAACATCTCGGCCGAGTTTATCCCAGTCATCAAGAGATACATTGACGCCAACTCTCCCCGCAATCGCGAGGAGATGAATGACGCCGTTGGTTGATCCGCCTACCGCGCCATTCACGCGAATTGCGTTTTCGAATGCTTCGCGGGTAAGAATCTTGGAGAGCCGCAAATCTTCCCGGACCATCTCGACTATGCGACGCCCAGCCATCTGGGCCAGAACACCTCGCCGAGAATCAACTGCGGGAATCGCCGCATTGTGCGGCAGGGCCACACCGAGCGCTTCGACCATCGATGCCATCGTAGAAGCCGTTCCCATCGTCATACAATGGCCAGCGCTCCGGGACATGCAGGCTTCCGCTTCCGAAAATTCGCACATCGTCATCTGTCCGGCGCGCACTGCTTCCGAGAACTGCCAAACGCTGGTTCCGGATCCGATAGTCTGTCCCTTGAAGCGGCCGTTTAACATCGGTCCGCCCGATACCACGATGCTGGGAAGATCGCAGCTGGCCGCTCCCATGAGTAAAGAGGGCGTAGTCTTGTCGCATCCAGTCAATAAAACAACGCCATCGATCGGATTACCTCGAATCGACTCCTCTACATCCATGCTGACCAGGTTCCGAAACAGCATCGCGGTAGGTCGCAAGTTTGACTCGCCCAGCGACATGACGGGAAATTCGAACGCTACTCCGCCCGCTTGTAGGACTCCCTGCTTCACCTTATCGGCCAGCCCACGGAAATGAGCATTACACGGCGTGAGCTCCGAATAAGTGTTACAGATGCCAATGATTGGGCGGCCATCGAAGACATCATCCGGCAATCCCTGATTCCGCATCCAGCTGCGATGAATGAACACATCGCGACTGGTCCCTCCGAACCAGGCTTGTGAGCGAAGAGATCCGTTTGATTGCTCTGTCATTGGAAACACCTCTCAAAATTTAATTCCTGTTTTTCCATAATAATCATCGTAAGTCACTTATTGATATACATTAGCGGCGTGTCCATTTTGGAATGCGGCATCCCAGGCACGATGATAGAGACGTTTGTCCTTCTCCATTTCATTGTTCAATGCGCTCGCTCCCGTACTGCGGCAACATCGCAATGATGACAATTCCGTAAATGATTTGTCGGCCATCCTTGGGCATCTGCACCACTAACAATATCGATTGCAGAGGCAGAATCAAAATCACACCCGCAATCGTATCTAGAAATGTACCGCGACCACCGAGAATCTTGGTACCACCCAGAACTACGGCCGCAATCGCCGGAAGAAGCTGCTTGCTACGCTCTACCACAAAAACCAGTCCCCATCTGCTATTTGCCCTTTGCGATCACCTCATTCTGGCTTCTAAATTCTGCTATATGAATCTTGTTCAATTCCTAGATGTGCACGGCAATCGACTCATCGGCAGCCCAAGCGATGATCAATCGACTCTCCGGATTTTGGATCGGTTTTACTCAGTGTATGAGCTTGCCAATCAAGCGATTCGGACCGGAGGCACACTAGCTGAATTGGCTACGGAGCATTTGTCCGACCGAACCGAGCTCTACGATCAAGTCATTCGGGAACGGCGGGTGCTCGTACCGTTTGACCATCCCGATCCGGGTCGATGCTGGGTTTCACTCACTGGTCTCACTCACCTGGGAAGCGCCAATTCGAGAGATGCGATGCACGCAAAGCTAGCCGGCGACCCCGACCAACTGACTGACTCGATGAAGATGTTCCGCCTCGGGTACGAAGGAGGCAAACCGAAATCGGGAGAGATCGGTGCGCAACCCGAGTGGGCCTTCAAAGGAGATGGCCAGTGCGTCGTCAATCCGGAGCACACGATCATGTCACCAGCCTTCGCCAATGATGGCGGCGAAGAAGCAGAGTTAACCGGGTTGTACCTGATCGATCCGGAAGGGACTCCGGTCCGGGTCGGATTCGCGATCGGTAACGAGTTCGCTGACCATGCCTTGGAACGGCAGAATTACCTCTATCTCGCCCATTCAAAATTGCGGGTCTGCTCCTATGGTCCCGAGCTATACCTAGGCGAACTACCGCCGAGCCTAGTTGGAACGGTACGTATTCGGCGAGACGAAAAGGAAGTTTGGAGCGGCACAATGCTGACCGGCGAAGAACACATGTGCCATTCGATCGCGAACCTGGAACATCATCATTTTAAATATCCGATGTTTCGCCGGCCCGGCGATGTCCACGTCCATTTCTTCGGCGCAAGCATATTGAGCTGTCAGCAAGGGTTTCAGACCAAGCCCGGTGACATCGTTGAGATTGAGTGCGAGCATTTCGGAAAACCGTTGCGTAATCGGCTAGCCTGGGCGCCAGACGAAGGATTTGTTTCCGTTCGGGTGCTATAGGTTGGCAGCAAGACACCGAAGGCGAGCCGAGATTTAAGTCTGGCGGCCCGTCGGACTCAGGGCCGAATCGCTGCGGTACAATCGTATCCTGGGCCTGCAGCCCAGGCTTAAATCTTACTGCGCTTCGAGCCTTTCCTTGCCCCTACGCATCCGATCGCTTCGGAAGCACCCAATCACCCTCCAGCGGATACCCGGCGTCCTCCCAGTCGGCTATCCCACCCGCGTAATGCCAAACATTCTGAAAGCCATGTTCGACAAGTTGTTGATAGACAAGCACACTGGCCGTGCAACCCGGATTCGAACAGTAGACGATGACCTCCTCCGAGGGATTGAGGGTTTCCCAAGTATTTTTATCGAAAAGGATCGAGCCAGGAATACGTTTGATTCGAAATGCCCATTCGTCCAAACAATTGACCAATCTGAAGTTCTTTTCCCCATCGAGCTTCGCCTTTAACTCCGTCCGGGTAATTCTATTCATAAAAGTTGATCACAAAATCTGGCTCGGCTAGCAGTCCGTTTCCATTACATTTTGCAATAAGAAGAAAAATCGAAGTCTAACTCAGATCACGACAATTCCCAATCACGATAAGAATTTTCTGGAAACGAAACCTGGATTGGTTTCGTCGCCAAAGAGCTGATCTCGTTTTCGACTCCGTCGAAGGCTTTCACTGGATCACAACGAAAAGTGCCCCACGGTAGAAGTTTCGCGCGCCGAGCACATAGAGTTTACAGGGAGGTTTATAACGCTTATGTCCGGAGCCCCAATTCCGAGAGCGGTCGAGCTCCTTGCAACATTGTCGATCCAAAAAAAGGGCAAGAATCCGGACCGGTTTAAAAAAAGGGATTATAAACACAGACGGCGCTGTCACCGGATCCCGATTGAACGGCCGGGTGAGCAGAGCTTTCGCCGCACCCTGCACCCGCTCCGAACCGGATCGCCCGTGGAGTGCAAAATTCCTGGGCGCGTACGCTCCCATACTTTCAAAGCCGCTGGTTCGCTCACGCCAATCGAGAAAAACGGGGCCGATACCGATCCTTTTGCCAATGGCCGTTCATCGGTCTCATAGAGGCGGACTAATTTCTCCGATTGCGGCGCCGCTAATGGCCGTAGCAAATTCCCAGTGTGAGGACCGCGACCATCGTGAATCCCGGAGATTCTCCAAGGAGACGCAAAGCGTGGTGAATGTCACGAAGCATGGGTGGGAGTTACAAGTTACAAGTTACGGGTTGCGGGTTCGTTTCGGCTGCTTATCGCCCTGATGATCCACATCGTAGAAATTGCCAGCCCGCCGTTCCTGGTCTTTCTCGGCTATTGGTTATTTGCTCATCGGCTATTCGCGAAGCGCTGTCAGTCTCGTGGCGGATGCATTTCGCGAAGTTGGGAGCCGGTCCCTACCGATTGCTCTTCTTCCGCCACAATTTGGCCGTCAAACAAATGCACCGTCCGCTGGGCATATTGGGCAAACCTGCTGTCATGGGTAACTATGCAAATGGTTGCTCCACCTTGATGTAACTCGGAGAGAAGCTCCATGACTGCGTCCCCGTTCTTGCTGTCTAAATTCCCAGTTGGTTCATCTGCCAATAGAATCGAGGGAGAGCCGGCTAGCGCCCGAGCAACGGCAACGCGTTGCTGTTGTCCGCCACTCAGTTGATTGGGATAGTGGCGCTGCCGGTGACTCATACCGACTCGATGTAACGAATCAAGCGTCCGTCTCTTCCGTTCTGATTTCGGCATTTCACGCCGATAGGTCAACGGTAGCTCCACGTTCTCATACACCGTCAGGTCACCGATCAAATTGAAACTCTGAAAAATGAATCCGATCTCGCGATTGCGAATCCTCGCGCGCTCACTGGCGTTCAGTTCCTCGATCTGTTTACCGTTTAACAGATAGGTGCCTTCACTGGGCGAATCGAGAAGCCCAAGGATCGACAACAAAGTCGACTTGCCGCATCCGCTCGGACCTGCGATCGCCACATATTCCCCTTTCAAAATCTCGAGATAAATCCCGGCTAACGCGTTGGTCTCGATTTCGTCAGTGAGAAATACCTTTTTGAGACCGTGCAGGTGAATGAGTGAATCGGACATAAAAGTTAGCGCTTAGCAGTTATCAGTTGGCGGGTAGTAACCGGTAACCAGTAATCAGTCATCACCATATTACCTAGAATAGGTTAATGCGAATCCGTGCCGGAACGCGCCGCTTCATGAAAGGGACTCGCCCCGGTTGCAGTTCTTGAAGATTCCAGTTTGCAAAATCTTTAAGCGAAAATCTCATCTTATGTCGATGGTTCCTTACTGAATACTGATACTGATTACTGATTACTGATCACCGATCACCTACTCCTCTCTCAACGCCATAGTGGGGTTAATATTCATGGCTCGATAGGCAGGAACGTAATTCGCAATTAGGCCGATGAACAGCAGCACCGCGACTACCCGAAGGAAAGTCAGTGGATCGGCGGTACCGACACCGTAGATGAGGGCTTGCATCAAGTGCGTCAGGTAAAAGGCCGCAAACAGGCCAGCGGCAATGCCGATTCCCATCAGCTTAGTTGCTTCACCCAGAAACAATCGAAATATATCGAGCCGTTGCGCTCCTAGTGCTGC
>WNFR01006349.1_pt1 | contig 12704 bp, 5 predicted proteins | sample 5400221 | NCBI WGS metagenome assembly WNFR01 (sample SAMN13153357, study PRJNA577476) | soil metagenome | isolation source: 40 cm soil under Madrone tree | place: USA:California | collected 2016-06-14 | reverse complement strand
GTTCACGGCGCTGTCTACGGGACCGAAAGCAACTCCGCGCTAAACACCCTCTCGAACACGCAGAAGGCATTCGAGAGTTTAACCAAGCCCGCGCGCTTCAACGATGAATTCACGGGCGGAACCATTGGCGGCCCGATCTGGGCGGATCACGTGTTCTTCTTTGGCGGCTTCGATAACGAAGTCATTTCTCAGCGGCAAGTCTTTTCCTCGGGAAACCAGACGCCAACTCCTGCGGGAATTGCCACGCTGGTAAGTTGTTACGGCAACACGCCGTCGCTGCAGGCGTTGCAGACCTATGGTCCCTACGCTGTGGCGGGTGGCAATCCAACGCCCCAGGGGACTGCAACCCAGCTTTCTGTCAGCAATTGCACCGATGGCGTCGCACGAAACGTTGAACTTAATGGCATCCAGCGGACGCTACAGACCGGTTCAAAATCCTATAATTTTCCCATCAAGGTGGATATCCAAACGGCGAAAAACCACTTCTATGGCCGTTATCTGTTTAATAGATCGACGACCTTCAACACAGATGCCTTTGCTACGGCGGCGTCCGGGTATCCCGCCAACATACCAGCCCTTTCTCAGGATTACGGCTTTAGCTGGGTGCGCACGATTTCGAGCGTCGAGTTCGGAGGGAATTCCATTGGCAACACGGTGCCGAATCAGGGGAACATTGGCCAGGCGATCTCGCAAACCGTGTTTAGCACCCCCGGCCTGTTGTCGTTCGGTCCGGCGACCAATGCGCCGCAAGGCCGGATCGTCAATACCTACCAGCTCCAGGACAACTGGAGCTACTTCGTTGGCCGGCATTCACTGAAGGCAGGTGTTAATTACACAGAGCAGCGTTCGCCAAACATATTCCTGCCGAACTTCAACGGCCAGTTCCGCTTTGCAAACTGGGCCACGTTTGCGCAGGACATTCCGAACCGTATTCGGATTGCGTCTGGAAACCCGTCTCTCGGCTTCCGCGAGCGCGACACGTTCGTGTATTTCGGTGATGATTTCAAAGTCAAGAACAACCTCACGCTCAATCTCGGGATCACCTGGTCTTACTACGGCCAGCCGTCCAACTTGTTCCACGATCAGACAGTGCAGCGGCAGACCGGATCGAACCCGCTGTGGAATCCGGCACTGCCGCTCTCGGTGACGACCTTCCCATCGATTCCGGCGCCCAAAAACAGCTGGGGGCCGAGCGTCGGCTTCGCCTGGACTCCAGGGTTTGGGGGCTTCTTTACCGGCCATGGAAAGACGGTCCTGCGCGGTGGCTATCGTTTGTCGTACGACCCGGCGTACTACAACATCTACATCAACATTTCCTCAGCGGCGCCCAACGTCCTGTTGAACACGCTGACTGGCGCAAGCGCGAGGAGTAATCCCCTCCCGGCGAATCCGACCGGGCCGAATGTCCGTCAGGAATTGGCGGCGGGATTGCAGACCGGTGTGTTCGATCCACGCATCTTTAACGAGACGAGCATCTCCCCCGACTTTGGGCCGCAGAAAACGCATGAATGGTCCTTCGGGGTCCAGCGGGAAGTTGTTGGAGGCGCCGTGTTTGAGGCTCGGTATGTCGGCAACCACGCCACCCGGCTCTTCCAAACCATAAACGGCAACCCGGAGATCGCAGGGCTGGCGGCCTTGTACCCGAACCTGGTTCCCGCGGGCTTGACGCCTTGTCCCGCGTCGCAGGCGGCGGTGCCGCAGGCGGTCGGGCGCGAGAACTGCAACCTTGGTATCGTCCGTGATCGCACCAACACGGGGTACTCGGACTATAATGGCGTGCAGCTTGAGCTGCGGTCCACCCGGCTCTGGCACCAGTTGGCCCTTAAAACGAACTATACGTTCAGCAAGACGACCGACAACGCCTCCGAAATCTTCGGAACCGGCGCGGCGGGTGGCACGACTGCCTTCTCTCAGAGCCAGGTAGATTTCACGGGCCAGGAGCACGGGCTGTCCGGTTTGGATTTTCCCCACAACTGGACTGTGTCGTTCTACGAGGAAATTCCAGCCTTCCGGGCGCAGCATGGTCCCATCGGGCATGTTTTGGGTGGCTGGGCGGTTTCCGGAACCTACTTTATCGCCTCTGGGCAGACTTACACTCCCGTTCAGGGTGCTTTGAACTGCTCCTCGGGCGGCGGCAGTTGCGCCGGCGCGGGTGCGGGCAATCCGTACGACGGACCATTTAATAACGCATTCGTCGGCGCGGATGGAGCACTCCGGCCCTTCGTGGGCAGCCTGTCGGCTCCGGCGAGTTCTGTCGGGATCTTCGCGGGTGACGCTTGCAGTATTTATTCATTTACCGGCAGTGAGCCCGTCTGTAACCCATCCATCGCTACGTCGCTGATCAGCTTGAACGCGCTGAACCCAAACAGCACCTCAGCGACGCTTTTGGCCAGTTACACGCCAGCGGTGATCACGAAAAACCAGGTTCGCTTCATCGCCAATACGGCGACGGCCAACACGACTTTCGCCACACCGTTCGGGAATGCCGCGCGAAATAGCCTCCGTGATGCCAAGACCAACATCGGAAACTTCTCGCTCTATAAGACGGTTAACGTGAGGGAGAACTTCAAGGTGGTTTGGCATATGACAATGTTAAACGCGTTCAACCATCCAAACTTCAGTTCGGTGGATCCATTCCTCGACGATGCGGGTTTGGCCACGGAAGGAACCGGATTTGCGAACCCGTCGCTAACGTCTGGCGGAATCCAGACCGCAACCGGCATACCGGGGCGCAGCATTCGTTTCGGAATCACGCTCCGCTGGTAGGCGACTAAGCAGAGTAGTTCGTTCGTCGGGGATAGCTGACAGGCTATCCCCGATTTTTTTAAACAGTAGAAACTATAGCCTCCTCGCCCCGCGAGAAGGACCAATATGGCCTCGGGCAATTTAGATAAATTTATGATAGTTTCTCGCGCGTCGGTGACAGTCCGAGAGGTCTTTGATGACGTTTGCGGAGTTTTGGCCGGTCTATGTACGGGCGCATCGCCGACGTGGTACGCGAGTGGCACACCTAGTGGGCACTCTCGGCGGGTGGATGCTGGTCGGGGCGGCGATCGCCGAACGGCGTTGGTGGTGGGTCTTAGCCGCGCTCTTGCTTGCCTACGGCCTCGCCTGGCTCGCGCATTTCTTTGTCGAACACAACAGGCCTGCGACCTTCGAGCACCCGCTGTTCTCCTGGTGGGCCGACCAGCGCATGGTCTTCCTGATGCTCACCGGCCAGATGGGAAGAGAAGTGAATCAGTACGCCAGCCCCGCGCCACATACGGAACCAGCCAGCGGGATGAACCGCGGCGAAAGAGGAACAAACTGATAGCTGAGTCCCCGTGGGCCTTCTGCACCAACGCTCAGTTCTAGATCAACTCTGCGCGTCCAGTACATCCGAACTGCTGGACGCTAACGACGGCACTTGTCCTCGAACGGATCCCGAACATAGCCTCGCTACTCCATCCGATCAGCCAGAATCTCTTTATCGCGAAGCTCGACTTCAATACCCAGCGGCGGCCGCAGATCCGATCCTTGCGCGATGGCGCCGCGCACCCACGCACCACCCGGAATATTCATCATCTTGAGCGGATCGTAAACCGTCCGGCTGCAGGGATTGCCCACCATACGGTGCTTGGCGTTGCCGAAGCCATAATCCGTTCTGAGCTTCTCGAGGTCTGTCACATACTCAAGCTGGCAATTCCCGAACGGCGCAGTTAGCGAAAACGCCCAGTAACTCGCGCGCTGGCTCAGGGAACCGGTCGGCAAACGAATTAATACGGCCGGGACATTCTCTCCGCTGAGGCCATTCCTGTAGAGAAACTCCTTTGCCGTCCACGGCTTGGCCATCTCCTCCACGCTGGCGATGCCCGGCTGCGACTCCGTCGCGTGAGGTAAAGCAGCACTGGCATCGGGGACTGGTGCAGGTACTTCGATCTGCGGTGGCGCCGCAGCGCGCGGAGCCTCCGCCCCCTTCGGAAGCATCAGCCAGCGCACGCAAAGCAGGCAGAATACAAGGCCGGCTACAAAGCCGATGAGCCGACCGGGCTTGAAGCCGGACTGCGGGTGGCCAGCCTGTGCGGAAACGCCGGGAATCTGAGGCATATCCGTTTTGAACTGCTCGGATGGACGTTGCAGCATTCTTCAATACCCTGTGATTATGGGCGCTCCCGCGTAACAAACCGGTTGTGCAAACCCCGGCACAGCACCAACGCTTCGGCAGGGTATTGTAGAGCCCAGTGGACAAAAGCGGCAACATCCAACAATCTCGCGTCGGATTTAAAGCAGGTGACCTCGAAACTCGCAGGCACAAAGCTCCCTATTTCTGCGGGAAAATGTTATTGAGATGGGTACAATATGCCGATACGAGCCTTGTCTCTTCCACGGGGTCGCCATACTGTAGTAAGTGCTCCCAAGAGTACCCCGGGGAAGGGGCTGCCGTCTGTTCATTTAACTTATGGCCACTGATACACGAGCTTCGGCACGCGCGTTTGTACGCAGCCTGAACATTCTGCTGAAATTCGCGCGCCTGTACGAGTTCGGCCACGTGCGCACCGCCGCCCAGTTTGAGACCACCTGGAAGGAACTGCGCAGCGCGCTCGACGAAAGCGGCGGAAGCGGCGTGCTGCTGGGAGCCTCCGGCACCCAGATTCTGCTCGATGGCGTCCCGCTGGGATCCGCAGCGGGGGAGCGCAGCTTCGCGCAGCTGCTGATTTCTTCCGGCATCGCCAGCATTCATTTCGCGCCGACTTTGACGCAACCGCAATTGGCGCGTTTCGTTCGCGCGTTCCCCAGTGGTAATGCCAAGCCAACCGCGCTTGCGGAACAGCTAAAATCCGCGCTCGCCGGTGAAACCAGCATCAAGGTGAACGAGATTCGTTATGTGGCGGAAGATTCGTCCGTCGCGGGAATCAAAGTTGCTGCGCAGCTCACCGCGAAAGCGCTTGGCGCACACGGCGACAAGTTCCGCGACTTTTTTGAAGACCCCAACAAAATGTTGCAGATGATTCTCGCCGCGGAGAGCGGCCGCAACGCGGGCAGCGGCGGAGGCGGCGGCTCGGGACCAGGCTTCGGATTTGGAAGCGGTGGCCCGGGAGTTCCCGGCGGTGGCGGCTCTGGAGGCGGTGGCGCCGCGGTTGATCCCGGTAATTTGTGGGGTTCGCCAAAGCAGGCCGCCGGAGGCGGAAGCGGGCCCGGAGGCGGCGGAGGCGCGCCGGGAGTTGGCGGCGGTGGCGCTGGTTTCGGAGGTGGCCCCGGCGGTGGAGGCGGCACCGGAACAGGTGGTACTGGAGGTGGTGTCGGAAGTGGCGGCGCCGGCGGTTCGGGCGCTCCCGCGTCCGGCGGCAATCCGGGCAAGTGGCTAACAGCTTCGGCATTGCTGCGCGGTGCGACTCCGGGCGGCATCGGTGGTGGGGAAGTAGGCGGCGGAGCTGGCGGCGCCTACTCCGTACCCGAAGAAGATGTGCGCGCGATGCTCGGACTCTTCGCCCAATTGGGCAAGTCGCGCAAAGACCCGGAAGCGCGCATGGAAGTGCCTACATTTCAATCGCGCTTGAGCGCGCTCCCCGTGCGCGCGCAATACACGCTGCAGCAAGCGCTGGCCGGACTTGCCGCGCAAGCCCCCAACGACAAGCCTGACAAGCCCATGCTCCTCAAGCTGGCCGAGCACGTGGCCATTCGCTTCGCGCTGGACAGCTACGAACGCGGCGAACTGCGTGTGAACGCGGTCAAGCAGTTGCTCGACCGAATGAACTCCGAAATCGAAGGGCTGCGCAAAATTTTGGCCTCGCAAGAAGACTTGATGGCCAACGCAGGATTGCAAGTGCAGTCCTACACGGAGCTGCTGGACCAGGAGTTCTGGGCGCAAGTCCCCGACGAAAACAAGAAAGAAGTTCTGACGTCCGACGAGTCGTGGTGCGTGCCGCCGCGCAACGTTCGTGCGTACCTGGAAGACATGCTGCGCCGCGGCGAGCTGAAGACGGTCAACGAAATTTTGATGAAGTATGCGGCTTGTGTCTCCCTGGAGAATCCCGAGGCGCGCCGCACTACCGCGATCGGCCTTTCCGATCTAGCGGAACTTTACGGCAGTGGTGACGGCAGCGCGCTAATGGACGCCATCCGCCGATTGGGAAATCAGCTGGCTATTGAGCGCGAGCCGGAACTGCAAACGCTGGTGAGCGCCGCCTTCGTGCGCCTGAGTCAGGAAGCGGCCGGCAAGCGATGCTACCCGGCGATGCAGCAGGCGCTCTCTTCTCTCGACAGTGTGGAAGCACAGCGCCCCGGCTCTACACAGAGCCTGCGCCCCCGTATTGGCGCCGAGGAGCGCATGCCGGAATTCGTGGAAGAGGCCCTGCGCAGCGGCCAGATCGCCGACGGCATGATCGATATCTTGGCGCTGATGCCCAAGGCCACATTGCATTACGTGACCAATCGTTTTGGCCACTGTGGCTTTCGTGATGATTGCGAGCTTCTCAGCGAGATTGTGCGTGGGCTGGGCGAAGATGCCACCCAACGCCTCGTGGAGACGCTGCAGACCGCTCCCGCCTCCGAAGCGGCGGAAACCGTTGGCTTGCTGACTCTGCTCGCGCCAGAGGCCGCGAGCAAGATTCTCCCCGTGCGCCTCTCGCAATGGCCGCGCACGTCGCACGATCGTACCGTCCGCCAGCTGTCTTCCGCTCCCCCGGAGCGCCGCGCGGATCTGCTTGTGGCGCTGTACGAGTCCTTGGACGTTCTGATCCGCCCGCTGGCCATCGACGAAATGGGAATGAGCGGCCGGCCGGAGTGTATTCAAAAGCTGCTGGACCTCGCGGGGAACGACGCAACGCCGGGGTTCACGCGGGTGAAAGCCATTGAAGCATTAGGCAGGTTGCGCGCGACGGCGACGACCACGCTCCTGATGCACATCATGGACGCGCGCCAACTTTGGCGCTGGCAGTACCCGGAGGAGCTGCGGATTGCTTCGGCGCAGGCCCTGATGCGCATTGATGCGAATACCGCTCTCGACAAGCTTGCTCCTTGCGGATTTGACCGTAAAGACTTGGTGCTGGAGCCCGCGGATCCTGATCCGAACGTTTCCTTAATCCGCCAGCGCCGCTACGCGCGCTTGAAGCTGAACCGCAACCTGATCGCCACTACCCTGAACATGCGTGAAAATTTCCGCCTGTCGATCCCAGAGTTGAATTTGGGCGGCGGCGTGGGCTCCGGCGAACGCCACCTTGCGCCGGGTTCGCTCCTGAGTTTCCGGATCCCGCACGGCGTGCGCAGCATCAAGGCGCAGTCGATCGTTCGCGGGGCGCGTCCGCAAGCCATGGCATTTGAGTTTGTGGACATGGATCTGGAAGACCGCAATAGGCTGCGTAAATTATTGATGGAGCTAGGCGGCCTACCCCTCGCCGCGCAAGCCACGAATCGCACGCGCCGCCGCGGCCGCGTAGCCGTCTACAAAAATTAGCTCGCTCTGCCATCCACCGACATGCCGACAACCGAATGTAGCGCATGTGCATGTAGCGCAGGCCGGAGTCCGCGTAGCCCTGCGGCCTTTCCACCGCGTCTTGGCTCCTGAGATTTCCACTTCCTCCTCTGCGACGCTACACCTGACTCTCTGACGTTCCGTCTTTCTGCTCCCCGTTTGGCGCTCGCGCATCTAAACAGTTAGAATAAAGTGCTTACACTGGTGTCTTGGTCCGCTTTGCGGACGTCCGACGGGGTCGAACACAGGTAGGAAACGAAGCCATTCATGGATCCAGCACAGATTATCGATAGGGTCGTCGCTCGGTTTATTGGCACCAAACACGAGCGCGACGTCAAAAAGTTGCAGCCTTCCGTCGCCGCGATTAATGCCCTTGAGCCGGAAATCAAGGCGCTCAGCGACGACGAGCTGAAGGCTCGCTTCCAGGCGCTGAAAGAACCCATTCAGGCGCAACTCAAAGATCTCGATCCAACCGAGCCCACCTTTCGCGAATCCATGCGCAAGGCTCTTGAACCGACGATCGTTCCCGCCTTTGCGATGGTTCGTGAAGCAGGCCGACGCTTTCTGAAAATGCGCCATTTCGATGTGCAGCTCATCGGCGGCATGGTATTGCACGACGGCAAAATCGCGGAAATGAAGACCGGTGAAGGCAAGACGCTCGTCGCCACTCTGCCTGCCGCCCTGAATGCTGTCGCCGGCCGTGGCGTCCACATCGTCACGGTCAACGATTACCTGGCTCGCCGCGATGCGGAGTGGATGAGCCCCCTCTATCGCGCACTCGGTCTCTCTGTCGGCGTAATCGTGCACGATTTGGATGACGAGCAGCGTCGCGCGGCCTACGGCGCCGACATCACCTACGGCACCAACAATGAATTCGGCTTCGACTATCTCCGCGACAACATGAAGTACGACCTCGCGCATTGCGTCCAGCGCGGCCACCACTTCGCCATCGTCGACGAAGTCGACTCCATCTTGATCGACGAAGCGCGCACCCCGCTCATCATCTCCGGCCCTTCCGAAGAGTCCACCGACAAATACTTCAAGATCGACAAAATCATTCCCAAGCTGATCAAGGACATCGACTACACGATCGACGAAAAACATCGCCAGGCCACCCTGACGGAAGAAGGCTTCGCGAAATGTGAGCGCCTGCTCGGCCTCACCAATATGTCCGACCCGGCCAATATCGACGCGATGCACCACGTGTATCAGGCTCTGCGCGCGCACACGCTTTACAAAATCGATGTCGACTACGTCAATAAAGACGGCGAAATCGTCATCGTCGATGAATTTACCGGCCGCCAGATGCCCGGCCGCCGCTGGTCCGACGGATTGCACCAGGCCGTCGAAGCCAAGGAAGGCGTGAAGATCGAGCGCGAGAACCAGACGCTCGCCACCATCACCTTCCAGAATTATTTCCGCATGTACAAGAAACTTTCCGGCATGACCGGCACGGCGGAAACCGAAGCGGCCGAATTCGGCAAGATTTATAACCTCGACGTCGTCATGATTCCTACCAATCGCTCGCTGATTCGCAAAGAGTATCCGGACGTCGTCTACCGCACCGAAAAGGAAAAGTTTGAAGCCGTGGTCAACGGCATTTTGCAGGAAGACAATTCGTTGGCCAACGGTATCCGCCATTTTCACGAGCGCGGCCAACCGGTCTTGGTCGGCACAATCTCCATCGAAAAATCAGAAACGATTGCGGAGATTCTCAGGAAAGCGGGAGTCCCGCATCAGGTCCTTAACGCCAAGCAGCACGAGCGCGAATCGCGCATCGTCGCGCAGGCCGGACGCAAAGGCGCCGTAACCGTGGCCACGAACATGGCCGGCCGCGGAACCGACATTCTGCTCGGCGGCAATCCTGAATTTTTGACTCGCGAACATTTTCTGAAAAACAAGCTGGCCATGCCCTATGCCGCCGCTCCGGCGGTTATCGCCGCGGACGGCGCAAACGGTGACGGCGCGCAGGCGGCCGCGCCGATGGTGCTTTTCCAGAACGAAGGCAAGATTTTCCAGGTTCCTGCCGACCAGTGGAAACCCGTCTACGATCAGTTTTCCGAGCAATGTAAATCCGAACACGACGAGGTCGTCAATCTCGGCGGCCTGCACATTCTTGGCACCGAGCGCCACGAAGCTCGCCGCATCGACAATCAGTTGCGCGGGCGCGCCGGCCGCCAGGGCGACCCCGGCTCTTCCCGCTTTTTCCTCTCGCTCGAAGACGATTTGATGCGCATTTTCGGCGGCGAGCGCGTCAAAGCGCTGATGTATCGCCTCGGTATGACCGAAGGTGTGCCCATCGAGTCCGGCCTGATCTCCCGCCGCATCGAGAACGCGCAAAAATCCGTAGAAGCGCAAAACTTTGACGCCCGCAAACACTTGCTCGAGTACGACGATGTGATGAACAAGCAGCGCGAGACGATTTACGCCATCAGGCGTTCCGCGCTAGAAGGAAAAGATCAACGCGACTACGTTCTCGAAATCGCCGAAGATGTTGCGCGCGAACTCGTCAACACCTTCTGCCCCCGCGAACAGCACCCTGACACCTGGAACGCCGCGCAATTGTTGGCCGAAATGAATAGCCAGTTCGGCATCGATGCCAAAGCTGCTGGCGCTGATCCCGGCGCGCTCAGCCACGACCAGCTTTCCGAAGCCGCGGTAAAAGCCGTTACCGATCGTTACGAGGAAAAAGAAAAGCAATTCAGCTCCGAGCTGATGCGCTGGCTCGAGCGCCGCATTATTCTCGATGTCGTCGATTCGCAGTGGAAAGACCACCTGCTCTCTCTCGACCACCTCAAGGAAGGCATCGGCCTGCGCGGCTACGGCCAAAAAGATCCGCTCGTCGAGTTCAAAAAAGAAGCCTTCGTGCTCTTCGAAGACATGATGGCGCGCATCGATAACGAAACGATCCGTTACCTCTTCCACATCCAAATTCAGCAAGCGGAGAGAGCGCCGGACGAAATGCAGGTCAGGCCGGAGGCGCAGCAAGCCGGCCTTCCAAGACGCACGTCAGGTGGAGCGCAAGCCGCTGTGGCCAGCGCGGCCGCCCGCGCAAGCGAACCGGCTCCGCAGCGTCTGCCGGAAGTAGCGCGCCAGCTCGAACGCAAGCAGCAGCGCCAGCAAAAAGATTTGCAGTATCAGACCGGCCCCGCCCAAGCCGAAGCGCCCAAGCCCGTACGCGCCGGCGCAAAGGTCGGCCGCAACGACCCCTGTCCCTGCGGCTCCGGCAAAAAATACAAAAAATGCCACGGCACCGCCGCATAAAAATGGACAGCCCTAAAAGTGGGACAGCCTTTTCTGGCTGTCCGCTTTGTCTTCCCTTCGTAGGGGCACAGCACTGCTGTGCCCGATTTCAGCAAGATCTCAGCCATGAGCTTGACCTGTAGCGTAGGCTGGAGTCCGCGCAGACCTGCGGCCTTTCCCCCGCGTCTTGGCAAGATCACTACGCGCCGCGGTTGATTAACGCCCGCGTCCAAGCAACAATGTCTCTCTAACTAGATAGGAACCCAAATGCCTCCAGGCACACCGCAACCGCAACAAATGCCCGAACGCCAACCCATCCCCGGCGTAAAAAATCTCGTCGCCATCGCCAGCGGCAAGGGCGGCGTCGGCAAAACCACCGTCGCGGTCAACCTCGCACTCGCCCTCTCCAAACTCGGCCACAAAGTCGGCCTTCTCGACGCCGACGTCTACGGCCCCAACGTCCCCATCATGCTCGGCACCACGCAAGAGCCGCTCGCCACCATGGACAAGCGCATCGTTCCCGTGGAAGTCGCCGGCCTGAAAATGATTTCCATGGGCCTGCTCAATCCCGGCGACAAACCCATGATCTGGCGTGGCCCCATGCTGCACAGCGTCATCACGCAATTTCTGCGCAGCGTGCAGTGGGGCGATCTCGACCATCTCGTCATCGATCTCCCGCCCGGCACAGGCGACGTGCAGCTCACCCTGATCCAAACCGTGGCGGTCACCGGCGCCGTCGTCGTCACCACGCCCTCCGCCGTCGCCCTCGCCGACGTCCGCAAAGCCATCGAAATGTTTCGTCAGGTAAACGTGGAAGTCCTCGGCTTCGTCGAAAACATGAGCACCTTCGCCTGCCCGCACTGCGCCACGCCCATCGACATCTTCGGTCACGGCGAGGGCGCAAAAACCGCGCAAGCCTACGGCGTCCCCGTCCTCGGCGAAATCGAAATCGATCCCCGCATCCGCATCGGCGGCGACACCGGCAAGCCCGTCGCCCTCCTCGGCGAGAATGCCCTCGGCGCCAAAAGCATGTACGACCTAGCCCGCGCCGTCACCATCCGCCTCGATCAACTAGCCGGCACCACCTCCGGCCCCTCCGTCCAAATCGACTAAGCGCACTGGTGGGACAGCCATTTTTGGCTGTCCGCCTTTCATGGAGTGCGGCGGTCTTGCCGCCGCTTTCACAGCGTGAACGCCATCGCCAACCCGCTCTTCTCTGCGAACCTCAGCGCACTCTGCGTCTCTGCGTTGTCTTTCTCCGAAGTGCTTTTCCTTTGAGTGCAACCCGAATTTTGCTATAATTACGTTCGGGCATATCCAGGTAAAGCCACGGCGTGCGGCAACCAAGTTGCCGCATTTTCTTTTTGACTAAGCAACACCTGTAGCGCAGGGCGGAGTCCGCGCAATGTGGGACAGCCATTTCTGGCTGTCCTCTTTGCCAATCGGAGCCTATCTAATAGGGTCCGTAAGTCCTTTAGAATCCGCACTTATACAAGTGTTGATTCTAAAGAGACTTAAAGTCGTTTAGAATCAACAGTTACAAAAAACCAGGGGGAGGGGGTACATCGTTAACTAGCGCCCTCACTCCGCATCGCAGGTGGCAAAAGCATTGGCTCGACAACCCGACATCCGGCCCTACCGCGGCAAGCGCCCCCAAATCGCCGCATCCGCCTACATTGATCCCGCCGCCGTAATTATCGGCGACGTAGTCATCGGCCCCGACTCCAGCGTTTGGCCCTGCTCCGTAATCCGCGGCGACGTGCACTATATCCGCATCGGCGCACGCACCAATATTCAAGACGGCTGCATCCTCCACGTAATGCGCGACGAATATCCGCTCCTCGTCGGCGACGACGTAACCATCGGCCACAGCGTAACCCTCCACGGCTGCGCCATAGAGTCCCGCTGCCTGGTAGGCATGGGCGCGGTAATCCTAAATGGAGTAAAAATCGGCGCAGGCAGCATAGTGGCCGCCGGCACCCTAATCCTGGAGCGTACAGAAATCCCCCCA
>WNFR01018658.1_pt1 | contig 12705 bp, 11 predicted proteins | sample 5400221 | NCBI WGS metagenome assembly WNFR01 (sample SAMN13153357, study PRJNA577476) | soil metagenome | isolation source: 40 cm soil under Madrone tree | place: USA:California | collected 2016-06-14 | reverse complement strand
GAATTTCGTTGGCTCCAGAGCGATACGGCGCATGAGCGCACCGAGATATTCGCCTGCTCCATCCATGCTCGGAACTGGAGATAGCTTGGTGAAATCATCCACGAACTCCAACGCACCACGACGGATAAGTGTTTGCGCGTGTAGATCGTACTGCGGGACGGTATCGCCGTAGGTGGGAAGAAACTGGCCGTCTGCGCCACGCTGGAGCGCGACGATACTGCCATGAGGGGCGTTAAACATGGCCTCGATCACGGCGACTCCGGGCATGATTACATCCCGCAGACGCGATGGCTTATCGAGATGAACGAGGTAAGACTCCATCTTATGACCACGTTCCGCGACAGGTTCCGCGGTCGCCCAAGTCGCAAAGAAGAAGCCGGTCGCGTTCAATTTGCGGCCTTCGATCGCTGATATGTCGTGCAGGCTGCGCAGAATCGAGGCGGCCCAACCGATGTCGACGAGCCCGACGGGCTCGCGCGAGAAGAGCTTGATGTAATCAAGGTACTGCAGCAGAAGCGCGCGTTCGGTTGCCGCTTTCGCCAGCAGATCGCTGCTGATCATACGGAAGAAGCGCTTGAGCCGTTGGCGCAGGTCAATCGACAAGAAATTGCCGCTGGTAGAGGTGAGTCTTTCGCCGAGTTTCAAGCCTACGCGGCGGAGTTTCGCTTTATATTCATGGGGCGAGAGGCCGACGCGAGTGAGGAAGTGCTCAGTGGACAACGAGAGATTCGGCGTCAAGAGAACAGCCAGCGTTGGTTTGTCAATTTGCCGAATGGCGGCGAGATAGAAGAGACGCCGAGAAGAATAGGTGTAGGTGGCTTCGAGCGGCACGTTTCCTCGATCCTTCATCAATTTGAAGGCGTCGTACAGTAGATGGCCGTCGCGCGCGAGAAAATATAGGCGCCGGATGCCACGCTCCGAGGCAGCTGTGAACAGCCAGCGGAGATAAGCGCAGCAGATCGGGCCGGCTATTTCATAGCCGAGGGAGAGCCAGAGACGATCGGGTTGGCTTTCATTGCGCCCTAAGCTGACTGTTCGTTTCCGCGCCAGGCCAATGCAGGTGCTAGCAAAGAGGGAGTCCTTCGCCCGGTCGTTTTCATGATCGCGGCGGACGGTCGCAAAGCGGCAGGCCGCTTCGTCCGCGATGAGGACGCTCTCGATCCGCTTCTCCCGCGCCTTGTGATAGTCGGAGTAAACGTTGTCACCAATATGCAAAATGCGCGCGCGGCGCGCGCCGCTGTCCGCCACCATATGTGTGAATAAACTTCCGAAATGCTTGGTCTTCCTGCATTCGGACGAAGCGTAGATGACCGGGTCCGCGAAACCTCTGGAAGCGAGCAAAGATTGCAGGTAGGCCAGCGGTAAGTACGTGTCCGAGATGAACAACGTCCGGAGGCCGCGCGAACGGCATTTGCGGTAAAGCTCGAGTACCCGCGGATTAGCGTAGCAAAACCGTTCTTCGGTCGCCAATTCCAGCTCTTTGATTCGAGCCACCGTCTTCGCGTCGAGTGCCGTCACGTGGGCGAAGAGGGCGTAGATTTCCTGCAGAGTAACATCTTGAAAATTGTAGTCCCTGGCAGCGTTAGCCCGGGCAACGCGCTCCGCTTGCATCCGCAGTTCCGTGAAGGGAAAAACTGAATCATCCAGCCATTGGCGCACCTCCTCCTGACAATGGTCAAAGACATCCTTCGGTCGTTGCGTCAGGCGGAGGATTGCGGTGTCGAAGATGTCGAACGAGATGGTTTCGTAATCGCCCAGACGCTCCGCAATCTCTGCGGCGCCGAGCGCATGCACCTCGACGTTGCCCTCGGTGGAGAGTTGTCGTCGTCCCGGAAAATTCGAAATGCGGGCGACCGCGGATCGGGACGATGCCGACATACGGGCCCATATCGATCTTCGCGGCGATCCTCCGGGCGAAACTTTCACCAACCTGTTCAACTCCCAAAGGGCAGCCTCCATGCGAGAGAGCCGCTCCTCGAGCGCGCTCAAGCTCTTAGAGATGCTGGACACCGCGCCGGAGCCAGATCCGGTGAAGTCCGTCTCCGCGCGCAGGGCGGCATTTTGAATTGTATTCAAAATCGCGTGATGCCGGTCCACACCGGCGGTGACGGTGTTGGCGTAAGCCGGCGCTTCCGTCTTCGGCCGCCAGTGGTAGAACGCCAGCTTTTGGGGAAGGACGGCAATCTCGAATTTCTGCAGCATTCGGAGGTTAAAATCCCAATCTCCGAGCACGTCGTACGCTTGATCGAAATAACCGACGCTCTCGTGAACTTGCCGGCGATAAAGAAACGAGATGGGCGGGAAGAGATTGCCGCCCATCATGCGGAAGAGGTTAATGTTCTTTAGGTCACAGTTAAAATCGTTACGCGAGGTCTCGACCGGGCCGTCGCTCGTCATAACCTCTTGGATCTGCACTGTATGGGTAATGACCCCTCCGTACGCCGTGCCCTCCTCCGAGTCTAAAAACTTGACCGTCTCCGCCAGGAATCGTTCGTCCCACGAGTCGTCATCATCGTGAATGACAATGTAATCACTCGCGCTGCTTACGATGGCGGAGTTGCTGGCGCGCTGCATCCCGTCCGAACGATCGTTATTGATGAGCACCAACCGGCCTGAGTATCGATCGCGGAATTCAGCCGCCAGCATCGCGCAAAGTGCTGGGTGGCCGCCGTCATTGATGATGATATGGGTCCAGTTTGAGAATGTTTGCCGCAAGACGGATTCCATCGCGCGGCGTAAGAGCACTGGGCGATCCTTCGTGCGAGTGATAATCGCGACTTTGCAAAACGTAGACCCTGCGACCGGGCGGGCGGTCTCATTGACCGGGGCGCCCCTTTCGCGACCGACAGCACTTGTTACCGGCTCATCGACCGTCTCAAACAGGAAGGGGACAGGAACGCGGCTTTCCATAGACAGACTTTGCGACCGCTCAGTATTGGGTCAAACTTACAAGATCGCAAGATTTTGGCGCAGCGTTCTGTCGGATAGAATCGCCGCTTCAAGTTTCATAGACGCAGTCAACTTTTCATCGACACGCACAGGGAAACGCTTTCCGTCGCGGTGAGCGACAGCAATTCGCGGCTTCGACTTCGAGGAATTCGATGATACGGAAAAATAAGCTGAAAGAAAAGCTACCGCTGCCTCGTATATTCGGCATGAACAAAGCCCTCGTTAAACTGGCAAAGCCGCATTTGAGAGTCTTACTGACAATAGCGGCGGCAAGCGTAGCACCGCTTAATTTCACCAAAGCCGACACTCTTACAGCTGAAGAACAAGCACTCGTTGACAAAGGGGCCGTAATGGAAATGTACAAGCCCGACGAGCACAGTCGCCATTTCATTGCTCATATTGACTCGGTAACCGACCCGAAAACCAAAAAGACGTCAAAGACGGCTAACAATCCACAGGCTGTGGTGTGTTTTGTTTTTGGGATCGAAGATGCAGAACCGGCGCGAAAAGAAGGACGAAGTATGGCCGAGTGTCACTATAGTCCATCCCAAGCCCACGAATTCCTTTTTGCCCAAGGATGGGACAAGTATCACGACCGATTTTTCACCAGGTGTTATGTTCAGGAGGGTGAAGGCGCGTATGACAAAGCAGTAGAAACCCAGCAAAAGCACGTCGATCAGTCGTCAAGCAGTTAATGGCGGTTGCTTTTCTGAGTTCACCGCAACCCGTTCCAGCTTCAGTAACAACAGTTTAGCTTTGTCCAACTACAGGCTAACTTCCTTATTTGGTAATGACCTGGCGGGTTGCGAAGTTGTAGAAGTACCTTGGATTGCTCGTGTAGCGCCCCGGATGATTGGGATCGGGAAAGTAGTAGAGCACTGTGTTCAGGCTGAAATCGTAGAGAAACGGAAAAGGAAAGCTTGGACTAGTGTAAAAGAAACTGTTGGACGTAAAATCGTAGAAGTAGATGCCGCTGTTGTTGTCGTTCGCATCAAAAAAATGCTCGAAGCCCATGTCGACGTGATAGATAAAGTCCGGGTCGTTCATCACAACGAGGTAGATGTAGTAGCCAAAGGGCGTGCCGTTAGCGAACTGGAGATAGTACCAGCCGTTGCTCAGCGCGATCTCGCCTGTAAAGAAAGCGGGATGTAGTTCTGGTGCCAAGGGACTCGTCAAGTTACGATCGGTCAGCATTGCCGGGAAAGACCCGGCTGCTGCGTTTGCTTCTTGAACCATCCTTGCTCTGGTGATTTGATCATTATTGCTTATCGAGATTGAATGGTCTTGGGCCAGTGCATGGTGCGGCAGCAACGTCAGTGTGGCCAAAACGAAGAAAACAAGAATTCCTGACGATGCTAATGCTGGGCTGCTGAGAATGGTATTGCTTGGTGACTTTCTCATTTCATTACCTCCTAAGTGAATATGTGTCGCAACGACGTACATTTAAAGGGAAGAGCGGAAGAATTGTCAAGCAATTTTTTGGTTCGGAATTCTCGAATGGGGATGCGCGTTAACAATCCAGATTGTTCCACGCGAGAATTCACGGCTGACACGCCGCCCAACTCCAATCAACTTTTTGCTGAGAGTGTCAGCAGCCTTACTGATTATTCTCGGCCACTTGCGGTGCAGGTCTGCTCATCTAAATCTGCGCTGCTTGTTCTTTCACGTTGCTGCCAGGGCGGTCATTCCAGATTTTAGCTCTACGAATGTCTTTCCTGTTCCTCTACTTTGCAGTGCTCTTTGAGAAACTTGTTGAGCAGCATGACGTTCACCGCATCCTGGCGCACGGTCTCGACCTGCGCCTTTGTCATTGCGAGTCACGGGGTCAGGAGCCACCTTTTTCCGCTTCCTCGGCGATGAGTCCGAACCTTATAGCGCCATTGGTAGAACAAGGGGGCACAAAGGGGTTACAACAACGGGGAGTCAAGCTTCAAAGCTCGGTCGTTTATAGTGTTATCCACTGGCCGGTCGCGAAGTTGAAGAACCATCTCGGGTTGTGAGTGTAGCGGCCCGGATTGTTGACGTCCGGAAGGTAGTAAAGCCACGCGTTTAGGCTGAAGTCGTAGAGAAAAGGGAAGGTGCTCGGGCTGGCGTAAAAGAAATGGTTGGACGCAAAGTCGTAGAAAAAGATGCCGCTGTGTCCATCATTGGCATCAAACCAATACTCGTAGCCCATGTCGACGTGGTAGATCCAGCGCGGGTCACTCAGGTAGCTGTAGTAGCCAAAGGGCGTGCCGTTGGGGAACTGAAGATAATAAACGCCGTTGGCTAGCGAGACCTCGCCCGAAAAGAAAGCGGGACGTAAACTAGGCGTTGCCGTTGCCGTCGGCGTTGATGTGGGGGTATGAGTAGCCGTAGGCGTTGGGGTCGGAGTACGAGTCGCTGTAGGTGTTGCAGTCGGGGTATGAGTCGCTGTAGGTGTTGATGTCGGGGTAAATGTTGGTGTGGGTGTGGGAGTAAACGTAGCAGTAGGAATCGGGGTTGGCGTGAATGTTGCCGTTGCCGTCGGGGTTGGCGTGTGAGTGGCTGTCGGCGTCGGTGTAGGCGTGAACGTAGCCGTAGCTGTGGCGGTTGCTGTTGGGGTAGGTGTCACCCCTCCGCATGAGAGGGTCAGTTCCTGGCTCGAGCTGACCGGCGGATTCTGCCCACCTGAGGGATCACAGCCATACTTCGTGAAGCAGGTGTTATCTCGCTTCACTCCTACCACTAATTCGCTGTCGTTAGGAGCCGGTGCCGGGACGATACTGCCGTAGATGTAGTGAGGCAGAGTGCCATTCTCAAATAGTGCTACCTCGTAATCCAACATTGCCGTGGTCTGATCGTAGTACTGGGTCCGCCACTCCACATAAAAGATGCGGTTCGGCGCGGTGCCGATCACCGTGATGAAGATGCCACAGCCGGTGCAAGTAGTCGTGACGCCGCACGGCCCGGTGCACTGGTCGCCCCAATAAGGAGCCAGCACGAAGGTGGTGCCGTCGATTCCAAAAGGGGAGCAGGTGATGATGGGGCTATCGTCGGCATTGCCAAACGTCAGGTGGCCGTTTGATCCTGCGTTTGCCTGCGTGAAGCTCTGGCCATACAGCGTGACCGGGAAAGGAAGTGTAACGGGAGTGTTGCAATCATCGCAGTGGCTGCCAATGTCGGTCACTCCCGGTACCAGAGTCCCACTTCCAGTGGAGAACGAACAGTTAGCGCAAGGTGTCGGTGTCGGTGTTGCAGTTGGCCCAGCCGCGCAGTATCTGCCGCCCGTGTTCACCTCGAAGGGGCTAAATCCGCCCCAGACGATCATTTCACTGCCAGTCCAGACTGCGGCGAAAAGGTCTCGGCCCGTAGGCGCATTGATGATGCTGGTGGCTGTCCAGCTGTCAGCCCCGGGGTTGTATCTCCCGCCGCTGTTAAAAGCATTGCGGCCGTCATTACCGCCCCAGACGATCATCTCGCTTCCTGTCCAAACCGCGGTGAAGGCATACCGGCCAGGAGGGGCGTTGGTCAGGCTGGTGGCCTCCCAGCTATCCGTGCTTGGGTTGTATCTGCCTCCGGTGTTGATCCGCTGGAATCCGCCCCAGACGATCATTTCGCTGCCGGTCCATATTCCCGTGAAATCCTTTCTCCTCTCCGGCGCGTTGACTGTGCTGGTAGGCATCCAGCTGTCCGCGGCAGGATCGTATCTGCCGCCAGTGACAAAATCTTCGAAGCCGGTACCTCCGCCCCAGACGATCATTTCACTGCCGGTCCACACTGCCGCGTGTTCTATTCGGCCAGAGGGCGCGCCGGTGGTGCTGGTGGCTGTCCAGCTGTCGGTGCCGGGATCATATCTCCCGCCGGTGTCAAAATAGTTAGGGGCGGCGGCAAACCCGCCCATTGTCGAGGCTCGTAGGGGTCCAGGTGTCGGTCGCGGGATCATACCTGCCGCCATCGTTTAGATAGATTAGAAAGCCGTTAGTTCCGCCCCAGACTATCATTTCACTGCCAGTCCACACTGCCGCGTAATACTCTCGGCCATCGGGTGCGTCGATGATGCTGGTGGCTGTCCAACTGTCGGTGCTGGGATTATATCTGCCGCCGGTGTTCAAAAAGCCGCTGAGACTATGTCCGCCCCAGACGATCATTTCACTGCCGGTCCACACTGCGGTGTGACCCTCCCGGCCCTCGGGCGCGTTGGTGAGACTCGTGGCTGTCCACGTGTCGTCGGTGCAGCCACCCGACGGGCTAGCTATCACGGGAAACGTATAGTTCGCGCTCACTGCCGCCATTGTCACCGGCGTTTGTGCTTCGGCTTTAGCGAACCAGGACTGCAATGGCTGTTTTCGCCACGCGATCCTCGTTAACTTCGCGCGGTCTTCATTGTTCAACTCGGTAACTAAACGTTCGGCCAGCACAGGTCTGGCGAGACACTCGGCGATCACAAAGGGATCGTTGCCCAGCGCGGCAAAGATCTCGCGCAACACTCCGGGCTGTTTAGTGTGACTGGCGATACGCTCCATCTCGACTTGCAGTTGATCGGGAGTGATCGGCCGTTGCCAGTAATCCTCCAGCGCCTGCGAGTTGCGCAGATAATCTTCGACCTTCTTCTCGATCTGCGCATGCGGCACCACCTTGTCCAGCGGCGGCTTTGCGCCGGCATTCGCCTGTGGCCAGATGCGTTGACGCCAATAGACTTCCTCGATTGCTCGCTGATACGATACGCGCTCTGCCAACGTCAGCGTTTTTCCCGAAGCGCTGACCGCCGGTTCGGAACGAAGGAAAGCCAGGTTTGGGCTGCTTAATATCGAACCGACAGCCGTTGTGAAAAAAACAAGAGCGGTTAAAACGTGTGGACTGAAGAAAACGAATTGCGCAGCGCGTTTCACTTTGGTTCGTGCCGGTGAGAAAAACCTTTTACTCGAAGCGCATCAAAGATGTCGAGACATTTTGCGTCGTATGGGAGCGATTGGTCGAGCAGCAGGGCGTTGCCTACGTTAAAACCGTGGCGGAGGCGATGAACCTTAGACTCGACATGGACAATCCAGCAGACGCGAGAGATTGCGCCGAGCAGTTTTGGATCTTGTCGCCGGGAGAAAAATGCGAAAGCAAAAAGGGCACGGTTGAAATTCTCTCATTCACTTAAGCGTAACGAGGCCGCCAGAACGCTCGGAGTCCCTCAGCCGCTGTCGTGACCCTTGGGCGACCGTTGGCCCATCACTTTTTCGCGTAACCTGGCGCCGGATTTTACGCATTACCTCAGTGAACGGCCAGAAATGAGTTCTCAAGACGAGATCACGGAAGGCCAAACCAACGAGAAAGAAGAATAAAATGGCACAGAAAAAAGCGAAGAAAACTATCAAAGTCCGTGACCTGAAGCCCACAAAAGACGCCAAAGGCGGCCGGAAACATCATCGACGACGCCAAACGACAGTTAACGATTGGACAGTTAATGAGACTGGCGCCGGCAAATGGGATTATTGAGGTGAAATCGCTCTTGGTGCCACTGACACAACAGAAACAACAAACAACCCAACAAAGGAAGACTAAAATGCAAAAGAAAACTACCAAAATCAAAGCCGTTGACCTGAAGCCCACAAAAGACGCCAAAGGCGGCCGCCGCGGCCACCGCGGCCACCAGAATACCTCGGTGTTGAACGAGAAAGACGGACCCGGGGTGCAGGCCCCAAGGGGTGGCTACGGCATTCACATGGTTCAATAAGGAATAACCGTTAGAAAGTCGCACCGTGGTTCGATCCCACGGTGCGGTGCGGGCTTTGTTTATCGCCGTCCGCGACTCTGAGCAAACACCGCCGGAGGGTGGCAGGCCCTACCCCCTTTAGGCGCTAATCGCTATAGGTTTATCCACTGGCCGGTCGCGAAGTTGAAGAACCATCTCGGGTTATTAGTGTAGCGGCCCGGATTGTTGGCGTCCGGAAGGTAGTAAAGCCACGCGTTTAGGCTGAAGTCGTAGAGATCAGGGAAGAGGGTCGGACTGGTGTAAAAGAACGAGCTGGAAGCAAAATCATAGAAGTAGATGCCGTGGTTGGCGTCATTGGCATCGAGGAGATACTCGAAGGCCAAGTCAATGTGGTAGATAAAATTTTGGTTAGAGAGGTAGCTGTAGTAGCCAAAGAGCGTGCCGTTGGCGAACTGGAGGTAATAAAATCCGCCGCCCAGCGCGGTCTCGCCATTGAAAAAGGCCGGGTGTGTGCCGACTGTGGCCTGCAGTCCGTCTATTGCAACGCCCTCTTGGCCATCGACAGCGGAGCGTGTAATTGTTTCGACCGGCGTAGCAAACCGGTAACCGTGCCACGCGAGCGTGCCATCGCCTTGGTAAAAGAAGCTGTCGGTGCCAATGACGTTTCCGTTGACGTCCTGGAAAGTTAAAATGCTTGGCGCATCGGGGAATGGGCAATGATAACCACTTCCCCAATAAGCGCCGAAGGCAGAAACCGGCTGGGCGAAGGATATCGTCACGAGGTCATCGGGGCGGTCCTGATCCATTAATATGCTCCCGTCGCTGGGCCTACCAATAACGCTGCACATTCTAAACGAATGGGCAGTTACCATGTTATCGCCCGAAATGGTAGCGATCCCTCCGAGAATGGAGGTTCCGCTGGGGATGCCAGTTACCCCAAAGCGTTCCCATGTTTCGGAGTTAGTGCCGATAAATGGTGGCACCGGTGTTACCTGCTGTGCGTTCGCCAGCGGAGCTTTTAGAAAGAGCAACAGGGCGAGCGCACCCAACGGATAAAACCTCGCCGCGCGGAAACAAGCTAGGAAGAGGCTTCGCTTTTCTTCAAGCTCAACCCATCCGTTCATAGCTGGCTCGCTCAAGTCACCCATTAGTTCCTACAGGAAACAAACGGCAAAGTTCCCAAATAATGTCGGAATCAGGAGGTTGCTGTCAATCGAAAAACTCTTCGCTCTTTTGAGGCAACGACAAAATCATTTAAGCGCGGATAGCTCGCATTCTCGTCATTGGCTGCGCTGGCTCGGAGAAGACGCGCCGCTTACGTATCGCGTAACTTACCTGCTCGAAAACGGGTGCTTCGAAGTACGCGACGCGGCATGAGAAAAGGATTGCTTCTCCCCAGGACGCCCAGAGCCTAGCCAACCGGCCGGACTGTTACACAACACAAGATCAGCCAACCGGCGGCTAACTCCCTCATTTGGTAATGATCTGACCCGTGGCGAAGTCGTAGAAATACCTTGGATTGGTCGTGTAGTGGCCCGGATTGTTGGGATCGGGATAGTAGTAGAGCACTGTGTTCAGGCTAAAGTCGTAGAGATACGGGAAAGGAAAGCTTGGACTGGTGTAAAAGAAAGTGTTGGACGCAAAGTCGTAGAAGAAGATGCCGCTGTGTCCATCATTGGCATCAAACCAATACTCGTAGGCCATGTCAAAGTGGTAGATGAAGCGCGGGTCAGTCAGGTAGCTGTAATAGCCGAAGGGCGTGCCGTTGGGAAACTGAAGATAATAAACGCCGTTGCCCAGCGCGGTCTCACCGTTGAAAAAAGCCGCATGTGTGCCGACAGGTGTGGCCGTCGGCGAAGGTGTCGGCGTCGGATTCGACACAACAGTGACCGTGCCTACCATATTGCAGCATGCTCCATGCGGAGTGCAGTAATACGGAAACGATCCGACAGTATTGAAGGTTTGAGTGAAGACAGCTCCTTGGTTGAGAATCCCAGAGTCCCAAAGCCCGTTGGGCATCCCTGGGGAACCTGAGGTACTGCTGTGGCCGCTCGAGCTCCACGTCCATTGCACTGTATCGCCTGGGTGAATCGTCACCGATGAAGGCATGAAGCACAGGCAGTTGTTGGCAACCGTCACCGTGACCGTGACCGCGCTTGCCATCGTCGGGTAAAAAGCCAGAAGCGGAGTGATAAGAAGCATCACTAATACCGCCAAGCGGCCTGAAGAGGTTTTCATGGCATCAATGGTTTAGTTACTTTTACTGACATCACGCCGTGTAATTGCAAACAATCCGTTGCCGCACGCAATAGCGGAAAAGTGACGTGATTGTTACTTTTACAGACCGCGCATTGTGTGGAAGTGACGTGTTCCCGGAAGGGAAACAGAAAAGTGACAGGGAAGAAGACAACGACATTTGAGATACTTGGCCGTAGGCATCCCGTAACGGCGCTTTGAGAACGAAAACTAGCTTCCATTTGCCCACATTCGGCTTTTTGTAAACGAGGCTAGTTTCGAATGAAAAATTTGGCCTTGCCGCAGGAGCAATTGTGACGTTCCGTCTGCTTTACTGGGCGTCCACGAATGGCGAGTTGTGCGACAAACGCTGCGCGCTGTCGCGACCCTATCACGAACGCATGATAGTGTGGCTCCCCTTGTCCACTGACCCTGCCAGCGTGCTCAATTGAAACGTCTGTTGTCGAACCCGAATTTTCAGACAAAGGTGTAAGAGATTGGTAACGGCGAATTCAAGCTTGACGTTGACCCGCAATTGCAGTGCGGTTTCGAGCGCGTGCATGCGAGCGGCGAGACGATTATGCGCCAGGGTAGGGCTGGCATTCTACAGGGCGACCCTTGTCATAGTCCCAATCTTTCTCGCGAACGAGCGGATTTCTCGCTAGGCAAGTAAACGCTCTTGAAAAGACTGATATGAATATAAGCGAAACAAATTTGTGGCTGGGCGTGAGTGAGGCAGCACGAAATGCATTGACTCCACGCGATTATAAATTGGGTTCTTTGCCGCAACGAGTCGCGCAGTCAGGTCTTCCTGCCGGCGAACTGGCAAAAGCAGACCGGTCGAGGCCGGAAATAAAGCGCGCCTGGATTCCCGGCGTGGAAATTTTCTCTCGCACAATCCATTCGCAGCGTCATCGCGGAGTTTTCGGTGAATTTGTCCGACGTGACGAAGGAGTTCTGGCGAAAATCGGATTTTGGCCGAAGCAATGGTCGGCCGCGCGCATGTTTGCGCCCAGCGCCAAAGGATTTCATGTGCATCCACCAAGTATCCCGCCCGACACGACCGCCGAGAAATGGCTGCGACGTTTGTTCATGCACGGGCCGCAAAATTATTCGCTGCGTCGTTATGATGACGAACAGTGGGACGTCATGTTTTTTCTCCAGGGACGGGTGGAGATGATTTTGTGCGATGTGCGTGCTGGTTTTTCCAAGCGCATTATGCGTTTCTTCATCGATGGCGACAATCATCAGAGCAGCAACAATGCGGGAGTCGTCGTTCCACCCGGAGTCGCGCACGCCATTCGCGTAGAAGGGTCCGAAGATGTCGTCATGGTTTATGGGACGAGTACCGTTTTTCATCCCGAATTTGAGGGGCGGATTGCAAGCGAAGTCGAGAGTGCAGCTTTACCCGAATCTTGGCAGAGATTTTTGGGTAGCGGCGATTGACCTGAGTCACCCAGGGGGGCGGTTCCGGTAGACCCTCCCAGCTTTCTTTAATGAAGCGAAGTTTCGATCCAGCCGTGTTGGAAATGATGGATCGGCCGCAACCGATTTCGGGCGAGTTAGAGCGCGACCTGGAGTGTATCCGGCAACTGAATCGTTGGTTCGGCAGCTATCGTCTCGTTCTCGGTTTTATGCGCCGCTGGCTCCGCCCCGGTGCTCGTGTTCGGATTGTCGATTTTGCTACCGGCTCGGGCGATATTCCGCGATTAATTGCCGATTACGCACGCAAAATTGGGGCGCAGATCGAGATTGACGCTTTAGATCGACAGCCTGCGACCTTGGAGGTCGCCACGAAATTGAGCACCGGCTACCCGGAAATTTATTATCGCCAAGCCGATATTCTTGAATGGGATTCA
>WNFR01005742.1_pt1 | contig 12708 bp, 12 predicted proteins | sample 5400221 | NCBI WGS metagenome assembly WNFR01 (sample SAMN13153357, study PRJNA577476) | soil metagenome | isolation source: 40 cm soil under Madrone tree | place: USA:California | collected 2016-06-14 | reverse complement strand
AGTTTCTTCCGCCGACACCACCGGCTTCAGCCGCGTGGTGTTTCAATTTCCACCTAGCCTGGGCGCCGCAGTTTTTTCCGCCGACACCACCGGCTTCAGCCGCGTGGTGCTTCAACTTCCACCTAGCCTGGGCGCCGCAGTTTCTTCCGCCGACACCACCGGCTTCAGCCGCGTGGTGCTTCAACTTCCACCTAAAAAGCACCCATCCCCGACGACAGGTTGGAACCCTTGTCTGACTTGTACTAATATCTTCTTCTCATGCTCACACCTCACTTTCGAGCACTGGATGCTGCCTACCAACTCCATTTTTACTTATGCTTGAAGACTCGCTATCTGAAGCCTCTGCTCATTACTAATGAGCACGAAGCTCTTATTGGAAGTGTGCTGGACGACGTTTGCGCTCGAGAGCAGTACCACCTTCTAAAAACGGAAATCAGTCCAGACCATCTACGACTCTTGCTCAGTCTGAAACCGGATCAAAACGTTTCCCGCGTCGTGAAAATGCTGAAAGGCAATTTGTCGCGAGAGTTTGGTTCAGCCTTTGCTCCTGATCTCGAGAGGCACCGTACTAAGACTCTATTGGCAAGGGGCTACTTTGCCAGAAGCGCTGGGAAGGTTAACTTGGATCTCGCGAGAAAGTATGTCGAGACACAGGTAACTCACCATGGCTACGAAGGGAGTTGGACCAAGGCACTTAAATTTCGCAACTTTGCTTTCAAATCCCCCGCGTTTGACCTGGCGCATTGCCTCTGTAAGTTGGACTATCATGTTGTTCTTGTGACCGATCACCGCAAAGCTCTCTTTGATGAAGCTATTGCTCCCGGGCTCTTTAATTACGTTATGACAATAGGTGAGAAGCACGGGTTTGTCATCGATCGAATCGGTCTGCTTCCTGATCACATGCACTTGATCCTTGAGGCGATGCCTAGTGTCAGCATTCATGAATGCGTGTTGGCTATCTTGAACAACACACGTTATTGGATGGAGAAGCACTACTCTGGAGTGCTTAAGGAAACCGGCGGGTGGGACGTGTGGAATCCGTCGTTTTATGCGGGCACAGTCGGTGAATACTCAACGGCGCAGGTTAAGCGGTTCTTAGGCGGAAATTGAAGCACCACGCGGCTGAAGCCGGTGGTGTCGGCGGAAGAAGCTGTGGCGCCCAGGCAGGCGGAAATTGAAGCACCACGCGGCTGAAGCCGGTGGTCTAGGAGAGGAAGGCGATCAGGCTCAAACGAAAGGCCCAAGGATCGGACGAATTCGACGATCCTTCAGTCGTCGTCGAATTCGTGCGATAGACCTTGGGCCTTAGCCAAAAAGGTTTCTTTGTCTGTTACTACTGGTGCTTCAGGAAGGCAACAACGGAGTGCTTTTCCGATTGGCTGCCGCCGTCCTCAAGTCTCTTCTCCATTTTTGATTTGGCCAGCTCACTGCCGGTAGGAGTACCGACCACCCAAACCTGGGAGAGGAAATACTGATCCCCAACCTTGTCAAAAACGAGTTCTGTTTTCTTTGCCACCTGATCCTCTCGCTTTTGGGCGTCCTCCGTTTCGAAAACGATATGTGTGTGTCCGTCGATACTGCTTATCTCAAGGACATTCGGCGAATTATCGTCAACGGCCTTTATTTCGTATTTGCCCGCAGGTAGCGTGGTATCTCCGACCTGAAAAGCAAAAGGGACATCTGCCTGGATCCCCGGAATAGTACTGACTTGGGCATTGGCAACAACCCCTCCACCTACTGCTAAGAGGCAAAGCGTCAAGAACAGCTTGCCTAGATTCCTTATCATTTAAGACTCTCCTTTATTAATGCGTGCGGTCTGAGGCTGACCGCAGACTGTTAATTGTGTACAGGGACCACCAAGCCGATTGCCTCATCATACTTGCTCGGTATTCCAGATCTCTTTTCACGCTTAAACTCCTTGCGGCTTGGCACGCGTGGAAAAGATGCTATGCCTTCTTCTTGTCCACTTTCTTTGCGTCCTGCATGAACTTCTTTACCAAATCCTTGGCGGCCTGATCGGTCTGCTTCTCAGACTGGTCAATCCCACTAATCGTATCCGTCGCAACACCACGCCACACGACCTCATTGGTTTTGGCGTCGATAACGTCGGCCATGACGCACCCTTGAGTGTAATTGGAAGTCCAGATATCGGGTCCAAAGCCATAGCGCCATCGCTCACGAAAGGGAACGCCGTAACCCCAACCGAAACCCCGGCCGAACCCGAATCCGGGACCAAAGCCCGAGCTTTCAACTTGCGTCTTCTGTTTTGAGCGCGAGTAGAAAGCAACAATAAAGTCCGGATTTTGTTGCGCTTGACTGAACCCATTCGCCTCCAGTTGCGCAGCTAGTGCGTTCTGAATCCTCCCGGCCTCAAGCGTATTAGTGCTGAGTGGATCATTACTGGCCCGGTCGGTTTTGAACGCGAAAGTCCGCAACTGGCTGAAGTCAAAATTCTTTTCGTAATCCGACTTCGTCGACATTCCGAAAGCGGTGGTGACTGCAAGTAACATCAGAGCACCGGCGACTGTAAAAATACGAAAACCTCTCATTTCAACTCTCCTTTTTAGAATTTCCGGTCAACTAGAATTTCTAGTCAACATATCCAAACGGTCCACGTGCAAGGCGCGGGCCAAGACTACGAGCCACGTGCGCAATACTTGCTGGTTCGTCGGTTTGATCAGATCTCCACCTCAGCTTGCTTACGGATCGGTCCTCGATAGATTCGTCGTCAGTGGTTCGCTTGCGTACTCTCATTCACGGCCTAGGAGTGACCATAACTCATCACTTGGCATTATTTGGTCATCGGCATTCCAGTTAGTGCCTGCCTAACATCACGTTAACAGGCGCAATCTACGAAGAATTATCAGGGGGAGCCCGAAGCATCCGACCGGAGAATCGTGGCAACGTCTTTGCAACAGGATCTTGCAACGGTGGGTCAGAGTGCTGAAAGGTGAGTTTGCTGGAACAGGAGGGGACATGCGTATTGTAGCTTTAGTTTTAATGATGATGTTGTCCGGCATCACGCGCGCAGATCGAGCAGTTTGCGATCCGTCGGAAGCGACACAGTCGAATTCTGCGAGCGACCAGATAACTCAGATCAATAGCAGCCAGATCAAGATCACGATAGCAACAGGTGGAGCACCGATTCAGCCCGCGACGGACACCTATCGGGTTGGGCAGCGCGTTCCCCTCGTCATCACCATGACGAACACAGGCAGCGAGCCAGTCTACGTTTGTGAGTCGGGCACGCTCTACCAGGATCGGCCGCAGCTTCTAAAGGACGGTAAACCGGTACCTTACACGTCGGACAGGCAATCAATGATCGAACTTGCGGGGAGGGACAAGACATGTGACAAGCAAAACCTGCCTCAGCAAGTCCTGTTACGCCCCAACGAGCCGACGGTTGTTGATTGGTTCACTTTGGCGGAGGGAGCGACGTCAATCGGCGAAGATGGGTGGTATGAGCCGCTCGGTACCGGCAAGTACACGTTGTCGAACCAGCGTCGAGTTAACTGCTGCGATGGTACATCGATAGAAACAAACACAATCAGTTTTGTGGTCGCTCCGTGACCACTGCCAGGTTACAACTCATGAATCCCAAGGTCAGAATTATCAAACACAACGAGCAGAGGTCGAAAGAGGCGGAACTCGACCAACTGGAACAGCCCGCCAATCAGGGTACGCGGGAAATCGCCACAACGATCAAGTTGTGGGTCAACGAATTTAGAGAAAGACGTCGGGCTGACGAACAACATTCCCGCAAGCTGTTTTTGACAGCGATTTCCTTTTGGCTCGTGCTCTTCCTGGGTGGGTGGACCCAAAGCAAGGGCCAAGAGCTTCGCGCTGCTTTTCGTAGGGTCGAACAGTCAGTCGTAATCATAAGAACTGAGGAAAGGCAAGTGGCGCCGCTTCCTCAGGTGGGAATGGTTGGTGCTAACGGTCTGGGCTCCGGAGTTCTCATTTCAAACGACGGCAAGATACTCACCGCCGCGCATTTGGTTGAGGCGGCAGACGCGACGTTGGTGGAATTCTCAGACGGTGAATTGATCCCGGCTCGGGTATCAGGCGCTGTCCGCATTGCCGATGTCGCATTGCTGCAACTCGAGCATGCTCCAGCAAAGAACGTTGCCGCCCCACTCGGAGATTCTGACAAAGTGGAAGTCGGAGATGAAGTGTTTGTGGTCGGAGCGCCTTACGGCCTCAGCCATACGCTGACCGCCGGACACATCAGTGCGCGACATTCTCCCGATAACAGAATCAGTGACACTGCGTTGACGGAGTTTCTGCAAACTGATGCAGCCATCAACCAGGGCAACTCGGGTGGTCCAATGTTCAATATCAACGGCGAAGTGATCGGGATTGTCACGAACATTCTCAGCAAGTCGGGGGGCTCTGAAGGGCTGGGATTCGCGGCGACGTCCAAAATGGCACGACGACTATTGCTGGATCAGAAGCCGTTCTGGTCAGGTGTTGAGGGGTTTCTTCTTAAAGGTGATCTTGCCAAGGCTCTAAACGTTCCCCAACCCGCGGGACTGCTGGTTCAGCGTGTAGCAGAAGGATCACCCGCCTCTCGTGCCGGAGTTCTTGCTGGTTCCATGCGGGCTAACATAGACGGCGAGGATCTACTTTTGGGTGGGGATATCCTCCTCGAAGTGAATGGTCTGCCCTATGAAGAGAGTAACGAAAGCTACAGGCGAATATATACTAGTCTCACCAAGCTAAAAGTGGGCGAAAGTATTGTGATAAAAGCTTTTCGACAGGGCCAAGTGGTGAGGTTATCTGTTCCGAAGTCTTGATGATGACGATGATATTCCTTCCATAAAACCCTCGACAAGAAGCCGAGACGGTTCTAGAGTATAAACAATCCGCCCCTGTTGTCCGCGCAGTCACGCCCTTGTGACTGGCCCAGAGTAAGCAGAAAACCACGAACAACCAGGCGAAGATTTTGTGAACCTCCGCTCCCAAGTTTCTTTGTGGAAGTCCACACAAGAATCTTTGGAGGTGAACACCATGGCAGAGTTACGGAAGACCGGCATCAAGGTTGTCGGCGATGTACCCTGGGGAACACACTTCTGTTGTTTTTACGAGACGAAACAGGATCTGCTCGACAGTCTAGTCCCTTATTTCAAGGCTGGATTAGAAAGCAATGAGTTCTGCCTGTGGGTGATCGGCGATCCGCTAACTGAGGATGAGGCGAGGCGTGCCTTAGGTGAAGCCGTGCCCGATCTCGATGAGCGCTTCTTGAACGAGAACATAGAAATCCTTGATGGTCTAAAGTGGTACCTCACCGAAAACGTTTTCAATTTAGAGAGGGTGGCGAGTGCCTGGGACAAAAAGCTTTGGCAAGCATTAGCGCGCGGCCACGATGGGATGAGAGTTTCGGGAGATACGTTCTGGCTGCGAGATAAGGACCGGAAAGATTTTTGTGCCTACGAAAAACAGCTAAATGATTCCATCACCGATCGGCCCATCACCGTGTTGTGCTCTTATCCGCTAGTGAAGAGCGGAGTTACTGAAATCCTCGACATAGACCAGACACACCAGTTCGCCATCGCCAACGCGCGGCGCGGGCAGTGGAAGATATATGAGATTCCTGAGCTTAAGCAGGCCAGGGCCGAAATAACAAGACTTAGGGAAGAGCTGGAGCAACGAGGCGTTGAGCGATCCAGCGAACTTGAAATGGCGATTGAGGAGCTAAGGAATGAGATCACTGAGAGCAAGCAGGCCGAGGAAAAACTCAAAGAGAGCGAGCTTCAGTTGGCCGAAGCTCAGCGCCTGGCCCACGTCGGCAGTTGGGACTGGGACTTACGGAGTAACACGGTAACCTGGTCTGAAGAGCTCTATCGCATCTTCGGGTTTCAACCAGGTGAAATTGACGTCGCCAATGAAGCAATGTCGTTCATCCATTACGAAGATCGAGATTTGGTACTGCGTACCGTCAACAACTCTGTCAAAACTAGAGAGCCATACAGTTTTTATTACCGCGTACTCAGGCTTGACGGCGATGAGCGGATTGTTCATTCACGTGGCTATGTTGTGAACGATGAGGAGGGGAATCCGATCAGGGTGTTTGGGTCTACCCAGGATGTGACGGAGCTTAAGCGCGCTGAGGAGAAACTCAAAGCTACAAGCGAACAGTTGCGCGCTCTCTCAGCCAGTGTGCAATCCTCAAGCGAGGAAGCGGCGACCCGCATCGCGCGCGAGATTCATGATGAGCTGGGCGATGCGCTAACCTGTCTGAAGTTGGACCTGGAATCAGTCAGAAGAGAAGAGCTTCCTGCAACTAGCGATGCCGAGGTTTCCCGATTGCGAGAAAAGATAAAGGCCATGATGCAATTCATTGATCAGACCCTTGACACTGTCAGGAGAATCTCATCTGAGTTGCGGCCAAGCGTCCTCGATGACATCGGGCTGGTGGCCGCTATGCGTTGGCAGGTTCGACAGTTTGAGGCTCAAGCCGGAATCGTCTGCCAGTGTGATTTTCGCCTGGAGGACGTTAATTTAGATCAGCAGCAATCGACGGCAATCTTCCGGGTATTTCAGGAAGCGCTGACAAGTATCCTTCGTCATGCTGAGGCAACCAGGGTCAATATAACGCTGGACAAAGATGATGATGAGCTGGTGTTGACGATTCAGGAAAACGGTCGAGGCATTACGACTGGCGAAAAATCGGATCCACTATCGTTGGGACTTCTGCGCATGCGAGAAAGGGTCAACCTGATCGGAGGTACGATCCACTTCACGGGCGTCGAGGGAAAGGGAACTGAGATCGTGGTTCGCGTTTCGATTCCCAGAGAATCTTGATGATGCCGGGTTTGCGATCATACTAATGTGGCACCGAAAGCCTTTAACGGAGTATATTTGGTTTGACGCGCAACTGAGTTTTTGATCTGCCCATTGGTTCACCCTGTCAGATGGGGAGCTGTGGATTGTCCCGGCTATGACTTGCTGAAATCAACTTGAAGAAGAACACTCAAACTCACCAACAATAACTCATGGAAGATCGACAACGTGGGGAGAAGCGATCAAGCGACGACTTGTCAGAAATGGAACTTCGCCAACTTGTAGATGTCATTCCGCAACAAATTTTCGTAATGGGAGCGGAGGGAGACGTTCTTTATGCGAACCGTATCTTGCTTGAATACTATCGCCTAACCCTGCAAGACGTCCAAGCCTTAGACGTTCGTCTCGGGTTGGTCTATCCGGATGACCTGCCAAGACTCGCCGAGGAGACCCCGCGCGGGCTTTCGGGCGTGGTTCCGTTTGAAATGGAAGGACGATTTCGCCGACATGACGGGCAGTACCGCTGGTTTCTAATTCGTCTCAACCCGCTACGCGAGGAAGAGGGCCGTGTTATTCGGTGGTACGGCACGCGGACCGACATCGAGGATAGAAAGCAAGCAGAAGCTGGCGTCAAATTGCTTCTCGACACCATTCCTGCAATGGTCGCGACCACCCTGCCTGACGGGTCCGCTGATTACGTCAATGAACGCTGGTTGGAATACTATGGTGTCTCTTTGGAGGATCTGCGGGACTGGCGCTGGAAGGTCGTAGTTCATCCCGAAGATGAGCCGAAGGTAATGAACGAGTGGCTCTCGGCTGTGGCCACCGGAAAGCCGCTTGAGATCGAGGCACGCATGCGGCGGGCGGACGGAGAATATCGCTGGTTTGCTGTTCGCACGGTGCCGATTCGCGATGAATTTGGGAGGATCGTTAAGTGGTATGCGGCAGGTCACGATATAGACGATCGCAAGCGCGCTGAAGAGGAATTGGAGAAGGCTTTCGATGAAATCAAGAAGCTAAGAGACCAACTCTACAAAGAGAATTTGGCTCTCAAAGCGGAGATTGACCGATCTTGGATGTTTGAGGAGATTATTGGTGCATCTCCTACTTTGCAAACAGTCCTCACTCGCGTATCCAAGGTAGCCACAACAGACTCGACGGTCCTGGTAACCGGTGAAACAGGAACGGGCAAGGAGCTCATCGCCCATGCCATCCATAAACAGTCCCGTCGATCCTCTCGAGCTTTCGTGAATGTGAACTGCGCCGCAATCCCACCATCGCTGATCGCGTCGGAATTATTTGGTCACGAAAAGGGAGCTTTTACAGGTGCAACTCAGAGACATATGGGTCGTTTCGAGCTGGCTGACGGTGGCACGATCTTTCTAGACGAAGTTGGTGAGCTTCCTCCTGAAACCCAGGTTGCGCTATTGCGAGTTCTGCAAGAGCACAAATTTGAGCGTGTCGGTGGAGTTCAAACCATTCAAACCGACGTACGGGTAATTGCCGCCAGTAATCGTAACTTGCATTCGGCAATCGCCGGCGGGTCGTTTCGCAGCGATCTGTTTTACCGGCTTAATGTCTTTCCAATTGAAATCCCGCCCCTGCGCGAGCGAAGCGAAGATGTCCCATCGCTAGTAGATTATTTCGTGAGACGCTTCGCAAAGAGACTTGGAAAGAAAATTCGTCGCGTGGACGCCAGGACGTTGGACTTATTGCAGTCATACACTTGGCCAGGCAACGTTAGAGAATTACAGAATGTGATCGAACGGTCTATCATTCTCTCCGAGACCGAGAACCTATTGATGGAAGAGAGCTGGTTCACTCCAGTCTCTTATGAAACAGCGTCCTCTGGACAACCATTGCCTTGGAAACTTCTCCGGAGTGAGAAAGAGATAATCGAAGCCACTTTGGCCGAGACGAGAGGACGAGTAGCTGGATCGTCAGGAGCAGCGGCGAAGCTCCAAATCCCACCTTCTACCCTGGAGTCGAAGATTAGATCGCTCAAGATCAACAAGTATCGTTTCAAATCGATTTGACCCCACAAAAAACCCGGAAACGCCCTCCGCCAATTCATCATACTTCGATAATTCGCGACGAATTCACGACATTTTCATTCGGTGGACCCGCATATTGCGAGCTTTTCGATTGGCCTCTAGTTTGCTTGGCATTGTCAGGTTGATTCGCGGCTTCGAGTGTCAAGGCAATTAACTCTATTCAAACTCACGGAACCTAAGAAGAAATCTACCGTGACTAACGCGGGGCGCCGGTGGACCAAATCAGGGTTTTGTTAGCTTATGATCATACGCTCGTTCGCGCCGGCATTCGCGCGCTGATTGACCGTATCGAAGGAGTTGAGGTAGTCGCAGAAACTGGCGATGGCTTGGAGACCCTGCACCAGATCAAAGAAACGAAACCCGATATACTTCTAATAGATATCTCTATGCCAGGGGTGCCTCGTTTGGAAATTCTCAGTCGCGCCCGCAAAGAATTTCCGGAGGTAAGTGTGATCGTCCTTGCAATGCAGGAGAGTGAAGAGTACGCACTTCAGGCCATACGACGTGGTGCAAAAAGTTGTCTGACCAAAGCAGCGTCTCGCCGAGAATTAGAACTGGCGATAAAGGCGGTGGCTCGCGGAGAGACCTATCTCTCGCCGGAGCCTTTCAGAAAGGCGTTCCGAGAACTCGTAAACGGAAGTGACGGAACGCATGAAGTAGCTGCCCAACTTACTGTGCGGCAATATGAAGTGCTCCGCATGATTGCTGAAGGCTACTCAACCAGGAGAATGGCGTTGGCCTTGAACATCAGTGTCAAAACGGTTGAGTCTCACCGGGGGGCACTCATGGAGCGTCTCAATATTCATGACATTGCAGGATTGGTTCGCTACGCTATGAAGAACGGTTTGGTAGACATATAGATCAGTAAATAAAACTTTAACTTGTCTGGGATCTGAGATCTCAGATCTGTGATCCTTAGGAAGTTTGAATAGGAATAGTGAAGAGCCAATGCCGATTAGGGATCCTTCTTTCAGTAAACCAGCATTCACACGCTCACCATTGATAAAAGTTCCGTTTGAGCTATTCAAATCCTGGATTACAAAATGCTCGTTCTCAGTTCTTATTACAAGAGATGAGTCACTCTTCATAGCGGCTCGCCCTTGGCTAATTCGCGTAAACCCTCTTTCTGGCTCAGCATGAAGCGATGAAATGTTCGCGTTGCTGACGGCTGAAAACGTCCCAGCGAAACCATCTTCACCGAGCGGCGTAACGTATGCCCGGAGATGCGCAACTGAGCCAGCTTGCCGGCCTTCACCTCTTCACGGACTGCCCATGGAGGCAACAGTGTGATCCCCCAACCGTGCTCGGTCATCAGCTTGATGAAGTAGGTGTCATTAGATTCGAGGGCCAGTGCCGGACGAATGCCGACGCTCTCAAAGAACTGATCAGTTGCGCGCCGTATGGAAGAGCCTCGTTCGAAGAGCACCAGTCGCTCGCGCTCGATCTCTTTAACCGTGACGGCGCGTTTTTTTGCCAGCCGGTGCTGGCGACCGACAATCAGCAACAGTTGGTCTTCGACCAGTTGTTCCACTTTCAGCGCGGGAGAGTAAACCGGCCAGGATGCAAAACCAATGTCTGCTGCCCCATCGAGGATTCCAGCAATCGTCTGCTCAGTGCTGACAGTCGTGCGAAACGACAACCCAATACCCGGGTGCGCGCGCATGAAAGATTCAAAGAAGGGCGCAAACAAATAGACCAGCGCCTGGGTTGCCGCCGCCACACGTACCGAGCCCGCCGCTGAGTGTTCCTGCCCGGACACACGCTCCCGCAACGTTTCTGCCTCGTCAAGGATCCGTTCCGCGTGTTCAAGCGCGACGATGCCTGACTCCGATAACCTGACACCACGTTTCGCGCGAATGAACAACGGCTCGCCCAGCTCCGTCTCCAATGCTTTAATCTGGTGGCTGACGGCGGATTGAGTCAGATTTAGCTGCTTCCCAGCCCGAGTAAAGTTCAAAGTTTCGGCTACAACGCGAAAAGTTCGCAGTTGCCATAATTCCATAACGGCCCTCCTCACAAGGATAGAGCGCAGACATGAGTGGTTTTAATGGCCTCCATTAAAACAATGAGTTGGATAAATGGCAACGTCCTTCGTAGACTCTGCATACAACAAGTGCACCAACCCCTACGGTGTACGCACCAGACGCGCATTTCGAATTCACCCCTAAACGAATAATCAAACGACAAAGCAGATGGTAATGAGAAACAGTTCGGAAAATACAAAACATTATTTATTAGCCAGTGACTTTGATCAGACTTTGAGCTTTAACGATTCGGGAATTGTTCTCAGTGAAGTTCTAGGTACCTCCAGGTTTGGTGAAAAGGTCGCGGGCTTATCGAACATGAACCTGGTACAGCAGGGAGGCGAATTGGCTTACTTGCTGTTGCACGACCCTGAATACCGTTGTGTCCGCAAAGAGCACCTGATCGAAGTGGGTAAGCGAATCCGACTCAAGCAGAACATTCGGGAATTGTCGCAATTCCTCGACAAGGGCTTTGATGGCTATCGCTTCTCCTTCTACGTGGTTTCGGCCGCGCCGGAAGAAGTGATCCAGTCGGCGCTCGAAGACATCATTCCGCCTGACCACATTTTCGGGACGCAGTTCCGCTACGACCAGTCCACCGGCGAGATTGACTCGATTGTCCGTGTGCCTGCCGGTTACGGAAAGGTTGCGGTGATTGATGAGTTGCATTCAGAACTGCAGGTGAGTTACGACCGGATAGTCTACGTAGGCGACGGCAGTTCAGACGTTCACGTGATGTTGCACGTTAACCGCCAGGAAGGCTTCACAGTCGCTGTTTCTGAGGCCAAGCATATCGCTCAGATTGCTAAACGCAGCGTTCTTAGCGACGACGCGCTTAGCGTGTTGGTTCCTGTTCTCGAAGACATTGTAGGGTGGGACTCCGTGCGCATTCGGTCGCTGTTCGAGTCACAGGGTTTCCTGATACAAGAATGGAACAAGGTGCGAACGGATTGGCTGACTATCCGCGGGATACGGGATGGAGCTGACTCAGGATTAAGGTTAGTGGAGGCTGCGAATGCTTGATGGTCTCGGTTGGGTGGCGACGGCCTTCTTCGCAGCTTCCTATTTCTGTAAGACGTCCAGATCCATGCGTCGAGTCCAGGCGGCGGCTGCCGTTTTGTGGGTCTGCTACGGCATCTGGATGAATGCACCTCCGATAGTGGTCGCCAACGTGATCGTGGCTTCGTTGGCCCTGTACTCCGACTGGAAGCAACCACGCCTTTCGAGTGCAAACGATCGCCAACCCGAGGCATAAGGGTCTTGTCGAAAAACAACTGGAGCCGACCTGTTTATCTGGCGCAAAGAGGCGCGCGGGTTTCACCCCCGGGGGGTGGCATGTTTATAGCTCAAAGGACCGATCTCCTCCGGCGCGGTTCGGAGGGGCGGAACTCAAATTGACAACTACAAATCTAGTTTCATTCCGCCCCTCCGAACCGCGCGGGGACTTCTTAGGTACCGATCTATAAACATCTCACTCCTCCGGAGTGAAGAAGGTCGTGATCAAACACGACTCACGAGTTAATGCAGTTTATACCCAAATAAGCGAGACCAACCCTTGCAATTATCATCGTTGACAGGTCACGCACGTTAGCCATAGGCTAATCCTACTAGTTTCGTTTTCATCAGCAAGCAGCGCGTTTCGGCAATCACGCCATAAATAAATCCGAGCGGCATTTTGGGAGTACGCACCTCCTTTATGGAGAGAAACTTCTTTCATTTTAGTCCTCGATGCATCGCGCTACCTGGCGTTCGTGCAAAGATTGCCTTCGCGGTTGAGCGACTATGACGAGCCTCGAGATTCCCGCGAGGCGGCCTTTTCGCGCGCCCTTCAAGAAATACCAACTCGA
>WNFR01009189.1_pt1 | contig 12709 bp, 9 predicted proteins | sample 5400221 | NCBI WGS metagenome assembly WNFR01 (sample SAMN13153357, study PRJNA577476) | soil metagenome | isolation source: 40 cm soil under Madrone tree | place: USA:California | collected 2016-06-14 | reverse complement strand
ATGTCTATGAGTTCACGACCATGTGCAGAAACATCAAAACCCTTTTCAACTTCGATCCGCCGGTCACTGACGAAGAGGTTCGAGCGGCTTCGCTCCAGTTCGTGCGAAAAATCAGCGGCTTCAACAAACCGTCGAAGGCAAATGAAGCCTCGTTTCTGGCGGCAGTCGATGAAGTAGCCGGCATCTCGAAGCGACTTCTCCGCTCGCTCGAAACCACTGCGCCGCCGAAGAATCGAGAAGAAGAAGCCGCGAGAGCGAAAGCCCGCGCTGCCGAGAGATTCGGTGCTTAGGTCTGTCCCCACTGCTTCTCGCTCGGCGGTGTTTCTGTGTTCGATAGAAAACATTAGGGTGCCCCATGTCTCGCGATTTTCGAGACGTGGGTCTTTCGCGGTCTGACTAACAGGACCTTGGAGAAAAAACCCACCCATTCGACTGCGCTCAGGGCAGGCTTTCTCGCAACAGAGGCGAGAAATGGCGCACCCTGCTGAGTTAATCATCCCCATTCTTCGGGCACCCAGTTTCGGTGTAAGATCGCTGCACTGACTTCTGTCCGGAGACGTTGTGAAACGAATTGCTGCTTTCATGTTGCTGATTTTCCTGTGTGGCGCATGGTCCGTACCGGCTACAGCTCAACGGATCAGCGTCGAAGAAAATGCGCGCCAGTCTCAGGAGGCGGCCAAGAAGCAGCAAAAGATGTTAAAGAAGGCAGGCAAGCAACAACGGAGAGCAATGAAGAAACACGACAAGGCGCAACGGAAGGCGGCCAATAAGGTGCAACGTCCCGCTGGATAGCACTTCTGGGCGAAGACCGACCCGTTCGACTGCGCTCAGGGCAGGCTTTCTCGCAAAAGACGCGAGAAATGGGGCACCCGGCGCCAACCGAATCGTTCGTTTGACAAGCGGACTCCATGAGCCTACGGTGGTTGGTGAGCGATTACCTCTTCCCACTCTTTCAGGTCCTCTGAGCTAAGTCAGCCCATCTGAAGTTTTCCCACCTTAGTCACGCACGACGTGAAAGGATCACATCCCATGAAAAGAATCATGATTACGCTTTTTGCTTCGATCGTAGTATTGGCCGTCCTGAGCCCGGTCGCCGCCGCGAAGAAAGCCGCAGCCGGTGACGCGGTCGCAGCGATTACCCAGTTTGAGAACGATGCCGTGAAAGCTGATCTGGCCGGGGATTCATCGTTCTTCCAGAAGAATTATGCCGACAATTGGACCGGCGGCTTCAGCGGCGGAACATGGACCACGAAGGAATCGATGTTGGCCGATATGAAAGACACCGCCAACAACAAAATGAACAGCGAAGAGATCAGCGATCTTAAGGTCCGCATCTACGACAACAACACCGCCATCGCGACGTACACCAGCACTTATGATGCGACGATCCGTGGCGAACATCGCGCCAAGACTGTACTCAGCACCGACACTTTTGTTTTGGAGAACGGTACTTGGAAAGAAGTTGCAGGCCACAGTTCCGTAGCGAAGTAGGTTGAGTTTTTGTTTGACCCGAAAACCCCCACTTCTCGCAAAAGACGCGAGAAATGGGGCACCCTGGGCTGGATAATTACGCCAGAACTGCCTGGTACTCTTCGTAGACGCCCTTGAAGTCGGTGATCTGATGATTTCCTTCGAAGTGCCAGATCCGGGTAGCCACTTCGTCGATCAAGTCCTCGTCGTGGGTAACCAAGAAGACAGTGCCCTGATAGCGCTGCAGAGCAATATTCAGAGCGTTGATCGATTCGAGATCGAGATGGTTGGTGGGTTCGTCCAGTACCAGGACGTTCGGTTTCAGCAACATCAGCTTGCAAAAGAGGAGCCGGCTTGCTTCCCCGCCGGAAAGAATTTCAGTGGCCTTGTCGGCATCGTCGCGCGGAAACAACATTTGCCCTAACAGACCACGAATCTCTTCGTGAGCGGCGGACGGGTCCCACTGGTGCAGCCATTCGAACGCCGTCATTCCTGGCTCGATGAGCGCTTTGTGGTCCTGGGCGAAGTATCCAACTGCAGCTTCGTGTCCCCAAATAACTTTTCCTTCGTTCAAAAACGGGCCATCGTAGCCGCTGGTTTTGCGCAGCTCCGCTTCGGGGATGGTCGGAGAGTTTGCCAACAGCGCATTCAACAGGGTCGTTTTACCCGCGCCGTTTCGCCCCATTAACGCGATCTTCTCTCCACGAGTCACGCTGGCGGTGAAGTTGCGAATCACCGGGGTGTCGCCGTACGACTTGGTGACAGCCTCCACTTCCAAAATGTGCTTTCCCGACGGACGCTTCTGTTCAAACTTCAGATAGGGACGCTGGATGTTTGACTTCGCCAGCTCCGTAACCTGCAGGCGCTCAACTTCCTTACGTCGTGATTGCACCTGGCTGGAGCGAGTGCCGGCGGAGAAGCGCGCAATAAATTCGTTGAGTTGCGCGATCTTCTTTTCGCGTTGCGCGTTTTGACTTTCGATCTGCGAGTGCACCTGCGTCTTGGCGACGATCATGTCGTCGTAAGTGCCGGTGTAAGTGATGATGGTCTCGTAGTCGATGTCGGCGATGTGGGTGCACACACGGTTCAGAAAGTGGCGATCGTGCGAGATGACGATCAGCACACCTTCAAATTGATTCAAAAAGCCTTGCAGCCAGTGGATTGAATCCAAATCCAGGTAGTTGGTGGGCTCGTCGAGCAGCAGCGCCTGGGGATGTCCAAAAAGCGCCTGCGCCAGCAATACGCGGACTTTTTGTCGTTCGTGCAACTCGTCTGGAATATCGAGGCCTTGCAGCAAAATGGCGGCGTCGCTCTCGGCGGTGTAGCCCTCTTCCTCGCCGACAATGCCTTCCAACTCGCCCAGTCTCATGCCATCCTTGTCGGTCATCTCCGCCTTGGAGTAGAGCTGTTCGCGCTCCTCCAGTGCAGCCCACAGCCGGGTATTGCCCATGATCACGGTATCGATTACGCGATAGCGGTCGAATGCAAACTGGTCCTGCTTCAGGACGCCAAGCTTTTTCGGGCGGACGACGGTTCCCTTCTGGGGATCGAGTTCGCCGGAGAGGAGCTTCATAAAAGTGGACTTCCCGGCGCCATTGGGCCCGGTGAGACCGTAGCGCTTGCCCGGCGTGAAGCCGGTGGAGACTTCGTCAAACAGAATTTTGGCGCCGTAGCGCATGGAAACATTGCTAACTGAAATCATGATTTTTAAGGAAACTGCGGGGGACGGCCCAAAGGACACGAACGCAGCTACTGTAGTTAGGATATCACGGCGGCACTCGATGTCATTTACAATGTAACCTCTGAGCGGGCTTGTCTTTAGTCTAGGCCAGGCCATCCCTCTCCAACATGCCAGTGTTGCTTCCAGTGTTCGCTCTTTTTGTAGCCCAACGCGGGCTTACGCAATACGTCCGACAGCATTTTTTGGACACTACCTTCCGAGGTCTCTACCACGCCAATGCTTTCGATATGGCCCTGCTGATCCCGTACTTCGTCGTTTTGATTTTGTTGGCGTCGTATGGAATTCACCGGTACACGCTGGTGTATCTCTACTTCAAGAAAAAAAAGAACCGTACGGTGGAGCCCGAGCAGAAATTTTCAGAGCTGCCACGCCTGACCGTGCAGCTTCCAATCTTCAATGAACAATACGTGGTGGACCGGTTGCTGCAGGCAGTCTGCCGCTTGGACTATCCGAGGGAGAAGCTTGATATCCAACTGCTGGACGACTCCACCGACGATACCGTGAGTGTGGCTCGCAGCTTGGTCGAGCACTATGCATCCCAGGGATACCCGATCACTTACCATCATCGGACTAACCGCGCTGGCTTTAAGGCAGGAGCGTTGCATGAGGGATTGAAATCTGCGATCGGCGAGTTCGTTGCGATTTTCGACGCCGACTTTGTTCCGCCGCCGGATTTCCTGCTGCGTATTATCCATCACTTCACCGACCCAAAAATCGGCATGGTGCAGACCCGGTGGACGCACATCAACAGGCATTACTCGTTTCTTACTGAAGTTGAGGCGATCCTCCTCGACGGGCATTTTGTGCTGGAGCACTCAGGCCGCGCGCGCCACAATGTATTTTTCAATTTCAACGGAACCGCGGGCATATGGCGACGCCAGGCGATCGAAGATGCCGGCGGATGGCAGCATGACACGCTCACCGAAGACACCGATCTTTCGTACCGAGCCCAGCTCGCTGGCTGGAAGTTCATCTACCGTCAGGACGTGGAGTGCCCGGCCGAGCTTCCTGTGGAGATGACTGCGTTCAAAACCCAGCAGGCACGCTGGGCCAAAGGCCTGATCCAGACCGGGATGAAAATTCTTCCGCGTGTGCTCAAGAGCGATCAGCCATTCCGCGTGAAATTGGAGGCCTGGTATCACCTGACCGCGAACCTGAGCTATCCGCTGATGGTCATTCTTTCTGTGCTCTTGTTGCCGGCGATGGTGATCCGCTTCTACCAGGGCTGGTTTCAGATGTTGTACATCGACATCCCTCTCTTTCTGGCATCAACTTTTTCTATCTCAAGCTTCTACCTGGTGTCTCAACGCGAGCTTTTCCCAAAGACCTGGCCACGCGCACTTCTCTACTTGCCATTCCTGATGGCGCTCGGGATCGGCCTCACAGTGACTAACACTCGCGCCGTACTCGAGGCGCTGATCGGAAAGCAAACCGCATTCGCGCGCACGCCGAAATACCGCGTCGAATCAAGAACAGATAAAATTCGTGCTACCACATATCGCAAGCGCCTCGGATGGGTGCCTTGGGTTGAACTATTGATCGGAAGTTATTTCGCGATGACCGTGTACTACGCGATGCAGAATGAGAATTACCTTACAGTCCCTTTCCTGCTGTTGTTTGTCGTTGGCTATTGGTACACGGGACTGATGTCGCTGCTGCAAGGACGCTTTGGCGGACTTTCTCTGAGCACCGCCGACAATCATTCCAAGCCGTTTCCGGTTGGAGTTTGACTGCTCACGCCTGATTGTTTTGCAAGCGAATTTTCGGAGTGTCTCAGTTTGAATTTCGTATCTCCTGAAAGACTTTTAAGCCCTCCCACGCGCCAACAATTCCGAGACTGATTAGTATTAATACAACTGGATGGAATTTTCGGGTGTAGATAATCCCGAATACCAAGAAACACACCCATAGAACTGCTGCGAGCGAGCCGATAGCCCAAAACGCGAGGGCTAGTGTTTTCTTCGATACCATGCTCTTTAGTTTGCCAGAAGCGCAATTTCCTCAAGTGACCAGACGTGTTCGCTCAATCCTGACTCCATTGCGGGAGTCACTCGCAGCGTCTTGTGCACTCTGGCGAAATTGTAGTGCATGAAGTGAATCGCAGCCATGTGAGCATGGTTATCAATCTTTTTTGAAAAACCGTTAGTCAGTCGCGTAAAACGTCGCCCATCGACATCCGCATTGTTAGGTTCTGTCGCTCTACGAAGGACGTGCTAAGGTGATTCGGATCGGGATTACCGCTGACCACTTTCATGTCAGCGCCGATGCATTTGGCGGAGCTTTCACGCCGCCTTTCCGCTTTGCGGATGGGTGTCTTTTCGACTCGCTGATTGTGTCATTGCTTTCACCCGTAGCAATGTCAACTATCAGCTTTGCGAGTTGATTCGGATCCCGCGGTCGTTTGGCCACGAGTCGATATCGCCTAGAATTTGTCAGATTGACAAATGATTCATGATTCAAACTGAGACACTACCCTATTTTCGTAGTCCTTTCATTTGTGCCAGGAGAGAGGTAGAATTCGTGTCGTTTTCGTCGCGCCTGCCAGAAAGAGGCTCTCCATGAACCATCGCTCCTGGGTAATTTGCTTACTATTTCCGGCCGTACTCGTTCCGCTCCTCAGTTGCGGAGGAGGACACAGCGGCGAAACCTATATTCTGATCTCTACGAATATCAAAGTTCCCTATTGGCAGAGCGCCGGAGCTGGGTTCTCCCAGTCAGCCCAGCAGTTGAGTGTTGGATACGCATTTCAGGGCCCCGACACCTATGACCCTGGCGCCGAGCGGGAAGCCCTGCAAAGCGCGATGCAGAAGAAGCCTGCCGGTATCCTTATTTCAGTTGCCGATCCCAACCTGGTGAAGGATGACATTGACCGCGCCATCGCTTCAGGCATTCCAGTCATCACACTGGATTCGGACGCGCCCAGCAGCAAGCGATTGTTTTTTATTGGGACGAATAACTACGAGGCAGGACTGATAGGCGGCAAGCGCCTAATTCAGGAGCTCAAGGGAAAAGGCGGCAACGTGGTGGTATTCACAATGCCGAATCAGCCAAATCTGGATGAAAGGCTTCGCGGCTACAAGGATGCGCTCCAATATCGCCCCGAAATCAAGATCGTCGGTATCGTGGACATCAAGGGCGATCCCCGCATTACGTTTGACAGCACGACCCAAATTCTAGCCAGTGATAAGAAACAGCATATCGACGCATTTGTCTGCCTCGAGGCATTGTCGGGAAAAGAAGTAGCAACGGTGCTGGACAACAACGGCGTCAAGGGCAAAACCATCATTGCAATGGACACCGATCCGGACACTCTGAACTGGATACAGAAGGGAGCGATCGCGGCCACGATTGCCCAGAAGCCGTACACCATGGCGTTTGTGGGTTTGAAGATGCTCGATGATTTGCATCACGAAGGGCTGAAGACTCTGGATGCTGATTGGTCACGCGATGGTTTCGCGCCAGTGCCGGCATTCGTAGACACGGGATCAGCTCTGGTGGACAAGAGCAATGTGGAGGCTTTTATTGCAGCTACGAAATCCGTCATTGGAAAATGACCCCTTAGTATGAGAAAGCCCTGGCTCCTTGTAGGTCTTGCCGCACTTTTTCTCTCAACTCTGTCAAGCGCGCTGGATCGCCAGCCCAGTTCTGATTACCACGCCCGCCGCGAAAAGCTGGCAGCCAAGCTTAACGGCGGAGTTGCGCTGGTATTTGCTCCGGGCGAAGCGGAAGGTCCAAACGACTTGTACGGATATCGCCCTGACAACAATTTTTATTACCTGACCGGATGGTCAGAGCCCGGGGCTGCGCTGCTGGTCGCGTCTTCTCTCGACGCCAAGGAGAACGCTCCAGCACGGCAGTACACAGAGATCTTGTTTCTTCCAAGTCGAAACTACTCGCAGGAGCGATGGACGGGACCAAAGCTGGGCCCGGATGATCCAAAAGCCGCACAGATCACTGGAGTTGGCCGTGTCGAGTCCCTCGATAACTTGCGGAACGACCTGGTCAAGCTACTCCCGGTTCGTGCTTCTATCTACACGGATGTCCCCGCAGCGGGGGAAATTTCCAATTCTACCGAGCCGCTAAGCTGGCTGAAGAGCGCAAACGCGTTCCCGGTTGGCACTTCCTACCAGGACATCCGGCCGCTGCTTTCGTCGTTGCGGACGGTTAAAGATGCAGCCGAGATTGAGTTGATCCGCAAGGCGACGAATGCTTCGATCGCAGCTCAGTTCGCGGCAATTCGTGCGATAAAGCCTGCGGTCAATGAGCGGGAAATTTCGGCGCTCTTGCAGTACGAGTGGGGCAAGCGCGGCTGTGAGCGGCCCGCTTATGCTCCCATCGTCGGCTCCGGATTCAACTCCACGGTGCTCCATTATTCCGATGATTCGCGGACCATTGAGTCCGGCGATCTGGTGGTGATGGATGCTGCGGGAGAGTACTCGCTCTATGCTTCCGATATAACCCGCACCGTGCCGGCAAGCGGAAAGTTTACCGCCCGCCAGCGGGAGATCTACGAGATCGTTCTAGGCGCCCAGAAAGCTGCCACCGCCGCCTTTCAATCTGGCAAGTCAACGCTGCAGCGCAACACACCGGACACGCTGTATAAAGTTGCCTACGATTACATCAATAGCCACGGGAAAGATTCGCACGGAGAGCCGCTGGGCAAGTACTTCATCCATGGACTTGGGCACTATGTTGGACTCGGCGTTCACGATGACGGCGACTACTCGATACCGCTCGGACCCGGTATGGTGTTTACCATTGAGCCGGGGATTTACATCCCTGAAGAAAAACTGGGCGTGCGAATCGAGGACATGTTTTACGTGGACAGCGGCGGGAAGCTGATTCGGCTAACTGAATCCTTGCCGCAAACGGCAGACGAGATCGAGCGCCTTAAGTCCGGCAAATAGCCCCGCATCACAGAACGTTTGATATCCTAAGACATCGTGCGGATGATCTGGTGGTTTCTGATCGTGGCCGTAGCCGCCGGGGCTGTGGTATGGGCGGCTTTGTCCGCATACATTCGAGTACGCCAGCGTTTAGTGAACGCGGAGAACCGTCCGACGGATCAGGGACGAGAATCCGGTCCTGGTTCTTCATCTTGAAATTCGGAGAAGATATGTCGACACAGGCAGCACCGATCACTGGCGGCCGCAGTCGCGCACTGGATGCGATGCTTCAGATCACGATTGTTGTCGCGGCGAGTCTTTTTATTGCTCTGTGCGCACGGATTTCATTGCCCATCCCAGGTACGCCCGTACCTCTGAGCCTCTCGAATTTTGGCGTACTCGTGGTTGGACTGGCGCTTGGAAGCCGTCGTGGGTTTGCCGCACTCGCCCTGTACTTACTTGAAGGTGCAGCGGGATTGCCGGTCTTCAGTCCGGTGGGGGCTGCCGGGGTTTTGCGCTTCATGGGCCCCACAGCCGGATACTTGATCGCATACCCATTCGTTGCGGGCCTGGCTGGATACATTTTTGAACGCGGGAAGCAGACGTTTGCCCGCGCAGTGGTAGCCGGAATTGCCGGAGAAGTGTTGTTGTTCGTTTGCGGCATTTCATGGCTATACATCCTGACGCATTCCTTGGCTCGCTCCTTGAGCTTTGGACTTTACTGGTTCATCTTTGCCGAAGTCATGAAAGTGATGTTCGCGGCTGGAGCTGCCAGCAGTTGGCGAACCTTTTTTCAAAAGAACTGACTTGGTAATAGCCGCTCACTTTCTTGCCGGAGAATAAAAAGTGTCCACTCTCACCGCCGCCGATATCCGCGAAATAACTATCGCACACAGCCCCGACTCCGATGATGCATTCATGTTTTACGGGTTGGCGACCAATAGAGTCCAGGTTCCGGGCCTGCGATTCACCCACACCCTTTGTGACATTCAAACGCTGAACCAAAAGGCCATTGAAGGAGAAGGCGTTTACGACGTCACTGCAATTTCTTTTCACGCTTATCCCTATCTTCAAGACAAGTACGCATTCATGACCTGCGGCGGCAGCGTGGGTGAAGGCTATGGCCCGATGATTGTCGCCCCGAAGGCCTATACTCACGACGAAATTAAGAGAAAGACGATTGCGGTACCTGGCAAGCTCACGACGGCTTATCTTGCGCTGAAATTGTTTGCCCCGGAAATTGAAACTGAAGTTGTTCCTTTCGATCAAATCATTCCGAGCGTGCTTCAGCGAAAGTATGAAGCAGGATTAATTATTCACGAAGGCCAGCTTACTTATGACCGCTCAGGTCTGTACCGAATCCTGGACCTCGGCAAGTGGTGGCTGGAGACAAGCGGATTGCCGCTTCCACTAGGCGGAAATGCAATTCGCCGGAGTCTCGGCCCAGAGCTGATAGCAAGTGTCTCTTCGGCCCTTCGCGACAGCATTCAGTACGCGCTGGATCATCGCGACCAGGCTCTCGCTTATGCGATGCAGTTCGCGCGTGACCTGGATCCTCAGTTGGCGGATCGGTTTGTCGGCATGTACGTGAACGAGCGCACATTGGACTACGGTCCCGATGGGAAGGAAGCAATCCGACGATTGCTTGAAACTGGCTATCGTGCTGGGATCATCCCGATCGAGCCACGAGTGGATTTCGCAGAATAGGTTTGGTTTGACTAGGACCAGCCGTTTAGTAACGCCGGCCTTCGTCGATCAACTCGCGTATAGTTAATCCGCCAAGGGTTGCACTCTTCCGAATTTCACGAATCTCGCGAACTACCTTCCTAATATCCCTGCGCTCGCCGTTTTTATGGAACCAACATTGCAACCGGAACGCCGCGACGCGTTATTCGAATAGTTTCGCGCTGGGAAACTCTCTTGAGCAACTCATTCAAGTGGGTTTCGGCCTCGAAGGTTTCTACCGTCTTCATTGAACTAGTCTACCAAGTAGTCTGTTGGAAGAAGGCAAAAGTAAAGAGCATGAGTGCAGCAGGGGATGGGCGACCCTACTGCACCTTCCGCGGAAACGAGAACAACGGATCCACATCCACCGGCACGCTCTTAGCTTTACTCAGAGATTGCTGCAACTCGGGTGGAATCACGTCATACTTTTTTAACCAAGCCTCCGCCCTCGTGCGATCCCCCGTGGCTTCCATCTCAAGCAGTTCCTTTGACAGGTTTTCGATTTGGCCGGGCATCTTCTCGAAATCGACCGAGTACTTGCCGGATGCTTCACGCGTGATCGCACCGTGCTCGAGGTAGTAATTGAACTCCATCATCTCCGCCTGGCCGTGGGCCTCAGCCGTGCCGAATCGTACTGTGCGGAAGATGCCAGCAATGTACGAAGCGTAATACTCCGGCAACTTTTCTTTGGGAAGAACACCGCGATCCACCAGCCATTTCAGGCTGAACATTCCGACGACGTCGGCCTTTGCCTCCTCAAGTCCGCTGTAAGCCGGGCCAATCGCCTCGCGGATGTTGATCTTCTCGCCAGAAGCGTTGTGGGCAAAACCCGGACCCAGGCCATGGCAAATCTCGTGCATAATCGTGCTGAGCAAATATCCTTCCGCGGAAGCCTTGGCGGCCTGATCAGCCGGCATCATATATTGCGCCAGTGGCAAGATGACGTAGTTCACGCGTGCTTCCATGAAGTTCTTGAAGAAAAGTTTCTTGCTTCCCTTCTCTTCGTGAACTCGCGGGTCGTTGGGCAGATTGTCAGCGACTGCCTGGTAGCCATGGCCGAGGTCGCCACTGCGAAATGGGGCGTCCACGACTTCCATTGGAGTTTCGAGACCGTGTTTGGATGGACGGTCCCGAGATGCGACAGGCAGCGCGTCTTGAATGTCGGCGACATACTTCTGAAAGTTTTCCATCCTGCGGCTTTCTGTTTCGTTGCGGATCATCACTGAAGCGCCGTAGGTCGCCTTCACTCCGAGCAGAGGGTCGTCGTAAGTTTCATAAGGTGCAAAAATCAGATCAAATTTCGGGTTCTTCAATTCAAGCCAGGCGATGTCGCTCTTGAAGTATTCGTCGTTCAGTAGAGCGTCCGCCCGCAGTCGAAGATAATTCGCGAATGCCGGATCAGCACTTAGATCAGCTGCTTCGCGCAGGTCCGCTGCCGCAGGTTCAAGAAACGAACGGTAGGCGACGTGATACGGCAGACCTTCGAGATCGCTTCCATGCGAGCGCACAACCGTGGTAGGACTGTAGATCTCCGCACGCTTGCCGGAATGAGCTTTTACATACTGCTCGATCTGGGCGCGTGTCAGTGCTTGCGGATAAAAGCCTCTTCCAGGAGGCATGGGCGCTGTCCCCACAAACGGCTTCTCGCCTTCGAGTAGATCGAAGCGCGAACCGTTAATCCACAGATAGCGCCGCAGCTCGACATCTCTCGGATCGGTACTTGCTTCGAGGGATTGGTATAGCTCAAGGCCCTCAGGATCAATCTGCCGCCAGTAGATGGAATCCAGACAGCGGGACGCATCCACCAACTTCTCAATCATCTTCTGTTCTCGAGCGGTGAGCCCGGCTGGAAGCGGCATCCGTACCTGGCGGAACCTAGCCAGGCGCTGCTTCAGGTCGGGAACAACTTGCAGGCCGGCGGAAACAGCCTTTCTAGATGATTCTGCTGTTTTTGTTTCTTGATTCGTTTGTGCCAAACACACGAAAGCTAGCAGTAGGATAAGTGCTGCAGACATCCCTCGAATTGTCATTGTTGTAAATTTTAACAGGAGAACATTAAGCACTTTTTTGCGATGTGGTTCACCTCAACTAGACGTGCGTAAAATATTTTGGTGAGCTCGGCTAATTCCAATTGCAATCATCGGCAAACGCTTCTCATCGATGCCGACGATACCTTGTGGGAAAACAACGTCTATTTTGAGCGAGCCATTGCGAACTTCATTTCCTTCCTGAATCATCATGAGCGCTCGCCTGCTGAGGTGCGAGAGATCCTGAATGATGTGGAACGTGATTGCATCGTCAGTCACGGCTACGGATTACACAGCTTTTCGCACGCACTGGTGAAGACGTTCGAGCGGCTCTCAGTCGAACCACTGACACCGGCGCTGCACGAGACCATTCATGGTTTCGCGCGCGTGATCGCTGCACAGCCAGTGCAAATCCTTCCGCATATTGCGGAAACTTTGCATTACCTATCAGATCGTCATCGTTTGATTCTTGTAACCAAGGGTGATTTTGCGGAACAGTCGGGGAAAGTCACGCGTTCCGGATTAGAAAAATATTTCTCAGCGGTCGAGATTGTCGCCGAGAAAAACGTGCCTGCTTATCAAGGTGTCGTAGGCAAATATGGTCTCGCGAGTCAGCACACCTGGATGGTCGGGAACAGCCCCAAGTCTGACATCAATCCGGCACTGGGCGCGGGCATCAATGCGGTCTTTGTTCCCCACGATGACACCTGGGTGCTCGAACACGAAGAACTTGCCGAAGCTGAGCCGCCCAATAGACTGCTCGTCCTGGAAAGCTTCCGGGAGCTTGCAGAGCATTTTTAGGTAGGTTACTTCGCAGCCGTGTTCTGTTTCGCGCCGCTCGCCTTGAGCCGCTCCAAGGC
>WNFR01008300.1_pt1 | contig 12709 bp, 11 predicted proteins | sample 5400221 | NCBI WGS metagenome assembly WNFR01 (sample SAMN13153357, study PRJNA577476) | soil metagenome | isolation source: 40 cm soil under Madrone tree | place: USA:California | collected 2016-06-14 | reverse complement strand
ATCGAAGCCGCGCGCTGTAAACGGCTGGAGCAGCGACCTGACGACGGCGCCCACCCGATGGTGCGGCTGCTGGCGCGGGTCGTCGGCGTCGGCATCGAGACAGCCGACATGCTGGTGCAGGAGATCCTCTCGCGCAACCTGCGCGATCGCAGGGCAGTGGCCCGATATGGCGGGCTGACCGGCGCGCCCGACGAGAGCGGCGCCGGCGGCGGGAGAAGGGGCTGGCCAGGCCTGCCCCTGGCAGAGAACAGGGGGCCGGCAACGCTCGCGTACGCCGCGGCATGATCCAGTTGGCGTGGCGCTTTCTGATGTTTCAAAAGGACAGCGCGCTGGCACAATAGCCTGCCCCGGCGCAGGCCGGGGGTACCGGGTGCGAACCGCCGACGCTCGCGGCGCCACCCGCAAGACCATGATCATCGCCCCCTGCCTCCGCAGGGGCAAGCTCTGGCGCGCAAGCTGCTCGTCGCCCCCTGTTCAAGCCAGGGGCAGGGCTGTGGCAGCTGGTGACCACCGGCGAAATCCCGCAGGGCGTCGTTCTGCGCCCGGCAGCCTAAACCGCCGGCCCGCAACAGACCACCAACCGAGATTGGGCACCCGGTCGACATGTTCACGCCAGGCTGCCCCCCGGCCTTCGCGGTCCGCACAGGACCTACCGAATACAAGTGTGTAGCGCGAATGTCCGCGCCCGATGGCGAGCTCCCCTCGGATGATCTCGGTCACCGCAAAGCCTGTGGGTATGTGGACGATCGGCTGCGCCGACCGTCTCCGCTTTCCCCGCTTCCCGAGCAAGCTCGAAAAGCGGGGAAATGCTCGCCTTCGCCCACATACCCACAGGCACCACAGCAAACAAGGGAAATCGATATCAATGGGAACATTAGATGCGGCTCCGCCTGCGGCCCAAAGCGGTCCACGTCAAACCACTTGACACCAAAGGCCCCATACAAGCCTGCCCCTGGCTTGAACAGGGGGCCAACGCCGGTACCCCGCCCCCTGGATTCCCGCTTGCCTCGGGAATGACGGGGTGAAGTTCCAGGAGCCGACGGGCGCGTGCGAGATCGGCCGGGGTGTCGACCTGCACGCCGAGGCGGGATGCCTCGATCAAGCTGACGGAAATTCGCATCCCGGCTTCGAGCGCGCGCAGCTGCTCGAGATGCTCGCGCTCTTCGAGCACGCCACGCGGCAGCCCGACGAACTGCTCGAGCGCGGCGCGTCGATAGGCGTAGAGCCCGATATGCTCGTAATGCGGTCCCGGCCCCCACGGTACGATCGCTTTGCTGAAATAGAGCGCGCGCGCCGGCTGCGTCGGATCGGTAAAACCGGCGACGACCTTGTTGACGCCGGTATCCTGGAGCGCCGCCTCGTCCTCGATTATGGCCGCGAGCGTCGCGATGTCGGTTTCCGGATCGGCAAGACCGGCCACTGCGACACGAATCGCTGCCGGATCCAGCATCGGAAGATCGCCCTGGACATTGATCACCGCGTCGTGGGCGCGGTCGGGGTCGATGTGCGCGATTGCCTCGTGGATACGGTCCGAACCGGTCGGCTGGCCCGGGTCGGTCATGACCGCTCGCCCGCCCGCCGATACGACCGCATCGGCGATGGCGCGGTCGCCGCAGGCGACCACGACGGGTCCAATTTCGGCGGCAACCGCGCGCCGCCAGACATGCACGATCATCGGCGTTCCACCGATGTCGGCGAGCGGTTTGCCGGGCAATCGCCGCGCGGCGAGCCGGGCGGGAATGAGAATGATCGGGTTCCGGGGTGCGGATCTGGTCACGGGTATTGCTTAATCCTGCTCCGATCGCGACAACATGCCCGGTTCGTCGGGGCGCCGGAAGCGTGATAATTCAGTCCAGCCGTCGGAGGGTTGGGCATCGATGTCATCATTCGAGTGGAATAAGATCATTGCCTCGGTGCTCACGGCGATGATCATTGCGATGGCGTCTGGGATCCTGGCGAGTCAGCTCGTCCGCCCCAAGGAACTCGCGAAGCCGGTTTATATCGTCGCCGGCGCCGAGCCGACCGCGAGCACGGGTTCGGCGCCGCCGGGTGCCGCTGCCGGGCCGGAGCCGATCGGGCCATTGCTTGCCGCCGCCGATCCGAAGAGGGGCGAGCAACTCGCCAAGATCTGCACCCAATGCCACACTTTCAATAAAGGCGGAGCGAACAAGATCGGCCCCAACCTCTGGGACATCTCCGAGGAGAATATGGCATCTGGAATCGCTGAAATAGGCCCGTGCCGCCGACAGAAATCGACGAGTTCCTTGCCCTCGCGCTTCGGCTAGCCGATGCCGCTGGCGAGGCTATTCGCCCGTATTTCCGCCAACCCCTCACCGTCGATGACAAAGCCGATCTGACCCCGGTGACCGCCGCTGATCGAGCGGCGGAACAGGTGATGCGCACGTTGATCGAGCAGCACTTCCCGGACCATGGCATTATCGGCGAAGAGTTCGGCCGGGTGCGCGAGGATGCCGAGTTCATCTGGACCCTGGACCCGATCGACGGGACGAAATCCTTCATCAGCGGCGTTCCACTATTCGGCACGTTGATCGCGCTGACCTGTAGTAAGCGTCCAATCCTCGGGATCATTGACCAGCCGATTTCGCGCGAGCGCTGGGTCGGCGCGGCGGGACGTCCGACAACCCTCAACGGAACGACGATCCGTTGCCGGACTTGCCCCGCGCTCGCCACCGCGATCCTCTTCGCCACCACCCCCGACATGTTTAACGAAAGCGAAGCTGCGGCTTTCGGCCGGGTCTCGGCGGCGGTCAAGCTGACGCGCTTCGGCGCCGATTGTTATGCCTATGGCCTGCTTGCCGCCGGCTTCATCGACCTCGTTCTTGAAGCCAGCCTAAAGCCATACGATTTCTGCGCGATGGTTCCGATCGTCGAAGGGGCCGGCGGCATCGCTACCGATTGGCGCGGCGCCGATCTCGATCTCGCCTCAGACGGCCGCATCGTGGTGGCCGGCGATCGACGCACGCATCAAGCGGTGCTGGCACTTCTCGGCGGTTGAGCCAGTCGCGCGGAGTTCAGCAATGCGCAGAGTACCTGCATTCCTTGTCGCCCTGTTTGCGTCCATCGGACTGTGTGCCGCAACCTCTGCGGCGACGACGCCGGGGATGTCGCTGTTTGGGGATCTGAAATACGCTCCCGATTTCAAGCATTTCGATTACGTCAATCCGGCGGCGCCGAAGGGGGGTACGATGCGCCTCTCGTCAATCGGCACCTTCGACACCCTCAACCCCTTCGTCGTCAAAGGTGTGCCAGCGGCCGGGATTGGCGGGATCTTCGACACACTGACGGCGCGCTCCGAGGACGAGCCTGGCAGCGAATACGGGCTCGTCGCCGAAACTATCGAGCTCGCTGCCGACAAGCTCTCGGTGCTCTACACGATCCGCAAGGAGGCGCGGTTCCATGACGGAACGCCGATGACACCCGAGGACGTCGTGTGGACCTTCGAGACGTTGCGGGCGAAGGGGCTTCCGATGTACCGCTCCTACTACGCCGACGTCACCAAGGTCGAAAAGGAGGGTGAGCGCGGCGTCCGCTTCACGTTCAAATCGGCGGAGAACCGCGAGTTGCCGCAGATCCTCGGGGAGATGCCCGTGCTCTCCAAGGCTTACTGGTCCGGACGCGACTTTGAGAAGACGACGCTCGACCCGCCGCTCGGCAGCGGGCCTTACCAGATCGAATCAGTCGATCCCGGCCGCGCGATCACCTATCGCCGGGTTGCCGACTATTGGGCCGCCGATTTGCCCGTCATGAAGGGCCGCTACAATGTCGACGTCATCCATTACGATTATTATCGCGACGGCACGATCGCCCTCGAGGCGTTCAAGGCCGGCCAGTATGACGTGCGGCGCGAGAATTCCTCGAAATCCTGGGCGACCGGATATGACAGTCCGGCAGTGCGCGCCGGGCTGATCAAAAAGGAGCAGATCTCAAACGAGCTGTCGAGCGGCATGCAGGGGTTCGGCTTCAATCTGCGCCGGCCGATCTTCCGGGATCCGCGGGTCCGGGAGGCCCTGGCCTATGCATTTGATTTCGAATGGTCCAACAAGAATTTGTTCTACGGTTCCTACCAGCGGACGCGCAGCTATTTCGATAATTCAGAATTGGCCGCGACCGGGGTACCGCAGGGAGAGGAGCTCAAAATCCTCGAGAAGTTCCGCGGGCAAATTCCCGATGCTCTGTTCACGGCCGAGTACGACCCACCGAAATATGACGGCTCGGGCAATATCCGCGACGGGCTGCGCAATGCGCTGAAGCTGCTGAAGGAGGCTGGCTGGACCTTCAAAGGTGAAAAGCTGGTCAACGACGAGACCGGCCAGCATTTCGAGTTCGAGATCCTGCTCGACGACCCGCAAATGGAGCGGATCGTATTGCCCTTCACCAAAAACCTCGAGCGCATGGGGGTAACAGCGCATGTGCGAACCGTCGACCCCGCGCAATACGAAAAGCGGATGGAAACCTTCGACTTCGACATGGCGGTCGCTTTGTTTCCGCAATCGCTGTCGCCAGGCAATGAGCAGCGCGAATTTTTCGGTTCCGCGGCGGCCGACCAGCAAGGCAGCCGCAATATACTCGGCATCAAAGACAAGGCGATCGACGAACTGATCGAGGAACTGATCAACGCGCCGGACCGGGAGAGTCTCGTGGCCCACTCCCGGGCGCTCGACCGGGTGCTGCAATACGGCTATTACGTGGTCCCGAACTTCCATCTCGGGGCCTTCTGGGTCGCCTATTGGGACAAATTCCGGCGCCCGAGCATAGCCCCCAAATACTCGGTCGGCATGGAAACCTGGTGGGTCGATCCCACCGCCGAGCAGTCGGTCGAAGCCAAAAAGGGCGAAGTGACGAAGCAGTGATCGCCGTTACCCTCACCCACCCGGCCCTGCGGGGTGGCTCCCCCTCTCCCGTCCTACGGCGCAGTGCGGGAGAGGGTGGCGAGCGTGAGGGCAAGGTTCGCCCTAGCCGGGGTGCGTTATGATCGGCTATGCGATCCGCCGCATCCTCCTGATCATCCCGACCCTGTTCGCGATCATGGTGGTCAATTTTGTCATCGTGCAGGCGGCGCCGGGCGGGCCGGTCCAGCAAATGATATCGCGGCTCAAGGGGAGCACGATCAGCGCGACCGAACGCGTCAGCGGCGAGGCGGGTGAGTTCAAGACACAGGCGGGGAGCAATGATACCCGCTATCGCGGTGCGCGCGGTCTCGACCCCGCGCTGATCAAGGAGCTCGAAAAGCAATACGGTTTCGACAAGCCGCCGCTCGAACGTTTTCTGTTGATGATGCGCAACTACCTGACCTTCGATTTCGGCAATAGCTTCTTCCGCGACCGGCGCGTCGTCGATCTGATCAGGGACAAATTGCCGGTATCGATTTCGATCGGGTTGTGGACGACCCTGGTCACCTACATTGTTTCTATCCCGCTGGGCATCAGGAAGGCGGTCCGCGACGGCAGCCGGTTCGACGTTTGGACCAGCGCCGTCATCATCGTCGGCTATGCGGTGCCGAGTTTTCTGTTCGCCGTGCTGCTGATCGTGCTGTTCGCCGGCGGCAGCTATTTCTCGATCTTCCCGCTGCGCGGTCTCGTCAGCGACAATTGGGCGGCGCTGTCCTGGCCGATGCGCATCGCCGACTATATCTGGCACATCGCTCTGCCGATTACCGCATTGGTGATATCAGGGTTCGCCACCTTGGCGATGCTGACCAAGAACTGCTTCCTCGAGGAGATCAACAAGCAATATGTCCTGACCGCACGCTCCAAGGGGCTGACCGAGCGCCGGGTGCTCTACGGGCATGTCTTTCGCAATGCGATGCTGCTGGTGGTCGCCGGCTTCCCTGCGGCGCTGATCGGCATCCTCTTCACCGGATCGCTGCTGATCGAGGTCATCTTCTCGCTCGACGGCCTCGGCCTCCTCGGCTTCGAGGCGGCGATCAACCGCGACTACCCGATCATGTTTGCCACGCTCTACGTCTTCACCCTGATCGGCCTCTTGCTGAAACTGATCAGCGATCTGACCTACATGCTGATCGACCCCCGCATCGATTTCGCCGCCCGCAGAGCCTGATCGAGCCCGCCCGAGGCTACTCCCAGCAAGCGTGTCTCGGTGCCGTGCGGTTCTTGCCTCCTCCCAGTCGCTCGCCTATCGTCACTCGCATGGATTACCGGGATCGGATCGTCATAGACCCCGAAGTTCGGTTCGGGAAACCAAGCATTCGAGGAACGCGCATCACGGTCGGCGACGTGTTGTCGTACCTTGCTTCGGGGATGCGCGAGCAGGACATCCTTGGTGATTTTCCGCAATTGACCAGCGATGACATCCGGGCTTGCCTGGCTTTCGCAGCGGAGCGTGAGCGCCGCGTGGTGTCTATCCCGGCCGAATGAGCGGCAGGTGCTACTCTTCGACGAAAACCTCGCGGCGCGGCTCGTCGCGGAGCTCGCGGATCTGTATCCAGATTGCATCCATGTCGCCGATCGGGGCCTGACGGGCGGATCCGATCGTGCGATCTGGGAGCACGCACGCGACCGCGGCCTCGTAATCGTAAGCAAGGATGAAGACTTTCAGCGGCTAAGCGTCCTTTACGGGGCTCCGCCGAAAGTGATCTGGATCCGGTTGGGGAACTGCTCGACAGCGGAGATCATCCGCTTACTCAGCGAGCGCCGCAGGGAGATCGATGGCTTTCTGGCAGACGAAGACCCGCTTTTCTCGCGCTCGCGTGAAGTCCCATCGCCACCGGGAAAGTTCTGTAGACTCGTCGCGGGTTGCGGCCATCCGGGCTGAGTCGGGAGGACAGGGACATGGCGGAACGGGTCGAGCGGCGGCTGACGACGATCCTTGCCGCCGATGTCGCCGAGTACAGCCGGCTGATGCGGGCGGATGAGGACGACACGCTCGAGGCGCTCACAGTTTGCCGAGCGCTTATCGACCCACTGATCGCCGAGCATCGCGGACGGATCGCCAACACGGCCGGAGACTCGGTGCTGGCCGAGTTTCCCAGCGTCGCGGAAGGCCTCTCCTGCGCACTTGCGATCCAGCAGGCGATTGCAAAGCAGAACGAGGAACTGTCGGCCGAACGACGGATGCTGTTCCGTATCGGGGTCCATCTCGGCGACGTCATGATCAAGGACGGCGATCTCTTTGGTGACGCCGTCAATATTGCGGCGCGGCTACAGGCGCTTGCCGAGCCGGGCGGCATCTGCGTTTCGGCTGCGGTGCGCGAGCATGCCGGGACGCGGCTCGCTGCGGCGTTCACCGACGCGGGCGCGCAGCGGGTCAAGAACATCGCGGAGCCGGTCCATGTCTTTCGGGTCGCGGCGATCGGCGCGGCGCAGCCGGCCGAAGTACCGGCAGCGCTGGCGCTGCCGGACAAGCCCTCGGTTGCAGTGCTGCCGTTCACCAATATGAGCGGCGACCCCGAACAAGAATTCTTCGCCGACGGGATTGCCGAGGATGTCATCACGGCGCTGTCGCGCTATCCCTCGCTGTTCGTCATCGCGCGCAATTCATGTTTCACGTATAAGGGCCGCGCAGTTGACGTGAAGCTGGTCGGGCGCGAGCTGGGCGTACGGTATGTACTCGAAGGCAGCCTCCGTAAATCCGGAAGCCGCATCCGCGTCACCGCTCAGCTGGTCGAGGCGGAGAGCGGCAAGCATGTCTGGGCCGAGCGCTACGACCGCGACCTCTCCGACATCTTCGGGGTGCAGGACGAGATCACTGAGGCGGTGACGATCGCGATTGCCCCGGCTATTGCCGGTGCTGAGCAGCAGCGCGCCATGCGCAAGCCGCCCGGAAGCCTCGACGCCTGGGCGGCCTATCAGCGCGGCCTGTGGCATTTGAGCAAGTTCACTGCAGAGGACAACGCCGTCGCGCAGAGGTTCTTTCAGCAGGCGATCGACCTCGACCCGGCCTTTGCGGGAGGGTATTTAGGTTTCGCCGCGGCTCACATGCATGCGGCGGCAGTCTTTCAGACGTGCAGCCTTCCCGAAGCACAGAGCTCGATGGAGGCATTGGCGCGTCGGGCAGTCGCGCTCGACAGTAACGATGCAGATGCGCGTTCGTGGCTCGGCCAAACACTGTTTCTGTTCGGCGATTACGAAGGTGCGCTAGCCGAGAGCGAACGTGCCCTGGCGATCAGCCAAAACTTGACCGTAGCACACGAAACGCTCGGCACCTCGTTGATCTACTCGGGGCGGCCGAAGGAAGGGCTCGCCGCTCTTCAGCGGTATCTCCGGCTCGATCCCCGCGACCCGACCCTTGCGATAGGGTTGCTGCAAGTAGCGGTCGGGCATTACTTCTGCCGTGAGTACGAGAGGGCTGTCGAAGCGGCGAAGAGAGTGATCCGGTCACACCCGGATTTTCCGCTCTCTTACCGCTGGCTCGCCGCCGCGCTTGGGCACCTCGGTCGGATCAAAGAGGCAAAGAGGGCGCTGGAGAAGGCTATCGCAATCGGGCCGGCCTCGTTCGACATGTATGTCCGCAAGCGCGTGCCATGGATGCGGCCGGAAGACCACGCTCACATGCTCGAGGGTCTGCGGAAGGCAGGATGGCAGGGCTAAGCGGTTATCCGCGCTGCGACCACAATCGCGCGAGGCGTTTGTTGCCAGGGGCACTCCACGCGACCGAACCCGGCGTCACGGAGCGCTGCCAAATGCGGCTCGACGCCTTCGACAAAACGGTCGCAATTCAAAAAATAGCCGCCCGGCTTGAGGAGATCGTGGATCGGCCGATAGCAGGCGAAGATCTTTTCCGAGTCCCGCAGATTGTGGAGCGCGATGGCGGAGACCGCGAGGTCGAAGGGCCCTCCGACTTGTCGCCGCCATAACGGATCGGTCAGATCGCAGATGACGTGGGAGAGCTGGTCCGCATGACCGGCAAGGAGGCGGCGAGCCTGGTCGAGCATTGGCTCCGAATAATCTTGCAACGTGACATGCGCTGTGGGGAACACCTGCAAGACCTCCTCGGTGACGACGCCATAACCCGCCCCGACATCCAATACCTCCAGCTTGGACTCGCGCGGAAACGGCGCAATTGACAACATCTGCCGTAGGAGCGGTCGCCGGTCGGGATCGCGAGCGACGTCATGGGTGATCCATCCGGAAACATAGTCGGTCGAGTGCCAGTCGTGCGGGAACGGGTTGAAGGTCTTGGGTTCGGAAGGCATCGGGCACCTCTCGCGATCGACAGGGTCAGCATGGTATCACCGGGGCGGAGGTAACGAGAGCCTTGTGCGAACTCTTAGGAATGAATGCCAACGTCCCCACCGATATCTGCTTCAGCTTTGCCGGCTGATGCGTCGTGGTGGCGAGCGCGGCCCGCACCGCGACGGCTGGGGCATCGCCTTCTACGATGGCAAGGGCTGCCGCGCCTTTCACGACCCGCAGCCGAGCGCGCGGTCCGAGATTGCGCGTTTCATTCGCGGTTACGCGATCAAAAGCCGGGTCGTGATCTGCCATATCCGTCGCGCCGGGCGCAGCCGGGTGGCGCTCGAGAATACCCATCCCTTCGCACGCGAGCTGTGGGGCCGCAATTGGAATTTCGCTCATAATGGCGAGCTCAAAGGCATCAAGAAACTGCCTCTCGCCTATTACCGCCCGATCGGCTCGACCGACAGCGAGCATGCTTTTTGTTGGATGATGGACCGGCTGCGGGAGCGCTGGGAGAAACCGCCACCATCTCGCACGCTGATCTCCCGTCTCGGCGACCTCAGCCGTACGGTAGCCGGCCATGGCACCTTCAACATGCTATTAAGTGATGGTCGGTATCTTTACTGCTTCGGTGATACCGCGCTCGTCTGGCTCACTCGCCGCGCCCCATTCGGGCCCGCAACCCTGATCGATAAAGATCTGACCGTCGACTTTTCCAAAGAGACGACACCGAACGACGTGGTAACCGTCGTTGCAACCGGACCGCTAACGCGCGACGAGCGCTGGACGGCGGTGGCGAAGAAGTCATTGATCGCCTTTCGGGATGGCACACTGATCGGTTAGGACGAGCCCGTCTTCCCGAATCGCCTGACAATCGAGCCTCCGGCGGATCGGCGCCCCGTGTCGTGGGTAAGGCTGGAATCGTGGCGCAAGCAAAGACGCTTCCTAATTCACCATAGAATTTCTCGACATGCTCCGCCGGATCAGGTTAGTTTCCCGGCATGTTCGCTCTATGTTCCCATAATGCCGCCGAGCGTGACGCTCTCCGGACTCTCCCGGTACTAAGCTCGCGACTTCGTCGCGAGCTAGCCCGTCTCGGTGGGGATCGCTTATGTCGGTAGAAGCGCTCTCGGCGGTCACTCTCGCAGTCGCGATGGTGGGGGTCGCGCTCGCCGTAGCAATCATCATTCGGCTGTCCCGCTCGGGCCCGTCTTCCCGTTTGCAGAGCCTCGAAGCCGTGATCGGCAGACTGGAGCAGGAAGTGCGCGACGAGTTCGCGCGCGGGCGCCAGGAGAGCGGCACGGGCTCCAAGCTGTTGCGGGAGGAAGTGATCGGCACCTTTGGCTCGCTTGCCGAGAATGTGCGTAATGCAATGTCGGATCTGGCCTCGGGACAGAGGGTGCAGCTGGACGGCTTCGCCAATCGCCTCAACGAGTCAAAGTCGGAAGCCGCGGCCAACGCCAAGGCGCTGCGCGAGGAGGTGCAGCGAACCCTGCATCAGTTGGGCGACCGGCTCGGCGTCGCCGTCTCCGAGCTTGCGCAAAAGTCCGAAAGCCAGCAGGAGACGTTGCGCGGCGCCGTTGAAGGCCGCCTGGATGTCCTCCGTTCGGAGAACGCCGCGAAGCTGGAGCAGATGCGGCAGACGGTCGACGAAAAGCTCCAGGGTACCCTCGAGCAGCGGCTCGGCGCGTCGTTCAAGATGGTCAACGACTCGCTGACAAAGGTCCACGAGAGCGTCGGCGAGATGCAGGTGCTCGCGACCGGTGTCGGGGATCTGAAGCGCATTCTGAGTAACGTCAAATCGCGAGGCACCTGGGGCGAGGTGGCCTTGGGCAACATCCTCGAAGAGATCCTGTCGGCCGACCAATTCGCGCGGAATGTCGAAGTGCGTCCGCGCAGCAACCTGCGGGTCGAGTTCGCCATCAAGCTACCGGGCGACGGCCAGACGCCGCTGTGGCTGCCGGTCGATGCGAAATACCCGACGGAGGATTACGACCGCCTGGTCGAGGCAACCGAGCGCGGCGACACCGAGGCCGCCGAAGCGGCCTTGCGCGGCATCGAAACGCGCGTGCGCAGCGCCGCCAAGGATATCTGCGCAAAATACGTCGCGCCTCCGCACAGCACCGATTTTGCAGTCATGTTCTTGCCGACCGAGGGGCTATTCGCCGAGGTCGTAAGGCGGCCCGGTTTGGTCGACATGCTGCAGCGCGAATTTCACGTCATGGTGGCGGGCCCGACGACGCTCGTCTCGCTGCTGACCTCGTTGCGGATGGGCTTTCGGACCTTGGCGATCCAGCAGCGTTCGAGCGAGGTGTGGAGAGTGCTCTCGGCGGTCAAGACCGAATTCGAGAAATTCGGCGGCATCCTCGACAAGGTTCACAAAAAACTGGAGGAGGCGCAGCAGGTCGTCGAGGCTGCCGGGGTCCGTCGCCGTGCGATGGACAAGCAACTGCGCAGTGTCGAGATCTTGCCGGAGGTCGAGGCGAGCGCACTCCTGGACCTCGCGGCAAGCCCCGCCGTATTCATAGGAGACACGCGCGCGGAAGCGGCCGAGTAAGCTTGCACCTCATGCCGGCATAGCGATCCGGCGCCCGACCCAATCTGGTCGGGGAAGATGGACGTGCGCCGCTGCCGCCGCGGCCACGCGCTCCCGGGTCTCGTGCGGAAACGGCTCGACACGGCGCGTCGAGAGATCGACATGCAGGAACATCAACTCCTGCATCGCGGCGCGCTGGCCGCTGGTGATCATGAACATTTCATGCGCGAGATGCAGGCGCTTGGCGTCCATGGCAAGGATTTGCGTGCTGACGCGCACCCGATCGCCGACCAACAGCTCGCGCTCATATGAATTATGCGTCTCGACCACAAACGTTCCCTTGTTGGTGCTGTCCTTATACTCGCGGCCGATGCCGATTACATCGAACAGCGCGTCGGTGGCGTAGTCGAACAGCACGGTGTAGTAGGCGAGGTTCATGTGGTCGTTGGCGTCGATCCACTCGGGCAGAACCTCGCCTTCGTAATGGTCGAAGGGAGCAGGAATATTCATTGGGTGGGGCGCTGGGCGGCGAGTATCGTCACCGGGTACACGTAGTGGATCCTGTCCCCGTCGAGGCGGACCGGGATCCCGAGCCGGTCATCCGCGGCGGAAGCTCTGAACATCTCGATGATTTTGAGCCCGTCGCCGGGGTTGGGGAAGGAACGGGCGAGCAGGCTGCGTGCCTCGCCACGGAGCTCATAGGCGGTTGCCTGCGGCTCCGGCAGGCCGACTGTGCGGAAAAAGCCCCTAAGCTCGGTCAAGGTCAGGTTGCGCGCATGCGAGGGGTCGCGCAATTTTTCCAGTCGGTTGAACTCCGCTGCTTTTGCCGGATCCTCGGATGCACAAGTGTCGACGACGACGATGCGTCCCTCGGGCTCGCATACCCGAACCATCTCGCGCAGCACCGCGAGCGGCTCCAGAAAGTGGTGGAATGCAAAGCGCGTCACCACGATCGTAAAGCTGCCGTCATCATAGGGCAGCGCGGTCACATCACCCTGGCGCCAGGAGACGTTCGATA
>WNFR01010134.1_pt1 | contig 12710 bp, 11 predicted proteins | sample 5400221 | NCBI WGS metagenome assembly WNFR01 (sample SAMN13153357, study PRJNA577476) | soil metagenome | isolation source: 40 cm soil under Madrone tree | place: USA:California | collected 2016-06-14 | reverse complement strand
AGAAAAAACGTGGGCGGCGTTTTCGCGTCCGATGATCGGGCATCGCGGCGAGGATTTTAAGAATCTGTATCGCGCGGTTCATCCGGGGCTTCAGACCTTGTTCGCAACAAAGCAGCCAGTGTTCCTTTCAACCTCTTCAGCATGGGGTGTGATGGAAGCTTCAATTCGGAACCTGGCTGATCGCGGTGTGCTTTGCTGCATGTGCGGCGCTTTCTCGGACAAATGGTTGGATGTTGCAAAGCGCTGCGGGAAAAATGCCGAGCCGCTCCAAGTAGATTGGGGAAAACATATCGATCCCGAAGCTGTGGATCGAGCGTTGGCTACCGGCAAATTCGACACAGTCACATTGACCCACAGTGAAACCTCGACCGGCGTTATGAATCCGCTCGAGGAAATCTGCGGCGTTCTCGCCAAGTATCCGGATGTCGTGCTCATCGTGGATACGGTATCGTCATTTTCCGGCGTGAAGATCGAGATGGACGCGCTTGGCATCGACGTGATGCTCACCGGCGCGCAAAAAGCGCTGGCTTTGCCGCCGGGCTTTTCGTTGTTCTCCGTTTCGGAGAAAGCATTCGCACGCGCTGAAAAGATTCCGAATCGCGGATTTTATTTTGATTTCCTGGAGTTCAAAAAAGAACAGGCTCAATGGATGACGCAGAGTACGCCCAGCATCGCGCACATCCACGCGTTGCAATCCAAGCTTGACGAAATTTTCGAGGAAAGCCTTGAGGCGCGCTTTGCACGACACGCTCGCACGAACGCGCTGGTGCACGAATGGGTGCGCCGCGCCGGGTTCGATTTCTTTGCCGAGGAAGGATTCCGTTCTAAAACGCTCACCTGCGTGAAAAACAATAAAGGCATCGACGTGCTCGAGTTCGCAAAGAAACTTCGGGAGAAACATCACATAGTGATTGATCCCGGGTACGGCAAGATTCGAGGCAAGACGTTTCGCCTCTCAAACATGGGAGACGAAACCGAGGAGACTGTCTCGCATTTACTGACGTGTCTCGACGACGTTTTGTAGCGCCATTCGCTCCCTGGACTGTTCAGTTCTCCGGGGAGCACAGGCTGCCAGCCTGTAGTTGCCGGCAACCCTGCCGGCAACATCTTTCGCACACATAATATCGCAGCATTCCAAAATGACCCGGTCTCGGCAAAGCTGCCAAGACCTACAGGCTGGCAGCCTGTGCTCCCCAGAAAGCAGGCATCTTCGCTGCTCTAGATATTTTGCTCCGGTAATATCGCTACGTAGTTTCAGTGCAGGCGTATGCCAGTAATTGAAGCTTCCAAATTGACCAAGGTCTATCGCACTTACCGCAAAGAGCGCGGGCTCTGGGGTTCGATCAAAGGTCTGTTCAAGCGGCGCTACGACGAGACGCGAGCGGCAGACCAGGTCTCGTTTCAAATTGAAGAAGGGGAGTTTGTGGGGTTTCTCGGTCCAAACGGCGCCGGCAAAACAACCGTGCTCAAAATGCTTTCCGGTTTGTTGAACCCGACCTCGGGTGATGCGCGCGTGCTCGGATTCGTTCCATGGGAAAGACGCAATGAGATGAAGCGCCAGTTCAGTTTGCTCATGGGACAAAAGAATGCGCTCTGGTGGGATTTGCCCGCGCAGGAATCTCTCGAACTTAATCGGGCAATTTACGGGATCGACCGCGATCGATTCGAAAAAGTCGTGAATGGATTGTCCGACCTTTTGGAAGTGCGGGACAAAATGAACGTGATGGTTCGCGAACTCTCATTGGGCGAACGAATGAAAATGGAACTAATCGCGGCGCTCATCCACCAGCCACGCGTGCTTTTCCTCGATGAACCGACAATCGGACTGGATGTGGTCAGTCAAAAACGCGTGCGGGAGTTCCTGCGTGTTTACAACGAGCAACACCACATCGTCACATTGCTAACCAGCCATTACATGCAGGACATAGAGGAGTTGTGCGATCGCGTGCTCGTAATCGATCATGGCAAAATCTTTTTTGACGGACCATTGGCGGAAATCGTCGATCGCTTTTCAGGTTACAAGATTCTGAGTCTTACTTTTGAAAAAGAAGCAACGCGCGATCTTTCTCGCTTTGGTGAAGTGACCGAACAAACGCCGGTTTCAGTACAGCTCAAAGTTCCGCGCGCAAAGGTGACAGAAACCTGCCGGCGTCTTCTGGAAGCCTGCGATGTTAGCGACATCAACGTCCAGGAGGTGCCTGTGGAAGAAGTGATCCGCCAGCTGTTCGGTGAGCGACACGACAATTACCGCGCCGCCGAAGCAGCCGCCGCTACCGAAGCCGCTCAAGTTATCTAGGAATTTTCGCCGCTTCCGAGAAACCGTTGAAACGATTTGAGCGTTCTCTGAGCCAAGGACACCACGCTCAAAAGCCCGGCGTTAATGAGATGGAGTTCTGATGACGTCCGCAAAACTGGGCAAGATGCTTCTCTCCATCGCTGCAGCGAACGTTGGATACTGCGGCGTCCAATCCAGGCGACGCAGCTTCGCATTGCTGACGCGTTTGTTGGTGTCGCCGCGTTTACGTTGTTGCGTTGATCTACCGAATGGCGGCAGCGGACGATTCAATCTCTCCGCAAGCCACCGGTAACATTCGCTTTGTAGAAGCGGCTGATCGTCGACGACGTTGTAGATTTTACCGCCTGGCTCTCGTCGACTTAACAAAATGAAAAGTGCCGATGCGATATCATCCCGATGCACCTGGTTAACGAAGCGATCGTTTTCCGAATCGATGATCGCCGTGCCCGCCAGGAATTTATGCAATATAGCGGACCGTCCCGGTCCATAGATTCCAGCGAGGCGCGCGACGATGCCGCCGCTGGCGAGCACCACCCTTTCCGTTTCAAGAAGAATGCAGCTCGTTTCGCGTGTTGGCTTTGTCTCGCTCTCTTCCGTGACCCACGAACCATCGCGTTGTGCGTAAACGCTGGTGCTGCTCGTAAAAAGCAGTTTTAATCCCGGAAGAATTGCGAGGAGATTGCGTGCGCCATCGAGATAAAGTTGGCGATACATTTCAGCATCACCGCCCCTTGAACTGGCGCAGTGGATCGCTGCATTGAATCCCGCGGCCGCGGGAGCGCATTCGGCGACCTCAGCGCGTTGCGAAATATCAATTTCGCGGATCCGATACGGTTTGCGTGACAATCTCGCCGCGGATTCCGCCGAACGAGTCCAGCCTTCGACCGCCCAGCCGTTAAGATGGAATAGATCGGCCGCCGCCTGGCCGACATAGCCGCACCGCCGCCTCGCTGTGTCGAGGCGTTCCTTGTGCGTTGCTCCCGGCACGGCGACGCAGCGCCGTGGCTACAACCATCGTGCGCATCATCGTTGGTGCCTCACGTTTTCGCGGCAGGCGCGATTTCAATCTCTTCGAAAATATTTTTCTGTACTGCCCGGACTTGTTTGAGACGAATCAGTTCCAGAAGTGCGAGAAAAGTTACCACTACTTCCAGACGCGACACGACAGCTCCAAACAATTCAGAAAACCGGAGCGGAGCGCCAGTCGCAACGCGCTGCAAAATCGCATCGATCTTTTCCGAAACACTAAAACGTTCGCCAAGAATTTCCTGCACGTCCTGTCGCGCTTCGATTCTCTTGATGACTGTTTGGAAGGCATTGATAAGCTGAAAAATTCCAACTTCGCCCAAGCGCAGTGGTTCCTGCAGCGCTATCGGCGACGCGCCTTCGCGCGCGAAAATCCTCTCTTGTTCCAGCTCGCGCAGATGCAGTTCCGCTGCCGCTTCCTTGAACTTCTTATATTCGATCAGTTGCCGGATTAACTCCCAGCGAGGATCATCTTCCCCAGCATCTTCTTCGGGTGGCTGCTGGTCGACAGGCAAGAGGCTCCTGCTTTTCAAGTAAATCAGGTTTGCCGCCATGACGACAAATTCGCCCGCCAACTCGATATTCAGTTCTTTAAAAGCTTGAAGGTATTCGAGGTACTGGCTGGTGATGCGTTCAAGCGAAATGTCATAAATGTCGATCTCATCCTTTTTGATCAGGTAAAGGAGCAGATCGAGCGGTCCTTCGAAAACCTCGAGCTTGACCTTGTAATCGACTTCCATGTGTCGGCCCGATCTTAGGCAGCCGTGGATCAAAGTAAATCGTAGGCGCCGGAACTAGTCGCTAAACGCCGGCGCGCCCGGCGGTCGCGCCGCACCATTCTGGTTACGCGGGAATTCTTCGATGGATCCAAACGCTGTTCACGAGGCCGAGGCCAAACATGATCATTAAAACGAAAGAGCCGCTGTAACTGATCAAGGGCAGCGGTACACCGGTAATTGGCAGCATCGCGATTGTCATTCCCATGTTTTGAAAAATATGGGTGAAGATGAGGGCGGTGACCCCTATGACCAGAAGTAAACCCAATTGATCACCGGCAAAGAACGCAACAAAAAGACACGTCATCAGGAGCAAGGCGAACCCACCGAGGAGAAGTATTCCACCGACAAATCCCCATTGCTCTCCGATGGCAGAGAAAATGTAGTCATTGTGCACAGCAGTGGCGGGAAGAAAGCCAAGCTCGATCTGGGTATTTGGTGCCTTGAATCCCTTTCCCGCCCAACCGCCTGAGCCGATGGCAATGAGCGATTGATTAATTGCCCACGCGGATCCCCGTTTGTCAATGTCAGGGTGCGTGAAGGCGGTGATGCGCTGTTGCTGATAGGGTTTAAGGCCGAAATGGATCGCGATCGGCACAAAGGCGATTCCGATCAGAATGACGCAAATCAAATAGCGCAGCGGCAGTCCCCCGACGAACCACAGCGCTAAGAGCACCGGGATCCAAATGATGACCTCGCCCAGATCGGGCTGCATCAGGATGAGCAGGCAGGGTGCTCCCGCAATCGCACCCGAGAGCAGCAACCGCAGCATCGGATGCATTTCGCGGAATTGCGTTAGGAATATCGCCAGAACCATAATCCCGGCCACCACTGCAAGCTGCGCGGGTTGAAAATTGATCGGCCCCAAATGTAGCCAGCTGCGCGCTCCATAAACTTTCGTCCCGATAAACTTCGTCAGGATCAGAAAGACGATACCGGCCAGATACATGGGCAACGCGCCCCATCGGATCCAGCGGTAGTGAACCAAACTCGTCACCATGAACGCAAACACACCGACAGCCACCCAATTCGCCTGCTTTCGCCAGAAATCAGCCGCGTACGGATCGCTGCGGCTGGAAGTCGCGCTATAGATGGCCACGACACCAAAAACCGCAAGCGCGAGCATCGTCGCCAACAGAAACCAATTTTGGCCGAGCAACTTTCGTAGAAAAGGCGTCATTTTTGTGCGTGATCTCCTTAAACTTCGTGTCTTTTCACCGAGAAATTAGAACGATTATACGCAAGTTGCGATCCTCGCAAAACTCCCGCGTTTAGCACTCAACGACGATCAGCAATACTTTTCTGTTTGGCGCCCGCCGTGTAGGGCGCTCCGTGCCTTCTCTGGCGGCAACATAGCTTCTTGCAGATGAACAGCTTAGGACATTTTTACACAAAGTTCGCCGCTTTGCTTGTCACCGGATTTGGAGCCCACTAAATTAGTATATTCTTTTCGGGTTTTTGGAAGGTTCGTAATGGCTAAGAAGAAGAAAAAGACGAAGCACAAGCTTGCTCATCCAAAGCTGCCGATGCAGCAGCAGTTGAATTTGCGTCACGAGGGAACGCATTTCGACCTCCGCGCTATCTTCGATGAGTTGAACGAACGATATTTTCGTGGACGTCTTCGCGGATACAAGGTTGTGTGGGGACAGCGACGAAAGCATCGCCCACGAGAAAATTTCATTTTTGGCACAATCCAGGAGGAAGACCGGGTCATTCGAATCAATCCGGCGCTGGACCAGCCGTTCGTGCCGCTGTGGTTTTTGCGTTACGTACTTTATCACGAAATGCTGCATTCCGTCGTCCCGGATCAAAAGCTGTCGGCGAATCGCAGGCGAGTTCACACAGAGGAATTCAATCGGCGAGAGCGCGAATTTCCACATTACCGGCGGGCGCGACGCTGGGAAGAAGAGAATCTGTCGCGTTTCTTGCGCTAAACCGCGCCGTTAGTGCGTTGCGGTCACTGGCGTCTGCGATGGCCCTTCAAACGACGACGGCGTCGTCGCTACGTTCTTTTTGATCAGGTACCAAAGCATTGTCGCGAGCAGGAGAGAGATCAACTTCGCGCGCCAGTTGTTCAGAATCAGGCTCTTCATATTTGCTGTGCAACAAAATTTCTGCGATCCGTTGACGAAAGGTTTCCGGTGTAAAGTTGCGCTCGATTCGACGCCGATGGCAAATGGAAATAGCGCCTGTCTCTTCGGAGACGACCACAGCGACGGCATCCGATTCTTCAGTTATGCCGAGCCCGGCGCGGTGACGCAATCCGAGGCTGCGGTCCAATGTTTCTCGCTGACTCACAGGAAAAATGCAGGCTGCAGCTGCAATTCGTCCGTTGCGAAGGATCACTCCTCCGTCATGCAATGCGGCCTTTGGATGAAAGATTGTTAGGATCAGTTCGACAGAAAACTCGCCATCAATTATTACACCTGTTTCTTCGTAAACGCGGATTGATGTGTCGCGCTCGATGGCGATGAGCGCGCCGAACTGTTTGTTTGCCAGTTGCGTCACCGCCTCCGCCAGATCATGGACGGTTTCTCGTTTCTCGCTGGTCAGTGAGAAAATCGGGTGCCCCCCAAGTGCAGCGAGGCCGCGTCGCAGCTCCGGCTGAAAAATCACGACCAACGCGACTGCAAGGAAGACCGAGAAGCTCCGCACGATCCACCCGATCACAACGAGATTGAGCAGAGTCGAAATTAATGTCAGCGTCAAAAAGACGATGGCGAGCCCGGTCAGTACTTTCGCGCCGCGGGTTCCGCGAAAATAGAGGTAACCATAATAGATCGCCACGCTTAGCAGAAGGATTTCGACCAGGCTGCGCCAGCCTCTGAACCAGAGATCGATGAGTTGATGAATCATCCTGCCCTCCCAAGAATTGCCTCCGTCACACGCAACGCACCTACATTTTCTTTAACATCGTGAACTCGGAACACGTCTGCGCCGCGGCAGCGCAGGAGTGAAGTCAACGCGACCGCAGGGGCCAGCCGGTCCCCGATCTCAGGCGAATTGATCAACCTCGTGAGGAATGATTTGCGGGAAACGCCAACAACGAGGGGCCGATCATGGGTGCGAAGCCGTTCAAGCTGCGCGAGCACTTCGAGGTTGTGGTCAAGCCTTTTCCCGAAACCAACGCCCGGATCAAACGCAATCGCCATGGGATCAATATTACAACCTATGGCGCGCGTATATTGTTGTCGAAAAAAATCAGCAATTTCTGAAACAACATCCGCATATCGCGGCTGGTTCTGCATCGTCCGCGGAGTTCCTTGCATATGCATGAGGATGACGGCCGAGTTGGTTTCAGCAATCAGCGGCAGCATTGCTTCATCCCCTCGCCCGCCGGTGACGTCGTTCACAATCGACGCGCCTGCCTGAATCGCTGCACGCGCGACCTCAGCTTTCGTTGTGTCGATCGAAATCGGAACGGCGATCTTTGCTCGTAATTTTTCGATCACCGGAATCACGCGGCGTAATTCCTCTGTAGCGGCAATGGCTTCAGCGCCGGGTCGCGTCGATTCACCACCCACGTCAACGATGTCCGCGCCTTCTGAAGCCATTTTCACGCCGTGCTCGATTGCTTTCTCAGGCGTAACAAAGTTCCCGCCGTCGGAAAATGAATCCGGAGTGACATTCAACACGCCCATGATCAAGCCCTGCCGGGAAACGTTGAAAACACGCTCCGCGATTTTCCAGATCCTCTCGCGCATTACAATTGAGACTAATTCAAATGCGCGATTATTCGAACCGCAGTTGCCTCGGCCTCCTCGCGAAAGCTTTCGGAGCTATGTTGAGGGCCTTCCAGCGTCGCCTGCCGAGCACGGCGGCACAGCGCCGTGGCTACAATTTTATTTTTTTCGCGAATAGCGACCCATCAATTCGCCCTGTGCAATCACATGACCTTTCATCGCCGCGTCTAGTTGGCTCCGCTTCGCGCCGAAAGGTAGATCCAGCCCCCGATCCAGCGCGAAAATCTTGAAGTAATAGCGATGCGTACCAGAAGGTGGACACGGTCCGCCGTAGCCGGATCTGCCAAAGTCGTTTGTTCCCTGCACTCCTTTTGGCGTGCTGCCTTCGCCAATCGTACTGGTCTGTGGAGAAATGTTCCAAACCGCCCAATGCGTGAACAGTCCGCTCGGCGCGTCCGGATCATCGGCAATCAACACCACGCTTTTTGCTTCGGAAGGCACACTTGAAATCTGCAAAGGCGGGCTGGTGTTAGCGCCGTCGCATGAGAACTTGGATGGAATATTCCCGCCTTCTTGGAAAGCAGAACTTGTGATCTTCATTTTAGCTCCTCCTGCAGCAAACAAAGCGATCGCCGCTAGTAAAATCGCCGATGCACCGGCAAAAATTGCGTTTCGCACAGTTAGACCTCCGGTTGGAATCGCGTTAAATCGATAAACTTGACCATATTGTTTCGCCCAAATGGCTGTAAACGGACGTAAGATTCGAGAACAGGTTCTGGCGCTCCTGGCCCGGAAAGATTACCGCCCGCTTAACAAGCTCGATATCGCTCGCAAGCTTGGCCTGCCTGCCAACGAACAAGTCGCATTGCGAAAAACGCTGCGTGAGCTGGAGCGATCGGGAGAAATCGCGCGTATCCGCAAAAACCGCTATATCCTACCGGCCGAGGCGGACCTCGTAGCTGGCAAATTGTCGATCCATCAAGCCGGCTACGGATTTCTCATGCCGGAAACATCGGGCGAACCGGACGTTTTCATCGCCGCGGAGAATATCGGAATAGCCATGCACGGCGACCGGGTAATTGTGCGTATATCGCGCGATGCGCCGCCTCATAATCGCGTCAAAGGCCGGCGCGAAGGGCGTGTCATTCGAATCCTTGAGCGCGCTCACGATACGATCGTCGGCACACTGCAACGGTCACGGAATTTTTATTATGTGGTGCCAGATGATCCGCGGTTTGTGCACGACATCTATGTACACCCTGAGCGAGATCAGCGGCCAGGGACATCGGCGAATGTTGGTGACAAAGTCGTGGTTCGCCTTGATGCCTGGGAGTCGCGCCATGTCAATCCCGAAGGAGAAATCATCGAAGTGCTCGGGCCGGCGTCCACACCGGGCGTCGACATTCTCTCGATCATCCGCAAATATCATCTGCCTACAGAATTTCCGAAGGATGTTTTGGACCAGGCAGAGCGGATTTCGGAACAAATCGATTCACGGCAACTCGAGGGCCGCGAAGATTTGCGCAAAGAATTCATCGTTACAATCGATCCTGATGATGCACGGGATTTCGATGACGCGATTCAAGTTGAGAAGACCGACAGCGGTTGGCGCCTCGGCGTGCACATTGCCGATGTCGCCACCTACGTAGAACCCGGGGGTGCGCTGGATCGCGAAGCGCGTCGGCGCGGCAATAGCGTTTATCTGCCCGACCGCGTAATCCCGATGTTGCCGGAGCGATTAAGCAACGGCGTTTGCAGTCTCAACCCAGGAGTCGACCGGCTTACGCATTCAGTCTTCATCCATTTCGATAAACATGGAGTGGCGAAAAGCGCGCGTTTTGGACACAGCGTGATTCGCAGCGCGCATCGGCTTACCTACAAACAAGCCTACGCCATCTTGAAGTCCCCGCCTCGTGATCGATTGGGCGAGCGGCTGCATCTTGCCTGGGAACTTGCCGCCTTATTGCGGCGGAAACGATTCGAACACGGCGCGCTCGACCTCGATTTTCCGGAAGTAAAAGTCTGGGTCGATAAAGATGGCCGTCCAGTCAAACTGGAGCGCGTTGAGAACGACGAATCGCACCAGTTAATCGAAGAGTTCATGCTCGCTGCGAACGAGGCCGTCGCGCGGCAGCTCAAGAAGCGCGCGATCCCCACCATCTACCGCGTTCACGAAAATCCAGACCCGGACAAACTCGCAGAGTATCGCGAATTCGTGCTTAGCTTTAATTACAAGGCCGGGGATCTAACCCATCGCTCTGAGTTGCAGCGATTGCTGGCCTCAATCCGTGGAAAGCCCGAAGAGCAAGCTCTCAAGATCGCTCTGCTCAAAAGTCTGAAACGCGCACGCTATTCTTCCCAGCCGCTGGGTCATTACGGATTGGCAAAGGCGAATTATTTACATTTCACCAGTCCGATCCGGCGTTATGCGGATCTCGTGGTGCACCGGTCGCTGGGTAGGGACGCCACTCCGTTGCCGTCCGCCCGCTCCCGAATTACGGAACGGCGGTCACGGAGTGACACGCCCTACCAGCCTGACATGGGCGAAATCACTTCCGTTGCGGAGCACCTCTCAACTACCGAACGAACCGCAGCGGATGCAGAGATCGACGCAGCGCAAATGAAGAAGCTTGAATTTTTTCAGCGGCAACTCGACCAACGAAATCCGCAGATTTTTCGCGCCGCTATTGTCGATGTCCGCAACTACGGATTGATGGTGGAGTTGCCCGACGCCCTCATTACCGGCCTAGTCCATGTGTCGTCGCTGACGGACGACTTTTATGTGTTTGAACCCGCTCGACGGCAGCTCATTGGCAGACGCTCGCGCAAGCGATTCAGCGTCGGCGACGAATTATCGGTTTTCGTTGCTCGAGTTGACGCTTTCAAACGACAGGTGGATTTCGCAATTGCACTGGCATCGGATAGACCGAAGAGAAACCGCCGCACGAGAGCACAGTCCAGCAGGGTTTCCGTCGCGCGTTGACCCTAAATGGAACTATGGCGGACAGATTGAGCAGACAATCCGAAAACGTGACCGGGTAGTGCTATATGCATACGCCCTACGCTCGCAATCGGAAACGATGGCTAGAGACACTAATTGCACTAATTGTCACGAATCTCGAAAGGCTAAGTCCACTGTTGGACACCGAACCGTTGTAATTCGTGTAAATTCGTGAGATTCGTGTCTGAAATTTTGCCTTATGCATGCTGAAGCCACACTGAAAGCCGCTCCGAAGTCTGCTCCTCCATACACACGGGCAAACCCTTTTCCCGCCCGCCTGGTTGTTAATCGTCGTCTCAGTGGTCCGGAGTCTGAGAAGGATACACGCCATTTTGAACTCGACCTGACGGGATGGGGTTTGAGCTTTGAAGTGGGCGATTCATTGGCAGTGTATCCAGGCAATGACCCAGAACTGGTCGATGAAATCATTCATACGCTCGGCGCGACCGGCGATGAACAAGTGCCACGGCCCAGGGGGGAACCAACGACATTCCGCGAAGCATTGCTGCGCGATTACAGTATCACCCAGCCAACGCCCAAGTTCTTAAGGGCCGTTGCCGAGCGAGCTTCCGCTGCGCCCACATTGACGTACCTTCTCGCGCCAGACCGCAAACACGATCTTGAGACTTACCTGTGGGGCATGGAAATAATCGATTTCCTCTCGGAACATCCTTCCGCCCGCTTCGCTCCACAAGAGTTTGTCGGCTTGCTGACGAAATTACAGCCGCGACTTTATTCAGTGGCCTCGAGTTTAAAAGCGTACCCCGAACAGGTGCATTTTATCGTGGACGTGGTCCGTTACGAAAGTAATGGTCGGCTGCGCAAAGGGGTTTGCTCATCCTTTCTTGCGGAACGCGCTGATGACGTCCCCGTGCCCGTCTTCCCAAGCGTCGCAAAGCACTTTCATTTGCCGGAGGATCCTGACACTCCCATCATCATGATCGGCCCCGGAACCGGAGTGGCGCCGTTTCGCGCGTACCTGCAGGAGCGAAAAGCAACCGGGGCAAAAGGGAAAAACTGGCTCTTCTTCGGATCGCAGCACGAGAGTTGCGATTTTGCCTATGGAGACGAGTTCAACGCGTTTATGGAAGAGGGAATTCTCGCACGGCTCGATTGCGCCTGGTCGCGCGATCAAGCCCAGAAGGTCTACGTCCAGCACAAGATGACGGAGAACGCTGCTGAAATTTGGAAATGGATCGACGCCGACGGCGCCTACTTTTTCGTGTGCGGCGACGCGCGCCGAATGGCCAAGGATGTCGATGCAACGCTGCGTAAAATCGTGCAGGAGCACGGCGGCAAGAGCGTCGAGCAAGCCAATGAATACGTCGAAAAACTGAAGAATGAGAAGCGTTATAAGCGGGATGTGTATTAAATGACGAAATCCGAATGACGAAACAATGTCGAAGCCTTGAATGACGAATAGCGTTGTTGCGCGCGTTTTAGGAATTTAATCATTCCTTCGTCATTCGACATTCGTGCTTCGTCATTTCCTTCGTCTGTGGCATAATAGGTTAAATCTCCGAGCGACGAGAGGGAGTTCGTTGCCTTCAAATATCAAGCGATTCCTCGACTTCGCTCGGAATGACAGAATACGAAGCCATGTACGAGAACACTGAATTCACATTGAGCCGCGATTGCGAGGCGATCCAGATTCCAAGCGGCCAAAAAACAACAATCCCGGCGGGAACGCAGGGCGTGATCACGCAAAGCCTCGGAGGAAGTTACACCATTGCCACGTACCAGGGGTTGGCGCAGGTTGCCGAGAAAGATCTGGATGCTCTCGGTTTAGAAAAACCGCAGACGCAAGCAGCTCAAAAAGCTTCGAGCGCTACAAACGGTGAAGTTTAGGAAGAAGACGTGTGGAACCAGCTTCGTCAATGTTACGACCCGGAGATCCCGGTGAACATTGTCGATCTTGGGTTGGTTTA
>WNFR01005738.1_pt1 | contig 12711 bp, 11 predicted proteins | sample 5400221 | NCBI WGS metagenome assembly WNFR01 (sample SAMN13153357, study PRJNA577476) | soil metagenome | isolation source: 40 cm soil under Madrone tree | place: USA:California | collected 2016-06-14 | reverse complement strand
TCGACAGCCCGGATTTGACGGTAGCCGTCATCGCGTTGATGATCTTATCGACAAATGCATACACTTCTTCCTGTGTCCTGCCGGCAATGGACATCTCGTTGGCAAGCATCACCTGGGCGATTGTCAACTTGTTGTTGTCGGCATGGGCCCGGAGTTCCTTCATCGTCCGGAACGGGTATTTCGGCGGATTCTTCTTCGGCGGCGTATACCCCTTCCACTCGATAAAGCCGCCGCCGACCGAGTAGTACTCCTGCTCGAGCAACACCTCATTACCGGCGAGGAGCTTCACCGTCATCGTGTTGGGATGATGAAAGTCGCCCTTGGTCGCGTCGTAGATGACATCCTTGAGGCTGACATTAATCGTCGAGCTGCCGAGTTTTACTGGAAAGGTCTGATCTGGTTTGTCGCGCAGACTATCAAGAAACAGCGGGTCAACGGTTGCCGGTTCTTTGCCGATGAGTCCGGCGAGCGCGGCGCGCTCAGTGCCGTGCCCTTTGCCCGTTGCGCTCAGGCTCCCAAAGAGGTTGACCTGGAGCTTTGTCGCTTTCGCGAGTTTATCGGCGGGTAGCTTCGTGCACCGTTGGTAGAAGTCATACGTGATGCGCATCGGACCGATCGTATGCGAACTCGAAGGCCCGGGCCCGACCTTGTAGAACTCGTCGATCACGGTCATCACCGGCCCCTGGCCCTTCTTGACGACGTTTAGATTCTTGTCCAGCGGCACGGAAGGCGGCGCCTGTACCGGCAGCGACTCTCTAACGGCCGTCAGAGTCCTCTCGTGTGCGGAAACGAAACGGCCAGTCATCACGGCTGCCGCGCCGATCACCGCGCTTCTCATCAAAAACTTCCGGCGATCTACGCCAGGAGGAATCTCCTGCGAGATCAACTCGTCGGTGTTGCCAAGCGGATCGTTGCTATCCGCTTCATTGGGTTTCATTTCTTCGTTCATTGTCGTATCTCCTTATCTTGTGTTGGTGGCTGGTTGCACACCGCCGCCGCTGATGGTATTGAGTCCGAGCCATTCGTCCCCGCTTTCGCGGCCATTCACAAAACGGAAAACGACCGGCATCCTGGCCAAATTGAGTCACGAATACTTTTTCATCTGATTCACTCTCCCCGTTTCAGTAGGGCGTCGACTGGTTGCAACACGGGAGTCCAGGTCTTGTCCGGATTGAAGCGGTCGATTGTCTGAAAGAGTTCTAGTGTTTTGGGGCCGAGATCTTTTTGATAGACCACACCATCCTGGCTGACCATGAAACTCTTTACTCCAGTGTTTCGGTATTGCGCTGGTGACGCGATTAGCGCAAAGCCGCCAATCATCACGCCCTTAATTAAGTAATCCAGTTCACCAAGCGGTGCTGCGGATCCCTGGCCTTTCAGTACTTTGAAGAAGTAACCGTGATAAGGCTCAGTGCGGCTCGAGTAGCCGCGCGCAATCGCTTGCGCCACTTTCTCGCCGACGGGTCCACTCCAGGTCCCGTCCGAGTTCTGCCAGGCAAGGCCATCCTGCGTCCCGGCGGTACTGATGATCCGCTGCGCGTACTGGTTAACGCCTGAGTTGTCGTGTTTCAGCAGGGCATAATCATTTTGAGCTTCGACATAGCCGCGGCAGATCTGGATCGCGTCCAACTCGTTGCGGCCGATGCGCCGGTACAGGAGTTCCTGACGACCCGCCTGCGTATCGAAGTACCAGCTCTTGCCCGCTTTCACGATTGGGAGGGGAAACGGCCAATCCTCGTTGCCGACTACTAGCGTTGCACGAGTCTTTGTCTTATTGAGATTCACGCTCATCCTGGCGCGCGCCTGAGCCGCAAAGGCTGCGGAGTTTTCCTTGTCGCGAGCCGGTTCGCCGGTGTGAATGATGTCAAAGCTTCCCGGACCAAGGATTTCTGTCAGGGCCGCCTCGTCATACTTTTCGGTTGCGTCGATCAATGAATCGGCAGCTTGTTGCGCGGTCTCAAACGTCTTGCCTTTGGTCACCGCCGTCGTTGCTTGTGGGCTCACCGTGGGCGCAGCGCTCAAGACGAGCAGACCGAGAAGCGTGGCAGTGCCGACGACGGAAAGAAGTTTTGGCCGACCTGAATTTGAAGACATTGTGTACATCCTCCTTCTTCCTTTGTTCATGATTTCACCTCCGGCGACCACCGCCGCCGCCTCGACCGCCACCGCCGCCTCGACCGCCACCGCCGCCGCCACCGCCAAAGCCACCACCGCCACGACTGCCGCCACCCATGCTCGAAGCACCACGGCTGCTGCTGGCACGACTGCTGGCTCCACTGAAGCCACCCGAACCTCCGCCAAAGCCGTCGCGGCTTCCACTCGAACTCGGGATACTGCGGTTGCCGACACGATCGCCGCCACCGCCGCCACCGCGATTACCGGCACCACCACGATCACCGACGCCGCCACGATCACCAGCGCCGCCACGATCACCAACACCACCCCGATTGCCGGCACCGCCGCGATCACCGACGCCGCCGCGATCACCGACGCCGCCACGATCGCCGACACCACCACGATCACCGACGCCGCCACGATCACCGACACCACCACGATTGCCGGCACCGCCGCGGTCTCCGACACCACCGCGGTCTCCGACACCACCGCGATCACCAACGCCCCCCGGGCGGTTGGTGCTGCCGAGATTGCCACCTTGCCGGCCTATATCCCGTTGTGCCGCTCTCTGGCGGTTACCCAATGAATCGCCGCGTGCGGTGCCACCGAATCTGTTTGCTGTTCCTCTGTCGCCGTAAGGAGCACCGCCACGATGCTGTGGATTGTGCTGCCAGGTGTTACCACCACCTCGATTGCCGCTGATGTTGGTGCGGTTGCCGCCGTTGATGTTGGTATTGCGGTTGAAATTGTTGTTCCGGTTGATGTTGATGTCGCCGCCACCCCAACCGCAGCCCCAACCCCAACCGCCGCCCCAAGCCGCGCCGATCGCCATGCCCACTCCGAATGAGATCGCGCTGGCCGCAATCACAGCCCCCGTCGACGGTGGGTAATAGATCGGTGGATACGCGTAAACGGGCGGACCGTAGACATACACAGGGTCGTATGAAGGCACGTAAACCACCTGTGGGTTCGATTGCTCGATCACGATTACCTGCTTGCTTTCCACCACCTGGGTTTCCACTTTCTGTTGCTGGTTCGACTGCAAGGCCCCTTTGTTCTGAGCTTTCGCGCGCATCCGCTGTATGGCATCCATCACGTCTTTCTGCTGCGCGAGAAATGCGTTACCCAGATCGGTCGTCCATTGAATGTCGTCAGCCAAACGCTTCACTACATCCGGCAAAGCGGCCATCGCTTGAATGCTCGGATCCCATGGTTGTTTCGCGACCTTTTCCGCCAGCTTCTTTTGGTCTTTGGAAAGATCCTTATTTCGATCCAGCCATTGCTGAAGCTGAATGATCTCCAGCGGGTAAGTCGTAGCCACCAAGGTCTGGCTCAGCAGGTTGTCGGGATAGAGCGCGATCGGCGCCACCAGCGCATCCAGTTGATCCGGCGGCACCTTTGCTGCCTGGGGTGTGTCTGACTGTTGCTGCGGCCCGGCAGACGCCGAAAAAATCGTATTGCCGGGCAGCAGCAAAGCGGCGCAGGTGAGGGCGACACTAAATCGACTCAGCTTCATCAAAGCTTTTGTTCGCATTACTTTCGCTTTCATTTCAAGCTCCTTGATTCGGCTTTGAATCTTCTTGATAACAGCGCGATCAGAATTCCTGTTTGAATGGTTCTCCTTAACATGACGTTTTCTCCACCCGCACGAAGCGTATTCAATGGGGCCAGCTCAGACCGGCCGATCCCTGTCAAAACTTGAGCTCTTTTGAGAAGTTGTATTTGAACGAGAACTGGAGATGAAAGTCGTCAGACTTGAAGCCATCCAGGAAGTTCTCTCGTCTGCCCCATATCAACTCGCTGCCGATCATGACGTTGGCGACGGGATAAAATAGGAAGTTACCCGATGCATAATGACCACGACGGAAGTCGTCGGGCGTCTGCCCGTCAGAGTTCGAAATGTTCAGCATCGAGTAACCGATCGAGGTGGCGAAACGTTTACTCCAGGTATGATCGAGATAGGCCATTACACCCAGGACCGGCAAAGCCACGCCCTTGATCGGCGTCCGCGGATTGGTTGAATTCGTTCGCTTGATACCGACGTCAACCGGCGCGTCATTCATGTAGTTCTCGATGCCATGACCGTACACAAAGGAGAACTTGCCAATGTCCTTCTTGCCAAAGTTCAAGTTCGAAGTGAGGCCAACGCCGGCGCCGGTAGCACTGCCACTCAGATCGAAGTTGTCATCATTAGTGTCGACCCACTGGATTCTCCTTACTACTCCAGAAGCTTGGAAGTGCCCCCAGTCTCGGTCGAACCGCACGTTAGCCGTCAGGTCCGGCAATGGGAACTTTGGCCTAACGCCCTGCAGCTCGATGCGATCCGCAGCCTGGCCCAGGTCAGCACTCGCGCCGGGACGCTCAGCGGCAATGGTTATGGAGTTCCTTCCCTTAAGCGGCATCCAGCGAAACTGAACATTGCGGAACCATGCGATTCCGTTTGGACCCCAGTACTCGTTCGTGTTCGGGAACACATCGGGATCCACGAAGGTGCTCCAGTTCTGGCCGGCGCCGAAGTGTCCCAACTCGCCGTATGCGTGCCGCAGACGGAAAGTGGTCTGTCCCGCGTCAACACCAGTGCCGAATAATTCGAATTCAAACTTCGTGGTCAGCTCTCCGTACTTGGTTGGCGTAGACGACTTAGCACCAAAGCGAGTCTGCCTGACGCTGAAATAGGCATTACCGTTAGGAGCGAATTGATCCTTGAAAGCCGGCAGCTTCACGGGGCGAACGGTATCAAACCAGTTAGGGTCGGCTTGCTTGAACTGATAACCCGCGTCGAGCATAGCGAAGCCATAGATCGTGAAGCTGCTTTCACCATTCGCGTTTTGTTGTGGTTTGGCGGTGGGCACTGCCGCTGTTTCTGCAGGCGCGGGCGATTCCGAATATGTCGCTTCAACTATTGCTGGTGGCGGGGTCTTTTTCTTAGTTTCTTCAATTGCAGTGATCTGCGACTTCAATTCCATCACTGTCTGCTCGAGCTGTTGTAAACGTTGCTTGAGTTGATCTACCTCTGTTGTCTGTTTGGCGGGTTCCGAAGTTTGCGCAAACATAGAACTACTCTGAAGTAACAACAAAGCAACTAGACTCAACGTAAACCCTGCAAACCCTCTCCAGCCTGATCGACTATTCATCTTCATGCGTCCTCCTTCAGAAGCCTCAGTGTTTGTGCGGGTGGAGTTCCCATTGTGGCAAAATTTAGAGGACGATTGGAGATTCCGTAACTGTCAAAAATTACAGGTAGGCTTAAGGTTGTGGCTTTGTTTGGGTTGCGAGATTAAACCATCGGCAGCTGGTGGATTGTTAAGAGTCCTATCTGGAAAATAAACCAACCCTGATTACTGCGCCCACGGCGAAAGACCGAGTTGGGCAGCCACGCAGTGACCTGTCAGAAGTGACAGTTTCAGATACTTGCAGATATCACTACACTCAAAGTCGTTGCAAGCCCTCCTGTTTTGGATCTCAGACCGTCGATGATTGGGTTATGAATGCGACTCACAAGTGCATCGCTTCGCAAAACCGAAATCCCATTGATGACCCGGCTGGACAATCGTCAGTGCAGTCAGACTATGAGTTAGCGCAGGCCATCGGGCTGGGCAGTACTTCGTGCATTGGTCTTCTGTACGAGCGATACAGACCAAGGGTCTTCTCGTTATGTTTGCGAATGACGGGAAATACTGCGGAGGCTGAAGATCTCACTCAGGAAGTTTTCATAGAGCTTATTGGAAAGGTAGGATCGTTTCGTGGAGAGAGCCAGTTTACGACCTGGCTATATCGATTCACTACTAATCAAGTACTCATGCATTTCCGTCGCGTAACTCGTCTGAGAAACAGGTTTCCGAATACGTTAGACGAGGTATCTCCCACACGGCCCTTGAAATATTCGTCGGGGGCACAGTTGGCGGATCGAATAGCGTTGGATGCAGCTGTGGCTAAATTGCCTTCGGGCTCGCGTTCAATTTTTCTCAAGTTCGAGGTGGAAGGTTACAGCCATGATGAGATCGCCGGAATCTTCGGCTGCACGGTCGGAACCTCCAAGTCACAACTTCACAAAGCGCGGAAGAAACTTAGGAACCTCTTAAGGGTGAAAAGTGCGGTTGCGTTAACTTGATACGAGCACTGTTAACCATTCTTATGATTCTCGGCCTCTGGTTTACGGCGTTTGGACCACAGATGATAGGGGAGCGAAACAACTATGTTGACGAGCAGGTACAAGAGCACCGCCGCCATTGTTAGTTTCTGTCTGGCAACGGTATGAATTGGGTCCCTTCAACCTGTCACGGATTACTCTTCATGAGTTGGTCGTAAACTAACTGATACGGATCCGCCCGAATCCCCAGGTTGCCGCGAAACGGGCGGTCCAGGGTTATGATCATGAATATGACCAGCCCGATGAACACCGCTAGCAGCAGCACCTCGATTAAGTGCAAGCGCGCATCTGCCACTTTGAAAAAGAAGGAAGAGCTAAGCCCGATGAATGCGCCTATGACGATCACGGCCCACATCACCGTCGGTAATCCTGTGCCGACCGCATCAAGTCGCAAACGGCGCGACTGGATCAGCAGGTTATAGGCACGCATGGTCTCGCCGTGCAAAATTTTCTGGCCCTCGGTCGACGGTTCGAACGTACTCAGCAACGCTTGAAAGCGACTCATGTGTTCGATGCCGGCTGTTGGGATCATTCCCTTCTGCTGCAATGGCCAGGCTTGATTGATGACTTGATCCGTATAGTCGCGAAGTCTCTGCTGTAGCTCAGTACGGATCGGTTCGGGATAACTGGTTACGTCGCGGTAAAGCGCGTTCAGTGCGGTGGCTTCTCCCGTCACGATCTTCATCGTTTCGGAATAGGTTTGGAAAACGGTCACGGCGATCAACGCCACTGCCAGGCCATAGAACACCATCACCGACTGCAACATCGCACCCGTGAAGTCCGAGTCAGCCCCCTCAACGCGCAGACGCGGCAGCACGCGACGGCGGACGACAAACGACCCGACCACTGCGAAAAGGCACAGCGCTAAGATGATCGCCGATCCGGTAATTAACGGGTAATCGAAGAGAGATTCAAACATGGTCCGCTACGATCGTTTTCAAGCTAACGACACACGCCGACTCAGACTGCAACAATCGATTTCCAGATTTTCCGCTTCTCCTCACAAGGTAGCATCGGGCCGTAGCTGACGCTGCGCCGGATCATGCGATGCCGACGATGGTGGCATTGCGCGGGATTCATCCGCCGGGCATGCGCGCCGAGCGGGCACTTGAGGCCGCGCGGGTGTCGGCAATCCCGCCTTGCCGCTTAGACCTTGCGCACGTTTCTCAAGCTGATCGGATCCAGGCCGACGTACTCGATGTCGAGTTTTCCCTTTTTGATCTTGACCTTAGACGCATAGAGGAGGATGCCCTCACCGACCTCTTTTCCTTTCTTATCTATTCTCAGATCGAGAACCAGAATTCCTAGTTTGTAATCCAGGGACTGCTTGGAACAGTCCTCGAAACCCGCACCATCAAATTCTCAATCTTTCGTCCCGTTCTATTTGCCTTTAACGGGATACTTCTTGAAGATTTTGGCGATGCCTTTGTTGATCGGCTTCGAAACGAGCTTCGCATCACCAGCTAGATCGGCGCTGGCCGCCCGTTGCAAGACTTCCGTTGCCGTGCCGCGAAAAACTGTCCGCTCTGCTTTGCGATCAAATAGATCGATAACCAGAGTGCCCGTCGTAACGTCCCACATTGTCATCGAGGCGCCAGCAACCATCCCGCTGTAGGCAGGATTGAGAACTGTGTAGAAGGGAACACTCGCGACCTGGATATTGGGGCCCGTCGCCGCGAGATAAACGACAAGCAGGTCAGAGTCGGCATCTACCTTCGAAAGGCCTCTGGAGGTAAGTTCACGTTCCACCGCCGCTACGATCATCTGATTCACGAAGGGGTTGCGTGCCCCGTGTGTGTCAAACGCGAAGGTCTTGTAGTTTGAAAACCTGGCGTCCTTGTCATAACCAGCCGATGTCTTTTGCGCGTGAGCCACCGTAGACAAAAGCGCGCTCGCTAGAAGAATGGCGATCACGATGGTCGGGGCAGGTTTCATTTTTCCTCCTACACAGATCGGAGTGGCCACGCCTTAGTCGGCGACAAACTTAACGTGAATTTTTCTTTTCCGGGTGTTGCTGCTCGCCTCGATCGACAGGCTGGCGATTGCTTTTCCATCAGGTCGCAGAAGGAGTTTCCCCGATCCCTCGGCGCCGCCGGTGCTTATTCCACCAGTGATCTTCAAATCGATGCCCTTGCTGAGATCGGCGGGAGCAGACCAGGTGCACTGGACGAACAATTGGAGGTCTGTAACCAGCGTGATTTCGCCCGTGCCATCTTCCTTCAATTTCACGACCACATTGGTAACCTTGAATACCTCTTGACCGACTGTCAGCGTGCCTTGTCCGCGAGCGGTCGCGAGGAGAGATGTAAGCCCCTGCGGCACAACCAGATTTGGCACTGCCAGCAACGTTAAAAGAGTGAGCGTCGGAGTTATGACAAATAGTTTGTGGCTGACTTTCATTTGGCCCTCATTTCCTATCGCAACTTTAGACGCCAGACAATTAGGTATTTCGAGGCAGATTCTATCGAGCTAACAAGGGGCGTGTAACTGTCACTTCTAACAGTTCATAATGAGAGCCCGACGAGCAGACTTCTTAGTGGGGCCAGAGTTGGACAGATGAATTTGCCAATGAAGCTAAGAGACTTAGCGAGGCAATCGAAGTCGAAAGTGTGTAGTGTCCTAAATTCACGTCCCACTGGGTTCTCCGTGCTCTCAGTGTCTCCATGGTGATGGTTTGCGGCACTTTTATCACCACGGAGCATCCCTGCTCGTCTTCGACGTGCAGATAACAAAATGTAACTCGTCAAATGCGAAAAATAATGGCTTTTCGTCGAGTTACTAAGAAGGCACGGAGAACACCGAGAAGGGACACTACTCGAAAGTGTAGGTGTTGGCACAATGACGCTTGGAGCCGCTCACCTTCGGCAACTGGCAATCACTACTTGCTGACTAAATAGTTATGGTCTGCGAATGAACGCGACCAAGACACCGATCGCCAGCAGCGTCAAAAAGGTTACGGACGCTATCACGATCCGGTGAGGATTGACGAAGTACATCCGGAGTGCGTTAACCTGGTTGCCAGCGAATCCCCGGGCACTTTGCTGGTAAGCCAGGTTGTCGGCAGTCTGGATGGCCGACTCTAAACGCGCACGACTGGTGGCAAGCAGGTCGAGTTGCTTGCGCACGCCATCCCTTTCAATAGTCAGCTCACGGCGGCGTTGTTCGCGAAGCTCTTCGGGCCGGGTTGAACCGATGCCTGCCAAAGAGCGCTCGATGTTCTCCGGCTTCAAAGCTTCATCCAACTGGTTCAATCGAGCGTGTCGCTCAGCTTCGTTGGCTTGAACCTCCACTAACCGCGCGCGCAAGTCTGCCGCCGCTTCCGCGGGGAGGGTGGGTGGATCTTGCGCGAGAATTCGCGAGGTAAACAGTAAGCCAAACAATAGGACCAGAACTATATTAAGACAGACTTTCATCTCGTTGCCCTCCTAACTACAACTCTCAGCAGCGCGCACGCAGAGACGCTCTGGATCGCAGAGAATATTAGAGGCACGTGAAAAACCTGGTAACTGTCAATTGTTACAGTCGCACGCGAAGCAAATCGAGATCATGCTACCTGTACTTTTTGCCAGTAGTTCTGCGTCACCATTTGGCAGCATGATGGGGGTTCGATAGTTAGAGATTTTCACGGTAGTTCCGGAAATTGGATCCGACCAACTCCTTTTGGGTATGCCCCACGGGGCGGGCGTGCCTTACCAGTAACAGGAGGATTGGCCGGCTGGTGGTCTCGAGTGGGCTCGAGACCACCACTGGAATCCGGTAGCAAGCCTCGATAAGTGATTGCGGACTTGTCGATCACGTGGAGTAGTCATGGGCCCGGAAAATAAGGAAAATAGTGTTCAAGAGTCCGAAGAACCTGACGAATCTCTTTTGACCGACCTGCATCCTCACAACATTCCTTCCGCGCTGGTTCAGGTAGATCTTGCGGCGCAATCTCATCAGGGTTTCGTTCGTGACAACAACGAGGACCACTACCTGGTGGTCCAAATTACCCGCTCCTTTGAAACTGTCTTGACGAACATGGCTGAAGGCATTCTCCCTAAGAACTTTGGCGAAACTGGGTACGGCATGGTGGTGGCAGACGGAATGGGTGCCATGGCGGCCGGTGAAGTCGCCAGCAGAGTTGCCTTGCTAACACTTGTGGAACTCGTGGCCCAGACGCCGGACTGGATTATGAAGATGAACCAACAGGAGAATGCCCCCCTTGTCATGCGACGAATGACCCGTCGGTTTCGCCAAATAGACGATGAATTGAGAGAGCTAGGCGAAACAACCCGTTCACTTCAAGGTATGGGCACCACCTTGACGGTAGCTGTGACCCTGGGTATTGATCTCTTTCTTAGTCACATTGGCGATTCGCGCGCCTATCTCTTGCGGAGTGAGAAACTTCACCAGTTGACAAAAGATCACACCCTGGCTCAGGCGCTGATAGACGCAGGAATAGCAGGACCGGATGACACTTCGACGCGGGCGATGAGACACGTTCTCACGGCTGCACTCGGATCAACAGGTGAACGAACCGATCCGCAGGTTCAGCGACTACACTTGAGTGACGGCGATCAACTCCTGCTTTGTACCGATGGTCTCTCCGAAATGGTCGCTGACGACAGCATCGCGTCTGTACTAAACGACGCAAAGTCATCCGAAGCAGCCTGCAAGGGGCTGATTAATCTGGCATTGGCCGGTGGTGGCACCGACAACATCACGGTTGTTCTCGCGCGCTATTCATTTCCCCCAGTCCGTCCGGAGTAGAGAAGAGACTGAATAAAAACTCTACGGCTGTTGAGAGACATTTAATTGAGATCCGACCGACATTTCGACAGCCTTCGACCGTTGCGGCTCGATTCTCAAATACTCCGCGCAAGCTGTGCGCCACTCGGCCGGCACAGTGGCGTCGTGGTAAATGCGCAATATCTCTCTCATCGCTACCTTGTTTCCAATTTTCTTCAGTGTCGAAAGACACAGCTCCCGAGCCTGAACGTCTTCGGTCCGGCTGAAGATCGATCCCACCACTTTCGCAGACTCGTTATTCTTCTCCGAACCGTTCTCGGAAATGTAGCGCAACGACGCCAGTACTTCTTCCATCTTCCAGGCCACCTCGACGATTGGGGTGGACCTCGCTACTTGCCGCAAGAAACGAGTGTGATAGGCAAGCTGTCGTTCTTTGTCGAGTTGTTGCAACAACTCAGGCGTTAGCTTCTCGCGATGAGTGTAACGACCGAACGTGAGAATGTTGGCCAGTCGGATGAGCCTACCATCCAAGCCCTGGTGCATAAACTTCGCCAGCTCGGCGCTGCGCTCTCGCTCGAGTCGGGCGGACAAACCATTAGCTCGGACTGCGTAAGCTTGCAGCGCTCGATATTGAGCGAACGTCAGCTCTCTCTCAGCTTTGCTGCCGTTCTCGAGCGGATTAACCGACAAATTCTCAAGCCCCTGGTTCAGCTCCGCACGCAGCGCGTTGCTAACGTTTTGGTTGAAGGAGAGTAGTAGTCTGAGTTCGGCGGCGCTGCGCAAGCGGGAAGGCTGGTTAACATCTATGCCTCGTCTACTCGTCACAAAATCGAAAGCCGAGCGCGCCAGGAAATAGTAAACATTACCAAACCGTGAGAGCGAAAGAACGTAGCGTGTGATGTCATTAATCAGACGGCCCGACAGTTCACGTCTTCTGGGATTCGCGGAGTCCCGGAAGTCGATCAGCAGCGCCGGTATTTTTTCGAAATCGAGGCCGTAGAGAGCGAGGGGAATCATTGTCACGGCTCGGTTATCCGGGCCGATAGGATCGGTTGCGGTAACCAGTTGGTTGTCGATATTGAAATATCTTGTTTCGCTATACCCCTTCCACTGCCGCAGTCGTTCGTCGTGCCACGGGTTCTTGATGTTGAGAAACCTGCCTTGAAAGGAGCGATCGGTTTTTCCGTCGTTACTCGTCAGACTATCAGCCCGAAACCACAAAAGCGCGTGGGTAACTGTCTTGTCGGAGAGACAAAGCGGTTCGAAATACAATCCCGAGGCTTCGGCTTGTTGCCTGAGCAGCTCCCAGTTGTGACTTCGCGCGTCGCGTAACGCGGTCGTTTGCTTTTCGTGAAAGCTCGGAAAGTGAATTCTGTCGACGAGGCCGCCAAATGTTTTCTCTGTCAAGGCAAGCTGCGATTGCATCTGGCCCAACTCCGCTTCGCTGAAAGGTGAATCCGATTTCAGTTGACTCCCGTAAAGCGACAGGATCGTGAGCGCCCGCATCAGATTCGACTTTCGGTAATCCGTGGTGTTGCGCTGGTAATTGTGGACGGAGGCCTTGAGCAGCGGCTGATCGATAAGCACATTGGTGACGCCTGAGACAAACAGCCGGCGCCACACCGGTTGATCCGTGTCCGAAAGATTGATAATCGCCCGCGGCGGACTTGTTAATGGTACATGTGGTTCGACGCGCAGGCCTTTATATAGAAAAGGCA
>WNFR01029196.1_pt1 | contig 12712 bp, 13 predicted proteins | sample 5400221 | NCBI WGS metagenome assembly WNFR01 (sample SAMN13153357, study PRJNA577476) | soil metagenome | isolation source: 40 cm soil under Madrone tree | place: USA:California | collected 2016-06-14 | reverse complement strand
GCAGTGACATGGGCAAGGAACAGCGGCTCAAGTTTGTGACGGAAACACCGCACCGCGAATATGTGGTTCTGATGCAAGCATCCCGCAATCTCGCCTTTCCACAAATAGCCTCGTCCGAGCTTATCAAGGTCGCCGCCCTCGGTCATCAGCACATCGTCCGGACGAAGCTCAACACCTGCCGCTACGCTGGCCGGGAGTTCGATCACGGAAACATCAGCCAAATCGAGGTGGCCGTCCTGCACATTGCCAACACGCAAATAAGGACGCTCAATGAGCGGCCCTTCGTATTGCTTGCCGAGGGTGAGGCCGCCTTGAATTTCAGCGATGCGTTTCAGACAAACGAGTTTCCAGCCGCGTGGAATCTGTTCCATCCACGCATTGCCAGTAGATTCCAGAACGACGCGCGCTAAAATGCCCCGCGTCACGGCACGCTGAATGATGGACTTGCGGAGTGCGTCGAGGGTTTCGAGTTGGCGGCGTTTGGCGGCCACCGCCGCATCAATCGCTGCACAACTCGCATCCAGATACGCCGCGATGCGCTGTTGCTCGGCCAGCGGCGGTAGCGGGACGGCTATGGCGTTGAATTCCTTATCCCCAACTGCAGGGTAGCCAACTCCGGTTGCCGCTGCCTCAAAATACTGGCGCGCATTCTCGGATATGAGATGGTAGTAGGTGAATTGCGGTAACAGCTTGCGCGGTTTTGGCTCCACGACATTGAAGCCGGTTGAACACACGAAGTGTGCCGGAGCATCCGGAAAGAAGGCGGCAGCCCGCAGGTTGGGTCTCACTGAGGAAATCACAGTGCTCCCGGCAGCCACCCTTCGCCGCGCGCGGGACGGCGCATCTTCGAAACGAAGGCGCTCGACGACATTCAGGTCAACGATGCCGTGGTAGTCGACGTTGGAGATCTCAAGGTAGTCGAACTCGTAGTCGGGGTCTGTCGCAGCAGGGAGCGCGGCCGCATTGATTGCAGCCACGTCCTTGAGGCGATCGCTTGCCCATCCTGTCGGGACGCCGCTCATTTCGCCAGTCCCTCCAGCATCTTCTCCGCCTCCTTCTCCAGTTTCCAAAACTCCGCCAACAGGTCTTTCGCGGGCGTGGGCGGCTGGTAGCGGTAGAAGTATTTGTTGGGCAGGATTTCGTAGCCGAGCTGCGGGCTGTCCTCCCAGCGGATGATGGGCTTGGCGATTTCCCGTTTCAGGAACGCCGCGATGTCCTCGCCGTGCGGGATGTATTCGTCGTCCTGCACGTAGTGCCGGTGCGTCCATTCGACGGTGAGAATTTTCGGCCGGTCGCCCAGGGCGGCTTTGAATTTCTTCGCGGCGCTGTCGGCCGGCTTGAGGACGAACTCCACGGTGTCCTCTTTATTTTCCGCCTTCATGCGCACACGGAAGGTGAGATCGCTATCGTAGAACGCCTGCTCCCTGGCGAGGTTGGCGGCGGTGAACGCCTTCTCGTAAGGCTCGGTGATGATGGCCGGCTGGTCATGCTCGTCGGTCTGCCAGAACACCACCTTGACTTTATGGAACGCGAAGTCCTTCTCGCGGAAAAGCTTCACATGCTCATCCTCAAAACCGGGATTCCAGCCCTTGTGGTAACGCTCCTCGATCCATTGCCGGTGCGCGTCGGTCATCCGGTTGCGCTTGTTCCCGAAGGACTTCGGCTCTTTCTCGAACTGTTGGCGGGCGTCGATGAGCATCACGCGCCCCCGATGAGCGGCGGGCTTCTCGTTTCGCAGCAGCCAGATGTAGGTGAAGATGCCGGTGTTGTAGAAAAGCTGGTCGGGAAGCATGACGATGGCGTCGAGCCAGTCGTGTTCCAGAATCCAACGGCGGATTTCGCTCTCGCCTGAGCCGCAGTCGCCATTCGAGAGCGGCGAGCCGTTGAAGACGATGGCGATGCGGCTGCCGCCCTTCTCCGGCGCATGCATCTTGCCCAGCATGGTTTGCAGGAACAACAGCGCGCCGTCGTTCACGCGCGGCATGCCGGCCTGGTACCGGGTCTTCTCCAGTTTCCGGGCTTCCTTCTCGTAGCCGTCCTTGCCACCCCAGGTGACGCCGAAGGGCGGATTGAATTTGTTTTCGGGAAGCTGGTCGCCCGGCTCCTTGCTGTGCGCCTCGTGAGGTATGAGCGAGTTGCCGAGGAAGACTTTGGCTTGCTGGTCGTTCTTAATGAGCAGGTCGGCCTGACAGATGGCGTAGTTGGTCGGCGAAAGCTCCTGCCCGTGGACGGTGACGAACTTCTCGACGTTGTCTCGCTGTGCGGATGTCGCGGCACGGTCCAGCAGGTGTTCCTTTGCCACGGACAACATGCCGCCGGTGCCGCAGGCGGGGTCGTAGATGGAGACGTGCCGGTCGGGGATGGGAATTTCCAGCAACTCGACCATAAGCCGGATGACCTCGCGCGGGGTGAAGTGCTCCCCCGCCTCCTCGCCGCTTTGTTCCGAGAAGCGCCGCAGCAGTTCCTCGTAGATGTAACCCATCTCCAGACCGGACAGTTGATCCGGGCCAAGCTCCAGTTCCTTGTACTGATTCAGGATCGGGGCGAGCCGGTTGTTCTTCACCATCGTGCCGATGGTGGCGCGGTAGTTGAAGTGCTCGATGATGTCTTCAACGTTCTTGGAGAAACCGTTGATGTAGGCGCGGAAGTTCTCTTCCAGCAGCGTGTGATCTTCTTCATAGACCTTGCGCAGCGTCCATTTGGTCTTGTTCGAGAACGGCGACTGCTGGGGATTCAGTTCGAGTTCCTTGACCAGCTTGGCAAGTTCCTTCTCGGTGAGCTTGGACCGCTTGGCCAACACCTCGGCGCTCTTGGTCTCGCGCCAGGCCAGCAGCACGCACTCCAGCCGCCGGATGACGATGATCGGCAGAATGACGCTCTGATATTCGTAGGCCTTGAACTTGCCGCGCAGGCGCTCCGCAGATTTCCAGATATCGCCGGCAAGGTTGTCGAGCTTCGGTTTGTTGAGCGAGAGAGCCACTAAGAAATCCTATCTATTGTTGAAGTTTACGCGCGAGGGATTTCTGCCCTCGGCACCGGCCGCCGCGGTGATCTCAGCTGCCCTGCTCGTGCGGAGCTTAGGGTTCACGTATCTCCGCTAAGCGAAGATGGTGTTGCATCTTGTCTGGCTCAAAGTCCCAAACGCCATCCCATGTGACCTCAAACACCTGAGGGTGAGGCGAAGCGAAGTTCGAGGCGTCGATATCAAGCCAGTAACGGACGGCCTCATCCCTCTCAACAAAACCTTGAAAGTTGTTCGCGTAGCTGTAGAGGATTGGAACGAACTTCGAATCGCCCTCGATCAGCCGACCGAAATCAAGGATCTGCTCCTTCGTAATTGTCACCTGCGGCGGTGTGGCCTCCGCTGGCGCCCAGACAAACTGGAGGGGAACCGCCATTGGGATCGGATGAAACTTACCGTCCGGGCCCCGGCGGCTTAGGCCCTTGAGGAGGACGCGACAGTTCTCAGCGGTCAGCCAGGGGCGGGCATTGATAACTTTCAGATGGTAGTACATGACACGCTGGCCACCGCCAGGATTGACAGCTCCGCTCAGGGTGAGGCGAGTAGGATCGCCACGCGGTGTATGGAGAACGATTAGCAGCTTTGGAGGCGCAAGCCAAGATCTCACCTTCTCGCCCCAGATCGCAACAACCGCGACTGCGAGGGTCCCAACTGCGACAAGTCCGTCGATGACTAGGCCTGCGATCGACATGATGTGAACCCTAACGTTTTGCTCTGCGGCGGGCGGGCACGGTAGTCATGCAGGGACAACGCTGGCCGCCCGTCCGCAGCAGCTAAAGGTTAGATTGGGCCTGCCCTGTGATGATAGCGAACCCATAGTAAGAGTTCGTTCGGAGTTCTTGTTCCCACAGCGCTTTGACCCGTGGATTTGCGAAATACTGTCGCATTCCGTTGTACCACGATTGCCACACTTCCGGAAAAATGTAGCCGCGACGAAAATACAGAAACTCTTCGGCGCATAGATTGAAGTAATCGACAAGCAGCGCTTCCTCCTGGGAGGTCAAGGGACTATTTGTTTTCGAGTTAACGATGCCTGCAAGCCCCTCGTTCATGGCGTTATAGCGCTCGTTGAAGCGCTCAAACAGTTCACGAAAGAGGCCTGTCTCTTCCAGTTTCTGCTTTTGAACAAAATAGGCGAACGACGCAGTGCCTGCCAGTACACCATAAAGAAGATCCCTGTCGATATGCTCGGTTAAATACAGCGTTACGCCGCCGATTGCTGCGCCCAAGGCCACCCAACCATAGTGTGCAAATAGAAATAGCTTCGCTCGCGACATCGCGGAGTCTCTAGCGCAATCTAACGAAGATGTAGAAAAAACCTTAAAACAACCATGATTGATGGCCCGACGAAACAACCTCGATTTTGTTGGTGCCTGAAGATGTTGCCGCTGCCGCGCCCGACGATGCGTTCTGCGAGGAGATCGCAGTGCAGTCGATCGTTGATGTCCAATCTTATCGAATCGCAGCTCATATCGCGTCTAATTCTTGTGTCGATCGACCTCCGACTTTTTCTACAGCCTCAACGTTCGACATGAGCGCTAGCCCTTGGACGTCCGCTCGGCGGAGGGGTCGGACGGCTCAGTGTCTCGGAAACCGAATTCAAGGTCAGCTTCCCCGAGGGGCTTAGTGCTAGCGACCTCCGCATTTAGTGACCAAAGCATCCAGACACAAACTATCAAGAACTCGCCCCGAGGCCCCTCAGGGTGCCAGTCTTTTCCCTTGTAGTCGTTCTTGTACTTCTGACTCTTGTACAACTCCAGTACGCGATTCTTGACGCTGCTGTCTTGGAACGAGCCGCCATGGATGTTGTGCGCAAACTCATTGCGAATACGCCGAATGAGATGGAGGTTTCTGGCGAACGCCCCTGAAATCAGACCAAGGCGATGTGCCATAGCAATCTTCGCACTGAAGGATGTGAGCGGAGCATTAGTACCGTCAAAGAGTTCATCGTCTGATGACGGGTTAGGAACCAGATGCTGTTTCAGTAGGCTCAGGAGCGTGTTGTCGAAGATGGACGTTGCAACAATGACAGCCGCCCGATCTGATTCCTTTGCAGACTCCCGAAGAAATAGATCTCCCCAGTGCTTTGCATGCTCGAATGTCTCGCTCGGATTTGAAGGAGGTGTCGACGCGGGAGTATCAGATCGTGTAGGTGCGCCAGTCATAGTTCGTTTGCCCTCTAGCGAGGTTGAAGACACTGTCCTAAAACAACCATGATTGATGGTCCAACGAAACAACCTCGATTTTGTTGGTGCCGGAAAATGTTGCCGCTGCCACGCTCGACGATGCGTTCTGCGAGAAGGTCGCAGTGCAGTCGATCGTTGATGTCCAATCTTATCGAATCGCGGCTCATATCGCGTCTGATTTCTTGTGTCGATCGACTTCGGGCTTTCTCGACAGCCTCAACGTTCACGCACATCGGCACGCGCCCTCGGTGGTTTGAATTGGCACGTCGCTTCGCACGCGTCCGAGTGGGGCGTGGGGTTAGGTCACAGTATCACTCTTGTCCCGCTCAAGAAAAGCATATGCCTTGAAGCGTCCCCAGATCTCGATTCCGTAAACGGCCGTCATTTGGTCTTCCGGGACTACTGCGCGCGTAACGATAATGCCGGCGCCACGTTCATAGACGTTGCCGAAGCGACGCAGAATGTCTGTGAGTGGAGCGGCGCCTTCATCAGTGAGGATGAATTGTTCAATCTTGTAGGGACTCTCCACAAACTTGTTGTCGTCCACGTAGGTGATGCCACGAACGATTTTTTCGACAAGTCTTCGAATACCCGTTGCGCTAACCGGAACGGCGACACGAGTGGAGTCGTGGATACCGGCCTGTGGTCCGAATCCCGGGTAAATTGCTTGATACGGAATTGCTTCTCCTTCGAAAACTTGACCAAGTATCTTTTGTCGGTAAGCTTCGCGGGCCTTAGCATCCTTCTCGTCTCTTCCGCTTTCTGCGGTCAGCGCTCGCAGTGCCTTTTCCATTATTCCTGCGTTTTTCGGATCGTCAGGGTCAACGCAAAGTCCGAATCTCACAAGGAGCTCACCCTCGCTCTTCCCGTGTAAGGCGTTGCAGGGACGGCAAGAAGGAATTTTCCACTTCTCGATGTTGTCGGGTGTTGTATCTGGGTACCACGCTTCGGGAAAAACGTGATCCCAAGTCAACTCCTCGAAGAAACCAAGGCAGTGAACGCATCGACCTGGGGGTGGAGGCCTAGCCATCGTTGTCTGTCACCTAACGAGGCTGTAGAAAAAGCCCTAAAACAACCATGATTGATAATCCAGCGAAACAACCTCGATTTTGTTGGCGCCGGAAAATGTTGCCGCTGACACGCTCGACGATGCGTTCTGCGAGGAGATCGCAGTGTAGTCGATCGTTGATGTCCAATATTATCGAATCGCGGCTCATATCGCGTCTCAATTCTTGTGTCGATCGACCTCGGACTTTTTCTACAGCCTCAACGAGTTGCGTCAGCGGCGCGACGGGGAGATGCCAGCAAAGCACGACAACGCTTCTCGGCGCGTCCGCTGCACGCAAAAGTTAGGATGTTGATTCCTGACCACGTACTTCCTTGTGTAGAGTGGCGGTGAGTTCACTAACCGACGATCGGAGTTCATCCAGCAGTGCCAACAATCGGTCGTCGGAATCAGAAGATAGGACCATTGTTCGAATGCTGTCGGGAAGGGATGTCGGTGACAAATTGCCATGGGTCGCAAGCTTGTTTCTCCACTTACGAAGATATTCTTCAAAGGTTACATCTTCCACTGGTTCATTGAACACTCTGATGACTTCATTCATCCAATGCGACTTCCCCGCTCCATGAAGAAATGGATAGATAAATCCGCCGAGTGGTTTGTCACCCTTATCTACCAGGAACATTGTGAAGAGCAGATGCGCATCAGCGAAAGTCGTAAAGCCCTCCGCAACTGGGTCGTGAAGTCCCCAAAGACCGGCACGCCCGAAACCAAAATTGAACATCTGGCAAAAGAACAACGCCCTTTGCAGCTGCTCGTTGAAAGTTTCGTCCGCCACGCTGGCCCCGCAAATCCTAACGAGGCTGTTGAAAAAGCCCTAAAACAACCATGATAGATGGTCCAACGAAACAACCTCGATTTTGTTGATGCCTGAAAATATTGCCGCTACCGCGCTCGGCGATGCATTCTGCGAGGAGATCGCCGTGCAGTCGATCGTTGATGTCCAATCTTATCGCATCGCGGCTCATATCGTGTCTAATTCTTGTGTCAATCGACTTCTGACTTTTTCTACAGCCTCAACGACCAAGATGACCGTCCGTTGGCCGATGAGCGTAGCCGTCTGGTCAACGGTCCGCGTCGATTTCATTGATCCCGCGCCTCCCAGTGTCGGGGGAAGGCGATGGCGGAGGCGGATTAGGGGCTTTTCGACTCATTGTCATTCTCCCAGGTCTTATGCATGAACTCGACCCACTTCACATCTTCAACGTTAACAAGTATGGATTCGACACCTATGATTGGTTCCTCCACCGATTTCCCGTCATTTTCGGTGAGCCAAGAAGCCTGGGTAAGAATGAAGTGGCCCCGCTTCGGCTCGGACGGCCACTCATTGGGCCAGCCGTATATTCGGCGGCCATCCTTGAGATGTAGAACGACATAAGTAACGTTCTTCAAGAACGCGCCAAACCATTCGGAGGGATACGAGGTCTCCCTTGTGATTCCAATGCGTCTAGCGAATCGATGAAACCCGTCGTAGTTTGCAAAATAGGCGAATACGGCGCCAAGTAGGACTGCGGTTACGGTCGCACAGACAACTTCAGAGTCGCTCGTCCAAGGTCCGACTTTCAAATGCTGTCCGATTGCGATCAGTGCGGCCTTCTCGACGAAAACAATCGCTTGGATGATCAGAGTGAAAATCAGTGCCTGAATAACTCGCTCGAACTGGTCGGGCTTGGGATGCGACGTGAACCCGTAAAAGACCCATGCGGCGAGGAATCCCGGCAGTAGGTACTGCGCTAGTACGATCGTTTCCTTAGCAATGCTGCCCATTGGAGATGGCTAACAAATACGGAGAAAAAACCCTAAAACGATCATGATTGATGGACCGACGAAACAACCTCTTTTTTTTGTCCGAGAACGTTGCCGCTGCCACGCTCGACGATGCGTTCTGCGAGGAGATCGCAGTGTAGTCGATCTTCAAGTCCACTCTTATCGAAGCGCGGCTCATATCGCGTCTAATTCTTGTATCGATCGACTTCGGACTTTTTCGACAGAATCGCTGGTTAGGCACCCATACGAATGAACTGCCCCGGCTGAATGGTTGTAAGGACTTTAAGTAACTCTGGGACCAGCGGGCGAAGGGATTCGATGCGATTGTTCACAGCTACAAGCACGACAACAGCGATAGGCAACTTCGGGAGATTCTGTTGATACTCCAGGTTCTGGTCCCCGGTGATCAGTACCTGATATTCTGCGCTGGCGGTGCGAAGAAGCTCGCCGTTCTCAAGACCTGCCCAGCCTCGCCTCTGAACAGTTTGGACGTCGTGAGCCTGAAGCTCGTGTGAAAACTTCCGAGGCAAGGACTCGTCAAGCAGGATGCGCATCCGATGCAATGAACTCGCGGGCTAGCTCCAGGGCAGCCACAGCTTGCTCGCGCGTCACAGAAGGGAACTCGTCGAGGAACACTTCGAGGCCATCACCAGCCTCAAGATAGTCGAACAGGATCTTCACAGGAACCCTCGTCCCTACAAAGACCGGAGTGCCAGCTAGGATCTCAGGGTCGCGATGTACGACCGGTTTTCGATCAGCCATTGCCACGTCCTCAAACAGTATTAAAGATGATACCGCGGCTGCATCATGGGTGCCTAACGCTGTAGAAAAAGCCCTAAAACAACCATGATGGATGGCCCAACGAAACAACCTCGATTTTGTTGGTGCCTGAAAATGTTGCCGCTCCCACGCCCGACGATGCCTTCTGCGGGAAGATCGCAGTGCCGTCGATCGTTGGAGTCCAATCTTATCGAATCGCAGCTCATATCGCGCCTAATTTCTTGTGTCGATCGACTTCGGACTTTTTCGACAGCATCTCAACGCCTGCAATCACCGGCCGGCAACAGGCGGCGAAGCCGGCTGTTGATGGTCCGATGCATTACAAAGCTAGACGGCTGTCCGCTCTCGCGGATGGAGACTCAGATACTCGCGCACTTCGAGCTGCATGCGGTCGATCTCGGTGAGAAACCCTGAAACTGCAGCACGGTAGTTGATCGGGTTAGCTTCCGTGTTGCGCAGGTGTGCCACTTGTGCCTGGAACTGGGCAATACGGTCCAGTGTGACTTTGATCTCTTGATCGTTGGCGATCATGGCTATGCCTCCGTAACTTCCACGATACCCCTTCGCGCTCCGTCGCGCTTGAGCTGCCAGCCCAGGACTGTCTGTCAGATCAAATCTGAGTTACTACACTTCACCCATCAGCCGCGACAAATTTCTGCTTTCTGCCGAGCCCTGATTTGCTCCGCGACCTTGCTTGCTCTTCTCTGCAAGAATCAAGAGCGGCGATGGAATTGTAGTTCCGACATAACCTGGCCTTAAGGCCAGGTTAGTCTGCACTGAAACTCGCGCGGCTCGTTTTTCAACGTCTTCGTTGTCACGCCGGCCCGACGGGATGGACAACGTTGCCAAGCGGCACGCGCCCCGTGACCTGTGATAAGGTCCGCGCATGTTCGATCTGCTCATTCGAGGTGCCACCGTTTTCGACGGCAGCGGCGCCGCACCCGTCATCGCCGACGTGGCAATTCGCAACGGTCGCATCGCCGAAGTGGGCGGGCCGGCCGACGGCGCACGCCGGGTGGTCGATGCGGACGGCCTTGCGCTGATGCCCGGTATCGTCGATGTCCACACTCACTACGACGCGCAGATCACCTGGGACCGCACCCTGTCCCCCTCGCCGGCCCTCGGCGTCACCACGGCGGTGATGGGCAACTGCGGATTCGGCATCGCGCCCTGCCCGGCCTCCCAGCGGGAAACGATGCTGAAGAACCTGTCGGTGGTCGAAGGCATGGATCTCGACGCACTGCTCACCGGCACCCGCTGGGAATTCGAATCGTTCTCCGACTACCTCGAGCAACTGCGGCGCATCGGGCCGTATGCCAACGTAGCTGCGTTGGCCGGCCACTCGACTATCCGCACGGCGGTGATGCGCGACGAAGCCTCCACCCGCGCCCAGCCGACGCCGGAGGAACTCGCGCGCATGCAATCCATGGTGCGCGAGGCGATGGACGCCGGTGCCATTGGACTGGCATCGTCGTTTTCGCCCAATCACGCCGGGTTCGGCGGGCGTCCGATGCCTTCGACTATCGCATCCGAAGCCGAGTTGCGCGCGCTGGCGCAGCCGCTGGGCGAAACAAGACGCGGCATCTTCGTGATGGCGACCGGACCGCGCGGCACCACGGAATTCATGGAATCGCTGGCTGCAAGTACCGGCCGTCCCGCGTTCATGGTGACCGTGCTCACCATGTACAACGACGCCGCACCGGATGTGGCGATGGGTTATTACGAACGTTGCACGGCGGCCCGCGCGCGCGGCAACGAAGTCTACATCCACGCCAACCCGCATCCGCTGTCCTTCGATTTCACGCTGCGCGATCCGTATCTCATGTTTTCGCACGACGCCTTTGACCGCGTGAAAACGGCACAGCCGGAAGATCTGCCCGGCATCTATGCCGATCGGGCGTTTCGCCGCCGCTTCCGCGAAAATCTCGCCGACCCGCAACCAGGCATCCTGTTCTACGGCGACTGGTCGAAAGTCGAAGTGGACGAAAAGCCCGTGGCCGACCTGGCGCGCGCGGCCGGCCGCGATGCGCTCGACTGGTTCTTCGATCTGCCGCTCGATACCCCGTTGATCGCCAAACTGTTCCAGAACAACGATGCCGGCGTGGCGCCGCTGCTCAAACACGAATCCGGCGTGCTGGCACTCTCGGACGCGGGCGCGCATCTCATCTTCATGTGCGACGCGGGATTCGGCCTGCACTTCCTGCGTCACTGGGTTCGCGAGACGGGAACTTTCACGCTTGCGGAAGGCGTGCGCCGATTGACCTCCGATCCGGCGGCGAAATACCGCATCCCGGATCGCGGCCGCATCGCGGCGGGCGCGTGGGCGGATCTGTTGTTGTTCGATCCCGTTAAAGTGGGACAGTCCGCGCTAGTACGCCGGAAGGACCTGCCCGCGGGCGGCGCACGCATGCTCCGCCATCCGGAAGGCGTTCACGGCGTGTGGGTGAACGGCATACAGATTCACGATGGGCGGGATTACCTGCCGCTCGAATCCGGTCCCGGACAGGTGCTCACGAAGTTCCTGCAATGATCACAGTCAGGCGGGTGGCCGGCGCGCTCGGCGCAGAAGTCGACGGCGTGGATCTCTCGAAACCGCTTTCTGCCGGATTGGTGGCGGAACTTCGCCAGGCGTGGCTGGAAAACCTGGTGCTGTTCTTCCGCGATCAGCCGCTCACCCCCGGGCAGTATCTGTCGTTCGCACAAAATTTCGGAACGCCAGCCGACTACCCGCTGCTCAAGGGCATCGACGGATTCCCGAAGATCATCGAAGTCAAGAAACTGGAGCACGAGCGCATCAATTTCGGCGGCATCTGGCACTCGGACACAGCCTATCTCGACACGCCGCCGATGGCCTCGATGCTGCTCGCGCGGGAAACGCCGCCCCACGGCGGCGACACGTTGTTCGCCAACATGTACCTGGCATGGGATGCGTTATCCGAAGGCATGCGCCGCACGCTGCGTGGACTCAAGGCAGTCAACACATCGGCAAAAGCGGATGCCTCGAAAACCCGCGAAGACCGCGTTCGGGAAGAGGGCAAGCCGGCGGCGGAATTCACCGCGGAACATCCGGTGGCGCGCACGCACCCCGAGACCGGTCGCACCGTGCTCTACGTGAATGCCGGCCACACGGTGCGGTTCGCGGGCATGACCGAAGAGGAGAGCCGGCCGCTGCTCGATTACCTGTTCCGCCACCAGGTGCGCCCGGAATTCACCTGTCGTTTCGCCTGGCGGCCTGGATCGATCGCGTTATGGGACAACCGCTGCACACAGCACAATCCGGTGAACGACTACCACGGCTACCGGCGCGTCATGCACCGGATCACGCTGGCCGGAGATATTCCGCACTGAGGCGCGGAATCGGGCGAACCCTTCCCACCCGACTGTTCGTCAACGACGCAGCGAGGTGCTCAGGCGTCGAATTTTGCATAAAGAACCGGCATGAGGATGCCGAGAAGGATCACCGCCAGCGCCGCGATCGGCGCGAGCCGCCGTGCCTTGTGCGCGTGGTTTTTACGGTCGAAACGAGAGCTCAGGCCAGATAATGCGACTGGTCGCTGCCGGCCTCGTTTCACGGCGATCCGGCCGACAGGCTCATAGTCGCAACCGCCCGCGCGCACGCGATGCCGCTCGCCACGCATGACGCCGCAATTCGCCGCTCGCGGGCCGCGAAAATCTGGAAGCCATGAAGGCCTCAAGGTAAGAGCCGAAAGGCGGAACGGTGCCTTCGGGTATTGTCTTCCCTCTTTTCCCGTCGCCTCTCGCCTCTCGACGTTTTCCGTTAGCATTGCCGGACTTTCATTTTCAAACAGCCCATGCGCACCCTGCCCAGTCATCGCCTTGCCGCTGTTGCCCTGATCGGCGCCTCTTTCCTCAGCGGTTGCCAGACCATCGAAG
>WNFR01019431.1_pt1 | contig 12714 bp, 14 predicted proteins | sample 5400221 | NCBI WGS metagenome assembly WNFR01 (sample SAMN13153357, study PRJNA577476) | soil metagenome | isolation source: 40 cm soil under Madrone tree | place: USA:California | collected 2016-06-14 | reverse complement strand
CCGCTCCGACGCCTGGAACTCCCCCTCGGCGTTGATGATCTTCGCGCGCCGCTCGCGCTCGGCTTCCGCCTGACGCGCCATCGCGCGCTGCATCTCTGTGGGGATCTCGACGTCCTTGACCTCGACGATCGAGACCTTGATGCCCCAAGGCGCGGTCTGCTCGTCGATGATCGCCTGGAGGATCGCGTTGATCTTCTCGCGCTCGGAAAGCAGCTCGTCGAGCGTGTGCTGACCGAGTACCGACCGGAGCGTTGTCTGCGCGATCTGCGACGTCGCGACCATGAAGTTCTCGACCTGCACGATCGCCGCTTTGGGATCGACGATCCGGAAGTACGCGACCGCGTTGACCCGTGCCGGGACGTTGTCCTTCGTGATGACTTCCTGCGGCGGGATGTTGAGCGTGATCGTCCGCAGGTCGACCTTCACGATCCGGTCGACGATCGGGATGAGGAAGACAACGCCAGGGCCTTTCGGCTCGAGCAGCCGTCCGAGTCGGAACACGACCCCTCGTTGGTACTCGCGGAGGATTCGGATGAAGAACATCTGGGTCCTTTCAGCGTTTTGGGGTGACGGTGAGTTCGAGCCCGTTCAGTGCGTCCACGGCGACGCGCTCCCCGGCGAGCAGCTGCGTGCCGTCGTTCGTGTGTGCATGCCACAGCTCGCCGTGGACGAAGACGAGCCCGCCTTCGCGTACCGCGCCGTTCATGCCGACGAGCGTCTGGGGCCCTGCTGTCACCGGCCGCCGTCGGGCGGCGATTCCCTTGCCGGTGACGAAGGCCCAGAAGGCCGCGATCGCAAGGCCGACGCCGACGACGAGTCCGGTGTTGATGCGGTAAGGCGGCGGGGCATTGTCGAAGAGCAGCGGCAGGCCGACGCCGAGGGAGATCAGTCCGGCAACCGTCAACACGCCGTGCGTCGTCGCGTGGAGATCGATGACGAGCAGGGCGGCACCGAGTACGACGAGCGCGAGGCCGGCCCAGCTGAGCGGCAGGATCGAGAACCCGAACAGCGCGATCGTCAGCGAGACGGCACCGATCGCACCGGGCAAGACGACGCCGGGATGCAGCACTTCGAAGAAGAGTCCCGCGATCCCGGCGAGAAAGAGGATCGAGATCAGGTTCGGGTCGATCAGCGTGTTCAGGAAGCGGGTGAAGACGCCGGGCGACACCGTGGTGATCTGCGCGCCGGCAAGGTGAAGCGTGAAGGGGCGCTGCGCATCCTTCGTCCGGTAGCCGTCGAGTTGGCGAAGCAGAGACGGCAGGTTCGGCGCGATCGTGTCGATCACGTGCAGATGCAGCGCTTGCTGTGCCGTCAGGTTCGAGGCCTTGGTGACGGCCAGAACGGGCCAGCCGGTGTTGCGCCGATGCGTCGCGGCAAGCGAGCGCAATGACGCGGCCGCGTCGTTGATCACCTTGCGGCGCAGGTCGGAGGCGATGTTGGCGCCGCTCGAGTCGATGGGCGTCGAGGAGCCGATGTTCGACACGGGTGACAGCGCGAGTACGTCGCCTGCCTCGGCGATCCAGACGCCGGCGGACGCGGCGCGCGCGCCGCTCGGTGACACGTAGACGATCACCGGCACCTTGAGCGACAGCTCTTTTTGGTAGATCGAGCGCAGTGAGCTCGAGAGGCCGCCGGGGGTGTCGAGCAGGATGACCGCCGCGTCGTAGTGCTTGGCGGCGACGTCGAGCTGGTGGTTCAGGTAGTCCTTCGTGACCGGGTTGACCTCGAGGTCGGGGCCGAAGCGGATCGCGAGCACGCGGGGCGTCGCGGCGGCGGCGGCGCCGGCGTGTGCGGCGACGGCGAGGATCGACGCAGCGGCGACGATGAGAAGGCGGGCGCGTGCTCGCATGTCAGCTTTTGAAGAGGCCCTCCTGCACCTCGGGGTGCCGCACCGCGCCGGTACGTGTGGGGTCGTTCCGGCGCGGCGCAGCATGACACCGCTGCTGTCGTCCGATAGACGCCGGCGCGTTGTCCGCGGAAGGAAACGGCAACGCATCGGAGACGAGTGCTGCAGGTGTCATCTTTACGGCTCGCACTGCGCCCTAGATCATTCGTGTCTGATGTCGTGGACGAGCCGCGGCCCGACGGCAAGGAGGAAGAAGCCGAGGAAGGCGGTCGTCATGACGTCGAAGAGCAGGGCCAAATCGTCGCATCGGCATGAAGAGTGCGACGCCGACGCCGACGGCGCCTGCGCCGACGAAGCTGAGCAGGAAGAGCGTCCCGATCGTCGGCACGACCGAGAAGTACGCGTCGTAGTACTGCTGCGCATGAACCGCGCCGACGAGCAGGACCGAGACAGCGCCGAGGTAGCGCGCGGTCTCGGTCGCGGGCGCGTGACGACGCTCGCGCCGAAGCGGCAGCGGTCGCAGCGCGTGGCTGTGCGCGCTAGCCACGGTGGATCTCCTTGCCCGCGGCCGACAGGACCCACCAGGGGCCGCCGAACTGGTCGACGCCCTGGCCGGTCGTCTGGCCGGGGCTGCGGTCGGTGACGAAGTAGTAGAGCGGGTGGCCGCCGTAGGTGATCTCGAGCTTGCCGTCCTTGCGCTTGGTCGTGCCGAGCAGCGACGCCTTGACGCCCGGACCGGCCACGGGCTTGCCCTTGGTGAGCAGCGGCGGCCATAGCGCCGCGCAGGCGCCGTAGCAGACGCTCGTCGTGCCTTTGTCCTTGACGAAGTCGTAGAGGCTGATGCCCTTGCCGTCGACGAGGATGCGTCCGAGCTTCGAGTTGGCGATCTTGACCGCCGTTCCGCTGCTCGTGGTAGCGCCCCCGGCAAGCGCGAGCGCCGCCGCGGTCGCGGCGACCACTGCGGCTACGGCGAACGCGGTGAGTAATTTGATCGAGCGCTTCATCAGAACCTCCTAGTCGTCGATCGACCGGCGCGAGAGCCGGGTGTCGAAGTGGTTGGCGGCCGCGCTCGGCAGCGCCGCGAGCTCGCGCAGGTGTGCGTTGGTCGCAGCGGCGACGTGGACGACGAGCTCGCCCGAGTCGGTCTCGCCGTCGACGCGCCGGAGGAGCTCTTCTCCGATCGCTTGCACGAGCCGGTCGGTGGCGCGCGCCCAGCCGGCGACGGCGCTTCCTGCTGCGGCGAGCGCCGCGATCTGGATGCGCGCGCCGTGACGCGCGACGGCCGTCAGCGCGTCTCTCGGCGTCTCGCTCGCGGCGGAACGCTTCCTTGTGGTGGATCGATTCGAAGCCATAGCCCATGCCTCTCCGGTCGAAGTAACTCGGAAGAGGCGAGCCTTGGCCTCGCGCGGCGCCATCTCGAACGCCGCGCCACCAAGCTAGCAGAACGGTTCGGGTCTACGCGCGAGCGGTGACGGCTCGACGCGCGCAAGTCGTGCAATGGGTGCGGGCAGCCACCAGTTCCATCTGCCGAGCACCGCCATCAACGACGGCACGAGCAACGCGCGCACGATCGTGGCGTCGACGAAGATCGCGACCGCGAGGCCGAGCCCGAACTCCTGCAGACCCGCAATTCGCCCGTCGACGAATCCCGAGAACGCAGCGACCATGATGATCGCCGCGGCAGTGACGATCCGGCCGGTGCGCTCGAGCCCGTCGGCAACTGCGTGCGTGTTGTCGAGGCCGGCGTCCCACGCTTCACGCATGCGCGTGACCAGGAAGACCTCGTAGTCCATCGAGAGCCCGAACAGCAACGCGAAGAGGAAGATCGGGATCCACCCCTCGATCTGGTCGAAGTGGTAGAGGCCGAAGACCCGCGCGCCGAGACCGAAACGGAAGAAGACGACGAGCATGCCGTAGCTCGCCGACACCGACAGGAGGTTCAGGAGCACCGCCTTCAGCGGCAGCAGCAGCGAGCGGAACGCCCGCAGGAGGAGCGGGTAGGTGAGCGCGAGCACCGTGAGGATCAGCCACGGAAACGCACGGTAGGAGCGCTGGAGGAAGTCGACGCCCTGCGCCGCTCCGCCACCGACGAGGACGCGCGCACCGCTCGGGAAATGAGATCTCGGGATGATCTTGGCGCGGAGGCGCTCGACGAATTGCTGCGCGGCCTGCTGCCCGTATTCGTGCCGGCCGACGATGACGAGCTCTTCGTAGCGTCGCTTCGGCTCGAGCAGCGGTCGCATTCGCGCGACCTCTGTGTCGACGCGCAACTGCGCGTCCAGCCGCGCGACAGCGGCCCGGATCCGTGTGGTCGCGACTCCGCCGCTGCGGCCGGAGTCCACTACGAGTTGCGTCGGCGAGAGCGCGCCTGCGCCCAGTGCCGCGCGCAGCAGCTGGAAGCCGTGCACCGAAGGCAGTGCGTGCGGCACGCCGTCGGCCGAGCCCGGAGTCAGGCGGAGCGCGAGTGCGGGCGCGGCTGCAAGCAGGAGCACGGCAGATCCGGCGGCGAGGTAGCGGAACGGCCGGCGCATGATCGAGCGTGCGAGCCGGTGCCAAATGCCGGTCCTGCGGTGTCGCCGCGTGATGTGGAGGCGTGCGCTGCCGCTGCGTCCGTAGATCGACAGGAGGGCCGGCAGCAACGTCGTCGCGGCGGCGACTGAAACGAGCGGGATGAGCAGGCCGCCGATGCCCAGGGAGCGTACGAAGGGAACGGGGATGAAGACGAGGAGGGCGAGGCCTAGCGCGACCGTGGCGCCGGAGAAGACGACCGAGCGGCCGGCTGTCGTCATCGTGCGGACGACGGCGTCTTCGACCGCGCCGCCGCGCTCGAGCTCCTCGCGAAAGCGGTAGACGACGAGGAGCGAGTAGTCGACGGCCAAGGCAAGGCCGATCAGCTCCACGAGGTTCGTGACGTACGTGGACATCACAACCTCGTGTGCGGACGCGAAGACGAGCCCGAGCGTGGTCGCGATCGTCGCGCCCGCGAACAGCAGTGGCAGTGTGACGATCCACGAGACTCCGAGCACGAACAGCAGCACGACGAGCGCTGCCGGAATCGCGATCGCGAGCTCGCCGTGGCGGAGATCGCCTTTGAAGACCGGATCGAGGTCGTACTGGATCGCGGCCTGCCCGCTGAGATAGTCACGCACACCGCGCGGCGGGCGAAGCGCGCGGCGCAGCACCGGCGTATCGGCCTTCGCCCGCGCGAGGTCGAGCTGCGAGACGACCGTGTCGTAGAAGAGGTGAGGACCCGCGCGCGCGATGGGGGCGGCCCGCGCCGAGGGAATCGTTGAAACGGCACGGTCAACCGTTGCCTGTAGCTGAGCGCGCGACGACGGAGTGAGTGGCCGATGCGTCGCGAAGACGAGCAGGTACTCGCCGTCGCTGCGGTCGCCGAAACGACGCTCGAGAATCGTCGCCGCACGGGCGGAGTCCGTCCCCGGCACCGCGAAGTCGTTGGACAGAAGAGCGCTGAGCCGCGTCGAGGCGACGCCGCCACCGATCAGCAGCACGAGCCAGACGGCGACCACCGCACGGCGGTGGCGCAGAGCGCGGCGAGTCGTCCGGGCGAGCAGCGGCGCGTCGGACAACAACGCTTCCGGACGCGGCGCGACGTAAACGGGTGGAGCTGTTGCCGTGGGCATGGCCTTTCCTCGGTCGAAGACGAGGCGGCCATGGCCTCTGGCGGCGTCGACGTGAACGCCGCACACCCACCGTAGCGACTTGCTAGTGGGCGGCGCAGCGCGTTTGTTCCCGGGACGCCTTTGTGGGAAAAACCCGCGGCGGCGGGCTTTCGTTTGGTACATGGGATGACGCGACTTCAAGGCCGCCGCTGACGCGCTGGGCGAGCTCTTGCTCGATGACGTCATTGGCTGCTGCCGTGCTCATGGTCGTTCCTCGTCGGACGCTCGGGTTTCCGGCGGAGGCGACGGGGTCGGCTCCGCCGGAGGGGTGGTTTGCCAACGTCGTCCGCGAGAACTTCACGGTCGCGGGCTAGCGACGGGGTTCGCGAAGCGCGGGAGCATGTCGATCATCACCGCGTCGAGCGCAAGCTCCTCTCGACGATCCTGTACAGACTGCTCCTGAGCGGCCCGCCGCTCGACCGCAGACTCACGACGAGCCTCGCCGACGCGGTCCTCGACAGCTTCTCGCCCGACGGCCGCGCAACCCGCATCGAGCAAGCGCCACAGGCGAAAGTGAGACGACTCGGGACCTATATGTACGAGATGAACTCGAGCAGCGACCCGTCGGGGTCGCGGAAGTAGACGCTCGTGCCGGCGCCCTGCGCGCCGAAGCGCTCGACGGGCCCGAGTTCGACCCCGACGCCGAGGCGTTCGAGGTGCGCCACCGCGTCTTCGATCGGCGCCGGCCAGACGAAGCACAGATCAACGCCGCCCGGTGCGACCGGCGACCTCGCGTTCGGTTCGCCGTCGACACCGGGACCGTGGATGTTCAGCTGGTTCTCCCCGAAGCGGTACGCGTACCCGGCGCCGATAGGCACCACCTCCGCGCCGACGACCGTCGCATAGAACTCATTCGATCGCTCCCAGTCGCTGACGGCGATGACGCAGTGATCGAAGGAGGTCATACGCCGGGTCAACGTCCTGGGGCGCCCGTGTATTTCGAGCTCGGCGCACCGTTCGCACGAGGCGCAGCGGGTCAGTGCTTCTGCCGATTCGGGTGCGCACGCCCGGGACGGACACTTGCTGCAATCCCCACTGAAAGGTCACCCATGAACAAGAGACGCGGTTTTCTGATCGTTGCTGCCCTGACCGGCGCGGTCGTGTTCGCGGCTTCCGCCTTCGGACGGACGAACACTCATCCGACGCTCATCGGCATCGTCGGTAAGGAAAGCTCATCAAGACGCTGAAGGCCGGCACCTACACCGTTGCCGTCCACGACGATTCCTCGATTCACAACTACGAGCTCGACGGGCCTCATGGCAGGTCGTGGACATTCACATCAGTGCCGTTCGTCGGGGCGAAGACCGTCACGCTCAAGCTCGTGGCCGGCAAGTACAAGGCGTATTGCGTGGCGCACGAGTCGGTGATGTTCCAGCGCTTCACCGTCACCTGATGTCTGGTTGCTCGCACGAGTAAAGTTCCAATTGAGCGATTCGCATGGCGACGATTTGGAGTTTCTCCAAGAGAGACGCGGACTACAGGCCCGCTTCGACGCCCGAAGTTCGCTGCGACCGCTGCAAGTACATGTTCCCGCCGTTTGCAATCGGAGGCTGCCGGCTGGTGCGAGGGATCATCAGCGGCTCGGCGAGCTGCAAGGAGTTCGCGCCGCGCCGACCGGCGTCCACGGACCCGCTGCGCGATAAGAATGTGGGATGAACACTCATCCGCTTGGAGACGGGCACGAGATCCCGCTGCTCGGACTCGGCGTTTGGCAGGTTGACAACGGCCGCGAGGCCGTGGACGCGGTTCGCTGGGCGCTCGAAGAGGGATACCGCCACATCGACACCGCCCAGGCCTACGGCAACGAGGAGAGCGTCGGCGTCGGTCTTCGTGAGAGCGGTGTGCCACGCGAAGAGATCTTCGTCACGACGAAGTTTCTGCCCAGTGGTAAGGACCCGGTCGTGGCGATCGAGGGAAGCCTTCGTCGCCTTGGCTTGGACTACGTCGATCTCTACATCGTTCACTGGCCAGAGGGGGGACCGACCTGGGCCTGGCCTGGAATGGAGCGCGCACGCGAGCGCAGCTACGCGCGCTCGATCGGTGTTTCCAACTTCAACGTCGGCGAGTTGCAACAGGTGCTCGCCGCCTCGACGGATCCGCCGGTCGTCAATCAGGTGAACTTCAACCCGTTTGCGTATCGCAGAGCGCTGCTCGAGTTATGCCGGGAGAGCGGGATCGCCTTGGAGGCCTACAGCCCACTCGGAACAGGTCGGCACCTCGACAGCGACGCGGTCGCGCAGATCGCGCGACGTGCCGGTCGCACCCCGGCCCAGGTTCTGCTGCGCTGGTGTGTCGAAAGAGAGATTCCCGTCATCCCGAAGTCGACCCATCGCGAGCGCATCGTCGAGAACGCCAAGATCTTCGACTTCGAGCTCTCCGATGCGGACATGGCGGAGCTGGATGCACTCGATAGCACCGGCGGCACCGACCGCGCGGTCGAAAGCAAATGGTGGCCTTAACGACTTGGCGGCGAAGCGTCAAGCCATGAACGGCATGAGGTCCGGCGACATGGTCACGAAGGGGCGCATCATGTCGCGGTCTTCGTGTTCGAGGATGTGGCAGTGGTACATGTACCGCCCGCTGTAGCTCGTGAAGCGGACGGCGATCTCGACCATCTCACTGGGGTTGACGCGCACGGTGTCCTTCAGGCCGCGTTCGTTGTCGTCGATCGTGTGGTCGAGCTGGTCGTCGGGATCGCGCTCGAGGGAAATGGTGGCAACGAGATCGCGGTCGCCGATGCCGTTCTCCGGAATCTCCCAGCGGATCGGGTGTCTGACGAGAATCTGGAACGGGTCGAGGTGGAGGTGGATCGGGTGCGTGTCGCCCGTGAGGTTGATGAGCCGCCAGATCTCGTACTCGCCGAGCATCGGGAAGAATCTCGTGGTGTCCTCGAAGTGGGCCGCAGCGACGCGGTAGCGGGCGGTCCGGTCGCCTTCGGCGACTGTGACGACCGGACCGCCGTAGTCGTCGTCGACAGGCGCGAGCTCGCGCATGGTGAGCATGTTTGTTTCGCCCTCGAGCTCTCGCTCGACGAGCGCGATCGCCCGGCGCGGCGCTGCCGCGAGCTCGTCCGCCGCGGGCGGCTCGAAGTCTGTGGCGAGCTCGCGCGGAATCCGTCGCGGTACCGCTGAGCCGGCGACGACGCGGAAGCGCATCACGTGCGGATACGGGAGCAGGCCCTCGAGATCGGCAGCGTTCTCGGCGTCTGGCGCCGGGAACGAGGAGCCGTCAAAGGGGGCGCGAGCGGTGTTGAGCAGCGTGAGCTCGGTGCCGGGCTCGAGGTCGGAGAAGTCGACGAGCAGATCGGCGCGCTCCGCCGAGGCGAGCACGAGGCCGTTCGCCGGCACCGGCACGGGAGATCGCAGCAGTCCGTGATCGGTGCCGATCTGCACGATCCGAGCGAGATCGGGCTCGCTGTCGCGGAGGAGGACGAGGCGGTACGTGCGGGCGTTGGAGCCGTTCAGGACGCGGAGGCGGTAGGTGGTCGCCTGCACGTCGAGGACGGGCCAGACCTTGCCGTTCACGACCGTGAAGGGCGCGAAGGCCTCCATCACGTCGGGATCGGTCTTGTGGAGTAAGCGCCCGCGCAGAAGACCGCGCTCGTCGAGGTCGAAGTTGCGGTCCTGAATCAGCAGCGGCACCTCGAACGGCGGTCCTTCGGGCAGGTCGAGCTCCCTCTCGCGCTCGTCGCGGACGATCCACAGTCCGGCCAGCCCGGCGTAGACGTCGTATTTCGTGATGCCCATGACGTGGTCGTGGTACCAGAGCAGCGCGGCGCGCTGGTCCATGGGGTAGTGGAAGACGGCCTGCTGTCCGGGAGCGAAGAGGTTTTCGGCCCAGCCGTCGTAGGAGGCGGGGGTCAGGCCTCCGTGGAGATGCACGACGGTTTGGCCCGTGAGCTTCGCGACGCGCGTGTCGGGGACGCCGCGGCTCAGGCCGGGAACGCACTGGACGGGGACGCCGTCGTCGTCGGCGGCAGCGGGAGCAACGGTGTCGACGACCGGGAAGGGACCTTCGAGCTCGTTGCGCCACTCGACCGTGACGGGCCGCCCGCGGTCGGCCTCGATCGTCGGGCCGGGCACGCTCCCGTCGTAGCCCCACACCGTCGATTCGGGGAGGTCTCGATGGAAACGGTGCGCCCCGGCGCGTATGCGCACGGTGAGTCGGCCGTCGTGGTCGGAAGCGCGCAGGCGTTGCGGCACCGGCAGCGCATCGACGTAAGGGGCCAACGGTGTCGGGAGTGCATCTCTCACACCCGTGATCCTTTAGCACTACCGCTGTTCATGTGGTTGCCCAGCTCAAAGTTGTGCGAGCGCGGAAGCTCCATGAACGGCTCCATACCCACCGCGCACGTTCGTGTCGGAGCAAGTCCCGCAGCCGCCATCGAGCGGTTTGGAGGTGTTCGCACCATGCCGTTCACGCTACGCGGTCGGTACTCAGAATGCGTTCGCCGCCGACTTCCACTCTTGGAGGCGCTGCGCGATGAGCTCGGCCCGCTTCTCCTCGCTCCCGGCGTCCAGCACCTGGAGGTCTGAGGGGTCGGCTCGAACGTAGACGCCGGAGGTTCGGGCATTCAGCCCGGGGTCGCGATCCGACCGTGTCGTCCAGTACCCGGTGGCGCGGTCGGCGGTCTCCACCCTGATCTCGCCCGTGCCCTCGAGCTGCGGGGCGTTCGGGTGCCGAGGGCGCTCGCCCTTCCAGAAGTAGAGGATGCCGGCCGGATCCCTGCGCTCTTTCGCGGCTTCGCTCCAGTAGCGGGCCGACAGGGTGCCGTCCTCCTGCCAGGATCGGCCGTTCACGTTCAGGTCACCGTCACGGTCGCGCGAGATGCTTAGCAGGCTCACCGCCGACGGCTCCTCCTCGCTCCGCGCCGTGAGCGAGAGCTGCCACCACAGCCCCTCGATCGGGCCGCGGTGACCCTCGGTCTCGATCGCCTTGCGGAGCTTCTGGTTGATGGCGCGAACCTCCGCCGGGCTGGTGGCCGGGTCGTAGCGGACGGAGGTCAGTCCGAGCAGGTCGCTAGGCAGCTTCGAGCCGTGCGCGTGGAGGATAAACGTGCGCCGGATGCCGAGCGCGCCGCCGAACAACCCTGCCTCGAACACCACGTTGTCGCGCGGCGACGCCTCGCCGGACTGAGACGCATCCGTCGTCGTCCAGTCGTCCTGGGCGAACACGAACGCGGCGAAGTCGACCTCGTGGGAGAGCTCGACGAGGCGGCCCAGAGTCGATCGCCCCGGGTTGAACGTGGTCGTCCAGGGCTCCACCTCGGCGATGTCGTCGAGCCCGCGCGTGATCGACTGGAGGAGTTTGGCCTGCTTGCCCGACGAGCCGATGAAGATCCGCGGCTTATTCATGCGCGATTCACCTCTCGCTCAAGAGACTACGGCCAGCGTATCGACCATGTAAATCACCGGCAGCGCGACGTCGCCGGTCACGTGCGGCTGTCCGATCTCACCATCTGAAGGCAACAGGACTAAGATCGCACAAAGGAAGAGGAGAGGAGGCACGATGGCGAAGAGCGTTCGCGAGGCGATGACCGAGGATCCCCGCTCGATTGCCGCGTCGGCGTCGGTCGTCGAAGCCGCGCGCTTGATGCGAGAGCAGCACATCGGGTCGCTCCCGGTAACGGAGGACGAGCGGCTCGTCGGGATGATCACCGACCGGGACATCACGACGAGAGTGGTTGCCGAGAGCGCGGTCCCTGAGAGCACGTCAGTAGGGGACGTCTACTCTCGCGACCTCATCAGCGTCGAGCCCGGCAACGACCTCGACGAGGCACTCCAGCTGATGGCCCGGCACCAGGTTCGTCGGCTCCCCGTTGTCGAGCACGGCAGACTCGTCGGCATGGTCGCGCAGGCTGACATCGCGCTCAAGGACAAAGAGAGAACCGGCGATCTCGTCGGGGCGATCTCCGAGCCTTCGGAGGAAGAGCGCAGGTAGCGTCCACCGGCAGAGCGAACGCCTGCGACCGAGAGGAGTTCGGCATGGCGTCCATTTCGGAGCGGGAGAGCAGGGAGGTCGAGGCTGCAAACGCCTCCGGCGCCACTCCGGTCGTCTTCATCCATGGCCTCTGGCTGCTGCCGAGCAGCTGGGCCAACTGGGCGGACCTCGTCAAGCAGGCCGGTTACGCGCCGCTGACGCCGGACTGGCCAGACGATCCGGAAACGGTTGAAGAGGCCCGGGCGAACCCGGAAGTCCTCGCCAAGAAGACCCTGAAGCAGGTCGCCGACCACACCACCGAGATCATCGATGCCTTGGACAAGAAGCCAGTGGTCATTGGGCACTCGACCGGCGGCTTGCTGGCGCAGATGCTCGCGGGCCGCGGCCTCGCGGCGGCAACGGTGGCGATCGACCCCGGGGTCTTCCGCGGCGTTCTGCCTCTGCCGGGCTCCGTGCTCAAAGGAGTAGGCCCATTCCTGGTCAACCCGCTAACGCGCGGCCGCGCGATCACGCTCACGTTCGACCAGTTCAAGTACGGCTGGGCGAACGCACTCGACGACAAGGAGGCGAAGGAGCTCTACGACACGTTCCATGTCGCCGGGTCCGGGATCGCTCTCGTTCAGATGGGCAACGCGAACCTCAACCCGTGGACGGAGTCGAAGGTGGATACGAAGAACCCGGACCGCGGCCCCCTGCTGATCCTCGACGGCGAGAAGGACCACACGGTTCCCTGGGCGATCGCCAACGCCGCCTACAAACGGCAGAAGCGCAACTCGGGCGTCTCGGAGATCAAGAAGATGCCCAACCGCGGCCATTCGCTGACCATCGACCACGGCTGGCAGGAGGTCGCGCAGACCGCGCTCGACTTCGTCAAGCGGTTCGTCCCGGCCAAGCCGAGCTAGCCGGCCACTAGCCGCTTGTTCCGCGCTGTGGCCGATGAGGTTCCCCCCGGCAAGAGCGCCGGTCGCAGACCTGCAAGCTCGATAAACGGCTCCATACCCGGCCCACGTCGAGTCCGAGCAAGTCTGCCTGAACGAGAGCGCCGAACACGGTATGTAGCAAGCCACCGTCGCCGATGTTCGGCGGTGTGGCTATGGGGCGATGGTGAGCCGCGTGATGTGTTGGCCGGCGATGGTGAAGTCCCAGTTCAGGTCGGCGGTGCCGCCGGGGAAGTTGCCGGTCAGGCGGCCGGTGACGAGGTAGCGGTCGGGGCCGAGTGCTTTGGTGCCCATGATCTCGGTCGTG
>WNFR01011646.1_pt1 | contig 12716 bp, 12 predicted proteins | sample 5400221 | NCBI WGS metagenome assembly WNFR01 (sample SAMN13153357, study PRJNA577476) | soil metagenome | isolation source: 40 cm soil under Madrone tree | place: USA:California | collected 2016-06-14 | reverse complement strand
TCTGTACCCGTACGGCATCCCGATCGGCAGCGTGCTCTCGCAGGGCACGAGCGACATCGCGAGCTATCTCACGGTGCAGGTCGCGCCGTACGCGTCGTTGTCCGCGCTCGACTCCGTCGCGGTGCTCGTGTCGACGAAGCGCAATCCCACGCTCCCGTGAGGGCGCTCGACGGCGTGAAGGCCGCCGTGCTCCTCTTCGTCGCCGCGATCATGCAGGTCTCCATCTTCACGCAGGTGCACGTGTTCAGCGGTGTGCCCGACTTCCTGCTCGTGACGCTCGTCGCGGTCGCGCTGCTACGCGGCACGATCGTCGGCGCGGGCGGAGGCTTCTTCGCCGGACTGCTCGTCGACACGGCGTCGCTCGGACAGCTCGGGATGACGTCGCTCGTGCTCACGCTCGCCGGCTACTGGATCGGACGCTACGGCGAGACGACCGGACGCGATCGCGCGCACGCGCCGTTCCTTTCCGTCGCCGTCGTGACGGTGCTCTATTCGTTCAGCCTGCTGCTCCTGCACTTCGTGCTCGGCGAGCGTGCACCCGCCGGGGCCATGCTGCGCGGCCTCGGGCCCGCGATCGTGCTCAACCTCATCCTCACCGCGCCGGTGTACGCGCTCGTGCGCCGGCTGCTGCGGCCGCTCGACCGGTCCGACCTCGCAACGGAAGTTCAGCTGCTTGGCTAGCACGACCACCGAGCGCGAGCGCCCGCGGCGCAGGCCCGTGCCGCCCGCCGGGCCCATCGCCGAGGCCTACCGCGTCACGCAGCGGCTCACGCTGCGCGTCACCGTGCTGAGCGTCGTCGTGCTCGTCGTCTTTGCAGCGCTCTTCCTCCGTCTCTGGGCGCTGCAGGTGCTCGCCGGAACGAAGTACGTCGACCAGGCGCAGGCCAACTCGTACCGCACGCTGCGGGTCCTCGCCCCGCGCGGGCCGGTCCTCGACCGGAACGGCCGCGTGGTTGTGCTCAACCACCCGGCTCAGGCGGTGCAGCTCTGGCCGAACGACCTGCCGAAGGTCTACAACGAGCGCTACGCGGAGCTGCGCCGGCTCGCGCGCGTGACGGGGACGCCGCTGTACGAGATCGCGGCGGCGATCAAACGCCGCGGCGGCGACCTCGTCACGCCGGTGGTCGTCCGGGACGCAGCGAGCAACGCCATGGTCACGTACCTCGCGGAGCACCAGGACGAGTTCCCCGGCGTGATCGTACGCCGCACGTACATCCGCCAGTACCCGTACCACTCGCTTGCGGCGCAGCTGCTCGGCTACGTCGGCGAGATCTCGTCGTCGCAGCTCGGAAGCGACGCGAAGCTCGGCTACGTGGCGGGCGACGAGATCGGACAGGCGGGCGTCGAGGCCACGTACGACACGTATCTCCGCGGCGTCGCCGGCTCGCAGCGGCTGCACGTGGACTCGCACGGCCGGCCGCAAGGCTCCGTCGTGCCGACCGTCGTCGCGAAGCCGGGACACCGTCTGCGCCTGACGCTCGACCTGCATCTGCAGCAGGCAGCCGAGAAGGCGCTGCAGTCCGGGATCCAGCTCGCGCGGAACAACGGCCAGTGGGCCGCAGGCGGCGGTGCGATCGTCGCGCTCGACCCGAACGACGGCTCCGTGCTCGCGCTCGCGTCGTCGCCGACGTACCAGCCGTCCGTGTTCGCGGGCCGCGTGTCGGCGCGGGCGCTCGCGGACCAGGGCCTGACTGCGAACACGGCGGCGAAGGAGAACTATCCGTCGCTCGACCGCGCGCTGGTCGGAACGTATCCGCCCGGCTCCGTCTTCAAGCCCGTCACCGCGCTCGCGGCGATGCAGGAGCACAAGATCTCGCCCTACGCGTATTTGCCGTGCACCGGCTCGTACGCGTCGAAGTACGACAAAGCCGCGAAGCCGCACCAGTTCCACAACTGGGACCCCAACGTCAACCAGCAGATGGACATGCCGACCGCGCTCGCGTACTCATGCGACACGTACTTCTACCAACTCGGCGATCTGTTCTATAACCCGACGTCGAGCAAGCAGCCGCTGCAGCAATGGGCGCGCGCGTTCGGCTTCGGTTCGACGACCGGGTCGGATCTCGGGCCGGAGGCGACCGGACTCGTGCCGACGATCGGCTGGCGGCAGCGCACGTACACGCGCACGACCGATGCGTGCTGCTGGCAGGTCGACAGCCTCTGGAAGCCGGGCGACTCGATCCAGCTCGCGATCGGGCAGAAGGACCTGCTCGTCACGCCGCTGCAGATGGCGCGCTTCTACGCGCTGATCGCAAACGGCGGCAAGCTCGTCACGCCGCACATCCTGATGGACGTCGAGAACACGAACGGGACCCCGGTACCGGTCGGGGCGCTGCCGGCGCCGAAGCAGGTCGGCGTCGACCAGGCCGCGCTCCAGGTCGTCCGGCAGGGGCTCTGGGAGGGCACGCACCTCTCGTTCGGCACCTCGTACGGCGTCTTCGGGAAGTTCCCGGTCTCGATCGCCGGCAAGACGGGGACAGCCGAGAAGGTCGTCACGCTGCCGGGATATCGCGGTCTCCAGAACCAGTCGTGGTGGTGCGGCTACGGGCCGACGAACGACGCGAAGATCGTCGTCTGCGTCGTGATCGAGAACGGCGGCCACGGCGGCACGGCCGCCGCGCCCGCAGCGATGCAGGTGTTTGCGAAGTTCTTCCACGTCAAGGCGCAGCTCGCCGCGCCCATTCACAGCGACTGAGCCGGAGAGAGGGCAGACTGGACTGATGCTCGAGTACGCAGGATCGCAACGCACGGGGCTCCAGGCGCATCGGGACGGCGTCGCGCTCGTCGCCGTGCTGCGCTCGATCGACTGGCTCCTGCTCGCAGGCGTCGCCGGACTCGTCGCGGTCGGCCTCTGGGCGGTGAAGGGCGTGACGCGCTTCGACTACCCGGGCCATCCGGCGTATTACCTCGACCGGCAGATCGTCTACGCCGCCGTCGGCGGCTTTGCGCTCGTGATCGCCCTCGTCGTCGATCCCGACCTGTATCGCCGCTACTGGCGCGCCGTCTTCGGCAGCACCGTCGGGCTGATTGCGATCGTGTTCCTTGCGGGCCGCGCGGCGCGCGGCTCGACGCGCTGGATCAACGTCGGCTTCTTCACGTTCCAGCCGTCCGAGTTCGGCAAGCTGCTGTGCGTGCTCGCGCTCGCGGGCTTCCTCGCCGAGCGCGCGCGCGGCGCGAACGAGCTCGGCACCACGCTGCGCACGCTCGGGCTCGGTGCGATCCCGGTCGTGCTCGTCTTCGCGCAGCCGGACCTCGGCACCGCGCTCGTCTACCTCGCCGCGATCGCCGCGATGCTCTTCGTCTGCGGAACGCCCTGGAAGCACCTCACCGTGCTCGGCCTCGCCGCAGTGCTCGTCGCCGTCGGTGTGCTGTGGGCCGGGCCGGCCGCCGGCGTGGACTTCCTCAAGAGCTACCAGAAGCAGCGCCTGACCTGTTTCACGCATCCCGCGACCTGCCCCGTCGACGCGCGCTACAACGTCGAGCAGTCGATTGCGGCCGTCGGCTCCGGCGAGGTGAACGGACGCGGAGTGAACAACGCGACGCAGACGCGGCTCGACTTCCTGCCCGAGCACCACACCGACTTCGTGTTCGCGTCGTTCAGCGAGCAGCGCGGCTTCGTCGGCGCATCGCTCCTGCTCGCGCTCTACCTGCTCGTGCTCTGGCGAGGGCTGCGCGTCGTCACGGTCGCGCGCGATCTCTACTCGGCGATCGTCGCCGGCGGGATCGTCGTCGCGCTCCTGTTCCAGATCTTCGTCAACGTCGGCATGACGATGGGGATCGCGCCGATCACCGGCATTCCACTCCCGTTCGTCAGCGTCGGCGGCTCGTCGATGATCGCGAATCTCGCGGCGATGGGCGTGCTGCTCGCCGTGCACGCGCGCGGTCGCGCCGCGCGTTCGTTCCGCCGCTGATGGCCCTGCCCGTCTCGGTGGGCGCGCTGCGCGCGCTCGTCAAGGAGCTGCAGGTGTCGGCGCGCGACGAGAAGCCGCTCGCCGTCGGCGGCGCACGCGAGCTCGCGACGGTGCTGCGGCGCGAGCTCGGCCGCGACGCGAAGCCCGGGGCGATCCGTCAGATCGACGAGCCGAGGGGCGCTGCGGCCTACGTCTATGTGCTCGGTGGCGCGCCGACGGACGCCGACGAGAACGCGCTCGCGCGGGCGCGGCGCGCGCGCGTTCCGATCGTCGCCATCGTCGCGGGTCGCGTCGACGAGGACGTCACGATCCCGTTCGTGCTTGCGACCGACGTCGTCCGGGTCGGTGCAGGTGAGGGCTTTCCGATGGACGCGATCGCACGGACGATCGCGCGGCGGCTCGGCGAGGAGGGCGCGCCGCTCGCCGCGCGCGTGCCGGTGCTACGCGGCGCGGTCTGCGGGCAGATCGTCGCCGCTGCCGCGCGGAAGAACGGGATCTTTGCCGCCGCCGTGTTCATCCCCGGCGCCGACCTGCCGGTGCTCGCCCTGAACCAGGTCCGGATGCTCCTCCGGCTCGAGCAGGCGTACGGGCTCGAGGTCGACCCCCGCGAACGCGCGCCAGAGCTGCTCGCGACCGTCGGCGCGGGCCTCGGCCTGCGCGCCGTCGCCCGGCAGCTGCTCACGGTCGTTCCGGTAGCGGGGTGGGCCGTAAAAGGCGCCGTTGCGTATGCGGGAACGCGCGCCCTCGGTGAAGCCGCCGTCCGCCGGCTCACGATCGGGACGCCAGGCAGCCATCGCTAGGCCGCGGCCGGTCTGAGCTTCGCGCGGCGCGCCTTGATCGCACGCAGCCGCTGCGTCAGGCGCGCCCAGGCCCACGGCTCGACCTCGCGGTAGCGCACCGCCGTCTGGGCGCGGGTGGCCTCCAGGTACTCGAACCAGGCGTCGGCCTCTTCGATGAGCAACAATTCCTCGGCTTCACGCGTCCCCGTCACGGCAGTCACCTCCAAGTCGTGAATGGGTCGATCGTAGGTCCAGTGTCGGACAGACTGCGCGTGCCAGACCCTGGTGGGAAGCGAAGTGCACCAGGGTCTGTCCCGCGCGCGTCCATTGGGGCCAGGGCCTGCGGCCCTGTCCCGTGGTGGGAGAAGCAAAGTTCACCAGGGTCTGTCCGACACGCGTCCATTGGGCCAGGCCTGCGGCCCCGGCCCGCGGCCGACCGGCGCCCGGGCCTCCGGCCAGGGCCGCTGCTACCCTGCTTCGGAAGGCTCATGCCCACGTTTTTCATCACATCCAACGAGCGCGCGCGCCGCCCGGCGCAGCAATTCGCTGCCGGCGTCGCTGTCGCGCGCTCCCACGAAGGAGTTCCCGCTTGCCCTGGTTCCGCCGACGGAAGAACGAATCCGACGTTGCAGCCGCTTACGAGCCCGCTGCCAAGAGCTTCGAGGCTCAGCCACCTGAGCCTGTCGTAGTCCCCCCGGCCGCCGCCGACGGCGCGGCCACCACCGACACAGGGGACGCAACAACCGATCCCACCAAGCCGAAGCGCCGCCGCGGCAGCCGTGGTGGACGCGGGCGCAAGAAGCCGGGCGCGGTCTCTCCTGCCGAGGGTTCCACCGACGGCCCCGAGAAGGCCGAGCGGCCGTCGCAGAAACGCTCGGGTAGCGGACGCAATCCCAACCCCAGCGACACTGCGAAGCCCGAGCGCAAGCAGCCCGAGCGCAAGGCGATGTCGCAGCGGCAGGAGCGCCGCCGCTCCGAGAGCAGCAGCGGCGCACGCCGCCGCCAGCCGCCGCGCCGCGCGCCGCTCCCGGCCGCGAAGCGCGAGCTGCTCGTCTCCGTCGACGTCGGCGAGCAGCGCGTCGCCGTCCTCGAGGACGACAAGGTCGCCGAGGTCTACCTCGAGCGGCCGGAGCGCCGCTCCATCGCCGGCAACATCTATCTCGGCCAGGTCGACAACGTGCTGCCCGGCATGGAAGCCGCGTTCGTCGAGATCGGCCTCGAGAAGAACGGGTTCCTCTACGTCGACGAGATCGTCGGCCCCGAGATCGAGCGCGGCCACGGCCGGAAGATTCAGGACCTGATCAGCAAGGGACAGACGATCCTCGTCCAGGCGGTGAAGGACCCGATGAAGACGAAGGGCGCCCGCCTGACGACGCAGATCTCGCTGCCCGGACGCTTCGTCGTGTTCGTGCCGCAGGGCGAAGGTCTCGGCGTCTCGCGCCGCCTCGAGGACGAGGAGCGCTCGCGCCTGAAGGACATCCTCAAGAAGCTCCAGGTGAAGGAGGGCGGGATCATCGTCCGCACCGCCGCCGAGGGAGCATCGGAAGAGGACATCGAGCGCGACCTCGTCTTCCTCCAGCGCCTCTGGAAGTCGATCGAGGCGAAGGCGAAGCTGGCGAAGGCACCGGAGCTCATCTATCAGGAGGCCGAGCTGCCGCTGCGCGTCACGCGCGACCTGTTCACCGGCGACTTCGAGAAGGCGTACGTCGACAACGACCAGGCCTTCAAGCGCATCACCGGCTATCTGAAGAAGACGTCGCCGCACATGGTCGACCGCGTCGTCCGCTACAAGGACAACCCGCCGATGATGGAGGCGTTCGGCGTCGACCAGGAGATCAAGTCGACGCTGCAGCGCCGCGTCGACCTTCCGTCGGGCGGTTACCTCATCTTCGACTACGCGGAAGCGTTCACCGTCATCGACGTGAACACCGGCCGCTTCGTCGGTTCGCGCGGGAAGAACTCAGGCGCGCGGCTCGAGGACACGATCACGAAGAACAACCTCGAAGCGGTGAAGGAGGTCGTGCGCCAGCTGAGGCTGCGCGACATCGGCGGAATCATCGTCATCGACTTCATCGACATGGCGAATCCGAAGAACCGCGCCGCGGTCGAGGACGCGTTGCGCACCGAGCTCGAGCGCGACCGTACGAAGACCTACGTCGTCGAGATCTCGCCGCTCGGCCTCGTTGAGATGACGAGGCAGAACGTCACCGACGGACCGCGCGAGATCATGACGCGCAAGTGTCCGCAGTGCGGCGGCGACGGCATCGTCTACTCGGAGGCATCGGCCGCCATCGATGTCGAGCGGCGGCTGCGCTCGCTCGCGACGGGCTCGAAGTCGCCGGCGTTCCGCGTCGAGGTCGCCGCGCCGATCGCGAGCGCGCTGATCGGCCCCGGTGCACGCCGCCTCGTCGAGCTCGAGACGTTGACGAAGCGCCGCTTCTTCTTCGACGGCAAGCCGGGCATGCACTCCGACCATTTCGTCGTGCTGGCCGAAGGCAAACTCGCCGATCTCGCGCCGCAGGCGCCGGTCGAAGAGGGTGCAGAGCTGATGTTGGAGCTGGTCGAGATCGACCGGCACGACGGTGCGGCTGCAGTCGGGAAGATCGACGGACTCGACGTGTGCGTCGGCGAAGCGGCAGACCTCGTCGGCAAGAAGGTGAAGGTCAAGGTCGAGCGCGTGCTGGACGGCACCGCGTACGCGACGCTTGTGCGTCGCACGAAGAAGGTGCCCGAGCCGCTGACGGCCGAGGCCGAGGCCGAGAAGCCGACGCGCAAGCCGCCGGCGCGCAAGACCGCCGCGGGCGCGGAAGTTGCGACGGAGGACGGCGCGGAGCTCGAGGACGTTGACGAACAAGTTGCGGACGCCGACGTGGAGGAGGAGCTCGAGGTCGAGGCCGCCGAGCCCGAGGGCGAAGAGGCCGATGACGGCGAGCCCGCGACGGCCGGGGCGACTCCGGCGAAGAAGAAGACGCGCCGCGGCTCGCGCGGCGGCAAGAACCGCAAGCGCCCCGCGGGCGCAACGGCCGCGGCGACGAACGGCGCTCCCGCTGCGCAGACACCGGCCCCGCCGACGGCTGCGATGCCGCGCGTCACGATCCACGTTCCGTCGGAAGACTTCCGGCGCGAGCCGGGCGACGAGGCCGAGGTAGTGGTGCCGGAGCCGGCAGCCGCCGACGGCGCGGAGGCGCCGGCGGGCGACGGGACGGCGCCGGTCAAGAAGAAGACGCGCCGCGGCTCGCGCGGCGGCAAGAATCGCAAGCGGCCCGCAGGTGCGACCGCGGCAGCGGGCGCGGTCACGAACGGCGCCGAGCCGGTCCCGGACGCCGAGGCGGAGCCCGAGCCGGAGCCGGACGCGGAGCCCGTGCTCGAGGTCCTGCGCGAGCCGGAGATCCTCGTCGAGGCGGCTCCCGAGCCCGAACCGGCCCCGGAGACAGCCGCCGTGGCCGAGGCCGACGCCGACTGGGGCTACGTGCCGATGTCGGAATGGGTCGACGAGCTCGACTCGTCCCGGTAAGACAAAGGGTTCGCTACACTTCGGGGCGATTCGCGGGCCCTCGTGCCCGCGTTTTCCACGCCTATGAGCTACGCGATCATCAGCCTTGGTGGCAAGCAGTACCGCGTCCGGGAGGGCGAGCGGCTGCTCGTCGACCACCTCGCGACCGACGAAGGCAAGACCTTCGAGCCGCGGGTGCTGCTGATCGGCGGCAACGGCTCGACCGACCTCTCGCCGACGACGACGGTGACCGCCCGCGTGGTCGGCCACCAGCTCGGCGAGAAGATTCGCATCGGCAAGTACAAGAAGCGCACCGGCTATCGCAAGCACAACGGCTATCGCAGCCACCTGACGCAGATCCAGATCGAGTCGATCGGGGGAGGCGGGAAGAAGGCCGCGCCGGCGAAGAAAGCCGAAGCCGCGCGCACCGCGCACCCCCCGAAGGACTACGACGAGCTCACGGTCGCGCAGATCGCCGAGGCGGCGCACGGCTGGCGGCGCCCGAACCTCGAGGCCGCGCTCGAGCACGAGCGCGAGAACGCGAACCGCAAGGGCGCGATCGCGGCGCTGGAGTCCGCGCTCGCCGCGAAGGAGGAGCATTAATGGCGCACAAGAAAGGCCTCGGCTCGTCGCGCAACGGTCGCGACTCGAATCCGCAGATGCTGGGCGTCAAGATGTTCGCCGGCCAGGACGTCACCGCCGGAATGATCCTCGTCCGCCAGCGCGGCACGCGCTTCCGCCCCGGCGCGGGTGCCGGCATCGGTAAGGACGACACGATCTTCGCGAAGCGCGACGGCAAGGTCGCCTTCCGGACGAGCGGCGAGCGCCGCTTCGTCTCGGTCGTCGACGACGCCTAGCCGAGAGGAGCGTCGTGTTCCACGACCGGGCCCTCCTGCACGTGCAGGCAGGCCGCGGCGGCGACGGTGCGATTCACTTCCGGCGCGAGAAGTTCGTGCCGAAGGGCGGACCGGACGGCGGCGACGGCGGCTCCGGCGGCGACATCGTGCTCGTCGCGACGCCGCACAAGCGCGACCTCTCGGGCTTCCGTCCGAATCAGAAGATCAAGGCCGCGCGCGGCGGCGGCGGCAGCGGCCGGCTTTCGAGCGGCGAGAGCGGGGCGGATGCCGTGCTCGAGGTGCCCGTGGGCACCCAGGTGCTCGACGAGGAGGAGCGGCTCGTCGCGGATCTCGCGCACCAGGGCGCGCGCGTGGTGGTCGCGCACGGCGGCGACGGCGGACGCGGCAACAAGCACTTCGCCACGCCGACGCGGCAGACGCCGCGCTTCGCCGAGGTCGGGATGCCCGGCGACGAGCGGACGATCGAGCTGCGGCTGAAGCTGCTCGCCGACGCCGCGTTCGTCGGCTTCCCGAACGCGGGCAAGTCGTCGCTGCTGACCCGCATCTCGAACGCGCGCCCGAAGGTCGCCGAGTATCCGTTCACGACGCTGTCGCCCGTGCTCGGCACGGTGCAGGCGGCCGACGGCCGGCAGCTCGTCGTCGCCGACGTGCCGGGACTGATCGAGGGCGCGAGCGAGGGCATCGGTCTCGGTCACGAGTTCCTCGCGCACCTCGAGCGCGCGAAGCTGCTGCTGCACGTGATCGACGCGTCCGAGGGCGACGCGGACGATCGCTGGCACACGATCGACGCCGAGCTCGCCGCGTACGGCGCCGGCCTCGACGAGCGTCAGCAGGTGGTCATCCTCAACAAGATCGATCTCAGCCCCGAGCCGCCCGCGTTCGGGATCGAGGACGACCGCATCGTGCGCGTGTTCCGGGTCTCAGCCGCGACGGGCGCAGGCGTCGACGAGCTGCGGCGCGCGCTCTTCGAGCTCGTGCCCCAGGAAGAGGTCGTGCCGGAGCTCGAGCAGACGGAGCTCGTCGACTTCCTGGTCTACCGGCCGCAGCCCGCACGGCGTGCGTATCGCGTCTTCCGCACCGAGAGCGGCTTCCGCGTCACCGGCCGCCCGCCTGCGCCGGCGCAGCTCGAGGCGATCCTCAAGGCCGCCGGCGCGCGGGAGGGCGACGAGGTGCAGGTCGGCGAAGAGACGCTCGAGTGGCAGTAGGGCTCTACGGCGGCGCGTTCGACCCGCCGCACGTCGGGCACGTCGACGTGGCGCGCGCGGCGAAGGACCGGTTCGAGCTGCGGCAGCTCGTCGTGCTCGTCGGCGAGGCGCCCGGACACAAGGCGGTGCACGCGTCCGTCGAGGACCGGCTCGCCCTCGCGCGCGCTGCGTTCCCGGACGACGACGTGCGCCTCGATCCGTATCCCCGCACGATCGACCTGCTCCGCGCCGAGCCGTTCGACGACCCGCTCTTCGTGATCGGCGCCGACCAGTTCCAGGACTTCCCGTCGTGGCAGGAGCCGGACGAGGTGCTCGAGCGCACCCGGCTCGCGGTGGCGGCGCGGCCCGGCTATCCGCGGGCGGAGCTCGAGTCGGTGCTCCGCCGGCTGAAGCGGCCGGAGCGCGTCGTCTTCTTCGACATCGAGCCGAATCCGGCCGCCTCCACCGAGATCCGGGCGCGCGCCGCGGGCGGCGAGCCGCTCGACGGGCTCGTCCCGCCGGCGGTCGCGGCCCTGATCGAGGCCCGCGGGCTGTACCGCGAGGATTGACGTCCGCAGGCGCTGGCTACACTGCGCCCGACACCAGCAGAAGGACACTGATCCAACCCTGACTCCGCTCGAACAAGCCCGCCGTATCGCCGCTCTCGCCCAGGAGAAGCTGGCGGAGGACGTCGTCATTCTCGACCTGCGGCCCGTCTGCTCGTTCACCGACTTCTTCGTCATCTGCACGGGCCGCAACCCGCGGCAGACCGCCGCGATCTGGGACGAGGTGCACGGCCGGCTCAAGCAGGAAGAGGGTCTGACCCCGCGCTCCGCCGACGGCTCGGCCGAAGGCATCTGGGTGCTCGCCGACTATCTCGACGTCGTGTTGCACGTGTTCACGCCCGAAGCGCGCGCGTTCTACAAGCTCGAAGACCTGTGGAGCGACGTGCCCGCGGTCGAGCTCGCGGCAGCAACCGCGTAGAGCTACGCGGCCTGCGCGCCGGCGGGCGTGAGCAGGAGGTTCGCCGGCGTCGCAGGCAGGCCGTTCACACGCCGGCCGCCGACCGTGACGTCCATGACGTCGGGCCGGCCCAGCCGGATCCAGAGGTTCTTCGCGAGGCCGTAGTGCAGCGCCTGTCCCTGCTGCAGGTTGCGCTGGAAGAGGATCCGCCCGTGCGGGCCGCCGACGCGCACCAGGATCCAGCAGCGGCCGCGCGTGGCGGCGAGCGTCGTCCGTGTCGCCGCCGGCTGCACGGCCGCGGTGTGCTTTGTCGCCGCGGTCGCATGCTTTGCACTCGTCTGCGCGGCGGCCGCGACGACCGCCTTCTGCTGCGCCGAGCGTTGCGCGGCCGGCCGGCCGGAGCCGCCGAGGCGCCAGGCCGCGACGCCGGCGACGAGGGCGCCGAGCGCGAGCACCGCGACCACGGTGCGCAGCGCGCCGTTCCCGGTGCGGTACCCCGGCGCGAGCGATCCGGGCACGAGCGCAGGCTCCTCGTCGTGGTGCGCGATCCGCGCGTTGTACTCGTCGATGTAGAGGTTGCCGTCGAGCCCGAGGAACTCCGCGTACGTGCGCAGGAAGCCCTTGGTGTACGCCTCGCCGGGGAGCATGTCCCAGCGCTCCTCCTCGAGCGCCGTCAGATAGCGCTCGCGGATGCGAATGCCCTTCATCACGTCCGCAGGCGAGAGTCCGCGACGATGGCGGGCTTCGCGCAGGCTGTCACCGATTGCGAACATGGCGGCGGTTCCTGGATTGTGCAACACGCTGTGGAAAAGTGCGATCCCCCGGTGGGGAACGTGTTGATAGCCGGTGGACAACCGGCGTGCCCCGCCCGGGCAAAGCAAAGGGCGCCCGCTGAACGGACGCCCTTGCGATGGAGCCGAGGGGGCTCGAACCCCTGACCTTCTGGCTGCCAGCCAGACGCTCTCCCAGCTGAGCTACGGCCCCGGACGGCCTCCAGTGTAGACCGTGGATTCGCATCCGGCCCGCGGCCGCCCATAGTGTCTCGCCGGTGAGCCTGCTCGTCCCGGTGCGGTTTGCCCTGCTGCGGCTGCACGCGCACGCGGAGCGGACGCTCGTCGTCGCGGCCGGGATCGCCGTCGCGGCGGCCGCACTCGCGATGACGGCGGTCGGCTCGGTCGCCGTCCAGGACCGCGCCGCGCAGCGCGCGCTCGCACAGCTCCAGCCGTCGGATCGCGCGGTGCAGGCCGTCTGGAGCGGCGTGCCGGCCCAGTCCGACCTCTCGCTGCCTGCGCTCGACCGCATCGCGCGGCGCGCGCTCCGGCCGGTGCTCCGCACGGCGCCGTTCGCCGTCTCCGTCTTCCGCCAGGCCACGTGGGGCGGCGCGTTCGTGAACCTCGGGGCCGTCGACGGGCTCGCCCGCTGGCTCGAGCTGCGCGGCGGACGACTGCCCGCGCCGTGCACGCCGGCGCGCTGCGAGCTCGTGCAGATCGGGGGCGCGCCCGTCGCGCCGCGCCTGCCGTTCCTCCACG
>WNFR01005733.1_pt1 | contig 12716 bp, 8 predicted proteins | sample 5400221 | NCBI WGS metagenome assembly WNFR01 (sample SAMN13153357, study PRJNA577476) | soil metagenome | isolation source: 40 cm soil under Madrone tree | place: USA:California | collected 2016-06-14 | reverse complement strand
CGACGCCGCCGACGCCAACGCCGCTCGGGCCGAGATTATAGACCGCGGTGCGATCCCACACGGTCGGATCGTCGAGACCGATGCTGGCCGATACGCCGTTGCCGAACTGGGCGGTGTACTGGATGTTGTTCACGCCGGTATCGGTATTGTTGCCGCCCAGCAGGTTCGAGTTGATGTTGCCCGGGAAACCATTCCACGGCGTCGAGTAGGCCGAGGAAGATTTACCGAAGGTGAAGCCGGCGAACTGGATGAACACGTACTCGACGGCGACGTAACCTTCGCCGGGCTGGTTCAGCAGGCTCGTATTGGTGCCTGCGCTCGGCGATGCCGTGAAGTTGGCCGGATTGACCGTGGTGCTGCCCTGGGTCGAGAACTGCATGTCGGCCTGACCGAAGGTGCGGACAACGCCGTATTCGGTCGCGGTGCGGGTATCGACCGTCAGCGCCATACGGGAGCGGGAGGCGAAGTAGTCGCGATAGCGATTGCCCTGGCCGATGTCGCCGTTCCAGGCCGGCGTACCGTGGATGCCGCCGTTGAACGTGGTGTCGACGCGGAGATAACCACCCAGCTTGATGCAGGTGTCGGTACCTGGAATGTAGAAGAAGCCGGCGCCGTACAACGAGCAGATCCTCACGTATTCGACCGCTTTGGCCTTGACGGGAAGATCAGCCGCCTGGGCTCCCGAGGCGGCGAGAAGCGCCGCCGCCGAGCCGAGGACCAAATTTCTGATCGCATTCATTCTGTCTCTCCGATTGGATCGCCACACTCGTCCAGCAGGCGTAAATCCGTGTGCAAAGCGATAGCGCAGAACAGATTTTTAGGGATGACAAACGCGTGACGTGCCGCGCTTCGCAGGCCGCTGTGATGTTTGTGCAACGTACGCTGCCGCACGCGCCGCAGCCGATATAGGATGACGGTAGTAATATTCCAAATAGTGGCGCTGATTTGGAATGAAAGACTGGTCTGGAATGAAGGACTTGGCGCCAATGAAAACCCCGCCCGCTGGGGATCGGCGGACGGGGCAGTTCAGAACAACAGCAACGCATGATTCGGGATGCGTTGCCTGGCTGAATATATTCACCCGAAACTTGATCGGAAGAAGACAGTACAACGCCACGATGTTGTGATCGGATCATTCACCCATGAATCAGGCGCCAGGCGATCGCGCCCAGTGCGCCTACCCAAAGAATGATGGCGGCGCCGGCCTGGATTCCAAAACCCCGGCCGCGTTTGGCCGCGGCTTCCGAATAGCCGATCAGGTAGAGGATACGGCCGGCGATCCAGACAACGCCAAGCCCGGCTGCGAGCGCATCGCTGATGTAGACGGCAAACAGCCACAGCGAGGGCAGGAAGATCGGCATCCATTCCAGCGTGTTCATCTGCACGCGAAACACCCGTTCAAAATCGGGATTGCCGGAGGTCGCGGGCACCTTGATGCCGAACGCGGCGCGCGCTTTCGAGACCTGGATGGAGGTGAAGAAATAAAACAGGATGGCAAGGCACGTGACGAGCGCGGTGAAATGATACATCGCAAAGTTTCCCCCTTTGAACGTGTTAGCTTATAGCGCGATCCGTCACCCTGAGGAGGGCGTGCGTAGCACGGCCCTCGAAGGGCGACAGCCGCCGGCCGCTCATCCTTCGAGGCCCGCGGAGCCTGTCATCGGGCGCGCATTCGCGCGACCCGTTGGCTCGCACCTCAGGATGAGGTCCGAGATAGCTTCACAGCCTCTCAGGATGAGGTCAGCTGAATTTATCGCTCGCTCTAGTAGCCCGTCATCTCCAGATATCCTAACCCCGCGTGGCTGCCGAAAAAACGGATCGGGCCTTCCCAATAGGGGAAGCTCGTGCCCATCCAGCTTCGCGCGTTCAGCGGGACGCATTCGATCGTGAGCGCCAGTTTTGGAATGGCGATGCGCCATGTCGTCGGGACCTTGCGGCCTTCGATATCGGTAAAGGCCTGCGGCGTCATTGTGAGATCGGCGGATGCGATCTGAAGCGCCGTGCCGTCTCGCGTAAACCATTTGCCGGAGCCGTAATTGCCGTCGGTCTGGCGCATTCGATAGAGCATCAGCTTTTCGCCGGAGTTCAGGTGCAGCGACAGCCAGTCCCAGCCGCTTTGATCCGGCGCGAGCGGCTGGCTGCTCCACTCGCGGTCCAGCCATGCCTGGCCGGTGACCTCGGCTTGCCTGTCGTCGATGGTGAGGCTGCCGGTCACGGTGAAATAGGGTTGGCTGTAATAATACGATGCCTGCTCGCGCTCCGATTTTCGGCTGTAGCCGCCATCGCCCTGCAGCACCAGCGGCCGATCCGCGTCGAGGCGCAGCGCGTAGCTGAAATCGGCACCCGACGCGTTGAGGGCGAGCGGCGCGATGTTGGCCGCGTTCATCGCAGCCAGCCCGCGCATTTCCCAGGAATCGATCCAGGCGTGGAACGGGCTTGCCTCGACGCCGGCCTGGCCGATGCCGCCGCGGGCAAAGGTCTCACTGGTCCGGTGCAACTGCGCTGAAGTCACCGCGGCGTGCCCCATCCAGATCTGCTGATTGGCCCAGCCTTCGAGCTCGGCGCCTGCTGCGATCGCCTGCCGAAACAGCGTCCACTGTACGCCGTAGGCAACCCCCTTGGAGTCGACGAGGTTGGCCGTCACGTACCACCACTCGATCCGAAAACCCGGATGCGGGCCGTGATCGGCTGGAAACACAAACGCCTTGCCGGGAACGACGGGCGCAAATCCGTCGGTGGTTTCGCTGAGCCCGGCAAAGCCCTGCGCAAAAGCCTTGCCGCCGAGCCCGAGCAGCAGCGCGCCGCCGGCAAAGAAGCGGCGGGATATCGTGCCGCTACCGCTCATTGGCGAAAATCCGGATCAGGCTGGCCGGCTGCATCCGCGCCAGTCTGACGACGGGAAGCAAAGCGGCACACAATGCCGCGGCCATGGCGACGCCGAGCAGCGCCAGCAATTGCAGCGGGAAGATTTGAAACGGCAGCCGCCAGCCAAAGGCTTTGACGTTCACCACCGCCAGCAGACACCACGCCACCAGCAGGCCCAAGGGGAGTGCGAGCAAGGTGGTGATCAGCGCGACCGACATCGTCTTGAGCAATTCGATCGCGGCCAGCCGCTGCCTTGTGATGCCGATCGCCCAGAGCGGCGCCAGTTGCGGCAGGCGGGAATTGCCGAGTGTGAGCAGGCTGGTCAACAGCGCGATGCCGGCGACGCCGAGGGTGAAGGCGTTCAGCGCCGCGGTGACCGAGAAGGTGCGGTTGAAGATCCGCGTCGAGTCCGCCTTCATCGTCGCCTGATCGGCGACGTTGCGGTCGTCGAGCGCGAATTTCTCCTGCAATGCCGCGATCAGCGCCGGGATCTTTGGCGATGCGACGCGCAGGCCCAGTCGCGTCAGCGGGATTTCCGGAAAGTGCCGCGTCAGCGCGGCGAAATTGACCGCGATCTGGCCCTTCGGATTGCCGTAATCGGCATAGATGCCAACGATCTGGAGCGGCCAGTTGCCGCCCGATGTCGGGACCTCGATCCGGTCGCCGATCGCAAGTTTGAGACGCCTCGCCAATTGTTCGCTGACGAGACAGGCATCGCCGGGTCGAAGTTTGGTCCAGGCATTGTCCGCCGACTGCAGCAGCGGCCAGTTGTCCCGATAGGTGGCATGATCGGCTAGTCCCAACACCTCGATCGGCGCGCCGCCGAATTGCGTGTCGGCGCGGCCGCCGGGCAGGACCGCGTCGACTTCGGGACGCCCGCGCAGCCACGCCCTGATCTCGGCCGTTTGCGCCTCGTTGGCCGCGTTGACATAGACATCCGCCGCCAGCCGGCCGTCGAGCCAGACGAGGAAAGTGCGGCTAAAACTCTCGACCATGGTGCTGACGCCGACATTGACCGCGAGCGCCAGCAACAGCGCCATCAGGGCCAGCGACAATCCGGAGAGCTGCTGGCGGCTGTCGGCCCAGAACCAGACGCCGAGCGGCCGCCGCGCCTGCCGCTGGCCGAGCGAGAGCACGATTTCGAGCAGCGCCGGCAGGATCAGAGCGGCGCCAAGCAGCATGGCCGCGAGCACGGCAAAGCCTGCGATCAGGGAATCGCCGAACCACAGAAAGCCCGCCGCCACCGCGAACACGATGAGCGCCAGCGCACTCTGGAACATCAGCCAGCGGTGCTGCGCCTGTTGCCAGGCGTAGGGCTGGGCGGTGGCCAGCACCGGCATGCGGACAGCTTTTGTGAGGCTGGCGGCGGCCGCCGCGAGCGCGCCCAAAACGCTGATGGCGACGCCCGCGAACCACCATTCCGGCTTGAGCGTCAGTTGGCCGGGAATCTGCGCGCCATAGAGCCCGCGCAGGGATGCGGCGACATCGGGCAACAGCGCGGCCGCAATCAAATAGCCGCACACAAGTCCAATCAGCCCCGCGACCAGCGCCAGCGACACCAGCTCGATCACCAGCACGGTGTTGAGCAGCCGCGCCGACACGCCGCAGGCGCGCAGGGTGCGCAGCATCGGCAGCCGCTGCTCGAAGGCCAGCCCGATCGCCGAATTGACGATGAACAGGCCGACAAAGAACGACAGCAACCCGAACGCGGTCAGGTTGAGGTGAAAACTATCCGTCAAGCGTTCGAGATCGCTTTCCGCGCTGGGCTCGATCAGACGGAGCTTGTCGCCGGCAATCGTCTCCAGCGCCGCGCGCTTGCCTTTTGCCTTGCCGACCAGCAGGCGGGAAAGCTGATCCGGCATTTTCAGCAGTTTTTGCACGATCCCGATATCGACCACCAGCACGCCGGGCACCAGTTGCGGCTGCACGCGCAGCGGCGGCAAGGCCGGGCCGCCGTTGGTCGACGGCGTCGCGCCCTCGCTCAGGCCGAGATCGGACAGTGTTTCGGGCGCCACCAGCATCTCTCCGGGCGGCGTCATGAAGGACTGTAGATTGGCCTTGCCGATCGTGGGCGCGTTGCCGACTTCGGCGGGCACCGTCACCGGTTCGATGCCGAGCAGCCGGAACGAACGTCCGCCGATCTGGATCCGGCCTTCGAGCACCGGCGAGACCGGCCAGCCGGCGCGGCGCAGGTCGATGAAGAGTTGTTGCGGGAAGGTCGCGCTGTCGCGGCCGACCAGCATCGCGGTGCGGGCGCCGCCGAAGGTCGCGGCAGCGCGGTCGTAGGAGTTGCGCGCCTGCTGGTTCAGCGCCTGCACGCCGCTCCACAGCGCGGTCGCCGAGATCAGGCCGATCACCAGGGTCGCGAGCTGCATCGGATGCCGCCGCCAGTGGCTCAGGAGCACGGCAAGGATCCAGAGCGCGCGCGTCATGTGATGATACCGGCGTGGAGATTGACCTGCCGGTCCAGCGTGGCGGCAAGCCTTGTGCTGTGCGTCACCATCAGAAAACCGCATCCGGTGCGCGCCACCAGATCGCGGGCCAGCGCCAAAACTTCGTCGGCGGTGGCCTCGTCGAGATTGCCGGTCGGCTCGTCCGCGAGCAACAGCAGCGGCCTTATCGCGACCGCACGGCCGATCGCGACCCGCTGCTGCTGTCCGCCGGATAATTGCTCGGGATAGCGCTTCAGCAGATTGCCAAGCCCGAGCCGTTCGACGAGTTCGGCATGCCATGCCGGGTCGTGACGGCCGGCGATCCGCGACTGGAATACCAGGTTGTCCTCGACGGTCAGGCTCGGGATCAGGTTGAACTGCTGAAACACCAGCCCTAGGCGATCGCGCCGCAACTCCGCGCGCCCGGCGTCGCCGAGACCGGAGACGACGACGTCCGCCAGCCGGATCTCGCCGCCATCGGCGGCGTCGAGTCCAGCGATCAAATGCAACAGCGTGCTCTTGCCGCTGCCGGATTCACCGGTCAGCGCGACGCTCTCTCCCGCCGCGACCGCAAGATTCACGCCGCGAAGTACGGCGATCTCCTCGCCGGCGGAACGGTAGCTCTTGGTCAGGCGGGTGACATCAAGCACGATGGGGTTGCCGTTGGTCATGCGCGACGAAAGCCGTGCCTCACAACGGCTTCTGGTATTTCAACACGAACTCGTCGGTCGGCACCTGCGGACGGAACACTGCCGCTTCCCTGGGATCCTCGGGATGGCGCAGGAAATCGCCCTCGGCCACCAGCTTGAATCCGGCGGCCTCAATCTCCTGCCGCAGCGTGCTCTCCTCGATCCGGTGCAGCGTCTTGGCGACATTTGTGCCATCGCCCGGTTTTGCGGAATGGTCGGCGATGATCAGAAAACCGCCGGGTTTGAGGGCCGCGAACATCTTCTTGTTCATCACGGTGCGATCGACCTGCATATTGATGTCGTGATAGGCGAAGAAGAAGGTGATCATGTCGAGGCCAGAGACGTCGGGTGGGATCGGATCGTCAAAGTCCCTGATGACATGCACGACGTTTTTCATCGCGGGCTTCTGCGCGCGGATGTCGAACTTGTCCTTGACGAAGCGCTCGATCACGGCCGCCGAATCCTGCGCGTAGACGGTGCCGGCCGGCCCGACGGTGCGCGCCAAGAGTTCGGTGCTGTAGCCGGCGCTGGCTTCCATATCCAGAATCTTCATCCCGGTCTGGACGCCGGCGAAAGCCAGCATTTTGGCTGGCTGGCGGCGCTGGTCGGCCTGGCGGTCGGCATCGGCCCGGTCGGGCGCGACGACGATCGCAGCATAGTCCGGCGTTTTGGCGTCCTGCGCCGGCGCGGCTGTTGCAGCGAGCACGGCCAATGAAATAAACGCGCCCATGATGTTGGCGCGACGACGGATTGATCTGGCCATGAAATTCCCCGGATGTGACGGATGGGACCATATATCAGGGCGGCCATGGTAGATCACGGTCTCAATCGCGCGGCGACGCGATCGTGATCCGCCTGCTTCCGCCAGGCGAAACAACGTCAGGCGGCATGTCGCATACAGCGCATAGTTGCAGCGCACGCGGTCCGGTCCAAATGCGCGGTTGCCTTGTCCGGAAAGGCATGGCTAGCATCGGGTCAAGCCGATCTGACAGAGCCGGCAAAGGTAATTTGGGAGCCGATCATGACCGCACAACCGACGCCAAAAGGCGCCTGGAAAATTACCTTTCTGCTGTTTCTGTTCATGCTGGTGAACTTTGCGGACAAGATCGTGGTCGGTCTTGCCGGCGTGCCGATCATGACCGAGCTCAAGCTCGAGCCGGAATCCTTCGGCCTGCTCGGTTCCTCGTTCTTCTTCCTGTTCTCGATCGCGGCCATCATCGTCGGCTTCATCGTCAATCGCATCGACACCCGCTGGGTGCTGCTGGCTTTGGCGCTGGTCTGGGCCTTGGCGCAATTCCCGATGGTCGGCACCATCGGCTTCACCACGCTTTTGATCTGCCGGGTGATTCTCGGCGCCGGCGAGGGCCCGGCGGCGTCGGTCGCGGCGCATGCCATCTTCAAGTGGTTTCCGGATGAGAAGCGGACCCTGCCGATTGCGATCCTGTCGCAGGGCTCCGCGTTCGGCGTGATCCTCGCGGTCCCCGCGCTGAACTGGCTGATCGTCAATTACAGCTGGCATTACGCCTTCGGCGCGCTCGGCGTCGTCGGCCTGATGTGGGCGGTGGCGTGGCTGATCCTCGGCAAGGAAGGCCCGCTGGTGCAGACCGCGGCGATGGCGGCCAATGAGCCGCGCATTCCCTACTTCCGGCTGTTGACCTCGCGGACCTTTGTCGGCTGTGTCGCCGCGACCTTCGGCGCCTATTGGGCGCTGTCGCTGGGGCTGACTTGGTTCACGCCCTTCATCATCAAGGGGCTCGGCTTCTCGCAGCAGCAAGCCGGCTTCATTTCGATCCTGCCCTGGGTGTTCGGCGCTGTGATGGTGCTGCTCACCGGCTGGATCTCGCAGCTGATGCTGGCGCGCGGCTTTACCACCCGCGGCGCCCGCGGCGTCCTCGGTTCGGTGCCGCTGATCGTCGGCGGCTTGGTCCTCTCGGTGATTCCCCATGTCGCACCCGGCGCACTGATGATCGCCCTGCTGGTGGTCGGATCAGGACTGTGCGGATCGATCTATGTGGTCTGCGCGCCGATGCTCGGCGAGTTCACACCGGTGTCGCAGCGCGGCGCGATCATCTCGATCTACGGCGCGCTCTACACGCTCGCCGGAATCCTCGCGCCCTATGTGATGGGCAGCGTGATCCAGAGCGCCGCGGCGCCGCTCGACGGCTACATGACGGGCTTCACCATCAACGCGGTGATCCTGGTTACATCGGGGCTGCTCGGCCTCGCGCTGCTGTGGCCGAACACCGAGCGGGCGAGGCTAACGGCCCACGCGGTGCAGCCGAAGTTTGCGTGAGGGGCGGCAAAACGGTGTCGTCCCGGCCTGGTGCGCAATTGCGCACTGGGGCCGGGACCCATACCCACCGATGCTAGTTGTTGCAGAAGGCAGCTAACGCCACCGCGTTACCGATAAGCCACGACATATGCGTCCCGGCGTTCGCCGGGCGGCCCGCCCAAGAACCCAGGTCATGTCGTTAGCTCGCCGCCGCGCCGAACTGCGGCTGGGTGCCCTGCGCGCCGCGCACGAGCTTGCCCGGGTGCGCGCCGGTGGACTTGCCGCCGCGCTGCGTCACCACGCCGGACACGATGGTGGCGTCGTAGCCGTCGACCTGCTGCAGCAGGCGGCGGCCGCCGACCGGAAGGTCGTAATGCACCTTCGGCGGATGCAAATGCAGCTTGTCGTAATCGATGACGTTGACGTCGGCCTTGAAGCCCGGCGCGATCACGCCGCGATCGTAGAGGCCGACCGACAGCGCGGTCTTGCGCGACTGCGCCGCCACCACGAACGGGATCGACAGCTTTTCGCCGCGGGTACGGTCACGCGTCCAGTGCGTCAACAGATAGGTCGGAAAACTGGCATCGCAGATGATGCCGCAATGCGCGCCGCCGTCGCTGAGGCCCGGAACCGAATTCGGATCGCGCAACATCTCCCGCGTGGCATCGAGATTGCCGTCGGCGTAATTGAGGAACGGCACGTACAACATGCCGCGGCCCTCATCCGTCAGCATCGCGTCATAGGCCAGCTCCTCCGCATGTCTGCCCTGGCGGCGGGCCTGCGCGCCAAGCGTATTTTCCGGCGGCTGTTCGTAATCCGGCGGATTGCCGAGCAGATACATCTTGTCGTAGTTCGGCCGGAAGAACAGCGGATCGTCGGTCGCGGTCGCATGCTCGCTCAGGATCGCGGCGCGCACTTCGGGCTGACGCAGCCGCTTGAGCCGTTCGGCCAGCGGCAAATGGGCGATCGCTTGATAGCTCGGATGGGTCTGGAACGGGTTGCGCGACAATTCGAGGCCCAGCATCAGCCCGACCGGGCGCGCGGCGATCTGCGCCGTGATCGACAGGCCGCGCTTCGACGCGTCGCCGATGATGTCGAGCGTCTGGCGCCAGCGCTGCGGCGCCTTGTCGTTCTGCGTGATCGAGAATGAAACCGGAATCTTGGTGTTCTCGGCCACCCGCAGCATCATCGGCAGATCTTCGTTGATGGTGGAGAGATCGAGCACGAACTGGAACACGCTGCGGCCGACGCCATGCATGGCGCCGGCGATCGCGGTCAGTTCGTCCTCGCCGGCTTTCAGCGTCGGCGTGTAATCGCCGGTCGAGGTGCGGTGGTTCAGGGTGCGTGAGGTCGAAAAGCCCAGCGCGCCGGCGCGGACGGCGTCGCCCGCCAGCGCCGCCATCGCCTTGTTGTCTTCCGGCGTCGAGGGATCGCGGCGCGCGCCGCGCTCGCCCATCACGTAGACGCGCAACGCCGCATGCGGCAATTGCGCGCCGATATCCATGTCGAAATTACGCTTCGACAGCCATTCCATGTAATCGGGAAAGCTTTCCCAGGCCCAGGGGATGCCGGCGCTCAAGACCGGCTCCGGGATATCCTCGACGCCTTCCATCAACTGGATCAGCCTGACGTGATCGCTCGGCCGGCATGGCGCAAAGCCGACGCCGCAATTGCCCATGATCGCGGTGGTGACGCCGTTCTGCGAGGAGGGCGTGATGTCGTGGCTCCAGGTGACCTGGCCGTCATAGTGGGTGTGAACGTCGACAAAGCCCGGCGTGACCAGCTTGCCCTTGGCGTCGATCTCTTCCTTGCCCTTGCGCGAAACCTTGCCGACTTCGGTGATGCGGCCGCCAGTGACGGCGACATCCGCTTCGAAGAGGTCGCCGCCCTTGCCATCGGCAATGGTGCCGCCGCGGATGACGAGATCAGGGGTAGAGGCCATGGCGATTCATCCCGGGTTGAAATTTTGTTGCGGCATCATCGGCGATCCCGCCCTGCAGTCAACCGCCGGGATTGAGGTTCAGGAATGCACCAGCCTTGAGTCCGGCACCTCGGAGGCGCCTTGCGGCTTGCGGTCGGTGACCAGCGCCAAAAGCACCGTCAGAACCATGAAGGCGACGGAGGCGCCGAACACCCAATGCGGCAGGTTCTGATCCATGATCCAGCCGAACAGCAGCGGGGCGAGGATGCCGCTGAAATTGAATCCGGTGGAGACGATCCCGAAGGCCCGGCCGGCAGCGCCCGGAGGGGCCGCGTTACGCACCAGCATGTCGCGCGAAGGCGCGATCACGCCGCCGAGGAATCCCGCCGACGTCATCAGCGCCGTCAGCAGCAGCGATGGCAGGTTGACGGTCGCGATCACCAGCATGATGACCGCGTTGATGCCGAAAGCGGCGGCCGCGACCTGGCCGTGGCGATGGGTGTGGTCGGCGAGAAAGCCTCCGGCAAGCACGCCAACAGCGCTGGCGCCGAGAAAGGCCGTCAGCGCGAAATTGGCGGCGGCAAGGTCGACGCCGTACCCGCTCATCAGCGCCACGACGCCGAAATTGTTGATTCCGGCGTTGGACAGGCCGAGCAACATGAAGAAGATCGTCAGCATCATGATCGCGGGCGTCAGGACGTTCTGCTGTTGCGATTGCGCTCCGGCTGTCTTGCGGTTAGCGGCGCTGGCATCGGGCAGGTTCATCGCGACCATCAACAACGCCACCAGCGGCCCGATCGCGCCGGCCACGATCAGTGCGCCAAGGCCGCCCACCGTTGCAACGAGGGCCAGCATGATCGCCGGCGCCACCGCGCCGCCGACGAAACCGGCAAAGGTATGAATCGAAAACGCCCGGCCCATCCGCGTCACGTCCATATGCGCCGACAGGATCGCATAATCGGCCGGATGATAGACGCTGTTGGCGAGCCCCAGCACCGCGGCGCTGACGATCAGCGCGGGGTAGTTCAGATGCAGGCCGAGTCCGACCAGCGCACAGCCGCCGACGCAGAGGCCGATCAGCAGCACCTTTCGCGCGCCGATATGGTCGGCGAGATATCCGATCGGCGCCTGCGTCAGGCCGGACACCAGGCCGAACACGGTCAGCGCTAAGCCGAGCTCGATATAGCCGACGCCGAGCTGCGCTTTAAGGAAGGGAAACAGCATCGGCAGCACGAACAAATGGAAATGGCTGACCCAATGGGCCACCGAAATCGCTGTCAGCGTGCGCAGCGAACTATCGGTTTTCACATGTTGCGGTGCGGCCAGAACGTCGACCATGTCTATCCAAAACCCCGTCTCAGCAGCATGATTCGGAAAAAGCCTGCCCCGCACTTGATGCGGGGTGGGTACGGGTTTTCCGAAGAGATCATGCTCAAACAATAAGAACGCCCGGCAAGGCCCGGTGAAAATAGTGGCTAGGGGGTATTTGTCCATGAATGCCGCTGCATGGCTGCCCCGGCGAAGCGCGCCGGATTGAGGAAATGCGTCGTTAAAATCAGCGACAAACGCCGGCGATACGGCAATGATCGGACATGATCGATCGCGCAAAATCGCTCCGCGTGCTCGTTGCCGAGGGTTCCAGCACCTCGGCGCGGGAAGCGATCACGATTCTGGGCCTGTCGGGCCATCACGTCGAAATCTGCGATCCGTCGCCATACTGTCTGGCGCGGTTCTCGAAATTCGTCCGGAAATTTCATCGCTGTCCGGGTTTGCGGGCCGACCCGGCCGGATTTTTGGCCTTTGTCGAGCGGTTGCTCGCCGCCGGGCATTTCGACGTGCTGCTGCCGACGCATGAGCAGGGATTTTTGTTTGCACGGGTATGGGAGCGATTCGAAGGTCGCATCGGGCTGGCGTCGCCGAGTTTCGAATCTTATCGCACGGCGCACAGCAAGGCCGGGTTCAGCCGGCTGCTGCGGCAGTTGGGCTTGCCGCAGCCACCGACGGAAATCGTGACATCCGCACAAGCGTTGCGCGCCGCCGTCAGCTTTCCCTCCGTCGTCAAGACATCCGTGGGCACCGCGAGCCGCGGCATCTGGTTCGTGCGCAACGCGCAAGACCTCGAAGGCGCGCTGCATGATCTCACCGCCGGCGATGCCTTCGCCGGCGAAGTGCTGGTGCAGCAACTGATCGCGGGCACCACCGAGAAGGCGCAATCGGTGTTTTGCCGCGGCCGGCTGATCGGCCTTCATGCCTACCGGCAAGTCGCCGCCGGCGTCGGCGGCGGTGAGGCGATCAAGCAAAGCGTAAGGCGCGCGCAAGTGCGCAGCGATGTCGAAAGGATCGGGCGACAACTCGACTGGCATGGTGCGTTGTCGGTCGACTACATTTTGCGCGATGACGACGCCACGCCGTATCTGATCGACTGCAATCCGCGGCTGGTCGAACCGATGAACGCCTTTCGCGCCGGTAGCGATCTGGTCGGCTTGTTGCTGCGCGTTTCGCAAGGCGAGACGCCGGCGGCGTTGCCGGAAAGCCGC
>WNFR01014170.1_pt1 | contig 12721 bp, 11 predicted proteins | sample 5400221 | NCBI WGS metagenome assembly WNFR01 (sample SAMN13153357, study PRJNA577476) | soil metagenome | isolation source: 40 cm soil under Madrone tree | place: USA:California | collected 2016-06-14 | reverse complement strand
CATGGTCTTCCCCTCCTCCTTCTCGCGCCCTTCCATATAAAGCACGTGATACCCGTCGAACACGAGCACCGAGCCGGTGGCCCGGAAGAGGTACTCGCCGAGGTCGAAGTCCACGATGGTCATGTCGTAGACCGCGGGCGTCATCTGCGAGGCGACGAACCGCTGCCAGATGAGCTGGTAGAGCCGGAACTGATCGGGCTCGAGGTACTTCTGCACCTGCTCCGGACGGAGGCGGACGTCGGTCGGGCGGATGGCCTCGTGGGCGTCCTGGACCCGGGCGTTCTTGCGCGAGCTGTAGCCGTTGGGCGAGTCGGGGAGATACGGCTTCGCGTAGTTCTTGGAGATGAAATCGCGCACCGACGCGATGGCCGCGTCCGACACGCGCACTGAGTCGGTGCGCATGTAGGTGATGAGGCCGACCGGGCCGTCCTCGCCGACGTCCATGCCCTCGTAGAGGTCCTGCGCCGCGCGCATGGTGCGGCGCGAGCTGAAGCCCAGCTTCTTGGCGGCCTCCTGCTGGATGGTGCTGGTGGTGAAGGGCGCCGCCGGGTTCTTCCTGCGGTGCCGCTTCTCGACCTTGGTGACGACAAACGGCAGCTTCCGCACCGCGTCCACCACGGCCTGCGCCGCTTCAGCCGAGTGCAGCTGTGGCTTGTGCCCGCCGATCTTGGCGAGCGCGGCCTCGAAGGTCTGCCCGTTGCTGGCGAGCAGCGCCTCGATGCTCCAGTACTCCTGCGGAGTAAAGGCGCGGATCTCGCGCTCGCGCTCCACGATGAGGCGGAGGGCCACGGTCTGGACACGGCCGGCCGACAGCCCGGTCTTGATGCTCCGCCACAGGATGGGGCTGGCCTTGTAGCCGACCAGGCGGTCCAGGATCCGGCGGGCCTGCTGCGCGTTCACCTTCCGGTCGTCGATCGAGCCGGGACGCTCCATGGCCTCGTGGATCGCGTCTTTGGTGATCTCGTGGAACAGCACCCGGTGCGTGGGCGCGCTCGAGTTGAGCTGCTCGGCGACGTGCCAGGCGATCGCCTCGCCCTCGCGGTCGGGGTCGGTGGCGAGATAGATGGTAGAGGCGGTCTTGGCGGCCTTCTTGAGGTCGGCCAGGGTCTTGGTCTTGCCTTTGATGGTGACGTACTTCGGCTCGAAGCCGTGCTCGACGTCCACGCCCAGCTCGCGCGTCGGGAGGTCGCGGACGTGGCCGACGGTGGCCCTCACGTCGTAGCCGGCTCCCAGATACTTCCCGATCGTCTTGGCCTTGGTAGGCGACTCGACGATCACGAGCGCGCTCCCGCCGGCCCGGGCTCGGCTCCGGGGCTTGCCCGTCTTGGCGCTGGACTTGGCCGCCTTGGCGCCAGTCTTGGGCGCCACGGGGGCCTCAGCGCTCTTGCCGGGCTTGGTGGGAGTCTTTACCGATCGCTTGGATCTGGTCGCCATGAGCACACTATGCCTGCTGGGGTCATCAAACGGTCAACGTCGGAGGGTACAAGAAATCCGCACCGGGGGGGCGGCGCAAGGCGGAGATTTGTAAGTGACTGCAATATTGGCAGTTAGCGTGTCATCCTGAGCGGAGCGAAGGATCGCCCATAATTTCACTCGCACCACCGACCCGATCCTTCGCTTCGCTCAGGATGACACCGTCGGCGTCACCAGCCCCTGCCCACCGCCGGCCCCTCACCACCCCCCATGCGCCCGCGCCAGCCGCACCACTTCCTCCGCCACCCCCGGCGCGGCCTTCACGTCCGTCGCGACCTCATAATCAGCAAGCCTATAGTATGGTTCCCGGGCCACCAGCAGGGTCCGTGTCCGCTCGATCGGGTCGGCGCCGACCAGGAGCGGCCGGACGTCCCCGTCCTGGGTCCGGCGAGCGGCGGTGCTCGCGCTGCACTTCAGATAGATAATGAGAGAGCCCGGCTTGGCGGCGGCCATCTGGCCGGGTTCGGCGGCCCAGCCCGCGCCCGGGACGATCACGGCAGGCTCCCGCGCCTGGGCGGTATTCACCGCGTCCCGCTCCATAGCCCGGAAGCGGGTCTCGCCCACCATCCCGAAGATCTGGCCGATCGGCATCCCCATCTGGCGGACCAGGATGCTGTCGATGTCCAGCAGGGGCGCGTCCAGCCCCTCGGCCACGAGCCGGCCGACGGTGCTCTTCCCCACCCCGGGGAGGCCCACGAGCATGACATGGCGCCTCACCTCACCCCTCCACCGCGTCCCTGAGCGCCGCCCAGCGGGCGCCGAGGGACCCTACGTACCCGTCGAAGTTCCGGCGCATCTCGGCCAGGGAGTCGCCGCCGAACTTCTCCAGCATGGCGTCGGCCAGCACGAAAGCCGTCAGCGCCTCGGCGATGACGCCCATCGCCGGCACGGCCGTGACGTCGGAGCGCTCGCTTTGAGCATTAGCGGCCTGGCCGGTAACGAGATCGACCGTCGGCAGCGGCGACATCAGCGTGCTGATCGGCTTCATGGCGACGCGGATGACCAGCGGCTCCCCGGTGGTGATCCCGCCCTCCAGGCCGCCGGCGTTGTTGGTGCGGCGGCGGAAGCCGGCGCGCGGGTCTCCGGCCGCGGGCGGGCGGGCGCTCGCGGCGGCGTCGATCGGGTCGTGTACCTGGGACCCCGGCCGGCGGGCCGCCTCGACGCCCATCCCGATCTCGACCGCTTTCACGGCGGGAATGGACATCAGCATTCCGGCCAGCCGGCCGTCGAGCTTCCGGTCCCAGCTCACGTGGCTGCCGAGCCCGACCACGACGCCGCGCGCGACCACCTCGACTTCCCCGCCCAGCGTGTCGCCCGCCTGCTTGGCGGCGTCGATGCGGCGGATGATCTCCGCCTCGACCGCCGGATCGAGCACCCGGACCTCGGAGCGGTCGGAGGCCTCGTTGAGCGGGACCGGTAGCTCGGCGGGCGGCGCGGCGACGACCCCTCCCAGCGAGACGACGTGGCTCCCGATCTGGACGCCGAACTCGTCGAGGAGCCGCTTGGCGAGCGCGCCGGCGGCGACGCGGGCCGTGGTCTCGCGGGCGCTCGCGCGCTCGAGAATGTCGCGGGCGTCGATGCGATCGTACTTGAGGACGCCGACCAGGTCCGCGTGGCCCGGCCGGGGGCGGGTGACGCGCCGACGGCGCAGCTCGCCGGGCTGGGCGGCCTCGTGCGCCATGACGTCCTCCCAGTTGCCCCAGTCGCGGTTGGGGATGAGCATGGCGACGGGGGAGCCGAGCGTCTCGCCGGCGCGGACGCCGGAGAGCCACTCGACGTGGTCCCGCTCGATCTTCATGCGCGCGCCGCGGCCGTAGCCCTGCATCCGCCGGACGAGCTCGCGGTCCACCCACTCGGCGCTCACCGGGAGCCCGGCCGGGAGGCCCTCGACCAGGGCCACGAGCGCCTTGCCGTGCGACTCGCCGGCGGTGGAGAATTTCAGTCTCACGGACCTCGCCTTGCAACCGGGGATGGGAGAAGCGAACGAGCCCGGCCTGCGCCGGGCTCGTTCCCGTCGGGGTGCTCGGACGGTCCGCGCTGAGCGGCTATTGATCCGAGGCGCCGTCGTCGGTGATCCGGGGTGTGACCAAGATAATGAGATCGCGCCGGTTTTCCGTATCCGTCGTGTTGCTGAACAGCTTGCCGATGATCGGCAGGTTGCCCAGCAGCGGGATCCCCGACTTGACCCGGTTGACCTCGGTGACCGTCAGGCCGCCGATGACCGCCGTCTCACCGTCATTGACCAGGAGCTGGTTATCGGCCTTCTGCTTGGCGAAGACGAAGCCCAGGTCCGCCGCGGCCAGCGGCTGAATGGCCGACCGCTCGGTGTGGAGCTGCATGAGGACCTGGCGGTTGTTGGTCACGTGCGGAGTGACCGTGAGCCGGATACCGGTCTCCTTGAACTGCACGTTGGCGCGAGCGGTACCGGTGGCGCTCGAGTTGGCGTCGATGACGCGGACCGGCGTCTCTTCACCCACCAGGATGTCGGCCTGGCGGTTGTCGAGCGTCGAGATGACCGGCTCCGCCTGGATGTCGGCGAGCTCGGTGCGCTCCAGGGCGCTCAGGAAGGTGGTCAGCGCGAAGCCGCCGATGCTGGTCGAGTAGATCAGGTCGAGGGCGGACCCGGCTACGTCGGCATTGGCATTGCCGATGGCCGCGACCGAGTTTCCGCCGATGTCCACGACGTTGACGTCCCTGCCAAACGGGGCGCCGGTGCTGGAGCTCGGGTCGCGGCGCTGGACGATCTTGTTGAAGAACTGGGTGCGGCTCCCGAGATCGTACTTGACGCCGAGCGCCTCGATGTCGGTGCGGTTGACGAAGATGATCTTGGCCTGGATGGAGAGCTGCGGCGTCCGCACGTCGAGCCCGCGCACGAAGTCGGTGACGCTCTCGATGCGGCTCCGGGTATCGGTCAGGATGAGCGCGTTGGACCCGGTGTCGGCCACGACCCGGCCACGGTTCTTGGTCAGGATGCTCTCGACCGTCTTGGCGAGCGAGCCGGCCTGGGCATAGTTGATCCGGACAACGGCCGTCTCCAGCGGCTCGAGCGAGTCGAGCGCGGCGAGCGCCGACGGAGCGTCGACCCGGATGATCCCGCCGGCCATCTCCTGGGCCGAGAGGCCCTGGGTGGCGAGGATCGCCTGGAACGCCTGCGGCCAGGGCTGGTTCTTGATCTCGGCGTTGACCTCGCCCTTCACGTCCTTGCCCAGAATGATGGTCCGGCCGCTGAAGGCCGCGAAGCCGGCCACCACGTCCGCGATGCTGGCGCGGTCCCAGGTCACGGTGAGCCGGGGCGTCACCGTATCGGCCGGGGCGGCTGCGTCGGCCGAGGACCAGGCCTGGAACGGCTGGCCGCCGGAGAAGCTCACTCGGATGGCGTCGCCCGAGCGGTCGACATTGTAGGTCTGCGGCCCCTCGAGGTCGACGACGATGCGCACCACGTCGGGGCGGAACTGCGAGTAGCGCAGGTTGACCACGCCGCCGCGCTTCACGCCGTCGTACAGGGTCGCGGTGGTGCCGCTCAGCCGCGCGCCGACCACGTCGAGCACCAGCCGGTCGGGCGAGGTCAGCAGGAAGTCGCGGACGTCGACTGCGCCGCGTACGGCGACGACGATCTCGGTCTTGCCGGCGGCCGGCGCCAGGCTCACGGTGGTCACCTCTCCGCTGTCGAGCCCTTCTGCCCGGGCTGGCGCCGCGGTCAAGAGGCTTGCCCCGAGCAGCAGCGAGGGGGCCGCGGCGGCGACCAGCATCAAGCGATACAATCCCGTCATGGCGTCTCGACCTCCTGCTTGCGCAGCGAGAGAGTTTCCTGGCGCTCGAACCCGAAGTCCTGAATCATGAACACCGCATCACGGGGGCGGATCTGGGTCAACCGCGCCCGGCCCAGCTGGTCTCCAACCCGCATCTTGTGGCGCTTGGAGGAAAGCTTCTCGCGCAGCACCACGACGTTGTTCGACGGACTGCGCAGGTCCATGTACACGCCCACGAGGTCGAGATCCGCGACCTCGGGGCCGGTCTTGGCAGTGTTGATCAGCGAGGCGAACGGATCGCGCGTGCCGCCGGCGTAGGCGAACGTCTCGCGCATGACCTCGATCTCCCGCGCGCGCCGCACCGAATCGGCCACCGCGCCCGCGTCGGCCTGGTCGAGCGAGTCGGCAGGCTTCGCATGGCGCACCGTGGTGTCGCCCGCCGGCGCCGTCACCTTGGTGGTGGCGGCCAGGGTGGCCCTGGCGGGCGCGGCGTCGGCCGGGGCCAGGGCGACGGCCTTGGCCTCCTCGCCTCCACGACCGCAGGCGGCGGCCGCCGACGCGAGAAGGGCGAACCCGAACCACGCGTTACGTGCCACTGGCCTCTCCCTCCGCGCTGGTGGTCTTGACGTACGTCCGGACCTGGAACTTGGCCTCGAGCAGCGAGCCGTTGGTGTCGCCCAGGGCCTTGGCGGCGGCGGCGCTGGCCGCGGCCACCTGGAGATCGTACGGGACGATGATCCGCTGCAGGCTCGCGACGTCGGCCATGAACTGGCCGATCTGATCGTAGTGGCCGATGACCGACATGTTGTACTTGTAGGTGTCGAACGGCACCGGACCCGCCTCGACCGGCAGCGGCACCACTTGCGACAAGGTCACGCCCCGGATCCGGCTCCGGCTGGAGATGTCGTCGAGCAGGTTCGGCACCTCGTTCCGCTCGGGCACCAGCCGGCGCAGCAGCGCCAGGCTCCCGCGGTAGGTGTCGAGCCGCTTGCGGAGGTCCTCGACCGTGCCGCGCGCCAGCTCCCGCTTGGCGCTGTCGGTGGCGGCGTCGAGCCGCGCGATCGTATCGCGGATGGCCGTGACCTGCTCCTTACGGGCGTTGAGGCCGGACAGGCCGACCTGCTCCAGCACGGCACCGGTGTATCCGATGTAGCCGAACATCCCGGCGAGGAGCAGCGCGAGGATCGGCGTAGCTTTCTTCGAGCTCAGGGATGCCATCGCCTACCTCACCGATTGGCTGAGGGGAACGGTCCGGATGTAGGCCGAGTCCGCCTGATGGTACGTGGCCCGGATGGTGAACGCCGTGACCGGGCGCTCCTTCTCGACCACCGTCTGCGCCGACACGGGCAGCACATCGGTGATCCAGGGCGAGGCCTCGAGCTGGCGGAGGAATCGGGTGTAGGCCTGGATGTCGACCGTGCGGCCGTTCAGCTCGAACTGCACCGGCGGCGGCTGGACAGGACCGTTGGCCGCGCTGTCGGCCGGCGCGGCGCCCGGCTTGTGGGCCGCCGGCTTGGGGGCGGCGGACGCCGAGGCGGCGGGCGCGGTGGTCGGGCTCACGCGGACCGGACCGAGATCGATGAGCCAGGTGTAGGCCGGGAGCGCTCGGGTGACCTCGTCGAGCAGATGCGGCCATATGTAGCGGTTGCCATCCACCGTGCGGATGACGCCGATCTGCGCGACCAGCGAGTCACGGATGGTCTCCTGGTGACGCTTTTCGGCGAGGAAGGCCTTGAAGCGCTTGTTCTCCGCGCGGCTCTGCTCGAGCTGCGGCTCGAGCGCGCTCAGGTCCCGCGCCGTGCCCACGAAGACGAAACCGAGCCAGCCCACCACGCCGACCCAGCTCAGGATGGCCACGAGCAGGATGGGATCCTTGATCTTGGTGCCGAAACCGCGGAACCCCTCGAGCGACCCCAGCAGGGGCCGCCGAGCGCGCTTGCGCTTGAGGTCGGGGCGAAGATTGACGGTGATCATCGGTCGTCGGTCCCTGGGTCGGGGTTACGCGGCGCTGCGCAGCGCGAGGCCGATCGGGAGCATCAGCAGCGGTGCGACCTCGTCGACCGGGAACTGGTCGAAGACGCCGTCCGCCACCTGGAGCTTCTCGATCGGATTGGCCAACTGGACCGGGATGCGCAGCCGGTCGGACAGCACTTTGTTGAGCCGCGGAATGCGGGCCCCACCGCCGGTGGTAAACAGCCGCGCGATCCCGCCCGCCGAGCGGCTGGCCGACTGGAGGAACGCGGCAGCGCGCTCGATGCCGACCGCGAGCTCCTCACCGCGCGACTCGAGCAGCGGATCGAGCGCCTCGCTGGAATCGGTGCCCCTCAGCACCGCATCCGCCTGGTCGGCGGACAGACCGCGCTCGCGCTGCAGGTCTTCCTTGAACCGCCGGGTGCCGACGGGGATGTCCCGGGTGAGCACCGGAACGCCCTCGTCCAGGATGTTGATGTTGGTGGTCTCGTGGCCGATGTTCACCAGGCCGACCACGCCGCGCATGGCCTCGGGGTAGTTCACCTCGAAGGCGTTGTGCAGGGCGAAGGCGTCGACGTCGATGATGCTGGCCTCGAGCCCGATGTCCGACAGCAGCGCCAGCTTGTGCTCGACCAGCTCGCGCTTGGCCGCCACGAGGAGCACGGTCATCTGGAGGCCTTCGGCCTCCGGGTCGAGGATCTGGAAATCGAGCTCCACGTTGTCCATGTCGAACGGCACGTGCTGCTCGGCCTCCCAGCGGATGACCTCGCGGGCCTCGGTCTCCTTCATCCGGTCCATCGCGATCTTCTTGATGATCACGTCGCGCCCGCCGATGGCGGTGACGACCTTTTTCGCCTTGATGCCCGCGGAGGCCATGAGTCCCTTGATCGCTTCGGCCACGAGGGCGGGGTCCATGACCTCGCCCTCGACGATGGCATCGTTCACGACGGAGGTGAACGCGACCTTGGTGAGGACAGGCCCGCCCGAGGCGTGGGAGATCGCGACGAGCTTGATCAGGCCGCTGCCGATGTCGAGGCCGACCGTCGTCGCATTGCGCCCGAAGAGTCCCATACGAGTCCGCTTGTTGAAGGGGTGGCTCACGCCCGGGGTATTCCGGCGGCTAGAGGGCAACCGATGTGCCACACAAATTGCATGGGGCTAGATCGTTGCAAGGAATCGCTTTGACGCGATTCGTACCGCCGTCTTTCGGCCCCCCGGGGGCCCGATCCCTTCTCTTTCGCAAGCTGTCTCTCGGGTTGCAGCAGTGAAGCCGTTGGCGTGATGGCGCAAGGACTTGCACCACGCCCGCAGACAGCAGGACGGCGGCCTCTCCCCTGGGAGTGACCGCCGCCCGTTCAGCGCGACGAAACCGCGTGTCTAGTAGAGCTGGACCCAGCTCCGCTCCGCGAGCATGGTGGGAGTGGCCGAGTTCTGGAGCGCGCGCTTGAGGGCGCAGGACGAGTACGAGACCAGCGCGCCGCCTGACAGCTTGGTCAGGTCGTCCAGCGCCACGTTGCCGGCGATGACGCCACCGAAGAACTTGGCGCCCTGCCCGCTGTTGCCGGACGTCGAGAGCGTCCCGGTGACGTAGACCGGGCCGTAGAAGACCATGCCGCCGGTGGCCGTGAGATCGCCCTCGACCAGCAGGATGCCCTGGCCGCGGCCGCCCTGGAGCTTCAGGTCGCCGTTGTGGTAGATGATCGGGAAGTAGTTGAAGCACGGGTCGGTCTTCAGAATCGGCTCGCCCCAGTTGGTCTCGACCGACGTGTCGCACTTCTGGGGGTTCCCCGTGTACGCCGGCGCAGTGGCGGCGGGGTTGCCGCTGGTCAGGGTCAGGGTCGCCAGTGCCTTGAGCTTGTCGAAGTCTTTCTTCATGTCCGACGTGTTCAGCGTCGAGTCCAGGACGCTCGCGGGCGAGCCGTCGAGGGCGCCGTTGCCGGTGGTCGTCAGAGTTCCGCTGTTGTAGCGCACCCCCGCCGTGTTGGCGGTCGCAGGGCAGTCCACCGACTGCGCCGACCACAGCGGCGGCACAGCGTCGATCCCCGTGACCTGCGCGCCGCCGGTGACCTTCACATCGCCGAGCGCCGTGAGGCCGGCGTTGACTTCGATCTCGACCTCCACCAGGCGGATGAGCTGGCCGAGGGAGCGGACGGCCAGGGCTCCGTTGGCGGCGTCCGTGCGGGTGCCGATCGCCTTGATGAGGAACACGTTGTCCGTGAGCCGGGTGATCGTGTTCGTCGACGAAGCGTGGCTGGCGCCGAACGACGTCGTCGTGAGCGGCGTGTTCAGCTTGGGATCGACCGCAAGCGCGAGCATCCCCGCCGCCGTCTGCGAGTTGACGGCGTCGGCCAGCCCCGCCTCGGCCGCCTCGCTGGCCTGCATGGCGTACAGGGTGTTCTGGCCGGTCTGCTGCTCCAGCCGGCCGGCGAAGAACACGCCCGCCACCAGCGCGCCGATCACGACCAGGGCGAAGATGGCGACCGCCAGCGCGATTCCGCGCTCGTTGGACACCGGTGTGGCCCGCATGCGCCGCTCCTTGAGAGATGACTCGATCATGGCCGGAATGCGTTCCGCAGGGAGACCTGCGTAACCAGAGAATCCGTCCCCACGCCCGCGTAGCTGCCGCCGCTGCGAGACATGGTGTTCTGGGAGACGCCCCGCACGGTGAGCACGATGCTCTTGACGTTGGCGGGTACGGCGGTCACGGCGCCGGCGGCGTCCAGGTACGCGAAGTTCAGGCCGGCCGTGACGCCGTTGTCGTCCTTGAGCGGGCCGAGCAGGGGCTGGAGGCTCGGATCGCCGCCGCTGACCGACTGCGCGCCGAGCCAGGATTTACCGCCCTGCACATAGAGGCTCAGCTTCATGACTTCGAAGGTGCGCACCGGCGTGCCGATCAGGATCTGCGCCGGCGTGACGTTCGGGGATACGGTGAGGGCGATCGCCCCGATACCAGCGCCGCAGTTGCTGGCCATGTTGACACCGGTAATGTTCTCCTGCAGCCAGGCGTCGTCGCTGGTCAGAGCCGGATCGTTCTCGATGAAGATGTAGGCGGCATCCCGAGTGGCCAGCGGATCTCGATAGCCCGACCACTGGTCCTTGAGCACCCGGATCTCAGTGGCAGTGACCTGGCAGACGAAGCCGAGCCCACGCATGGCGCGGTACTTGATGCTCGTGGGCAGCTGCTCAATGAGGTCGACCTGCGGACCAGGTGTGGCCGCGCCGACGACGTTGTTGAGCTCCCGGAGCTCGCTCGGGACCACGAGCGACGCGCTCCGCACGGTCGACTGGAGGCTGAGCTGCTCCGTCTGCGCGCGGGTGAGGCGCTGGGTCCGGATGAGCATGGCATAGAGACCGCCCGTGACCACGCCCATCATGACCAGGGCGATGAGCAGCTCGATGAGCGTGAAACCCCGTGAATAGCGCATGGCGGTCAGCACCCGATGATGGTGGTTACGACGTCCGTATGGGTCTTGCCCAGCGCATTCTTGTAGGTCAGTGTCAGCGTGACGGTCTGGGTCTTGCCCGCGGCCACCACGGTCCACGACTGGGTCACGCCGAGCGGGCTGGTGACCGGCCCGCCGTTGGCGAGCGCGGTGCAGTGCGGCGTGGTGGAATAGGCCAGCAGCCGAAGCGCGTCCATGCGCTGCTCCGCCACTTGGCCGGCGCGGGTGGCTCGCTGCCCGCGGCCGATCATGCGGGTGACCAGCGCCGAGGATCCGGCCATGGCCACGACACCGACGCTGAGCACCACGATGGCCACGAGTACTTCGGCGATGGTGAATCCCGCGGTGGACCGCTTCACTGGACCCTCCCGAGCATGTCGATCTGGATCGTCTGGGTCTTCCCGCTCTTGGTGACCGAGATGGTGGACGAGGTGCCGAACCCGCTGCCGATGCCGCGGGGGTCGAACGCGATGGGCGCGCCCGGCGGCGTGACCGTGACGCCGTAGATCGCGTTCAGGTTCTGCATGGTGCCGACGGTGTCCTTGGTGCTGCCGGCGAGCGTCACCGCACGCGGCGTCGCGGTGATCAGCACGGTGTTGCCGACGAACTCGAGCTGCGCCGACCGCCGGCTGGACTGCGTTGCCACCGCCCGCGCCTTGGCGATCATGTTGACGATGGTGGTCCTGGCCCCCCGGACGTTCGTCGTCACCATGGCGGTGCTGACCTTTGGGTACCCGATGAGCACCAGGATGCCGACGATCACGATGACGATCAGCGCCTCGGTGAGCGTGAATCCCTTGCGGTGTGACACGGTTCCTCCCGCTGCGGCTGTTTCGGAATCGCCGGCGTTCACCGCCAGCACAAAGGCAGAAGTCGTACCATGCGGGAGGACATGATTCCGCATGGACTTACGATTGGGGCGGCCGCGCCGGTCACTGCAGACCCTGGCACCGCGCGCCGGATGTTGCGCGTCGGAGGTCTCAGTGAACCGGCAGGCGGCGCATCTTGTAGAACAGGGTGCGAAGGCTGATGCCGAGGAGTCCCGCCGCCTGGCGCCGGTTGCCACCCGAGGCCTCGAGCGCGCGGAGAATGGCCTGACGCTCGACCGCCTCGACCTGCGTCTTGAGGTCGAGCGACGCGCCCCCGGTGGCGTGCGGCACGCTGCCATTGGCTTCGTCGCCATTGCGGCCGGCACCTGCCTGCGGACCCCTGCCGTTGCCGTTGGCGTAGCCCAGCGCAAAGTCCCGCGGCTCCAGCGGGCCGCCGGTGCCGAGCACCGCCGCCCGCTCGACCGCGTTCCGCAGCTCGCGCACGTTGCCGGGCCACGCGTGATGGGTCAGCGCGTCCAGCGCGGACGGCGTGATGCTGACGGTATGGCCGAGCCGGCTGGCCGCCTGGCGCGCGAAGTGGGTGAGCAGGGCCGGCACGTCCTCGGGCCGCTCGCGCAGGGGCGGGATGTGCAGCCGGACCACGTTCAGCCGGTAGAACAGGTCCGCCCGGAACTGGCTGCGCTCGACCTCTTCCTCGAGCGGCTTGGCCGTGGCCGCAAGCACGCGCACGTCGACCTTGCGGGATTCACGCCCGCCGACCCGACGGATCTCACCCTCTTCGAGCACCCGGAGGAGCTTGGCCTGAAGGTCGAGCGGCAGGTCGCCGATCTCGTCCAGCAGCAGGGTGCCCTCGTGCGCCAGCTCGAACAGCCCGGACCGGTCGGCGCCGGCCCCGGTGAACGCGCCCTTCATGTGCCCGAACAGCTCGCTCTCGAGCAGGTGCTCGGGAATCGCGGCGCAGTTGATGGCCGTAAAGCCGTGCTCGCTCCGCGGGCTCATCCGGTGGATGGCGCGGGCCAGCACCTCCTTGCCGGTGCCGCTCTCGCCGGTGATGAGCACGGTCGTGTTGTGCCGCGCCACCCGGGTGGCGAGCTCGAGCAGGTCGCGCATGGCGCGGCTCTCGCACACCACGAGATCGCCCGCCACGCTAGCGCCGAGGCTGGAGCGGAGCTGTTCGACCTCGCGGCGGAGCTTCTCGCGCTCCTCCGCCTTGCGGAGGGTCATCGTCACTTCGTCGGGACGGAACGGCTTGTGG
>WNFR01029365.1_pt1 | contig 12722 bp, 6 predicted proteins | sample 5400221 | NCBI WGS metagenome assembly WNFR01 (sample SAMN13153357, study PRJNA577476) | soil metagenome | isolation source: 40 cm soil under Madrone tree | place: USA:California | collected 2016-06-14 | reverse complement strand
GCGAAGCGACAAACAATTTCTGTTTCACCTTCTAATCGCTAAACCAGCAAACGTCCTATCGCGATGCGACCGCCGCGGGTGATCGCGTGAATACCGACCGGTCGCAAGAGCTCGATAAAGGCTTCTACTTTTTCCTTGCTGCCCGAAGTTTCGACAATCATCTGCGTATGCGAGATGTCGACGACCTTGGCGCGAAATACATCTACCAGGCTCAAGACTTCCTGGCGTTGCGCGCCTGGTTCGGCATTTACCGTGATCAACGCCAGATCACGTTCGATGTGCGGGCTGGTGGTTACGTCCAGCACTTCGCGAACGCGCGCCAAGCGCTCACACTGTTTGACGATCTGCTCGATCGTCCGATCGTCCCCGCTGGTGACAATCGTGACGCGCGCCCACTCGGGGTCAAGCGTCGCACCTACTGAAATCGTTTCGATGTTGAAACCCCGCGCACTGAACAGACCGACGATCCGGGAAAGCTCGCCCGGCTGATCTGCTACTACGATTGAAAGTGTGTGGTTCATTTCTGATTGCCGATTGCCGATTGCCGATCTCTTGGCTCCCTTTGTTAATCCGGATAACAATTCTCAAATGCTGATTACCACTCACCGCAAACCAAGATCAATCGGCAATCGGCAATTGAAAATCGGCAATGCCCTAAACCCCTTCACTTTGAAAAATCATGTCACGCGAGCTGGCGCCGGCGGGAACGATAGGAAAGACGTTCTCCTCCCTGGCAACCACGACCTCGATTACCGCGACTCCGCTATGCGAGAGGCCGGATTCGAGTACCTCAAACAAATGTCCGGGCTTTGTGGCCCGCACGCCAAACGCGCCGTAGGCTTCAGCCAGCTTGACGAAGTCAGGCGCCACCGACATGTCCACTTCCGAATAAGCGCGGTCATAGAACATCTCCTGCCACTGTCGCACCATGCCCAGATACCCGTTGTTCATGATCACAATCTTTACCGGCAGATCGTATTGCACCGCCGTTGAGAGTTCCTGATTGGTCATTTGAAACCCACCATCACCGACTACTGCGACGACCAGATGATTGCGAAACGCCAATTGCGCCCCGACAGCGGCCGGCACGCCAAAACCCATCGCCCCCAGCCCGCCGCTGGTGATCCACTGGCGCGCGCGTTTGAACGGATAGAACTGCGCCGCCCACATTTGGTGTTGACCGACGTCGGTCACAAGGATCGCTTCTCCGTTGGTCAGGCGGTGCAATTCGCGAATGACCTGCTGAGGTTTTATCTGGTCACGTGATCCCTTGAAACGCATCGGCTGCTCGCGCTGCCACGATCGCAATTGTTCCCACCAACGATTTCGCCGTTGAATGCTCTGGATAACAGCTTCCGGGCCAGTTGAGTCGACTTGTATGTGCAGTGCTGCTAGCGCCTCTCGCGCATCAGCGATCATCGATAGATCGGGCGCCCGGTTCTTTCCGACGTTTGCCGGATCGATGTCGATATGAATTACCTTGGCTTGCGGAGCGAACGTCGCCAGCTTCCCGGTAACGCGATCATCAAAGCGCACGCCCACTGCCACTAAGAGATCGCTGCCGGCAACTGCCATGTTCGCCGCATATGTGCCGTGCATGCCGAGCATGCCCAAACTAAGCTCGTGGGCCGAGGGAAAGCCGCCCAGACCCATCAATGTGGGAGTGATGGGAAGTTTTAGCTGCTCTGCGAAATCTCGAAGTTCCGCACAAGCGCCGGAGCTAACTATGCCGCCACCGACATAAAGCACCGGCCGCTGCGCCTTTAAAATTGCTGCGGCCGCTCGCTTAACATTTAAGGCATCGGGCGCTGATGTTCTCTCAGTGCAAGGGAAACTGATCTTTTCCAATCGCGAATAATTTGTTTGATCCGCCGAGACGTCCTTTGGTATGTCGATCACGACTGGTCCCGGCCGGCCCGTCCGGGCCAAATGAAAAGCTTCGTGAACAATCGCGCCCAGGTCGCGCACGTCACGCACGAGATAATTGTGCTTAACGCAGGGCCGCGTTATTCCCACCGTATCGACCTCCTGGAAAGCATCGGTGCCTATCAGGGGCAGCGGCACTTGTCCGGTGATGACTACGATTGGCGTTGAATCCATGTAAGCGTTGGCGATCCCCGTGATCGCGTTAGTGGCGCCTGGTCCAGAGGTCACCAGAGCAACGCCTACGCGGCCCGAAGCGCGCGCATAACCCTCGGCCATGTGCACCGCGCCCTGCTCGTGGCGGACGAGGTAATGTGTGATCCGATCGCGCACGCGCCACAGTTCGTCATAGATGTGCAGCACCGCGCCGCCCGGATAGCCAAAGATCGAATCCACGCCTTCATGCAGGAGACCCTCGACCAGGATCTCAGCGCCGCGCGGAAAACGATCGTTCGTCGCCGAGGGTATTCGGCCGATGGTGGTCAGTTCAGATGTGTTCAAGCTCATGATGTTGCCGATGCTGAGATCCAAAGCCTTAAACCAAGAGACCAGATTTCATTGAACTCCGAACAAGTATCTTGTCTGCGCGTAGCGTCGTGGCCGCGCTATCTAAGCGCTGTTTCTCCCATCAAATACTTATCGACGCCTCTCGCAGCGCGGCGTCCGTCGGCGATGGCCCATACGACCAGCGACTGACCGCGAGTCATATCGCCGGCGGCAAAAACTTTCGTCACGCTGGTCATTTCATCTTCATCAATCGCAACATTGCCCCGCTGGTCGATGCGCACGCCGAGATCACTCAACAACCCATCTGTTTCCGGACCGACAAAACCAAGCGCAAGTAGAACCATTTGGGCTGGCCACTCTCTCCGGCTTCCGGAAATCTCATGCGGTGTTCCCGTCCGATTGTTATTTGCCGTTAGATCAACCTCGACTGTTTCCACTGCGCGGACACTTCCGTCTTCGGCGCTGATAAAGCGCTTAGTCATGATCGAGTAGGCGCGCGGGTCATGGCCGAATCGAGCCGCGGCTTCTTCGTGCCCGTAATCCACCCGGAAGACTTTGGGCCACTCCGGCCAGGGATTATCCGAAGCTCTTTGTTCGATTACGTCCTTGTCTTTCGCGGACAGGTAGCGGCCGTCTTCGTGGCTGCTGTCCAGAAAACTTTTTGTATTGGCGTGAAGAAATTCCATGGCGAAATGTACTCCGCGAAGACTTCTTCCCTCCAGGGCGAGATCGCGCGGTTTGGTTGCGCCGACGCAAAGCACGATCGCATCGAACTCGTCAGTAATCCTGTCCGCGCCATAATCAACTCCCACATTTACTCCATTGATAAATTGAATGCCCTCCGCCGCCATTAAATCGAGCCGTCTTTGCACCACGCTCTTGTCCAACTTCATGTTAGGGATGCCGTACATCAAGAGACCCCCAGGTCGATCGGCGCGCTCAAAGATCGTCACCAGGTGGCCCGCCTGATTGAGCTGACTTGCGCAAGCCAGGCCAGCTGGGCCAGAACCTATGATCGCGACTGTTTTACCCGTGCGCGCAATGGGCAGCTTTGGCGCGACCCATCCGGCCGCAAAGCCTCTGTCGATAATCGCCTGCTCGATGCTCTTGATTGTTACGGGAGCATCGTTGATGCCAAGTACGCACGATCCCTCACAAGGCGCCGGACAAACACGACCAGTGAATTCCGGAAAATTGTTCGTCTGGAGCAGGCAGTCGAGCGCTTCTCGCCAACGGCCTCGATAGACAAGGTCATTCCACTCAGGAATCAAGTTATTGATCGGACAGCCGGACGCCGAGCCATTGATGATCTGCCCGGTATGGCAGAACGGCACTCCACAGTCCATGCAGCGAGCGCCCTGTTCGCGCAACTGGTTCTCCGGCATCGGCTCGTGAAACTCTTGCCAATCAAACACACGTTCAATTGGCGGTCGTGCGGCCGGAACGGTGCGCGTGTAATCCATAAAGCCGGTTTTACTCATTGCCAATTTCCGATTGCCGATTGCCGTGGCGTCTTAGCCAAGCCGCTCATGTCTGATTCATAGACTTCACGAAACGGGTTAGTTCTTCCAATCAGCAATCGGCAATCGGCAATGTGTTTACCTTCCACCAATTCGCGCGAAGTCTTGCGAGTTCGATTCGAACGCGGCCATTGCCGCTTCGTGGTAAGTCATCCCGTCACGCCGCCCCTGGCTTTGCGCCGCCATCACCCGGCGATAGTCATTTGGAATGACGCGCACTAATTTCGGTAACCATTGATTCCAAGAAATCAGAACCTCAGTTGCGCGCACGCTCCCGGTGGCTTCAACATGGCGAAAAACCATATCTTTCACCGCTTCTATTTCTTCTTCATCGTCCAAGCCGGTGAGTTCGACCATCTCGGTATTGCAGCGGCGAGAAAAGTCGCCCTGCTCATCGAGAACATATGCGAGTCCGCCTGACATACCGGCGGCAAAATTTCGTCCAGTTGCACCGAGCACGACGACTCGCCCACCGGTCATGTATTCACAGCCGTGGTCGCCGATTCCTTCGACCACGACAAAGGCGCCGCTGTTGCGCACGCAAAACCGTTCGCCCGCAATTCCACAGATGTAGCCCTCGCCACTCGTTGCGCCATAGAACGCGACGTTGCCGATGATCTCGTTTTCTGACGCGATGAAAGTCGCTGAACGTGGCGGGTACACCACAATTTTTCCACCCGACAAACCTTTGCCGACGTAATCGTTCGCATCACCTTCCAAACTGAGCGTCATTCCGCACGGCAAAAATGCGCCAAAACTCTGACCGGCCGAGCCCGTGAAGCGCAGCCGAATCGTGTCCGCTGGCAATCCGTCGGGTCCGTAAAGCCGCGTGACTTCGCTACCGACCATCGTGCCGACCGCGCGATTGACATTTCGAATCGGCAACCCGGCCTGAACCTGTTCTTTATTTTCCAATGCAGGCCGGCAGAGTTCGATTAAGGTGGTAAAGTCGAGAGACTGTTCCAGTCCATAGTCCTGTTTGATCCAACCAAATCGTCCCACTGATTCCGGCACGTTCGGTTGATAAAGAATTTGGGAGAAGTCGAGCCCGTGCGTCTTCCATTGGTCGACGGTGCCGCGCTTTTCAATGACCTCGGTGTGGCCCACCATTTCATTTATGGCGCGGAATCCCAGCTCCGCCATTAGCTCGCGCACTTCCTGTGCGACAAAGCGCATGAAGTTCACCACGTGCGCTGGATCACCCGCGAATTTCGCGCGGAGTTTTGGATCCTGAGTCGCGACGCCGACCGGGCACGTGTTCAAGTGACAGACTCGCATCATGATGCAACCGAGACTCACCAATGGCGCCGTGGCAAACCCAAATTCCTCTGCGCCCAACAACGCTGCAATTACAACGTCGCGCCCCGTCTTAAGCTGGCCGTCTGTTTCCAAAATGACGCGGCTGCGAAGATCGTTGAGAACCAGAGTCTGGTGCGCTTCAGCAAGTCCGAGTTCCCACGGCACGCCCGCATGCTTGATGCCGGTGAGCGGCGCCGCCCCAGTGCCGCCGTCATGGCCGCTAATCAGGATCACATCGGCGCGCGCTTTGGCGACGCCGGCGGCAACAGTGCCGACGCCGACTTCGGCAACCAGCTTGACGCTGATGCGTGCCCGCCGATTCGCGCACTTCAAGTCGTAGATCAATTCCTTGAGATCTTCGATCGAATAGATGTCGTGATGCGGAGGGGGAGAGATAAGCCCAACGCCCGGCGTCGAATGCCGCACACGCGCAATCTCCGGATAGACCTTGTGGCCCGGGAGTTGGCCGCCTTCACCGGGCTTTGCTCCTTGCGAGATCTTTATTTGCAGTTCCTGCGCGTTAACCAGGTAGTTACTGGTAACGCCAAACCGGCCCGAGGCGACTTGCTTAATCGCGCTGCTTCGCGAGTCGCCATTCTCATCAATGAAGTAGCGCCCGGGATCTTCACCCCCCTCACCGGTGTTGCTCTTGCCCCCCAGACGGTTCATGGCGATAGCCAGCGTCTCGTGCGCCTCTTTGCTAATCGACCCGTAGGACATCGCTCCGGACTTGAAGCGTCTGACGATTTCATCGACAGGTTCAACTTCAGCGATGGGAATGGGCTCACGTTCCGACTTGAGCTCCATCAAACCCCGCAACGTGCACAGACGCAGCGACTGATCGTCGATGAGCTTGCTGAATTCTTTGAAGACTTCATAGCTGGCCGATCGACAAGCATGTTGGAGTTTGTGGATCGTCTCGGGATTGAATAAGTGAAGTTCGCCTTCGCGCCGATAGCTGTATTGACCTCCGCTATCGAGCGTCTGTGCGTCGGCATAGCGATCAGGAAACGCCTGCTTCTGTCTCAACCTCACTTCTTCGGCAATGACATCAAGGCCAATGCCCCCCATGCGAGACGGCGTCCAGGTGAAGTAGCGATCGACAAAATCCTGATCGAGACCTATCGCCTCGAACACTTGCGCGCCGCAATAGCTCTGAAAAGTCGAAATGCCCATCTTGGAAATAACTTTCACCGCGCCTTTGTTGATGGCCTTGATGAAATTCCCGATGGCTTGCGCAGGTGCCACGCCATTGAGCGTGCCCTGACCAATCAGATCGTGAATACTTTCGAAGGCCAGATAGGGATTAATTGCCGCCGCCCCATACCCGAGCAGCAAAGCAAAGTGATGCACCTCGCGAGGCTCGCCGCTCTCGATCACAAAACCAACCTGCGTGCGCGTTCCTTCGCGGATCAGATGATGATGAATGGCTGAGACCGCAAGCAGCGCCGGAATCGGAGCATGGTCCCGCGTTACTCCGCGGTCGGAAAGAACGATGATGCCATATCCCGACGCGATTGCCTGGCTCGCCCGGCGGCAAAGATCCTCCAGCGAGCTCTCCAGTCCCAGCCTGCCTTCCGCCGCTGGGAACAACATTGAAAGGGTGATGGACTTAAACCCTGAAAAGCCGACTTCTCCAAGTTGTTTAAGCTTCTCGAGTTCCTCGTTTGTCAGAATCGGCGAGCTCAATTTGATTTGCCGCGCACATTCCGGCGTGGGCTCGAGCATGTTGGCTTCCGGGCCCACGGTGGTGTCGGTGGACATGATCAATTCTTCGCGAATCGCATCAACCGGAGGATTGGTCACCTGCGCGAAAAGCTGTTTGAAATAGTTGTAGAGGAGTTGCGGCCGCTCAGAGAGCACTGCCAGCGGCGTGTCGCTGCCCATCGATCCAATAGCCTCGTTCCCGTCCGTGGCCATCGGCGTCAGCAACAGCCTGAGGTCCTCGTTCGTATAGCCAAACGCCTGCTGTCGAGTGAGTACGGTGGCGTGATCCAAGTGTGTTGCGATCCGCGGCGCGGGAATGCTCTCGAGGGTAATCAGATTATCCTCGAGCCATTGTCCGTACGGGTGCTCGTTCGCAAGTTGATGTTTTAGTTCTTCATCCTCGACTATTCTCTTCTGTTGAGTATCGACCAGGAGCATTCGGCCCGGTTGCAATCTGCCCTTCCGCAAAATCCGTTCAGGCGGAATGTCCAGGACCCCAACTTCGGATGCCATCACCACCAAACCGTCTTTGGTGACGTAATAACGCGCCGGACGGAGCCCATTGCGATCCAGCACTGCGGCGATCCGTACGCCATCGGTAAAGGCTATCGCCGCCGGCCCATCCCATGGCTCCATCAAACAGGAATGGTATTCGTAGAACGCCTTCTTTTTTGCGCTCATCGACGGGTCGCGGCTAAAAGGCTCAGGCGTCATCATCATCATTGCGTGCGGTAATGAACGGCCAGCGAGAGTCAGCATCTCGAGCACGTTGTCGAACATTGCCGAATCGCTGCCGTCCGTCTCGATCACGGGCAAGACCTTAGCCAGGTCTGCACCGAAAACATCTGACTTGAATTTGCTTTCGCGCGCATACATCCAGTTGATGTTTCCGCGCAGCGTATTTATCTCGCCGTTGTGGGCAATGTAGCGATAGGGATGCGCCCGGGCCCAACTGGGGAAGGTATTGGTGCTGAAGCGCGAATGCACCAGAGCCAGCGCCGATTCTATCGACGAATCGCGAAGATCCGGATAGAAAGTCGTTAGCTGGCCGGTTGTGAGCATTCCCTTGTAAACGATGGTGCGCGACGAGAGACTGGCGACATAGAACATGCCGCGTTCGTGAATTCCACGCCGCGCGCCTTTGCTGACTCGCTTGCGAATAACAAAGAGCTTGCGCTCAAACGCCGCGTCGTCAGGAAGCCCTCTCTCTCTCTCAATGAAAATCTGCCGGACTATCGGTTTTGAAGCTCGCGCGGTTGGCCCAAGTCCTGAATCGTCCGTTCGCACCGTGCGCCAACCCAGAACGCGCTGGCCTTCCTCTCGCACGATTCTTTCAAACAGTCGCTCGCATTCACGGCGGCTGGGGCCGCGGGCAACTTGAATTTTCGATGTGCGCACTCGCCCGAAAAAAACTTGTGCGGGATCTGAAGCAGGATGCCCGCTCCATCACCCGTGTTAACTTCGCATCCGCAAGCCCCGCGGTGCTCCAGATTCAAGAGCACCTGAAGCGCCTGGTCGACAATCCTGCGAGAACGACGGCCCTCAACGTCAACGACGAAGCCCAGACCGCACGAGTCATGCTCGAACTGCGGATCGTAAAGTCCCTGCTTCAAAGGGGCGGCCGCTTGTTTCATTTGCTTTGTAATAGTGCGAAGAGCTCCCGGAATATGAATAAAGCCACCAACTTCATTAGTTGATGGCCTGGTAAAGCGTTTCGCTGAACGACGGCCATCAAGAGCTATCTTTCGTGTGCCCCACGATGGCAATAGCGAGGCTAGAACGATCGATGAGAAAAAATTCGTGAAAGCGAAAGGCTTGGGCCGGAAATGATGAAGCTGCCGCCAGACCTATCCTTGAATACGGTTGCTGCATCGCCACGATGATCCAGCCACGCTCACCCACAGATTGAAATTGCACGAGCTAATCTATCTGGTTAATGACTCGTTGCATAATTTGAAATTTTTCGCTTCCTATAAATGTCACGCACTATGCCGGCGGGCCAATATCCGATCAGACATTTATGTACGGGGCGTGGCCGGTCACGACAAAATTGTACTCAACTAAGGTCCTTGTCTGATGAAACTCGTGAAAAGAAATGCGGTTGGCCCAGCATCGGACGCGGAACAAGCCTTGCTCTTTAACGGCAACAGTTAGTCGGACTGTGCGACTTATGCTGCGCCAATCTCGACGGCGTTGACTGAGGAGAACCATGACAACAGGGATCGGAACATCCTTGTACCCCGGAGAATCCTACCGGCAAAGGGTGCTGACGCACGCTGCGATTCGGCTTGCGCCGGCGACCTCGGAAACAGATCCGGCTTCCCTCTCTCGTCTGTTACGACGGTTTCTTACGATTGAAGACTATCGCCTTAGAATGAATCACAACTTTGGCGCTTCCGGCTGCGAAACGGCTGCGGCGAGAAGCTTCGTCCTCGATCTGGCGGTGAAGTACGCATTCCAGCATGCTACTTTGGCGTTCCAGTCAGACCCAATCGCTAATGGCGCGCACAACGCTTGCGCTTTGTTGGCGATCGGCGGCTATGGACGAGCTGAGCTGGCGCCCCACTCGGATATTGATCTCCTTTTTCTCTACAGCGGCCAGCGGCTTGGTCAGATGAAACCGGTGCTGACAAATCTTCTGCAGGTGTTGTGGGATGCCGGACTGACCGTTGGTCATAGTTTTCGCACGGTGGGTGATTGCGTTACCACGGCCCTTGACGATGTGCACCTGCGAACCGCGGCAGTAAACACCCGCCTCCTGGCCGGAAACAAGGGACTCCATAACTCTCTGCAGGAGGCTTTGGAGAAAGATCGGCGCCGGCGGGTAAAGTCCTTTCTCGCCGCCATCCTGCAAGAGCGCGACGCCCGCTACCTTAAGTTCGGAGAAGCAGTCTGTCTTCAGGAGCCCAATATTAAGGAGACTGCGGGCGGGCTCCGCGATTTTCACACTGGAGTTTGGTTGGCGCATGCGCAGCATGGTTACAAAAATCTGGCAGAGATGCGCGCGCACGATCTGATCTCTGAGAACGAAGCACGGAAGGTCCTTCGCGCATACGATTTCCTGTGGCGCGTTCGCCATTCCGCGCACTTCCTGACGCGGCGAAAGACCGAGCGTCTGTCCCTGGACATGCAACCGGACTTAGCTGCACAGTTCGGCTACCATCCCGGCACTCATCTCCTCGGTTCAGAAAAACTCATGCGCGACTACTATCGGCATGCGCGCGAGCTACGTTTGTTTAGCGACGTCCAGATCGCGCGGGCAGCTGAGGCCGAACCGCATGGCACACGAAGATGGCTCAGGCGGCCGACGAGCGCGGCGAATGAGCCCTTTGTAATTCGCGGAGGCCAACTGCACTTCGACGGTGAAGCGGATTTCTTTGATAAGAAGCCGCTGGCCATATTCAATGCGTTCGCGCTGGGACAGGCTGCTCGAGTTCCGTTCGACTATAGCCTGCGCGACCTGGTCACTCGCAGTTCGCGCTCGATTGGCCCGACGGCTCGCTCTTCGGTGGAAGTCTCGAATGCATTCTTTGCTTTATTGCGCCGCCGCGGTCGCGCCGGGTTCGTGTTGCGCTCAATGCACGAGCTTGGATTGCTGGCGCGTTTGATTCCGGAATTCAGCCGCATCAGCTTGCTGGTGCAACACGATCTCTATCATCAATTCACGGTCGACGAGCATACCCTGCGGGCGATTGAAACCCTCGATGACTTGCATAATAGCGAGGGCAAGAACCGCGCCCACCTGCGCGGCGTACTCGAACAGATTAAAGATCCAACTCTGCTTTATCTGGCGCTGCTGCTGCACGACATCGGCAAAGGTCGGGGCCACGGCCACATCGCTCGCGGCGCCCAAATGGCCGAGCGCGTCTGCCGTCGCCTTGGTCTGAAAGAGGATGACGCAGGGAGAGTCGTGCTGCTGGTTAAGCAACACGTAACCATGGCCCACCTGGCCCAGCGGCGCGATTTGAACGAGTCCCGATTGATCTCTGATTTTGCCGATCAGGTTGGCTCGTTGGATGTCCTGAACATGCTCCTGCTGTTGACCTATGCAGACCTCAACGCGGTAGGACCGGGCGTTTGGACAGACTGGAAAGCCACGTTGCTATGGGACCTGTACCGGCGCGCTCGGAAACTCTTGACCGGAGAAGATGCAGTCATCGATGACCTCGCGGAATTGGTTCGATTCAAAGACGAGATTGGCAAGGCGATTACTCCGGCGGTCCCCTTCAGTGAAGTCGAGCGTCACCTCGCCTTGTTGCCGGATCGTTATGTGCGCGTCACCTCGCCTGCCGTAGCCGCAATACACATACAAATGATCGAGGAGGTCAAGAACGATGGCCTTGCTTGCCGCTGGGTTCGGCATAGCATGAATTCGGTGGAACTAATCGTCGCGACTTCCGATCGGCACGGCCTGTTTGCCGATTTGGCCGGCACACTGGCCGCGAATGGGATCGAAATTCTGAGCGCCGAGGTCAACACTCGCGAGGACGGCATCGCCATCGATGGCTTCATAGTTCGTCAGGCTTCGACTCGGCGCGCGGTCGAGGACGATCGCTATCGAGTCATCGAGCAATCACTGCGCCGGGCCGTGAACGGCGAGTTGGAGGTGTCCGCCTTGGTCGAACGCTGGAGCACGAGGAATGCTCCTCGGAAACGAACCAGAGCGAATTCCGGCCGGCGGCGCAGCCTGCCCCAGATAGTCTGTGACAACGAGGCGTCGGCATCGTCAACTGTGATCGAAGTACACGCGATTGATGAAACTGGCCTGGCTTACAAGATTGCCAGCGTGCTCGCTGGGCTGGGATTGGAAATCATCTGCGCCAGAATCACGACGGAACGAAGTGACGCGCTCGATGTCTTCTATGTGACAGAAGCGGACGGCCTAAAACTTTCAGGTGAAATGATCGAAGCCGTGGAGGGCGCGCTCATAGCAAAGCTAGGAACAGTCAATGCGGTTGTGGCCGGGCCCAGGCTGCCAACGACGACAGGGAGACGAATGAATGAAAAAAATCGAAGCGATTATCAGACCGCATCTGATCGATGTCGTTAGAACAACCCTCCAGGAGGTTGATGTGATCGGAATGACGATCAGCGAAGTCCAGGGTTATGGCCGCCAGCGCGGCCACACTGAAACGTACCGCGGGGCTGAGTATCAGATTGAATTTGTACCGAAGATCAAGATCGAAGTGATCATCCCTGATGACATCGAGGATTTCGTCGTCAATGCGATCTTAAGGGCGGCGCACACCGGAAAATTTGGCGACGGCAAGATCTTCATCCTCCCCGTAGAAGACGTCATTCGCATTCGCACAGAAGAGCGCGGAGAAGCGGCCATATAGGCGGTTCTCCTACTCGGCATCAGCGCAGTCATTAGAGAAGGTGGGCGCTGGGTACCGCGTGTACCTGGCGACTCGAATTGGCATCGGACAAGCAGTTTTCAGAAACCGTAAGTTCGTTAACTCTTTATTGAGGAGCTTAGAGATGATCCGAAATCAAGTTGAACCAGTCGGTACGCGCGCGCTTTCTATATGGAGCATCGCTAGTAGGATGCTGCGTGTTCCTTCGGCGAAGCAGTTATGCGTGGCCGTGCTCTTCATCTTTCTTTGCCTCCTGATACCCGCCGTTGATGCTCAGGAGCCTCAACGCGATCCGGCCGGCACCGCCACGGGCGACAAGCAGCAGGCCGTCGATGCCGCCGGTAATTCGTTCGTGGTTACTGAACCAACTGATAAGACCGCTACCGACTACGCCGACAAGAAGAAGGCT
>WNFR01007678.1_pt1 | contig 12722 bp, 11 predicted proteins | sample 5400221 | NCBI WGS metagenome assembly WNFR01 (sample SAMN13153357, study PRJNA577476) | soil metagenome | isolation source: 40 cm soil under Madrone tree | place: USA:California | collected 2016-06-14 | reverse complement strand
TCCAGCTCGCGCACATTTCCCGGCCAATCGTAGGCGATCAGCTGGCGCATGGCGTCTTCGGAGATGTCTCGCGAAGTCCGCTGCGAAAGTGAGAATTTTTCCAAGAAGGAGATTACCAGCAGCGGTATGTCGCTCTTGCGCTCGCGCAGCGGAGGCAGTTTGATCTGCACCACATTCAGGCGGAAATACAGATCCTGGCGGAAGGCTCCAGCCTTGATGGCCGAATCGAGGTCCCGATTCGTCGCCGCGATGATGCGCACATCGATGCGGCGGCGCTCCGTGGAGCCGACCGGCTTTATCTCGCGCTCCTGCAACGCACGGAGCAGCTTGGCCTGCATATCCGCGGGCATGTCGCCGATTTCATCGAGAAACAGGGTGCCCCCGTTGGCAGCTTCCAGCAGGCCCTGCTTGCCGTGCAGGGCCCCGGTGAACGCGCCCTTCACATAGCCGAATAGCTCGGATTCGATCAGCGTAGGGACGAGAGAAGAGCAATCTACGGGAACAAAAGGCCGCTCTTTCCGCGGTCCGGAAAAATGCACGCTCTTGGCCACCAGCTCCTTGCCCGTGCCGCTCTCGCCCAGGATGAGAACTGGATACTCGTGCAGGCTGACCTTCTGGATGACCCTATAAACGCGTTGCATGCGCTCAGAAACACCGATGAGACCGCCGAAGCCGGGCCGGGTGCGTAACTGCTCGCGCAATAAATGATTTTCCTGCTGCAACTCGACGGCACGCGCGGCGCGCTCCAGACGCGAGCGCAGTTCCTCGATGCGGAAAGGTTTGGTTACATAGTCCACGGCGCCCAGCCGCGTGGCGGCCACCGCCGAATCGATGGTTCCATACTGCGTCAGCACGATCACCGGCAACGTTGGGTTGGTGTCGTGCACGCGCTTCAGCAACTCCATTCCGCTGGTTCGCTGCAGCATCAAGTCCGTCAGCACGATATCTATCGCGGAGTTTTCCAAGACTTCCAGCGCCTCCTCCGCGCTGGCTACCGCGAAGGCTTTCATGCCCGCCTCCCGGGCAACGTCGGCGCAAGTCTCGCGGATAGAAGGCTCGTCGTCGATGATGAGGATATTCATCGAGACGGCTTCGCGGATGACTGCCGCTTCTTCACTCATGCGTGAACCGACGGATTCCATCAGCCATCTCCGAGCATTCTCAATTCCATTTCTTGTGCCAGCTATTGATTTTCCAGAATAGGTATAGTACCTGTTACATATATCAAAAATGAATGCAACCTGGCAATTCTTGCGTTCTTTCGGAGGCGGCCAGCGCAAGAGCCCTCCATTTCCTTGCGCCAGTGCCAGAATAGAACGATTCATTCCCATTTTGGAGAATCCCCACTGCTCGTACTGCAGCCGAACATTGCTGTTGACACAAGAAAAAGGGCCCTCCGAGTTTCACTCGAAGAGCCCCCTTGCAGAATCTTTCGCCAAACCTGGTTTACGACTCTAAGGCCCCAACCACTCCCTTCATGGCGTGGAATTTTTTGCTGGGCTGCCGCAGACGCTTTCTTCTTCGCGCGTTCCCCGCCGGATCTGCTGAGCAAGGTCAAGGCGTCCTTGGCGTTGAACGGGAAGCGGCGAACCGACTGCTCGCCCGTGGTGCTCAGGGTGACGTCGACGCGCCGGTTGTTGGCCAGGCGCACGGTCAGAAGATTCCGCACGAGCCGCTGTTTTTCGGCGGGGGTCAAGTCTGAATCCGCTTCGATCAGTTTCTTGACATGTGAGAAGTCCCCTTTTTCGCAAGTCCTCGATGCAGGGCCCGCTATCCGCGCTGAAGATGGTCACTTGCACGCGGCGGTTCTTCTGCCGGTCGTCCCTGGTCTTTTCGTCGTTTACCGGCTTGTCCTTGCCGAGTCCCACGATTTGGATGCGGTACACGGGCACATTGTGCTGTGATACGAGATAAGTCTGCACGGCCTCGGCGCGCCGACGGCTGAGCTCGAGGTTGTATTCCGGCGTGCCCGTCTTGTCCGTGAAGCCTTCAATGGCCACGAAGTAGCGCTTCATGCCTCCGACTCTCCCGGTGCCGAGTTGGTCGAGCTGCTGCTTGGCTTCATCGGTCAACTTGGCGGAATTGAATTTGAAGAGCACCACGACGTCGCCCGCCGGCTTGTAGTCGTCAATGTTCGCGATGCGCTCGTTGAGCTCAGCGCGAAGATCGGACTTCACCTGGTCGGTTTTCTTGGAGGCCGCGTCGGCACGCCCAAGGGCATCGCCCGCGCGCGCATCGGCGGAGTCCGCCTTTTCCGCGGCTGCGCTGATCTTAGGCTCGTCACTCTCCAACTGTCTCTGGGTGCCTTGCGCCTGTTTTTCTACTTCGTTGACCTTCGCGTTGATGGGATCGGTTTGCTGGGCGACATACTTCTTCGTCGCACAACCTGCCAATAGCAGCACCACGCTGGCCACGATCGTAGCTTCGATGACCCGCTTCATGAGTATTCCTCCATTCGAATTTGAGCTGAATTCCCGTTGGTACAGTTCGATTGCTCTGGGCCGGGCAGAAGCGGGCTGGACACTTCGCGGGGCTACCTGGCGGGGTGGCAGGGCCACCGGAACCATTGAACCAAATCTTACTGTAAAGTCGTCCAACTTACCACCATCGTTCTATCCGCGCCGCCGGGCGCCCCACATCGTCAGCCTAACCTACACTCCCTTCTGCAGCTTCTTGTTAAGTTTGACCACCACATCTCCGCAAACACCTTTGTGGCGGGCTTGCTCCAAAACTATTGCGCCGTAGGTGTCGCGCCGGTGATGCGAAACTTGTACCAGGAAGTTCCCGCAGGGTACAGCACGTCACGGATCTGCGCGTTCTGCTCTTCTCCCGGAGCGAGATTGAACGGAATCGTTCCTTTGTTTACCAGCAGCGCGGCATTGGTCGGGCCGACGTACGTCGTTTCATACTCAATCTTGCTGTAGGTGTAAGCTCTCGATTTGTTGTCGATGTCCACCAGCCAGACCGCTGTGGTGCCGGTGCGATCTTTTTCCATTCTGGCGCTCAGAACCTTCAGGTCATGCACCGGGTCCGCTTTGCCTGCCACCGCGGGCGCAGCGACCGCAGCGGTCACCGGCGCTGCGGATTTGTTGCCGCTCTTCGACATCGTGTAGAGCACAACACCTACGGCCGCCGCCGCGACGACTACAAAAATTGTCACTAACATCCGACTGGAACTCGATTGTTTCTGTTCTTGTGCAACTTCAAACATTGCCGCCTCCTCTGCAACCCGCGTGCGTCCGCCGACACCGGAATGCGCGCAATTGGATTCCTCGATAAGGAGGGACTTCGTGGAAATGGGAAGAAGGGTCGGGAAGCCCCTCGACAGTTACTGCTTATATCCCATCCGCTCGTGCGCGGCAAGCAATCGTGACGCAAGTCATTGCGTCAACGCGGAAGTGATTGTGCCGACCCGCCAGTATATTCACCCGGTGTCGAGTCGGGCACGGATTCGGCTTTTGGCGCTGTGCGAAAATGGAACACGCGCTACGCTGCTGCTGAGGAACTCCCTAGTGGAAGAACTCATCACGCCGCCACCCACGAAAACGGAATAGCGCCGAGGCAGCCGGTTTCCCGTAATCGTCCCCGTACAGGCCAAATGGCAAGAGGCCAGTGGCCGCATCATCATCGAAAACGCGCAAGCCCGCGAAGTAAACATGCAGGGCGGCCTGCTGGACATGAAGATCTTCCCCAGTGTGGGAAGCCAGATGGAATTAACCAATCTGCTGTCCGGAGAAACCTATCGAGCCCGCGTGGTCGCGATTCGCCGCAAAGATGGACACGTGCTCGGAGTAGCCGTCGAGCTCCTGATCTCCAGCGAGACGTTCTGGGGCGTGAACTTTCAGTTGAAGAAAACCAGCGCGGAGCTGTTACAACTCGAGCATGCCATCCGCACCGGTGGCATCGATCAGCGCATCCTGACGGATTTCCGCGACGCGGTGGATCACGTCCGCAAGACTGCCTGGGCCGTTCAGGAGTGGCAGGAGCGCCAGATCACACGCCACGATCCGCAAACGTTGCTTCCGCTCCTCGTCAGCGAGCGCATCCGGCGCGCCGCGCAGTTGGGCAATTCCATCGTCTCCGATCTCAACACGCATGAGGTCACTCGGGAAACTCCCGGCGTGGATCAACTGTTTGACGCCGTGCAACGCATGCACCAGCTCCTGGCTGACTTGCTCCGAGATTCGTAGAGTGAATCCACAATCGATGACTGCCTTCGGGAAAAGCTCTTCTAATCCGGCTTGCTTTCTGGTGTCTTGGGTACAGCTCCGAGCGACCTAATAAAGCTAACGAGCTGCCAACGCTGCGGTTCGGGCAGTTTTGACCAGACGGGCATGCCGCGGCGAACCACGCCATTTGTAAGAATCCAAAAAATAGCTCCAGGTGTGGCGCTTTGCACCTCCTCGGCACGGAGGCTAGGAGCCTTCTCTGTGCCGTAGCCGGCGTTGCCATGGCATTCGGAGCAATGCTGCTTGAATAGATTCTGCCCAGCGGCGACCGCATCAGGGTCGTTCTCCATGGGGTTGCGCTTGGCCGTGGCTTTGTCAGGGGCTTTGGCAAGCTCGGCATAGACGAGCGCGTCTGCTTTGTAGTTGGGAGCAACAGGTTTCTCATGTTGACCTAAAATGCATGAAGCTCCGAGAAGAGCGGCCATTACGGATAGTGCGACGATCGATTCCTTCACGGGTGGCCCCTGAAGAGCCGGCTGACGGCCGAACCGAAGCCCGTGATTTCCCTGGAAACGCCCCAACGCAGCAGGAAAGCATGGCTGTTGCCGTTTAAACCAAAACCAGGGGAGAGACGCAGCGTCCAGTCGGATGGGAGATTCCAGGCTACGACCGGAGCGACATAGTGCGAGGTGTTGTTCAGGCCGAAACTATAGCGGTCGCCGAGGCCGCCGTACATCTCCACGCCGGCGATGAAGTTTTCGCGGCAAAAAGAGCAGCGCTTTGCGGAAGCCTTGAGGGCCAGAGGACGGCTCGCACCGAGAGCGTAGCCAAATTCCCAAGGCTGGTTCGAGAGATTCTTGGATGCGATCATGTTCTCCGCGAAATTCCACCCGTTAACCGTACTCGAGAGGATGAGTTTGAACTCGAGTTCATGGACCTGGTCTTTGCGAGCCTCGGCATTGGGCACCAGAAAATCTGATTCGACGTCGTGGCCTTCGACCTCCTTGAGGATCTTGTCTGCGCCGTTCTTCCTCTCGTACTCGAGGTAAAGAATGGGATTAATGAAGTGCTCGTGTTTGAGGGGGCGGATGCGATTCTCGAAACGTAGGCTCGTGAATACCGTGCTGTCGTGGAACGTGGTTTGACCGTCCAGATATAGCTCAGTCGTCCACCAGGCGGTGGCCCCGTACTCAAATTCAGTCCAGAAGGCGTGGAAGTCGTTGCCGCCATGTTGCGTCCCGAAGGTGGAAAAGTATTCAACTTCCAAGTTGCCGGGCTCCTCGAGATAGTGATCATACGTAACGATGTAAGGGCTCTCCTGAGCCCGGCTGGAGTGGGCGAAGTCGTTTTCCTCGGCTTGGTTGGTGGCGGCGTTGACCGTCTTTATCCTCCTTCAAGCACAAAAGCGGCTCCAACGCAAAACATCATGGCAATCTCCTAGAAAGACCCTCCTCTTTGCAGTGCAGAACGGAGGGCATGTTCTGCCATAAATCGAGTACAATGCCCCGCATTAAATCGAAAGCGTTCGCCCTAGCGGGCCTCTAGCGACTATGAGAAATAATCGTCCCCAGCCCTGCAAGTGCGGCCATCCCAAGAGCATTCACGCGCACATGTATTTCCAGGCGAAGCCTGCCCCGTTGCCAAAGGGTTGCAATTTCCCGGGATGCAAATGCAACCGCTACCGAGCTGCACAAGTCCCTTCGCCTCCCCAAACAGCGTAATTAGTCTCACTCCGGGAATGTTGGTCACAGGCAAGCCCACACGTCAAAAGCCGATGCGGCCTGCAACATGAGTGAGGTATGATAGAGTCTTCGGAAACCATTCATTAGGATGATGATGCAGACAGACAACGGAAAAATCTTGCTAAGAGTCCGCCCCCGCGGCTTTTGTGCTGGAGTGGTGCGCGCGGTGGACATCGTCGAACTGGCGCTGGAAGCTTATGGCGCTCCGGTTTACGTGCACCATGAGATCGTGCACAACACTTACGTCGTCGAGCAGTTACGTCGGCGCGGCGCGATTTTTGTCGAATCCATTGAGGACGTTCCTCACGGCGGCGTCCTCGTCTTCAGCGCTCATGGGGTTCCCCCCACGGTTCGACAGGAAGCCAAGGATCGCTCGTTGAAAGTGATCGATGCCACCTGCCCGCTGGTCACCAAGGTGCACCTGGAAGCGCTTAAGTTTGCGCGAGAGAAACGCACCATTATTTTGATCGGCCATCGTGACCATCAGGAGATTATCGGGACATCTGGCGAAGCGCCGGATCGCACCATCGTTGTCGACTCCGTTGCGGCGGTGGACGCTTTGCAAGTGGATGATCCCGGGAAACTCGCTTTTCTCACCCAGACCACGCTCAGCTTGTACGACACGCAGGAGATCGTCACGCGTCTCCGGCAGAAATTTCCGGCCATCAAGGGGCCGGCCAGCGACGACATCTGCTATGCCACGCAGAATCGCCAGGAAGCCGTCGAGCAAGTAGCCAAGGACGTCGACCTGATCCTCGTAGTGGGTTCGCCCAACAGCTCTAATTCCAATCGACTGGTGGAGGTTGCGCAGCGCAGCGGCGTTCGCGCGCAACTCATCGATTCCGCGCAGGATATCGATGTCAAATGGCTCGAAGGCGTAAAGCGCGTGGGCTTGACCGCGGGAGCTTCCGCGCCGGAAGTGCTTGTCGAGCAGGTCAGCGAGCGCCTGGCTGAGTTTGGCTTTACGGATCAGCGCGATCTGGATTTGATCCGCGAAGATGTACGGTTCACCCTGCCGCCGGAGTTGGCGACTATCGCGGCCGCGCCGCGCCGCTAAGAACTTGATAGGCCCCGGCAGGGTACGCCGGCATGCAGCTCAACCCAGCATCGCAGGCGGATACAAAAACAAGGAGTGCAACCTTGGCGGTCAAAATTGTCCGTCAGCCGAAGAAGATTGCTCTGATTGGCGCGCCTTCGAGCGCGGCGGCGTTTTCGCCGGGGACCGAAAAGGCACCCGGGGCGCTGCGCGCGGCCGGCCTAGTAGAACGGCTGCAAAGCGCCGGCTTTGAGGTAACCGATTACGGCGATTGCGCGCCCCGGCACTTTGCCGACGACGAGGAACACCGCCGGGCTCGCAACCTAGCGGAAATTGTCGCCGGCCTGAACGATCTTAAGCCTCGTGTGGAAATCGCGGTGAAAAGCGGGGCGCTCGTCCTCGTTCTCGGCGGCGAATGCGTGCAGGTCATCGGATTGCTGACCGGCGCCCGGCGCTACTACAAGCACATCAATCTGTTGTGGTTCGATCGTGACGCCGACCTGAATACCCCCGCAACAACGCCGTCCGGCCGAATCGACGGCATGGTGCTCGCGCACATCATCGGCAAGGGCGCGCCGGAGCTGGTGCGGTTCTGGGGCGAGCCGCCGCTGGTCCGCGAGCCCGACGTCACCCTCTTCGGTTTGGCGCGGCTTGATCCCCCCGAGCAGGATTTCCTTGCCCGTGCGCCGCTGCGCCACGTGTATGCCACGGACATGCAAGCAAAGGGAGCCGCGACAGCGGCTGTCGATGCGCTGAATCATTTGCATGCCGATACGCGCGAATTTGTCCTGCATCTCGACCTCGACGTGATCGCGCAAGAGGAATTTCCCGCCGTGGTCGTGCCGGGAAGCGGTGGTCTGGGCTTTGAAGACGTGCGCGCCGCGTTGAAGGAAATCGTACGCCACAAGAATCTGATTGGCCTGGACGTCGCGCAGTTCAATCCGGACAAGGATGCCAGCGGCGATTGCGCCAGGAAGATTGTCGATTTGCTGGTCGAATCGCTGTCAACGCGCCTTGAGACGCCCGCGCCGTCGAGTAGCGAGCCCGCCCCGCAGCCAGAAGAATCGTCGGCCGGGACCACGGCTTAGTTTCTGCTCACGATTCAGACTTTTTGTCAGCGCGGTACCGTCGTAGCGTCAAGGGCCCGGCAGCGACGCTGAGAGTTACGAAAGCAACCAAAGTCTCAGGCGGTTGCTTCCGCCCGCTTGCGCAGATAGCGCGCGAGTCCCAGAAAGGATAGATCCAGCCCGGCGGTGAACGCGTGGTGGTCTGCTTCCTCGGCCCCCAGGCTTTCTTGCATCTCTGTGTGTGCGCGCGCCACGAACGCTTGCTTCGCCTCCGCTTCGTCGGAAGCGGACTGCAAAATTTCGGCGACGAGCGACGCCCAACGATGCAACCGCCTCCGAAATTCGTCAATGTGCTCCGCGGGTTTTTCCGCGTAGCCAAAGTGCGTGAGAAAAATCCGTGAAGGGCGCCGCGCGAGAATGGCCGCGAAGGAATCCTCCCAAATCTCGAGATTGATGTCGGGAGGCGGCGTGGCCGGCAGGATGTACGGCCCATTGTCGATTCGAATGCCGGTGGTGTCGCCCACGAAGGCGACGCCTTCCGCTGCGTCAAAGTAGCTGACATGATGCGAAGCATGGCCAGGCGTGTACGCAACCTCAAGTTTGCGCGCGCCCAGCGTCAGCGTCTCCCCGCCCTCGAGAATACGCAAATTTTCCTTCGGCACCGGCAGCGTGTCCCCAAAGAGTTGATACAAAGTGTCTGGCCACAGCCGCGCCGCGCTGGCCAGCAGCCGTGAAGGATCAATCATGTGCGGCGCTCCCAGCGTATGCACGTAAACGGCCAGCCGCGGATTTTCTCGCACCAGCGAACCAGAAGCGCCGGCATGGTCCAGATGAACGTGCGTCAGAAGGACGGCATCGAGTTGCGTCACCGACAGTCCACGCGAGTGCAGACGCTCGCGCAGCGTCACATACGTCGACTCGGGTCCCGGGTCAATGATGGCGCGATGCCCACCCGACTCCAGCAGGGCCGCCGCCACCGAATGTGGGCGCCCCACCCAGTTCGTATCGAGTATCGTGATATCGCTCATGGCCGCGATTAGTATAGCTTGAGTGCCAAAGCGGCCTGGTAGCCAACTCGTTCACAGGAAGCGTAGAGCTTTTTGGGGCGGCGAATCCGGGGCAAAATACTTGCAGATATGACCAAGCAAATGCTGATTGCGCCCGTGATTTTGCAGGGCCGGCACGTGCGACTGGAACCGCTTACTCTGGAGCATGCTGCCGGGCTGGCTGAAGTAGGACTCGATGACGACCTCTGGAAATGGATTCCGACTCCGGTGTGCACGCCGGAGGAGATGAGCGCTTATGTCCAGACCGCCCTCCAGGAGCAGGCTACCGGCTCCGCGTTGCCATTCGCACTGATTGAAAAATCCAGCGGCCGCGCCGTCGGCTCCACGCGTTACGCGAACATCGAACGCGTGCATCATCGGCTCTAAATCGGATGGACTTGGGTCGCCCGCCCATGGCAGCGCACCGCTATCAACACAGAGGCCAAATACCTGTTGCTGCGCCACGCCTTCGAAACCCTCAAGTGTATGCGCGTGGAGCTGAAGACCGACTCCCTCAACGATCGCTCTCGCGCCGCAATTTTGCGCATCGGTGCCAGCCAGGAAGGCATCTTTCGCAATCACATGATCACCGCGAGCGGCCGCATCCGGCACACCGTATATTTCAGCATCGTCGACTCGGAATGGCCGGAGGTAAAAGTGCGGCTAGAGACCAAGCTTTGCTAGTAACGAAATCGCACTAATTATTCGCGCGTTGCAAATCCTCCAGGATGTCGTGAGGTATATTGAACGGAAGTCTTGACGAGACCGAGACTAAAAGAGTGACGGCCCCAAACCCAGCAAATCGCCGGCGCAGCGAGCGTGTCATGCTGCAAGTTCCCGTGGTCGTGCAAACCAGGACCCGGGACGGCAAAGAGGTGCGCGAGGAAACGCAAACCGTGGTGGTCAATGCGCACGGCGGGTTGCTGCGGTTGCGCATGGAGATTAAGACCGGCCAACCCATCCTCCTTATCAACGAAAAGTCCAAAGCGCAGCAAGGCTGCCGCGTGGTTCGCGTCGAGACTTCCGAGGCTGGGTATTCCGCGGTGGCATTTGAGTTTGATCAGCCCACTCCACATTTTTGGCCCATCGTCTTTCCTCCGGCCGATTGGGGTCCTCGCCCCTGATCGGTAAGGCACACGATCCACGAGGACCGCAACTATCTCGGACATCCAGGGTTAAATCAGCGGAATCCAATTTGGTGTAAGACTTTGGAGGAGTTGCAGATGCCATCTCAGAGGCTTTTAAGAGCCAGAGCGCCTCTTTTCGCCGTCGGCGCCATCGCCTGCGCCGCTTTGCTCGCAGGGTGCGATGAATACGTCCAGATCACGCGAGACCGAGACGTGCACATCGCGCGCCACGCCACATGGGCATGGCGACCCGCCCAGGAAGAGACGAACCGCCGTGGCTCGCGCCCGGTCGTTTCCCGCGACGTGATCACGCGCAACGAAACCGTGACCCGCGAAGATAATGCCGACAACGAAGCCCTCCGTGGCAAAGTCAAAACTGCCATCGAACGAAATCTAAGTGAAAAAGGTTTGAAGGAAACCAGCGATCCCGCAGCCGCGGATTTCCTCGTCGACTTTCACATCGTCGTGCGCCGCCGCAACATGACCGTCGAGCGCGTGTATCCGAGCGTATACCCCGGATTGGTGTGCGGTCCCTTTGGCTGCTATTCAGGATGGGGATACGGCCCGGCGGCAGTGGGCTATGAAAACATCCGCTTCCGCGAAGACACCATCGTTCTCGACATAGTGCAGAACCCGGCAAATCACTTGGTGTATCGCGCGATCGGAGAAAAGCCGGTCCGCCGCGACACGTTCTCTTTCTCGCAGGATGAAGTAAACGGGCTCGTGCACCACTTGCTCAAGGACCTGAAACCCTCCAAAAAATGAGGGCTGCCACACCGCTTACAGCAGCCCGAAGACCGCGACGCTATTCGGCATGCCTACGAACACTTTCCCGTTCGCGATCATAGCGGTGATGAACTTGTTCCCGCTGAACTGGTCTCGACCTCCGACAGCCTGGTTCGAGTTGTAGAGTTCCGTAGCGAGATTCGTGGCGTCGTAGGCATGCAGACCGCCGGCGACCCATTCTCCACGGCCCAGAGGATTCCATTGTTTGTGCCATTGGCGGAAATCGATGGCGTCGCCCCAGGATACGGAAACTGAATTGCCGTCGTTGACGAGGGCGCCATGGCCAGCTTGCCGGCGGTAATTGGAAACGCCTTGACCGAATCACTTACCGCGCCGTAATAGACAGTTCCATTGAAGTACGAAGGCTTCGCGTATTCTCCGCCCGCGAGCTGCCCGGAAATCTCCTGATAGATATTGTTCTGCGTCGCGCTGAACTTACCCATGTTGTCGCGATCGAGCACATAAATAATCGCGTCCTTGCCGGAACCTACGGCGAGATGTCGCGTCTTTCCGGAGGTGTCGGTTACGTCGGGAAGCAGCAGAGGACCGCCGGAGCCGAGATCTTCGTCGACATTGGATTCTGCAACGGTATTCGACGGAGTGAAGTAGTCGAGCAGCGTGAGTGGCGCGGTAAAGGAAATCTTGACGTAGCAATTACCGCAGTCACCCTGCGACGGGAATCCGCTCGTATTCAAAGTCGTGTCGAACGTTCCGTTGCCAATAATAAAGTAAATATTTCCGGCCGCGTCGGCTGCGGGCGCCGTGCCGGACATCCAGATCCCGCCATCGCTGCCGTTGGGCACCAGGTTCAGCACGCTGGTCTGCTTCAGCGTGTCGGCGCTGTACGCCATCATCCAGGAGGTATAGGCACCGGCATCGCAATGAGATCCCCACGTTGTGTAAATCGTTCCGTTAAGCTCCAGAAGCCCCGGCCTCTCGTTATATTCCCTCGGATCAAACGTCACAGTCCCAGCCGAACTGCCGGCGCCGTTGCCCGAAACGGTTGCGGTGACTGTTGTGGGGCCTCCGAAGAGCTCTTTGCCACTGGTGATATCCAGCCCATGGACGCGGTGGAAATAATTCCCGCCTGCGTCTTTGGATACCGAAACGACATAGATGGCGCCGCGTATACGATCGATAACCGGCGTGGAAGTAACCCCGATTTCCGGCGTCACCTGGCCACAGCCGCGATCATCACTAGGTATCTCGCCCGACAGTTGCGTCGAAATCTTCCACAAAGGTTTGGCCGCGGTGCCGCTGACGTTGTCGGCGTCAAAAGCGTAAACGCTTCCGTGTTCCGTGGCGACGTACAGAACATTCTTCGTGCCTGCGCCGGTTATGGAAACATTTGATAAATACAGCGGCTGCGCGTCCACTTTGCCGTCGACCATCAGCTCGCCGAGTTTCCCGAACTTGGATTGATTCACGTTGGCGGTTGTGAGTGCTGTTTCGGTCAGGTTCTGGCCAGTGCGAAGATTGTCGTAGTGATAGGTCGTGACGTCGATCGCGGACGGAGACGGAGTGGGCGTCGGGCCTGGGCCGCCTCCCGGGCCGCCGCTCGTGCTAGTGGTACCGCTACAAGCCGCCAGCGAATGAACAATGAGAAGAGCAACAACAATTGCGTAGGAGCGACCGAAATGAAGCGATCGACGCAAGCGTCTGGACTGCGGAAGCCCGGGAAGAAAGTGCAGATACCCCCCCACCCGGGTGTTTTGGGAAAAGAGGCTGCAAACGATTGAAAACAAAGGA
>WNFR01005905.1_pt1 | contig 12724 bp, 10 predicted proteins | sample 5400221 | NCBI WGS metagenome assembly WNFR01 (sample SAMN13153357, study PRJNA577476) | soil metagenome | isolation source: 40 cm soil under Madrone tree | place: USA:California | collected 2016-06-14 | reverse complement strand
CCTTGCCCACCAACGTGAGGTCCGCCCCCAGGCCCATTCCGACAAATGCCAAGACTGACAAGCCTCTGAGAAAGTATCGCCGGTACTGTACCTGATCCGACTTCCACTTACTCATCGCGGAGATGATCACCTCCGAAATATTCGAAACCAGCTGATTCGACGGCAGGACGAATAAGTCATAAGCCTTCTTGTAGAAGCCAAGCGAAAGCGAACTGAAACGCCATCCCACCAGCAGGTTGTCCACATTCCGCGTGGAGTAATTCAGGCTGAAACGTGCGAAGACATTGGTCGCAAAGCGCACCATCGCTTCGGTGCCTTCGACCCGCCGAGGCCATGCCGGAATCCATCGGCATCGGCTCCATGCCAGAACAGAATTGGTCAAAGGCAACAAGATCGCTCCCGTGACCAGCGCCCAATATCCCCATCCCGCCCAGCCCAGCACGATGGAAATCACCACCGAAACCGTTCGCGAAACAATGTCATTCACCGACACTACCGAGAAGCACATCGCGCGTTTCAGCAGAGCGAGATGCAGCACCGACGAACTTGTAAGAAAGATGGTCGCCGACATCGCGACCGCAACATGGGCCACTCTCGGCTCGTGATAAAACTTCGCCAGCAACGACCCAGCTCCCGCGAATCCCAGTGACAGCAACAGACCGACCGACACATTTACCCAGAACAGATTGCTCGTCAGGTAGTGACTCAACTCGTCCCGTTGCAGCACCGCTTCCGTAAATCCGTTCAGCCCGACATTCAGCAGAAGCAAACTGAAAGTCGTGACCATCGTGACGAGACCATAATCGGCCGGCGTCAGCAGCCGCGCCAGCACGATCGTGGCAACCATCTGGACGGCGAAGCCCAAACCGCCGGAGAGCATCGTGACCCCTGCTCCCCGAACCGCCAGCTGCCGAACGCCACCGCTGTCCGCAACCGGCCGGAACATGCCGTTCTCGTCGAACGGTCTCAAGCTCCCTCCAGACACGGCGCCAATTCTGTTCGAGGCGCAATCGCGACCGGCTTCTGCGCGCGCACCCAAGCCCACCCACCCGGAACCGTAATAGTCGCGACCAGAAAGAAGATCCAAACCGGGTGCATGATGCGAACGGCGGATTCCGTGAAGTTGTAAGCGACCGCCACCAAAAAAAACGCCAACCGAATCCCGGCGGAGTCGGGATCGCGGCGCAACGCCCCAATCGCCGTCCGATATCCTGTCACGATCAGCACCGCCAGCAGACTCAACCCAATCCATCCGAGGTTTAAGTACACCTCGATGTACCCGTTGTGCGCCTCATTAGGATGCCACCAGTAGACGCTCCATATCTTGTCGAGACGCGGTCCCAGCCAGAAGCTCTCAAAGCCGGTTCCAATCATCGGATTCTTCGTCAGGCTGAGCACAAGATCCCAGACTGCCGTTCGGCCAGTCAGCGTTGCGTCCTTTCCCATCGTCGTCAGCAAACCGGAGCCAACTCCCAGAAACAGAGCCGAAGCCGAAACCGCGAGCATGCTGACCACCAGCGCGTGTATAACCCACGTCCTTCGACTGAACGCGGAAAAGCAAGTCGCGATCAGCAACACGCTTGCCATCAAAAAGCATGCCAGCGCAGTCATCGTCTGCCCTTTCCAAAAAAGCCACAGCACCATCGCGAGCAGCACGCTCTGCGCGATCAAAACGCCCGGCCGTCTTCGGCTCTTTTTCTCGCGAAAGTATCCGCAAAGCTGCCAGACTGCTCCCAGTCCAAAGAGAAGGCAAATTCCTCCCAGCTCGTTCTTGCTGGTCGTGACTCCGCTGTATAACGCTTCGCCGCCCTCCCCGAACATGCGTCCTACAGACGAATAATATTTACTGACCAGAATTGACCCCGGCACCAGCAGAAAGCCCACCCGCGACAGCAGCACCTTCACCGCCGCCGACGGATTCAGGTCAGTCAGGACGATCAGGACCATTGCCAGATCGCCGCAAGCCTTGATCCATCTCTTGAACGACACATCGGTGTAATCCGACCAGACCGTACTCAATCCGCAATAAAGAAAGAACACTACGAGAGGCGCGTTCGACCACAACAGTGTCCAGACCTTTCGCCCTCTCCGGATGAGCACCACCACACCCATCACAAGAAGCACCAAAAGAAATGCGCGATCGAAAGGGTTTCCATCCAGAAGCTGCTCGGCACTGTAATGCACGGTGATTCCCGAGTTCATAGCTGTATACCACTGCGATACGGTGCGCGATCCGGCAATCGCCAGCCAGATCACCGGAATCCAAAGCGCAGGCGAAGTCCGCGCCTTGGCATTCCGATTGAGCCCGAACAGCCCCAATATCCCGAGCATGAACAGGAGCGTTGCAACGGACGCCGGCATCAGCGCAGCCTCGCAAATTCCAATAAACTTTGTGCGATCATTTCTGGTCGATGAACTGACGGTGGATGAGCTCAAGCGTCAGCAGCAGGTGAATATTGTTGGTGTGATTGCGGTCGCCCTTGAGATGTCCTTCGACCATCTCCTCCACGCGCCGTCGCTGCACATACGGTCGCGAAAGAGCCTGCGCATTGAGCAGCACACCCTGAACATACTCCGCGAGCACGTCGCGGTACCACACGCGAAAGTGGCTGAATTTGTGCCAGCCCAGAAACAGTCGTTCGAGGTGCAACGCAGAGAAAGAATGATCGACCCGCGCCATCCATTGCGGCATGCCCGAGTCATAGGCATATTCCGCCTTGAACGTGAACTCCAGAAAATGCCGCCGTGCGAACGCGGAAACCGCTCCCCCATTTCCGCCCAGCCCCCGGTCGCTACGAAGCGATGCCAGCGCAGCGTCGCCATCCGCAATCAGCCGCAAACAGACGTCGCTGTTCACTGGCCCATTCTGCGCGATCGCCGGGTCGGGAGCCCGGAACACCGTGCGCACGAGATCGTTATCAAGATAAGGCGAACGCACTGAAAGCTGAGTTTGTTCCAGCGCCAGCAACCCGTTGTGATGCCATGGCGCTTGCCGGAATACTGCAAACGAAACGGGATGCCCCTGTAGCACCCGTTGATACGTGTCGCTTGCCGCGTTCACAAACGGCAGGAAATCCGTCGAGAACAACTCCGCGTCCGGCCGCACCGGCTTGAACGCCGGAACCCAGCGCAGCACTTCACTGCCATAGTTTCCCGTCATCCGTACGGGAGCAATCGTGCGTGCCAGTTCGTTCAGATACAAATCCGCCCCACGGTTGACGCGAACGCAACCATCCGAAAGATACACCGCGCGCTCGGCGTACTCTCCAAAACGCGACAGAAACTCCGTGTCCAGCGGAATCACTTCGTAAGGCTGACGGAGCGCCCGAGCCACTTCGCGCGAAACCACGACATCCTGACAATCCCGGTACGTCCCGCCAAACGTGTAACAAGGCAGCGTGTTCGGATCCGCCTTGTACCACGCAAGAATCATTCGGCTGTCGAGACCGCCGGTCAGCGATAAACCGACCCGCTCCTCGCCGTCAAAATAGCGGGGCAGGTTCCGCGCAAAAACCTGCCGCAGTTCCTCATAGTAGGCATCGGGAGCGAGGCGCTCCTGCTGCTCCCATTCCTGCGGCTGAAAATAGCTCCCTTTTTGTTCGAGCTTGCCGCCTCGAAAAATCCACGCCGACGCCGGCGGCAACACCGGAATACCTTCAAACAGCGTCCGGTTCTCGAGCACGCACCCGCACGCGACAAACTCGCCGAGTCCCTGGCTATCGATTCTCCGCAGCTCCGGCCGGACAACGAGTATCGCCTTGGCTTCAACCGCGAAATAGAACGCCTCGGCGGACTCGTGATAGTAAGTCCGATGCATTCCATAACGGTCATTGAAGAGCGTCGCCTGATCGCGCGTTGCGTCAATGAGAATTCCCTGAAACCATCCATTCAGTCCGGCGAGGAAAGTTGCGTCCTCCTCGTACAGGTGAACAAGGTATCCAGGTCCCGTTCCCTTGACGTCGTGGCCCTTCTGACGCAACCGGTCCGCCGTCCCCGGCTCGGGAAATTCCTCTCCCGAAAAAACGAGCGTGACATCTCCCCGCTCATTGCGAAATGGCATCCCTCGGGAAAAAGAATTCTTCCGCTCCACCCATCCGACATAGATTCCCGACGCCTCGTCAATCCACGTTCCTGTTTCGTAAAAAGACTCGTGGCAGACAGACTGGACCATCCGCAATAACTGCGGTTCAGCCCAGGCGCGCGGCATTTTGGTCACGAGACCAACGATTCCTGGCATGTCAGTTTGAGTTCCGAATGGAAGGAGTTCCGCGATTAAATACTGGAGCCGGCGGGAGGATTTGAACACTCCGTCTGCCGATCACGATTCGGCCGCTCTGCAATTGAGCTACACCGGCTCATTCGACGGCGCGAGAGAAAATCATACCATTTCGCGCGCGCGCCAATTCCAAGGCTGATCACGTTATGCGGGACAATTCCAATCAATCCCTGATGCAATTTCGACGAAACACAAAATGCGCCCCAGGCCGTCAAAGGCGCATAGTAGCGGGGCGCCAACATCTCCTCAAACCCATTGCGAATCTTGAATTCCAGCAAAGGATTGTCACGTTTGTTGCCGTATTGATACAGACCATAAGTCAGATACGAAACGCCCTTCGCTTCACAAAGTTCCACTGTCTTCGCAATCAGCGCATTCGCCGGCCGCTTATCGGAATGTCTCGCGTTGGGAAGACATTGCAGAATCGACGCGACCTCGCCGCGGTAGACAACCTTCACAAGTCCGATTAGTTCATCACCCAGGTAAGCGCCGATCAAGTCGCTGCGATCAAGAAACGACGAGTAGTCCTTCTTTACCTGCTCGAACGACTTGCCATAGTGATTGTTCGGTCTTCCCTGCCGCGTCGGCGAGTCATTATTCAGCGCGACGATGTCCCGCACCATGTCGTCGCTGAACTCCCGCACTGCAACCACCACCCCGCGCTTCTGCGATCGCCGTACATTCTTGCGCGTCTCCTGCGGCAACTTCTCCCACCACTGTTTGAAGTTGGAAGTCGGAGCCACCGCCCAACTTTCGAGATTCATCGGATAATTATGGCGAGGCTGGGTCGCAGGAAGTTTCTGCGCAAAGGTAAAGATATCGGCACGCAGTCCGTTCGATCTATGCTCCTTCAATTTCCGCACACACGCTTCCGGATCCTCGAGTTCGGTCGCCAGCCACTCCTCGTCATGGACGGCGGCCGTACGAATCCACCTGCCCTTCACCAAGATCGTCTTCCCGCCCATTTCCAGGGACGGAACACGAACCCACTTCCCTCGAACGCTGATATCGATACTGCCGGCCATTGTTAACTTTTCCTCGCGCTATTCAGAAACGTATTGTTGCCCAAGCGGATTGACTCCCACCGCCGCAAGAAGCCTGCCCAGGTGATACGAAAACTTGAACACGCAATTCATGAACTTCGCCTGCCCGAACACCAAAGCGACCGGGAGCGCGACTCCGTAAGCGGGCACGGCCACCGCCGATTGCAAAATTCGCCGCGCCGGGAACCCGTGATTACGCAAAGAGAACACTCCCCGGAACAATGCGCGCCGCACCAGAAAACTGCGTTTCCAGCGCGCCGGAGAAACCACTTCATACACCACTGCTTCATTGCACCACACAAACGAACGCCCCTTTTCGATCATACGTCGAAAGAAATCCTGATCCTCGCCCGACAAACATTCCGGCCGAAAAGGCGTTTCCAGTTCCGCAAAGAGTTCGCGCTTCAGCAGCACATTGCCAGTGCGGCACATTCCCCACTCCAGACGCTTCCCGGTCGGATCCTCGCGCCGCTCGTGAAATCCACCTTCCACAAGCCATCGAGGCGGAGCAGCGTCAAAATGCGGCTTGACCGGCCCAAGAACGCCATCGACCTGGTGTGCGTTAAGCGTCGCCAACAAAGTTCGCAGCCAGTCTTGCGTCGGAAATTCGTCGTCGTCGATAAAGGCGATGTAGTTCCCCTCGGCGTTTTCGACGGCCTTGTTACGCGCCCGCGCGATATTCTGCCGAGACTCCACGAAATACTTCGTCGAAATCGGCGAGTCTTTCGCAAACTCGGAAACCACCGTCTCAGCCGATCGCAGTTGATCGTTATCCACTACCACAATCGAATAGGTGAATTGACCGCCGGTATCCAGTCGAACAAGTTCGTTCAACAAGCGGCCAAGGAGTTCGGCCCGCTTGAATGTGCAAATGCAGACGGTAACGTGAGTCATTGCGGATCGACTCTGGATGACGGGCCGGGTCACCGGCAAGAGTTCAGCCATGCTCATGACTAGGATCGCACCGTCGCTGGAATCCGCTCCTGGTTCCGGCGCAGCGGATGACGCACCACATCTTTCAATCGCTCTATCTGATCGCGCTGGCGGAGCTCGATCAGTTCCTCCGGCATAGTACGTTCGACGCCGGTAAGCAGCGACCAGCCGTATCCCGCCAGCAACAGCACGCCTCCGATGACAAACGGCCTGCTCTTCATCTGGTACGCCGCCCGGAAAATTTCAAATCCCGCATGACTGCCAAGCAAGTAATCCTTTTTCCCGCGATTCCACAGACGCCGAAAAATGCCAGCGTCTTTGCCACTGCCCACATTGCGGTGGTGGAAGCACGACCTCTCGTCAAACCGCCAGGTCTGCCATCCCTTCGCCTGCGCGCTGAGAAGAGCAATCAGGTCGATCCCTCCCGAAGTGATCGGCCGGTAGCCGCCGATCTCCTCAAAACATTCGCGACGAAACATCTGGCACGCGCCCGAAACATGCGTCGGACTCATGAACTGAACATCGTGCGCCATCTTTTCTTCGCGATACGGTGTGCCGGCGACCCCGAGTTGCGGATTCGCGGCAAACTTGTCCATCAGAAACGCAAAGTACTGATCGTCGAACGTAATGTCCGCATCCAGATTGCCGACCACGTCATATTCCAGCCCTTCAAGCCGCGCACATCCCGCATTGAAAGCAGCCGCTTTCCCGGCAAAGCTGCGATCCTCTCGTTCTGGCATCCGAACAAGTTCAATCCAATCGTGTTGCGCCGCATACTTGTTCACGATCTCGTCGGTGCCGTCGGTGGCGCCGTCGCTCACGATGATCCATCGCACCGGCCGCACACTCTGCGCCACCACCGCCTGGATCGTCTGCTCGATCAATTGCGCTTCGTTCCGCGCCGGAGTAATCAGAGCGTAAGTAGGAAGGCTTGGCATTTCGGCGTTTTCTGTAGACAGCCCTGCACGAAAACAACTATCGGATTGCATGCCTGCAATGCTCATGTAAGTTTTGGGTTTGCCGGACTGAGCGCGCCGGCGACGAGGCGTGGCTCAGTCGGACAAACGATGGCCACGATGACAACGATGGTGATCGCTGAATGGAGTGGGCGGAAAAATAAAGATGCGGACAATATTCACCATCGAAGTGCTCAATTCTTTGTCTCACTTTTCAAACCTGCTCCCAGACGATCCGCCGGGAAACCACCAATTGCAACCCAGGATTTCACCAGTCCACCGAAACGCTCGGGCAGTAGCGTCGCATGCGGAAATATCATCTGCAATTCGCGGCCCGTCATGAGCCTCACTTCCGCGACCAGATCTCGCGCGCGTGCCGGATCCGAGCACGGACCGCGCCAGCCACATCTCCACCGGCGAATCATCGCGATGCGCAGGCTCAAAGGCATCCACTGCCAGCCCGGCACGTGAAAATGCGGCTCCATCGGGAACCAGAAGTTCGGAGTCTGCACCCAATACGACTTGCTGACGCGCTGAATCTCGGACGCCATCCGGCGCTGCTGCTCGAAGCTGAACAGATGCTCGATCACCGAGTTGCTGAACGCGACTTCAAAGCTGCCGTCGGCAAACTGCGCCAGATTCGTCGCGTCTCCCGCCAGCGGAATAATATTTTCGTGCTGCTGTTCTTCCGCTTCGAGATTGAGACTGAAAATCTGTACATCCGTACGGTCTGCCCACCCGCGATTTTCCCAAAACTGGTTCGTTCCTCCCACATCGAGAATTCGTAAAGGACGCGGCAGAGTAGCCACCAATGCCTCGAAGCGCTGAAAGCGCCGGCTGCGAAACCGGTTGGAAAAGGAATCGGGGTTCTTGCCCTCGGCCAATTGCCGAATCGATGGGATCGAAAGTTCCATTATTCAGGACACCTCAAATAAATGGGTTGTAAGAATTGGAATCTGAGATGGGACAGGACTATCCAATATGTCTGTAAAACCTCTGGCCAACGAAGGAGAGCGCTTGCGGCGGCAAGTTTGACAGCAATGACTTTGCGATTCTCGACTTCCATCTGGCCGCGGATAAGTCAAACACATGCGCCGCTTGGCCTGAGAGGCTATATCTCGAGTACGTCACTACCGATTGGGTCGCTCCCCAGCGGCTCTTGAATGTGATGAGCCCCTGCTGATCCGCATCGGTTCGGCCCAGATCGAAGCGTCGCAACCTGCAAGCCTTCGCGTCTTCAATCGCCTTCCAGTACAGCAAGTGCATGCTGCCCATATTGTGGAAACGGGCATCCGAGCAGCCGTACTTATAAACCAGAGTGTCCTTGTGGCGAAGGGTGATCATGGAGGCGACCGGACTGCCCTGGCGGTATGCCACTCGAATCTTCAGCGCGCCACCGAACGACTCCACCAGATTTGCAAACCACATGCGCGGAGGCGGCGGCAGCTTGTGTCTCTTTCGGGTCACGACGAAGAGCCGATAGAACTGATCGAGTAGTTCAACCGAAGCGCCTTCCGCGTACGTCAGGCCTTCGCGCTCCGCCCGACGGATCTTTCTCTGCGTTGAACTCTTGTGACAATTCAGAAATAAGGTATCGACATCAGGATCCAAATTCAGTTGATGAAACGTATACGGTACAGCAGTGTGATAGAGCGTCGTGGCAATTGCAAACGGCGTCAGAGGACGCAGTTCCATATAACGCCATCGCTCGCTGCGGCATTCCTGCTCGAGCGCCGCGGTCAAAACCTCCAGATCGTCTTCCTTTTCCAACAACGGCTCGCAGTGATCCGAGAAAGGCAGCGAAACCAGTCGGCGGCCGGTCAGCCAACTCTCCACGCGGCAAAAAACCATGGCGTTCTGTAAGTCCTGGCCCGCGTGGGTGGTGGTAAACGCAACCGGTTCGTACCCATATGTTCGGGAAAGTACGCGCAGCCATGCCGAAGAATGAAATACGGACGCTCGCGGATGCGCTTCGACGAACGAATCCCAACGCGGGTCATTCAGTGGCTGGATGCATTTCGCCCGTCTGGGGTCCGTCTTCGTCTGCAGCGCTTCGGACATCTGCCGCCGAGCCGTCGATGCCGGATACAGAGCGACCTCGCCCCGCCCGTCCATCAATCCTCGTCCCGGTGGATTCGAATGCGTGAACACTACGATTTCACCTGCACGATCGTTTCCAGAGACTCGGTTGCGGCCTCATCATCCACCCGCTCCACCGGCACGTAAGGTCGTGGCTCGTCTATCCCAAGCCGGCAGAGAATGGTTGCTACAATCGACTGCAGCGCCGGTCGCGCACGATGATCCGGCTGGCTCGGACGAGTCCAGCGCACCAGCTTGATCTTCGTTTGTACGTCGCGAACACTCTCCAGCAGCACGAGACGGCCTTGCTGAACCAGATAGCGATCGACAGCTCCGATCTTTCCACGAAAAATGCTGTACACAGGTACGCCCAGCGCGGCGGCTTCGCGATTCATCGTGCCTCCGCCGCTTACGACCAAGTCCGAAAACCAGATCAGATTGAGTCCATTCACCGGCGACGACGGAATCACCATCCGGCCCGAGGCGATCAGTTCGCTCCATTGCGACCGGAGTTGCTGCCCTTGCCTCGCATTGCGCGGCAGAGTGACGACGCGGACATTCGGGTAAGAAGCCAGAAGGCGCACCGTTTCCACGAATAGCACTTCGCTTTCCGGATTGTGGTAATGCGCCTCGGTAGCCGGAGGCCGCAAGGTCACAATCATCTCCTCCGCGGAAATTTCCAGTTCGGCAAGAATCGAAGGATCAGGCTGAAAGCTTGGAACGTAGACATCTTCCTTCAACCCCGGATACCGCAACACCCGACCCACTTTCTTGCTCATCACGCCATCCGGAATCACGTCCGGCATCAGCACCCAGTCCGCTTCTAGAAACCACGTCTTAGTAGAAAACTCGTAGTCGTGCATCATCAGCGTCGGAATTCCCAGCGCCTTTCCAACCAACATTTGCGCGCGCGCGCCGTGCGAAACCGCCAGATGCGGACGTGCCTCAGTCACTACCGGAAACAACTCAACTGCACGCACGCAGTTCGAAACGACTTTAAGAATCTTGTTTTTGCCGTAATGCCCCCCGACAACTTTGCAGCGCAGATCGAAGAACTCCAAAAGTTCGCATACCTGATACATGTTGCGAGCGGTCAGCAGCAATTCAATATCGTGCTTCTCCAGCTCCCTAATGATGGGCAGGAAGAATGGCACGTGCGGTGAGTTGTCGATGTCGATCCAGACCTTCTTTCTTTCTCCTGCAGATTTTTCCCGCGCTTCTGGATTCCGTTCCGCTTCGCGCCCTCGGACCAGCACAGTGTGCTGCTTCTCGTCCTCAGCTGTGATCGTCATACCTCGATTGGTCTGGCTATTCACGCTCATATTTTTCGGATGTCGTCGGGCGACCGTGGCGCTTTCCGCTCACGTATTCCCGGAAGAAATCTGGATAGTGGTGATCGCACTCGGAAGGACGACGAACAGACCCAGCCTAATATGCGTCGCCGCCAAATAGAACGGCTTTCGGTGTCTGCATCAGGATTTGAAGGTCGAGCCACAAAGACCAGTTACGTACATACTGCAAGTCCAAGCGAACCATGTCGTCAAAGCGCACCCGGCTCCGCCCTCGAACCTGCCACAAACCCGTCACTCCCGGCTTTACTTCCAGAACGCGTCGGCGATGCCACAGGTCATATTCCTGACACTCGTAAGCAAGCGGCGGACGCGGGCCTACCAGTGACATATCTCCGCGCAACACATTGAGAAATTGAGGAAGTTCATCCAGGCTCGTCCGCCGGAGAAAACGCCCCACCTTGGTGATGCGCGGGTCGTTGGTCATCTTGTAGACCGGCTCGCCTCCATCTTCGCTCTTTCCGTCGTGATCGCCGTTGATCACGCGCTTCATGAACTCAGCATGGATCTGGTGGTCATTGTTCACATACATCGAGCGAAATTTCAAAAAGGTAAATTCTTTCCCGAATTGGCCAAGCCTCTCCTGCTTGAAGAACACTGGCCCGCGGGAACTCAACTTCACGAGCGCTGCCACAATCAGAAATAGAGGCGCAAACAGGACGAGCGCAGCCGCGCTGGCCACAATGTCCATCACTCGCTTGGTGGTACGAACAATCTTCTCCGATTTGTGGCGTCGAGCCAGATCCGGATACAGAGTGGGATTGCCCTGCACTGTCTCCTGATCCCATTCTTCGGGAAACACATGCATGGAAATGCTGATCTGGCTGAAGCTCTCCACCGACAAGTTGTTCCGCAGCGTCTCACTGACCCGGGACATCATGGTCGTGAGGATCGATCCGCGATCGCCGCTGCCAATTTCCGTGAACATCACCCCGACGATGCAGCGATCCTTGTACCAGCCTGTGACGTCGGTCTCCCGCGTAGAGAGCGACAAGGCAGACAGGAGATTCGTCAGCACCCGCCCAGTTTTGTCCGAAGGTAGAAAATTCCCTGCATCCAGCAGCATGAGCACAAACGGTTTTCGCGAACGCTCGGTGCGCTTCCTCTCCAGCGCAATCATGCGGTGAAAGGAGTCTTCATCCAGGACGATGTTGCCCTGGGACGAAGCGGATCGAGTCGCGGGTGGCGCATCAGGCAGAGCGGTTCTATGTACGTTCAAGACTTTCTCCTTGGGACCAGTTGCGCTCTTGTCCAGAGACGAAATAACGAGGGGATCGTGGCCAGAATTACTCATGAGTTGTTCACTTCGCTTTCGGGAGAGAAAATCTACTTCCAAACTTAGAGCTTCTGAGGTTTCGTAGTTACTGATCTTTGGTTCAATCGTTCGTTCTTTGGGACGCGTTCCATTGGCGATTGACCGTGCTTTGCACCGCAATGCCACTTACCGAGGTTTCGGGGATGACAATCCCGTGCGTTGCCAGCGCCGGAATTTCGGCGCCCGACGCCTCTGGCAGAAGTTGGAGCGTGATGCCCAATTCTTCGAACTGCTGCGGACTCAAGTCGTTTCGCAGGACGTTGCGCACACGCATCAGCATGGTTCGAGGAATCGCGCTCTCGCGATCCAGGTTGATTTCCATGAACAGCACGCCCGTCTCTACCGGAAGATGCGCCTTGAGTTTTAGAAGCATGAGCAGAAACGACTGCCGCGACCGTTGCCCACGTTTGTGCTGGAGCGCCAGCATCCGTTGAAACGCTTGTTCCGCAAGAATTCCTCGGGCCGCACCCCCATTCCGGCGAGGACGCAAATCCAAAGAACGCGACGCTGGCGGCTTCAAACCCAAAGCCAAATCTCCTGATGTCAGACACGAATGCCAAATGGCATACGCCGACTGAAACATATCCAGCTTGAATTAGGGGAAACCTGCGGGGGAAATGCCTAATTACTGATCGCAGCTATTCTGACGGGGACTCAGAACTGTGCGATTGTACTGCGTCCTTCCCATAACGGGAATAGTAATATTTGTGCTCGCGGCTGCTGCAACTGTTCACAACCACGCCCAATAAGGTTGCGCGGTCCAAAGTGTCGAC
>WNFR01005729.1_pt1 | contig 12725 bp, 11 predicted proteins | sample 5400221 | NCBI WGS metagenome assembly WNFR01 (sample SAMN13153357, study PRJNA577476) | soil metagenome | isolation source: 40 cm soil under Madrone tree | place: USA:California | collected 2016-06-14 | reverse complement strand
TTTTCATCACCTCGAAGCCGGTGGATGCTTTCGTGAAGGGCCGCTGGGAGTCCGGCTTCAAGTTCCTGCCGGTCCCCTATGACAGCAAATTCGAGGACTATTATCTTCCAGCCGCTCTCGACGCGACCGACTATCCCAATCTGATCAAACAGGGCGAACGCGTGACCACGATTGCCGTGCCGACCGCGCTGGTCGCCTTCAACTGGCCGGCCAAATCGAACCGCTTTGAGCGCGTCGCGCGCTTCATCGACCGTCTGTTCTCGCGGATCGAAAAGTTGCAGGGACCCGGCTTCGACGCGAAGTGGAAATCGATCAATCTGGGGGCCACCGTTCCTGGTCTTGCGCGCTTCCCTGCGGCGCAGGCGTGGCTTGATCGCCAGCCGCGCGCAACGCAAGCATCGCAATGAAACGCGCGGCCATCCCGTTCGCGGTTGCAATCACCGTCACGAGCGGGATTGCCTTGGCGCAAGGGATAGACGACCCAACGGCGCAGCTTCGCGCCTGCTCCGTGATCGAGCGCGCCGAACGGCTCGATTGCCTGGACAAGGTGTCGCGCAGCATCCCGCCTGAGCGTCGCCAGGCGCGCGAAACAGACAGTTGGATTGTCAGCGAAACAACGTCGCCCGTGGACTATTCGCCGATCGCCGCCGCCACGACGTTCTCGCGCGACGGTCCGAGCGAATCCGCGATGAGGCTCTCAATTCGCTGCCGCGGCGGACGGACCGAACTGGTGGTCGTGGGACCCGGCATCTCCGGCCGTAGCGACGATTATGCGATTTCCTATCGCATCAACGATGGTCAACCGCCGCAGATCGCGGCAGCCGTGCCGGCGTCCGGAGCTGGTGTCGCGTTTGCGGGTGACATTGTTCGCTTGTTGCAGTCGCTTCCAGACGGTGGAAGCCTCCGCATCCACCTTGCACCCCGGGCTGGAACCGCCTTGGCCGGAATGTTCTCGCTGGCCGGGCTGGAGACGGTGCGTGCCAAGCTGGCCGCAGCGTGCAAATGGCCACATGCGATCGCGAAACCCAACGACTGATGCTGTCCGATAAAGTTTTGTCGATAGGAGAGGCAGCGCCCGAGACCTACGAAGCGCGTGCTGTGATCGTGGCGCGGAAAACCGCATCGAAGTCGAGCTTTTTCTGGCGTCGTTCCCATTCTACATCGGCATTTCCGCGGGCGCGGCGCCGCTGTTTCGCCGGCGCCCTGATGAGAAATTCGATCGGGGCTCCGAGAATCAGGCTTTCCCGGTGGAGCGTCACGGCGTCGAGACGCTGACCTGCCACCGATGCCCGGCGTTTTCCGCGACGATCCTGCGCCCGTGATCCGCAACGCGGACGACGAGTGCGAGATGGTGTTGATGCGGTGGGGTATGCCGCCACTGCGCGTCGAGCTGCGGTCCTGATCGAAAAGGGGCCGGGGTTGTTGTCCCGGCCCGTCTCCTCGCCGGGAAGCGCTTCGATGAAAGTCGTTAGTCTGTCTCTATGAGGCGCGCGGAGCGACGCCGGCCGGGGGCGAAGGACATCCGCTTGAGCTTGTTGACGGCGCGGATGACGAAACCGAGCAAGAACGGATTGGTCTGGCGGCAGAAGGCGACCTTCTTCACATAGCCCTCGACATGCCATTTGGCGTGCGCACCCTCGCGGAAAAAGATCACGTCACCGACGCCATAGCGCTTCGGCGGCATGCCCTCGCTCTCGAGCACGATCGATCCTTCGAGGATCATGATGGTCTCGTCGAGATCGTAGTACCACTTGAACTTGCCCTCGGTGCAGGACCAGATCAGGGTCCTGGCAGTGCCGCACGCGCTGGTCGACAGCGGGTGCGAGCGGGCCTCCGGATTGCCTTCAAGAACCCAGGATGGTTCGATCGGCGACGGCTTGAGATCCACGTTGCAATGGCCGGTTTCAATAAGCGTAAGCGGCATCGGGCACCTCAAACGATTGAATAAAGTACGCGCTTCTAAAGATCCCGGTGATGCTAGTTGCTGATCTTCAATTCTTCCGGGACCCGCATAATGAGATTTTCCGCGAAGAAATAAAGAGGCCACTTTGCCGCAAGTAGTGTGGCGGCGCGCCGCACGGCTCGATCTGCCTGCGGATTTCCACACATGGGGCATCCTTTGCGGACTGCGACAAAAAGCGCGGGACCAAGGCCAAGTCCTCGCACCATTGTCGACCTCAACGCTACTCTGGATTGCGTTTGCCGAGATATCCTGGTCGACGAGGCAACCATGAGTTGCAGAAGCAAGTGGCGGATGAGCTACGATGTGCCCTATCTGGTCGGCGCAATCGGATTGATCTGCGCGAGGGATGATCGTGCATGGATAACGGTGCGCTGCAAACGGTACGCGTCTGCCATCGCGGCGGTCAGGCGGTGTTGCCGGCGTCCACCGTCAGCACCGTGCCGGTGATGTTCCGGCCGCCTTCGCCCAGGAGATACTCGACCATGGAAGCGACGTCGTTGGCCTCGGGCAGGCGGCGCAACGCGCTGCGGCCGGCGATGCGCCGGCGGTCGTCGTCGTCTAAGGACCTGGTCAATTCGGTGTCGACGAAGCCGGGGGCGATCGCATTCACGGTGATGCCGAGCTTGCCAACTTCGCGGGCCAGCGAACGGGTGAAGCCGGCGGCCGCGGCCTTGGACGCGGCATAGACGGACAGGCCGTTGTAGCCGGTCGAGGCGATGATGGAGGAGATGTTGACGATGCGCCCGGCGCCGTCGGCCATCATGTGGCGCACCACGTATTTGGTCAGAACGATCGGCGACAGCACGTTCAGACGGATCAACGCCTCGATCTCGGAATTGCGCATGATGGCCAGCAGCCCCTCGGTGCCGATCCCGGCATTGTTGACGAGGCCGTAGATCGCGCCGAAGGCGTCGCGCAGCTCCTTCACGAAGGCGGGAATCTCGTCGGTCCGGCCAAGATCGAACGCCCTGAAGTGAAGGCGGTCCGCTCCCGTTTCGCGGATGGCGTGTCCCAGCTCCTCGCTCTCGCGGCGCGCGACCGCGATCACGCTGTAGTCGCCGGATGCGGCGAGCCTGCGCGTAATCGCAAGCCCGATGCCACGGCTACCGCCGGTGACGAGGACGTTACGCATCGGCGCGCACCAGTTTCCCGGCTTCCGTGACGTCGAGCCGCTCGACGAAGCGGATCACCGCAGGCACCTTGTGCGCCGCCAGCGAGTCTTTGCACCGGCCGAGAATCTCCATGCGGATCGTCTCGTGACGAGCCGCATCGGTGCCGTCGGCGAGGACGACGTCGGCGATCACGATGGCGCCGGTGATCGGGCTCCTGCGCGACCGCGCGCGCGACATCCGCACGGACTCGTGCCGGTTGATTACGGCCTCGACCTCCTCGGGATGGACCTTCAGCCCGCCGATGTTGATGATGCCGCCGCGCCGGCCGACGAAGTGGTAGCGCTCGCCGCGCAGCTCGATCATGTCGCCGGTGTCGACGAAGCCCTCGGCATCGGCGAGCGGGGGCGCATTGGCGCCGATATAGGCGCGCGCCGTACGGTGGGAGCGGATCCGAAGTGAACCGTCGACGACCTTCATCTCGACGCCGTCGCGGTTCCGCCCGATCAGGTCGGCGGGAAAACCCTCGCGCCCGTCGTCCACCGCGAAACCGACGCCGGCCTCTGTTGAAGCATAGGCATGGCCGATCGACGCATGCGGAAACGCCCGGGCAAGGCCGTCGAGCACCGCCTGGTCGGCGATTTCACCGGACAGGCGGACATAACGCGGCGAGAAGTTCGCGGCCGCACCGCTCATCAGGAGCTTGCGCCAGTGCGACGGCGTGCCGGAGATGTGGGTGACGCCGCCTGCCCGCAGCCGTGCCACGTGGTCCGCGATGGCTTCCCCGGGCTCCGACAGCACGATCGATCCGCCGCCGATCACGGCACGCAGCAAGATCTGCAGGCCGCCGTAGCGGCGGATGTCGTAGAACGTCGCCCAGATCGCGTTCGGGTGGCGCGCAGGCCCTTCGGCGATGATCGCGCCGGCCAGCCCATCGAGCGTATGTCCGACGATCTTCGGCAGCCCGGACGTCCCTGAGGTCAGCATCAGCCACTCGGTCGCGCGTTCGGTCTTCCATCCCTCGGCCACCCGTTCGGGCAGGCCGGCGCCGACAACCAGGTACGCGCCAGCATCGCATCGGTGCAGCGACTGATCGGTGACGATGGCGTCGATCTCGGCATCCGCAAGCAGGGCCGGGATGCGATCCGGATCGATGTCGGGCGGGCACAGAAGCATGCGGCGGGCGATGCCGTCGAGCTCGATCATCGCGAGCGCGGACAGCAGCTGTCCCGATGTTGCAAGCAGCACCGAGCGGCCGGACAGCTCGCGGGATCTGCCGATCAGGCAGCTGTGCCGGAGAATGTCGGTCAGCGATACGCCGTGCCGGGCATCGGAAATCGTGCGGCCCTTCAGCTCCGGGCCGAGATATTCGCGCAGCGCGAAGATTTCAGGCGGGGACATTCTCGTATGCTCTGACGAATTCGCCGACGGTCGACGGGAAGGCGGCGTCCTCCGCGACGGTGAACGGATCAACGCCGAGATCGTCCTCCAGCCGCGCGACGAGGATTGCGAACGCCAGCGAGTCGAACCCGGTTTCGTGCAGCGACAGATCGTCCTGGAGCGGCGGAAGCGTGACCTTCTGCTCTTTAGCGATCTGCTGCATCGCCGAGAAAATCCTCGACCTTACCGACATGGGACACCTCATCTCTCAAGAAAGCGGCTTTTCGAGCCGATGCTAGAATCTGATTCCGCCCTCCACGATGCGCGCGTAGAGGGCCCGGTCGATCGGACGATAGTCGCCGGTCACCGGATCGCGCAGGAACAGCGGGTCGCCCACGACCGAGGGATCGAATCCCTCGCGGATCAGCCGCTGCTTCTTCTGCTTGAAGGTCTCGGTGGCGTCGAGCGCCCGGCATAACCTGACGAAGATCGGAAGCGCATAGACCGGGAGCCGGCGCGACAGCAGTTCCGCGAAGATCCCGAATTCGAAACCTTGGTCCACCACCAAAGCCGCCATGCCGGCGCGGCCGTCGGCGCCGGGGACGGCGACCCCGTAGGTCGAGGCGTCGAGAACGCCGGGGCAGTCCCTGATCGCGTCGTTCACCTCGCTGGTCGCGACGTTCTCGCCCTTCCAGCGGAAGGTTTCGCCGATCCGGTCGACGAAATGGAAGTAGCCCTGCTCGTCGCGCAGCATCAGATCGCCGGTCCGGAACCAGGCATCGCCTTCGGCAAATACGTCGCGCAGGATCTTCTTCTCGGTCGCGGCCGGGTCCGTGTAGCCCTCGAAAGGGCTGCCGCCCCGATCGGCGGTGCCGATGCGCCCGATCGCCTCGCCGACCTCGCCGTGGGTGCAGGCGATACAGAGCCCGTCGTCGCCGCGGACCGGGCTGCCGCGCTCCGCATCGACCTTCACGATCGAAGCGGGAAAGCGATGCGCCAGCAGCGGCGGGATACGGCCGATCGCGCCGGGTTTTCCTTCGAAGTTGAATAGCGAAAAATTACCTTCTGTCGCGGCGTAGAATTCGAGGATCTGCGGAATCGCGAACCGCTTCGCGAACGCCTCCCAGATGTCGCCGCGCAATCCGTTGCCGACGGCCAGCCGCAGCCCGTGTACGACCTCTAGCCCGGACGCCGGCGCGTTCAGAAGGTAGCGGCAGAGTTCACCGATATATTGGAAGATGGTGCAGTCGAAATACATGATGTCGTCCCAGAAGTCTTCCGCGGAGAATTTCTCCGCGATCACCACTGAACCGCCGGCGTGGAGCATGCTGCAAGGCGCGACGACACCGCCCACTGAATGATGGAGCGGAAGACAATCGTAAAGGCGGTCGTGGACGGAAGCGTCTGTCAGCCCGGCAAACCATCCGCCCCAGCTGAGGATGCGGCGATGACTGACGTTTACCGCCTTCGGCAGCCCCGTGGTGCCCGAGGTGTAGATGAGTAAGGCGCGTCCATCGATCGTGACGTCGCCGCGCTCGGCGGAGGACAGCGGGCGCGGATCCGCGGCGGCGAGCGCCGCATCCAGATCGGCGCCAGCGCTTCCGGGACCGAGTCTCCAGATTTGGGGCACGCGATCCAGGTGCGGTCGTGCGGTTTCGAACGCATCCACGCAATCGGCGGCAAGAACGACGTGGTCGGCACACGCAACGTCGATGCAATGAGCGAGGGACTGGCCGACCAGCCGGGTGTTGATCAGCGCCACCGTTCCGCCAACGCTGCTGATGCCGAGCCAGCAGGCAACGTAGTCCGGCCGGTTCGGCATCAGCAGGCAGACGGTGCAGCCGGTACGGACCCCCAGGTCCCGCGCCCAACGCGCATATTGGCTGATCCGGGCGCTGAGCTCCCCGTAGGTGAAGGATTGGCGGTCCGAGAGCAATGCGGGGCGTCCGGGCTGCCGTTTCGCCCATTCTTCCACGACGTCGGCGAATAGCCGTTGCGGCTCGGCCCCGATCCGCGAGGTCAGTTCGATGGCCTTCAGCCAGGCTTTGGCGGCGGAGGGTCTGCATCGCGCGTCGCCGCTTCCGGTCGCCCGCTGAATCACGCCTGCTTTCATGATCTGACCATGCAGATGATTTCGATCGATGTCCGCGCCGACCAGCTCCCGAGTCGATAAAGCTGCGGCGGAAGGGGGAAAGCGGCGCGCCGGACCGGGCGCGACCTTGCGATCATTGTCGATCCGGTTTCGCTCGCTTTCCGAAGACGCATGTCTGTTCAAGTCGCTTCATCCCGGTCCGGGTCCGAGCTGGTTGAGGATCATCAGCTCCATTGTCTTCACCGATTGGAAGTTCTCTGGCGTGATCTCGGGCTGGGGAAGGGTGAGATCGAACTCGGCTTCGACCTTGAGCATCAGCGCGACCATATCCATCGAGTCCAGTCCGATATCTACCAGCCGGGATTCCGGGTGGACATCCGCGATGATCGCGTTCTCCTGGAGGACGATCCTGACGACGGAAAGGACACGGTCTTGGACGCTGGCGGCAAGGTCTAGCATTTCAACTCCACTCGTCGCGATGAGGTGGCAGATCATAATCGACGCGACGATACCTGACTGCAGCTCAGGTCAGTAGTTCTACTTCGGAGGTACCTCGCAAGGGCACCCGTGCTCACTTCTGCGCCGCCGACTCCTCAAGTGCGGTTGGTTAGATTGCCACCATCGAACTCGAGCGGAATTCATGTCCACGCGGTTCGGGTCGTCCGACCATCAAATGGGAGGTTTTGGGCCATGAACGTGCAGGAAGTCCAATTCCGCAGCTTCGCCCCCGAAAGCAGCCGAGCGGCATTCTCTCCCGACCGCGCCTCGTTCCGGGAGCGGGCGGCCGCCGTCGCGGAGGCTGCGGCGACGGAGGCCGAAGCGGTCGACCGCGAGGCGCGCTTCCCGCTGAAGGCCATCGATGCGGCGCGCAAGGAGAGGCTTTTGGGTGCCCAGATCCCGATCGAGTTCGGTGGCGACGGCGCGTCGATTTCAGAGGTGGCCGACATGTGCTACGCGCTCGGCCGCGCCTGCGCCTCGGCCGGGATGATCTTCGCGATGCATCAGACCAAGATCGCGTGTCTGATCCGCCACGGCGCGGGCAGCGGCTGGCACGAAGGGCTCATGCGCCGCGTGGCGGCCGAACAGCTGCTCTTGGCGTCTTCGACCACGGAAGGCCAGAATGGCGGAAACATACGCTTCAGCTCGGCCGCGGTGGAGCGCGAGGGCGCCGAGATCTCGCTGGAGCGCGACGCGACGGTGATTTCCTACGGCGCCGAGGCGGACGGCATCGTCACCATCGCCCGCCGCGCCGACGACGCCGCCGGATCCGATCAGGTGATGTTGGCCATCACCCGGGACGACTACACGCTGGAGCAAACTCTCGCATGGGAGACGCTCGGCATGCGTGGGACCTGCAGCGCCGGCTTCAAGCTGAACTTCAAGGGCTCCGCGGAACAGATATTCCCCGTGGCATACGAAAGGATCCATGCGCAGACGATGACGCCCGTCGCGCATCTGTGCTGGTCGTCGGTCTGGGCGGGAATCGCGGCCGCGGCGGTGGACCGGGCGCAGCTCTTCATCCGCAAGGCCGCCCGCGGGTCCGGCGGCAATATGCCTCCCGGGGCGGCGCATTTCACCGCCGCCAAGATGACGCTGGCGAAACTGCGCGCCATCATCGCCGTGAACACCGAGTCCTTTGCTGCCCGTGAACGGGACGAGCGCGCGCTCTCGTCCGTCGACTTCCAGTCCTCGATCAACCTTCTCAAGGTGGAGGCCTCCGAGCTCGCGGTCGCGGCCGTCATGCACGCGATGCGCGCCTGCGGCCTGTCCGGCTACCGCAACGACACCGACGTCAGCGTCGGCCGCCACCTCCGCGACGTGCTTTCGGCTCCGATCATGATCAACAACGACCGCATCCTTGCCAGCATGGGTGCCGCCACGCTGATGAGCGCCGTCCCGGCGTCCCTGCGCGATTGATGTTTTCTCCTCGAAGGAAATGGGGCTTGATATGAACGTGGCCATGTTTGCACCTTCGGAACCCGCTTCGCCTCGGGCCGATCCGCTGGACTATCTTGCCGATGTGCTGTTCCAAAAGATGGGCTCTCCGGGGGTCTATGGCCGCACCGCGCTCTATGAAGACATCGTGGAGCGGCTTGCAGCGCTGATCACGCGGCATCGCGAAGTGGACACCGAGGTGCTGCGCTTCCCCCCCGTCATGAACCGCACGCAGCTTGAGAGGTCGGGCTATCTGAAGAGCTTTCCGAATCTGCTCGGCTGCGTCTGCGGCCTGCACGGCACGGAAAGCGAGATCGATGCGGCGGTCAGCTGCTTCGATGCCGGCGGCGACTGGACCATGTCACTTTCACCGGCCGACCTCGTGCTGTCGCCGGCCGCCTGCTATCCGGTCTATCCGATCGCGGCGAGCCGCGGTCCCGTGCCGGCTGGCGGCTGGTGCTTCGACGTGGCCGCCGATTGCTTCCGTCGCGAACCCTCGCGCCATCTCGACCGGCTGCAGTCCTTCAGGATGCGCGAATACGTCTGCATCGGCAGCCCCGACCACGTCTCGGCGTTCCGGGAGCGCTGGATGGTGCTCGCTCAGGAGATCGCGCGCGATCTCGGGCTGACCTTCAGGGTCGACTACGCCAGCGATCCGTTCTTCGGCCGGGTCGGCCAGATGATGGCGGTGAGCCAAAAGCAGCAGTCGCTGAAATTCGAGTTGCTGGTGCCTCTGCGCTCCGAGGAGCAACCGACCGCATGCATGAGCTTCAACTACCACCGCGATCACTTCGGCACCGCCTGGGACATTGCGGACGCGGCCGGTGAGCCAGCCCATACCGCTTGCGTGGCCTTCGGAATGGACCGTCTCGCCGTCGCCATGTTCCATACCCACGGCAGAGACGTCGCCAGGTGGCCGACCGCAGTGCGGGACCTGCTCGGCTTCCCGCGGAACGACCGGTAGACGGCGTGAGCATTCGAGGAACTTCGATGCGCCAAGGACATCCAGAGGTCGCCCGGGACCGAAGAGCCGAAGGGCCAGCCTCCATGAGAAGAGAGACTCTCGCTGTCCACGGCGGCTACGAAGTCGAGCCGACCACCAAGGCCGTCGCCGTGCCGATCTACCAGACGGCCTCGTACGCCTTCGACAGCGCCGACCATGGAGCCGCGCTCTTCAATCTCGAAGTGGATGGCTTCCGCTATACCCGGATCGGTAATCCAACCAATGCGGTGCTGGAGAAGCGGGTCGCCGCCCTGGAAGGAGGCATCGAGGCGATGAGCGTGGCGTGCGGCCAGGCCGCGGTGAACTATTCGGTGATCAACATCGCGGAGATGGGCACCAACATCGTCTCGGTCCCGCAGCTCTACGGCACCACGCATACGCTGTTCGCGCACATCCTGCCGAGGCAGGGCATCACGGTCCGGTTCTCGGAAGACGACCGGCCGGCGAGCATGGAAAGACTGATCGACGACGATACGCGCGCGGTGTTCTGCGAGAGCGTCGGAAATCCGGCCGGAAACGTTTGCGACATCGAAGCGATAGCCGAGGTCGCCCACAGGCACGGCGTGCCGCTGATCGTCGACAACACGGTGCCTACCCCGATCCTGCTCAGACCGATCGAATACGGCGCGGACATCGTGGTGGAGTCGCTGACGAAGTTCATGGGCGGGCACGGCACCACGCTCGGCGGAATCATCGTCGATAGCGGCAGGTTCCCATGGGCGGAGCATCGCCGGCGCTTTCCGATGATGAACGAGCCGGAGAAATCGTACCACGGGCTGGTCTTCACCGAGCGCTACGGGGCCGCCGCCTACATCGCGCGCTGCCGCGCCGTCTCCCAGAGGACCACCGGCTCCATCCTGGCACCCTTTAACGCCTTCCTGCTGCTCCAGGGCATCGAGACCGTCGCGGTGCGGATCGAGCGGCACGTCGAGAATGCCGAGAAGGTCGCGCGGTTTCTGCGCGACGACCGCCGCGTCGGTTGGGTCAACTACGCGGGCTTCCTCGATAGCCCCTATCACGCGCTGACGCAGAAGTATCTGGGCGGCCGGGCGTGTTCGTTGCTGACCTTCGGCGTGGCTGGAGGGTTCGAGGCCGGCAAGCGGTTCTACGACGCGCTGAAACTGTTCAAACGGCTGGTCAACATTGGCGACGCGAAATCGCTCGCCTGCCACCCCGCATCGACCACGCACCGGCAAATGTCGCCCGAGGAGCAGGAAAGGGCCGGCGTGCGGCCCGAGATGATCAGGCTGAGCGTCGGTATCGAGCACGTCGACGACATCATCGCCGACCTCGATCAGGCGCTCCATGCCGCAGATTGAATGCAGGTCAACCATGAAGGCATTCCGATGCCTGTCCTAATCGACATAGACTCGTACGACCACCACCTCTTCTCAAGAGCGCGGAACGGAAGCGGCGCCGCGTCACCGAGAAACCGGGAGGAGTGCCTCGATATCGGGCTCATCAACAACATGTCGGATTCCGCCTTGATGTCCACCGAGCGCCAGCTGTTCGACCTGCTCGGCGCCGCGGCCGGAGGGCTCTTGGTCAGGCTGCATTTCTACACGATGGAGACGACGCCCCGCTCGGACTGGGGGCGCGATTACGTGCGTCGATACTACCGCGGCACCGACGATCTGCTGAACACGAGCCTGGACGGAGTGATCGTGACCGGCGCCGAACCGAGAGCCGCCAGCCTGACGGAAGAACCATATTGGACCACTTTCGTCCGAATCATCGACTGGGCCAGGGAGAATACCGTGTCGTCGGTGTATTCCTGTCTGGCCGTCCATGGGGCCGTCCTGCACATGGACGGCGTGGAGCGCCAAAAGCTGCCGGCCAAATGCATCGGTGTCTTTGCTCAAACGAAGACGAGCGATCATCCCTTGATGCACGACGTTCCGGCGACCTTCAGAATACCGCATGCCCGCTGGAACGAGGTGCAGGAGAGGGCTCTCGAGAGCTGTGGATATTCCGTCCTCACCAGATCGGTGGCGACCGGCGTCGACTGCTTCGTCAAGCAGCAGAAGAAGAGCCTTTTCGTCCATTTCCAGGGCCATCCGGAATACGACACCCATACCCTGTTGGGCGAATACAGAAGGGACATGGGTCGCTTCCTCCGAGCGGAGAGCGAAGTCTGTCCGACGATACCGACAGGCTATTTCAACACGGAGGCGGAAGATCTCCTGACGGCCTTCCGGCGGAAAGCCCTTACGGACAGAAGTCCGGAGTTGTTCGCCGATTTTCCGGCCGATCAAGCGGCAAAGGATCTGAGAAACGCCTGGCATCCGGCGGCCAGGCGCTTGTACCGCAACTGGCTATTGTACATGGCGTCACAGCGAGCCGGACGCTCAAAGCCGCTAGCCTTCAACGGAAGGTACCAAACGAGGCCCGGGCGGGCCGTGGCGTAGACAACGCGGACGCCCGTCGGCGTTCCGCTGTTGATCTATACCGCACGGGGACGATGGCGGCGGGAACCTTGGCATCCAAAACGCCTCTGTCCCGTCGGACGCTTCTGCACGAACGCACCGCAAGATTCCGGGGGTTAGCTAACCAAGCCCAGCGCGTTAGGTTCAAATTGAGGAAAAATACGGTGGAACAACAACATTCCGGAAGTATCACTGTCAACGTCGCGAGCGCAAGGCAGTTTCGGATTCCTCCGGGGCCGACCGAGTCATACAATTCAGCGGAAGATCTCTTTTGCTGGATAATCGAAAATTTTGGTCTTTATGGAGACATCTACCGAGCTTCAGTTTTAGGAACCGAGGTGTACGTGATCAGTGCTCCGGAATATTGCGAGCGGATTCTCCGCTTGAATTGGCAAAATTATGCGAGAAAGGGTCAAGTCGTTAAGCGCATTGCGTTGCTGCTCGGTAACGGACTTATAGCGAGCAACGGCGAGTTCTGGGCAAACCAGCGGCGCATGATGCAGCCGGCTTTCTCCAAAAACTCGATTAGTGGCATGGTCGAGATGATTGCCAGTATTAATAACGAGCTGCTCGATAAATGGAGGCAAGCCGCCAAGCGCCACGAAGCGGTCAACGTCACGCGCGACGTCAGTTCAATGGTCCTAAAGATCACGTTGGTCGCGATTTTTGGTGACGACTACAACATGGTTGCGCCCCATTTCAATGTGCTCGCCGAAGAATCTGCGCGAAACCTTGAATTTGCCCGATCGTTCAGTCCCTTGAGAAAAATCATCCTCGAAGTCATTGCACAAAGGCGGCGAGAGAATAGAGCGGCGGC
>WNFR01005726.1_pt1 | contig 12726 bp, 9 predicted proteins | sample 5400221 | NCBI WGS metagenome assembly WNFR01 (sample SAMN13153357, study PRJNA577476) | soil metagenome | isolation source: 40 cm soil under Madrone tree | place: USA:California | collected 2016-06-14 | reverse complement strand
GCACCTCGAACGTCTTGGCCTGAGTGGCTGCGACGAACGTCGCCGAGCCGTACTCCGCGTCCACCAGGGGCCCGAGCAGCCGCCGCCGCGCCATGAAAAACAGGTCCACCGGCTTCGGGCGCGCGAGCTCGTACGCCGTGTGCGGTTTGTTTCGCTCGTCAACGACGTTGTTGTAGCGGCCCGCGACGCGATCCAGCTCGTACACAGTGCGGAAGCCGAGCAGGCTGGCCCACGGGTGCCACTTCAGGATGTGAGCATCCATGTAGAACGCGTCGCCCGCGAGCTCGTACATCGCGAGGCGGCGGTCAGGTAGAGTGATGGTGGCGCGGAAGTGCTGCGGCGAAACGGGCTCGGTGCGCACGGTGGCCGCCAAGTCCTCGAAGGTCAGCGCGCGGTAGCCCTGGAGGCCCAGCGTCAGCGTGGCCGCCAACGCGGCGAGCGCCAGCAGGAGCAGCGCCACGAGACCCCGAATCGTCCCGCCCAGCCAGCGGCGCTCGCGGCCCGCCCGCAGCGCCGTCACGCCCACGGCGCCTCCGAGCACGAGCAGGCAGACGGCGGAGACGACGAGGGTGATGGTCATGGGGGCCGTCTAACCTAGCAATTATCTTTCGGTCATGCCCGCGAGTGATTCCGGCATCCGCCTCCTCATCCCCCCGCCGTCCGATTGTGCCGACATTTTGAGCCCCGCCGCACTCCACTTGCTCGGCGCGCTGGCCCGGCGCTTCGAGCCGGAGCGCCAGCGGCTGCTGGCCCGGCGCCGCGAGCGCCAGCGGGAGCTCGATGCCGGTCGCTTGCCAGACTTCCTACCCGAGACGAAGGAGATCCGCGACGGCGACTGGACGGTCGCGCCGATTCGCCCCGACCTGACCGACCGCCGCGTCGAGATCACCGGGCCCGTGGAGCGCAAGATGATGATCAACGCCCTCAACTCCGGGGCGAACGTCTTCCTGGCCGACTTCGAGGATGCCAACGCGCCCACGTGGGAGAACAACGTGCGCGGCCAGCAGAACGTGCGCGACGCGGTGCGGCGGACCATCGTCTACACGAACCCCGAGGGGAAGCGGTACGCACTGGAGCCCAAGATCGCGACCCTGTTCGTGCGGCCCCGCGGGTGGCACCTGGTCGAGAAGCACCTCGTCGTGGACGGGCAGCCGATGTCTGCGTCGCTGTTCGATTTCGGACTCACGTTCTTCCATACCGCCGCGGCGCTGGTGGCGAGCGGCTCGGGTCCGTATTTCTATCTCCCGAAACTCGAGAGTCATCTCGAGGCGCGCCTCTGGAACGACGTCTTCCTATTCGCGCAGGACGCGCTCGCCATCCCCCGCGGCACGATCCGCGCGACGGTGTTGATCGAGACGATCCTCGCGGCCTTCGAGACGCACGAGATCCTGTGGGAGCTACGCGACCATTCGGCCGGGCTCAACTGCGGACGCTGGGACTACATCTTCAGCTACATCAAGAAACTGCGCCGCCGCCCCGAGTGCGTGCTCCCCGACCGCGCGCGCGTCACGATGGAGCAGCCGTTCCTGCGCGCCTACGCGGACCTGGTGGTCCAAACCTGTCACCGCCGCGGGATCCACGCCCTGGGCGGCATGGCGGCGCAGATTCCCATCAAACGCGACGCGGCCCTGAACGCGCAGGCGCTCGAGAAGGTCCGCCAGGACAAGCTGCGGGAGGTGCGCCAGGGGCACGACGGCACCTGGGTCGCGCACCCCGCGCTCGTCGCCATCGCGCGCGAAGTGTTCGACACGCACATGTCCGGGCCCCACCAGATCGCTCTAAAGCGGGAGGACGTGCGCGTCACCGCGCGCGATCTGCTGGCGACGCCCGCCGGGGAGATCACCGCGGACGGCCTGTACACGAATCTGAGCGTCGCGCTGCAATACCTCGCGGCGTGGCTCGATGGCATGGGCTGCGTGCCCATCAACAATTTGATGGAGGATGCCGCGACGGCCGAGATCTCCCGGGCACAGGTGTGGCAGTGGCTACACCACGGCGCGCGCTTGCAGGATGGTCGCCCCGTAACTGCCGCTCTGGTGCAACAAATTATCGCCGAATTGGTGAGCGTCCTACCTGAACGGGTGGGTGCGGCAGGCCCGAGCCCCGATAAGTTTTCGCTGGGAGGCCGGATGCTGGCCGAGCTCGCCACCGGCGCGGAGTTTGCGGAGTTCCTCACGACGGTAGCATACGACTACGTGGACTGACACCGCTCGACCCATCACGGATAGAAGCCATGGATAAGCAGCAGGTCATCAGCTCTCTGGAGCAGGCATGGAAAACGGGGAGCCGCTGGAAGGGCGTCACCCGACCCTACACGGCGGCCGACGTGTACCGCCTGCGCGGCTCGATCGATATCGAGTATTCGCTCGCCCGGTACGGCGCGGCGCGCCTATGGCAGGTGTTCCAGGATGACGATTACGTCGCCGTGCTGTCCGCGGTCACGGGCAATCAGGCGATTCAGCAGGTGCAGGCGGGGCTCAAGGCGATCTACGTGAGCGGCTGGCAGGTGGCCGCCGACGCGAATAACGCGCTCGAGATGTACCCCGACCAGAGCCTCTATCCCTCCGATTCCGTTCCCGCCCTGCTGCGTCGCCTCAACAACGCCCTCAAGCGCGCCGACGAGATCGCGCACCTGAAAGGCGACGACTCGACCTACTGGTTCGCGCCGCTCGTGGCCGACGCCGAGGCGGGGTTCGGCGGGCCGCTGCACGCGTTCGAGATCATGAAGAACATGATCGACGCCGGGGCCGCCGGGGTGCACTTCGAGGACCAGCTCGCGTCGGTGAAGAAGTGCGGTCACCTGGGCGGCAAAGTGCTGGTGCCGACCAGCGAGTTCATCACCAAGCTGGTGGCGGCGCGCCTGGCGACGGACGTGTGCGGGGTGGACACGATCCTGATCGCGCGCACCGACGCCAACAGCGCCACGCTGCTCACCAGCGACTGCGACGAGTACGATCAGCGCTTCGTCACCGGCGAGCGGACCGCCGAGGGATTCTTCCGGGTGCGGGACGGCGTAGACGCGGCCATCGCGCGGGCGCTCGCCTACGCGCCATATGCCGACCTGCTCTGGTTCGAGACCTCGAAGCCCGATCTCGGCGAAGCGACGAGGTTCGCCGCGGCGATCCATGCGAAGCACCCGGGCAAGATGCTCGCGTACAACTGCTCGCCCTCGTTCAACTGGCGCAAGCACTTGAGCGACGCCCAGATCGCCGCATTTCAGAAGGAGCTGGGCGCCCTGAACTACAAGTTCCAGTTCGTCACCCTGTCCGCGTTCCACGCGCTGAACCACAGCATGTTCGAGCTGGCGCGGGCGTACAAGGACCGGGGCATGGCCGCCTACGCCGAGCTACAGAACCGCGAGTTCGCCTCGGAGAAGGACGGCTACGCGGCGGTTCGGCACCAGGAGTTCGTGGGCGTCGGCTACTTCGACGAGATCACCCAGATCGCGACCGGCGGGCAGTCGTCCGTGACGGCAATGGAGGGCTCGACGGAGCAGCAGCAGTTTCACGAGCCCTCGCCCGAGCGCCGGAAGAAGGTCGCCGGGCGCTGAGGCGCGATGGTGCGAGGAGCATGGAGAGCCGGGCGGCGCGATGCCGACCGGCTCTCGTCGTTGACAGGTTTGGCGCCGTACCTACCTTGGTTGCCATGAAGCGCTCGACGCTGTACAGCCTAGCCGCCCTCCTGGCCGTCGCCGCGCTGTTTTTCTTCATGACCACCGCTCGGGCCAAGGTACAATGTCGTGTATGCATGGAGTTCCGCGGCCGGACCAACTGCGCCGCAGCCGCGGGGCAGACCGAGCAAGCCGCCCGGGAAGGAGCGCAAAGCACCGCGTGCGGCCCCATCGCGAGCGGCATGGACCAGCAGATTGAGTGCGGGAGATCGGCGCCGCAGCTCACGGAATGTCATGCCCGATGACGGCATTCGAGCTCTCATTGCCCCGCACCCCCGTCCCCGCCAATCTGTCGCTGACGCAGGGTGCGACCCAGTCGGGCCAGATCTTCGTGATGGAGCGCGTTCCGCACCACGATGGTCCGGAGACGGTTCTCGAGCTCCTGAACCGGCCGGAAGGCTTCTTCGCGTTCCGGCCCGCGGCAAACCACGACGTGCTGCTCATCTCGAAAGTGCAAACGGTCTCGCTCTCGGTCGATCGCCAGGCGCCGATTGCCGACCCGGCCCGGCTCTCGGCCGCGAAGATGCTCGGCGTCGAGCTGGTCCTCACGGGCGGCTCGAAGCTCGGGGGCTGGGCCAGCGCCGAGCTGCCCGAGCACCACGCGCGCCTGCTCGATTACCTTAACGCGTCCCGTGACCCGTTCTTCGCGGTGTGGACCCATGCGGCCACCCACTACGTCAACCGCGCGTACGTGCTGTACGCGCGCCCACTGAGCTAGGCCATGCCCGCGCGGATCGATCCGTTCGTCGACGTGCTGCTCCGGGAGCAGGGCGATCAGCTGTACCTCCTGCCGGACGAGCCGGTCACCATGGTGAAGGACGGCAAGCCCCGGAAAGTCAGCCGGCAGCCGCTCACCGATCAGCACATTTACGCTCTGCTCGTCGAGGTGGCGCCGTCCGAGTCGGCCAACCACATCGATCAGATGACCGAGACGGAGTTCGAGTACATCGCGGACCGCGGCATGGTCCGGGTGCGGATCGTGCCCGACATGGGGCGGCTGACGGCCATGGTGGCCCCCATCGGGAATTCCGCGGGAGCCCCGGCGGCCCAGCGGGCACCCGCCAACCAGGAAGTGCGGGCCCCCGCCGCAGCTCCACCGCGCCCTCCCAAGCCGTCCGCGATTGCCGCCGCACCCATGGTCGAGGCGTCGGGCGCGACCCCCGGCGGCACCGCCCCGCCCCAGGGCTTGCCCGCCGACTTCGCCGCGCAGTACAAGGGCGCCGAACGGGCCCTGGGGGAGCTGCTCAAAGCGCTGGTGCAGTCGGCCTCGTCGGACCTGCATTTGCGCGTGGGCGAACCGCCGGTATTCCGCACGCACGGGGAGATGAAGCGCCAAGCGACACCGCCGCTCACGTCCGACCAGCTCGAGGTCATGCTCCTGTCGGTCATGCCGGAGCGCAACCGCGGGGAATGGAAGGAGACGGGAGACTCGGACTTCGCGTACGAGATCGCCGGGCTGGCCCGCTTCCGGGTGAACGCGGCGCGCGATCGCAAGGGCCCGATGGCCGTCTTCCGCGTGATCCCGGCCAAGGTCGTGAGCGTCGAGCAGCTCGGGATCTCGAAGGAGGTGCAGCAGCTCTGCTACCTGACGAAGGGTCTCGTGCTCGTCACCGGACCGACCGGCTCGGGAAAATCCACCACCCTGTGCTCGCTGATCGACCTGATCAACCGCACCCGCACGGACCACATCATCACGATCGAGGACCCGATCGAGTTCGTGCACGAGAACAAGAAGTGCGTCATCACGCAGCGTCAGGTGGGTGTGCACACCGACAGCTTCAAGCGGGCGCTGCGATCTGCCCTACGGGAGGACCCGGACATCGTGCTGGTGGGCGAGATGCGCGACCTCGAGACCATCGCCATCGCGATCGAGACCGCCGAGACCGGCCACCTCGTGTTCGGTACGCTGCACACGACGACGGCCGCATCCACCGTCGACCGCATGATCGACCAGTTTCCGGCCGATCGCCAGTCGCAGATCCGGGTGATGCTGTCCGAGTCGCTCAAGGGCGTGATCGCGCAGACGCTGTGCAAGAAAGTGGGCGGCGGACGCGTGGCGGCGCGGGAGATCCTCCTCACCACGCCAGCCATCTCGAACCTGATCCGCGAAGGAAAGACCTTCCAGATCCCGTCGATCATCCAGACGTCGAAGCAGCTCGGCATGCTGACCCTGAACGACGCGCTGGTCGATCTGGTCGAGAAGAAGGAGATCAGCCCGGATGAGGCCTATGTGAAATCGGTCGAGAAGAGCGGGCTCGCGGCGTCACTCAAGGCCAAGGGGCACAAGCTGACCATCACGGCGTGAGCGGACGGATCACACTTATCTGAAGTTCGAGGCCATTGTTTCGAGGTATTCTTCGATTGGCACGGCGCTTCGCATCGCCATCAAGTCATTACCCGTCTTACCAATCACGGTACGGAATTTATTGCTCTCCCGGTTTGCAAGGCGCGCCACGGTCTTCACGATGTCGAGCGTGTCGTCTTTCACGCTGTCGGGAGCGGTAGCCATCATGCGCTGGACCTTCTCGGCCAGCGCGTCGTACACGGGCACGGTAATCCGAGGGTCGCTGTTCCAAACGATATTGCTCACAAAATCGTTCTGCGTGGAACCGCCCGGCTCGATCAGGCGCAAATCGATGTTCAGTGGCTTCAACTCGTAGTACAAACCCTCGGTCAATCCTTCCAAGGCGAACTTGGACATGTTGTACAAGGAACCCAGTGGTGCCGCGGTCGTAAGCCCCATGAATGAGCCTACGTTGATGAACATGCCGATGCCGTTGTTGCGAAAATGAGGTAGAAATGCCCTGATGATATTGATCGGGCCTCTGGTGTTCACCGCAAACTGCCAATCGATATCGTCTTCCTGGGCGAGCTCCAAGGCGCCAAACGTACCCATACCGGCGTTATTGATCACGACATCGATCACGCCAAAAGCCGCAATGGCCTTCTCTGTAGCGTCTCTTACCTGATCCAGGCGGGTAACATCCAACTTGAAGATCCTGATATTCGCGAGCTGCGTTAGTTCTGTTTCCTTTTCGGGCGCGCGCATGGTGGCCGCTACGTTCCAGCCCTGTTCTGCAAAGTATTTTGCGGAGGCTTTTCCCAAACCCGAACTTGTGCCTGTGATGAAAACCGTCTTAGCCATGTCGCGTTCTCCGTCTCTCGACCAGTGGGCCAGCTCTTCCCGCGCGGTTGCTCAGTAAACGCTCGGCGAAATCGAGCGGTTCCTCTGCGCGATGGGCTTCATTGGTGACATAGATCTGCGGACGAAGCAGCGGAACGTTACAGGTCAGCACGTCCACCGTGCCACGGAGGTGCCACACGAGTCGACGCGAGGAAGGGTGGCGCGAGAAAAAGCGGGTAGCGGTGCGAAAAAGGAGAGCCACCGGTCGGATTTGAACCGACGACCGCTCGATTACGAATCGAGAGCTCTACCACTGAGCTACGGTGGCGGCCCCCTAACTTAGCGGCGTGGTGCGTCACGCGGTACTCCTCAGCCCTTCGCGCGCTCCGCCCTCCAGGCTCGATTCAGTAGCCGTTCAATCCTCGGCGGCGCCACAGGTAGTAGATGACTGGGATCACGATCAGCGTCAGGACTGTGGACGTCACCATCCCGCCCACCATCGGCGCCGCAATGCGCTTCATGACACTCGCCCCTGCGCCGTGACTCCACAACGCCGGCACGAGCCCGAGCATGATCGCGAGCACCGTCATGAGCTTCGGCCGTACACGGTTCACGGCCCCGTGCTCGATCGCCGCCACGAGCTCGCCGAGCGTCGGTCGCAATCGGGCCTTCGTTGCATCCCGCCAAGCGTGATCGAGGTAAATGAGCATTACGACGCCGGTTTCCGCTGCCACGCCAGCGAGCGCGATAAATCCCACGGCGACTGCGATCGACAGGTTGTAGTCGAGCAGCCACATGATCCACACCCCGCCGACCAGGGCGAACGGCAGCGACAGCATCACGATCGCCGTTTCGGCTAGTGTGCCGAAGGTGAGATACAGGAGCAGCGCGATGATCCCGAGCGTGAGCGGGACGACGACTTGGAGCCGTGCCTTCACGCGCTGAATCGCCTCATACTGACCGCTCCAGCGCAGCCAGTAGCCGGTGGGCAACTTTACCTCGCGCGCGACGACGCCCTGAGCGTCGCGCACATAACTCCCTACATCCCGCCCGCGCACGTCGATCGACACCTGATCGTAGAGGTAGCCGCCCTCGCTCCGGATCATCGGCGGGCCGGGGCTGAACTGAATGTCGGCCACCTGCCCGAGCGGCACCTGCGGGCCGTCACTGCCGCCGACCAGGAGCCGGCTGATTGTGGTGGGGTCATCCCGGAAGTCACGGGCATAGCGGACCTGCACAGGATAGCGCTCCCGGCCCTCGACGGTCGTGGTGATCTCGTCCCCCCCGAGCGCCAGACTGATCACCTCCTGCGCGTCGCCGGTGGTGAGCCCGTAACGGGCGAGGGCATCCGCGTCCGGCCGGATATCCAAGTAGCGCCCCCCAAACGACCGCTCGGCGTAGACGCTCGCCGTGCCCGGGAGCGGCGCGAGCGCGCGCTCGATATCCTGACCGATGCGCTGGATGGCCTGAAGGTCGGGGCCGTAGATCTTGACCGCGAGGGTCGTCCGCACGCCGGTCGAGAGCATGTCCGTGCGGTTTTTGATCGGCATGGTCCAGGTGTTGACGGCGCCCGTGAGGCGGAGACGCTGATCCATCTCCGCGATCAGGCGATCCTGAGTAATCCCTGGCCGCCACTCCGATTCAGGCTTCAGGTTCACCACCGTCTCGACCATGGACATCGGCGCCCAGTCGGTGGCGGTGTTCGCCCGGCCCGCCTTACCCCACACGCTTTCGACCTCAGGGAGGGTCATCAGGATCGAGTCTTCCACATGGAGCAGTCGCCGCTGCGTAGTGAGGGACACAGCGGGCAATGTGTTGGGCATGTACATCAGCGAGCCCTCGTTCAAGGGCGGCATGAACTCGCTGCCGAGACTCGCTAACGGGAGGAGCGTCAGCAGCAGGACGCCCGCCGCGCCACCCAGCACCAGCCAGCGGGCGCCCAGCGCCCACTGGAGCACCGGCCGATAAAGCCGGATCGCCCAGCGGTTGAGCGGGTTCTCCGCCTCCGCGCGGATCTTTCCCTTCACGAACCAGCCCATGAGCGCGGGCACGAGCGTCACCGAGAGCAGCGCCGCCGCCGCCATCGCGAAGGTCTTGGTCAGCGCGAGCGGCCGAAACAGCCGCCCTTCCTGGTCCTCCAGCGTGAACACCGGTAGGAACGACAGCGTGATGATCAGGAGGGACATGAATAGTGCCGGGCCCACCTCACGGGCCGCAGCGAACACGCGCTCCCAATGCGGTCGGTCGGGCTCGTGCTCGATGTGCTTGTGGAGATTCTCCAGCATCACGATCGCGGCGTCGATCATGGCGCCGATCGCGATCGCAATCCCGCCGAGACTCATGATATTGCCGTTGATCCCAAGCCAGCGGATGACCGCGAGCGACACCAGGATGCCGAGCGGCAGCGTGGCGATCGCCACGAGGGCGCTGCGCGCGTGCAGCAGGAACACGGCGCAGACGAGCGCGACAATGACCGACTCTTCGAGCAGCGTGCGCCACAGTGTCTTGATCGACCCGTGGATCAAGTCCGAGCGGTCGTAGGTCGGCACGATCCGGACGCCGGCCGGCAGCGCGGGCGCGATCTCGGCAATGCGCTGCTTGACACCCTCGATCACGCGCAACGCGTTCTCGCCGTAGCGCATGACCACAACTCCACCCACCGCTTCGCCCTTCCCGTCCCGCTCGGCGATCCCGAGTCGCAGGTCGGGCCCGATCGTCACCCGCGCCACATCACCCACCCGCACGGGGCGCCCATCCTTCCCGACGCCGACGGCGACCTTCCCGATGTCCCCGACTCCACGGAAGTAGCCGAGCCCGCGGATCGCGTAGTCCGAGCCCGCAACTTCCACCGTGCGCGCACCGACGTCCTGGTTGGCCCCGCGCACGGCCGCGATGACCTCGCGCGCCGTTACGCCGTAGGCGAGGAGCCGGGCCGGATCGAGCAGCACCTGGTATTGGCGCACGTATCCGCCGAGACTCGCGACCTCGGCCACGCCCGCCACGGACTGCAGGGCATAGCGCACCTGGAAGTCCTGGATCGTGCGCAGCCGGTCGGGCGAGTAGCCGGGACCTTCGAGCGCGTACTGATAGACCCAGCCCACGCCGGTGGCATCTGGCCCCAGTCTGGTCTTGGCACCGGCGGGGAGCCGGCTCTGAATCGCGTTCAGGTACTCGAGCACGCGGGAGCGCGCCCAGTAGAGTTCGGTCCGGTCCTGGAAGATCACGTACACGAACGACGAGCTGAACATCGACTGCCCGCGCACGACTTTCACCTTGGGGACCGCGAGGAACGTGGTGAGCAACGGATAGGTCACCTGGTCCTCTACGACTTGGGGCGCCTGGCCCGGGTAGTCGGTGTAGACGATCACTTGCGTATCCGAGAGATCCGGGATCGCATCCACCGGCATCGTGCGCAGCAAGAACACGCCGGCCACGAGCACGAAGATCGCGCCGAGCGCCACCAGCTCGCGGCGCCGGATGGACCAGGCGATGAGTTTCTCAATCATGGCCGGCGCCCTTCATCTTTCGCAGGCATCTGCATCCCGCCCATGTTCAGCCCCATCCCCATCTGCAGCATGAGTCCTTGAATCGCCGCGGCGAGGTTCGACTCCGAGTCGAGCAGGAAGGTCGCCGAGGCCACGACTTCGTCGCCCGGCTTCAGGCCTTCGACGATCTCCACGAGCGAGTCACCCCGGAGCCCCACACGAACCTCTCGCGGCACGAACCGACCGTCGCCGCGGTTCACGAACACCAGGTCCTTCGTCCCGGTGGGGAGCACCGCCTCGAGCGGCACGCTCACACCCCGTCGGCCCGCGGTCGCGAGCGCTGCCGTCGCGTACATTCCCGGGCGCAAGGCGCCGTCGCCGTTCTCCACCGCCACGCGCGCCGTCAGCGTGCGGGTCTTCTCGTCGAGCTGCGGGTAGATGAACGTCACGCTGCCGCGAAACGTCCGTCCGGGGACCGCGTCGACGGTAATCGTCGCCGGGGTGCCGATGCGGACGGCGGCCGCGTCCTGCTCGAAGATCGCGACGTCCACCCAGAGCACTCGGGCGTCGGCAATCTGAAACAGGTTGTCCCCTGCCCTCACCGCTTGGCCTTCGATGACCATCTTCTCCGTGACTTCACCGCTCCGCGGGGCACGCAGCAGCAGCGTGCGTGTCACCGCACCGCGTGCTTCCAGACTATCGATCTGATCAGCCGGGATGTCCCACAGCGCGAGCCGGCGCCGGGCGCTCGCTGCGAGCGTGTCGTCTTTCAGCCGCCGCGCCAGCAGATACTCTTCTTGCGCACTGACAAGGTCGGGCGAATACAGCGCGAGCAGCGCCTCACCCTGCTGCACGCGCTTGCCTACGTAGTCCGCGTACAGGCGCTCCACCCAGCCACCGACTCGCGCGTTGACGTAGACTCGGTTGGGCTCGGCGTACTTCAGTATCCCAACCGCCCGCACTGACGATCGTACCGGGCGCTCGGCGGCCCGAGCAAACGTGATGCCGAGCCTCGTTGCTTGGGCCCGATCCAGCGGGACCCCCGACGTGTCGGCGCCGGCAGCTGGCATTCCAGGCATGCCAGCCATCCCCTGCATGTCCGGAGCGGGAGCCTTCTTGCATCCCGTCAGTGTCATGGCCGCGGCGAGCAGCCCGGTAATGGTCCGTTTCACGGCTGCGTCTCCCCTGCGGTCAGCTGCCGCAGCATGACGAGTTGAGCCTGGTAGTCCGCCGCGACCGCGACCGCTTCCAGCTCGGCCCGGTACCGGGCGTCTTCGACTGACAGCAGCGTCAGGAATTCGGCGCGACCGACTTGATAGCTCCGCAGTACCGATTCGACTGTTCCCCGCGCGTTGGGGAGGACGCCGTCCACGAGGAGCGCCAGACGCTGCTGTGACGCTTGGACTCGGGCAGCGGCTTGAGTGACCTCGCGACTGAGCTGGAGCTCCGCGTCGCGCAGCCCAGCCGCGGCCCCAGTGGAATCCGCCCGTGCGGCATCGGCCAGCCGATTCTGTTTGCGCCACGCCCAGATCGGGAGGCGCACGCCCACAAAGGCGGAGAAGAAGTCCGGAAACTTGAACCCGAAGGCGACAGGCCTGTACCCATAGCGCGCCGAGAGCGTAAAGTCGGGACGCGCTCCCAGCCGCTCGACCTGAATCGTACGGGTGGCCTGGTCGATCGCGGCGCGCCGGGCAGTAAGTCGCGGGTGCGTCGCGAGAGCCCGGGCCACGAGCGAGTCGGCGGGAGGCTGCGGCGCTGCCCCGGCACGTAGTGCAGCCAGGTCGATCGCGGTGACCGGGACCGAGTCTCCCGGTGCCCGGTTCCGCAGCGCATTCACGGCGGCGAGCGCGGCGATTCGGTCGCTCTCCAATACGAACTCTTCGGACCTCAGGCGATCGCGGGCCAGCTTTGCCTGGAGGGGATCGCTTTGGGGCGCGGCACCGGTGGCGTAGCGCGTCGTGCTGAGCTGGACGGCGGCTTCGAGAAGCTCCCGTTGGTGCCGCAGCGTCTCCAGCGCCGTCACCGTGTAGCCGAGGCGGGAGTAGGCGACCGCCATCGCGCTAGTAAGCTCCCGGCGGACGGTGCCTTCTTCCGCACGAGCGCCGGCCGCAGCCGCCCGCATCACTCCTGAACGAGCCCCGAGTGAGCCAGGCCACGGGATCTCCTGGCTCAGCTCCACGTCCGCCTCGGTGAAGTCGCTTTGGTTGAAGTCGAAGTGCGGCAGCACCAGGTCCATCACGCCGACCGTCAACATCGGATCTGGCAGCGAACCGGCCGGTCGGATGCGGAGCGTGGCGGCTCGGACGGCGGCTTGCCGCTGCGCTATCGTCGGGTTCTGGGCGAGCGCTTCAGCGACCAGCGATTGTAAACCTGAGTCGCCAGCGACGTGCGCTGAGTCTTGCGCGTGCGCACGACCAGCGCTCGCTATCACGAATGCGCTCGCGGTC
>WNFR01015872.1_pt1 | contig 12727 bp, 13 predicted proteins | sample 5400221 | NCBI WGS metagenome assembly WNFR01 (sample SAMN13153357, study PRJNA577476) | soil metagenome | isolation source: 40 cm soil under Madrone tree | place: USA:California | collected 2016-06-14 | reverse complement strand
TCAACTATCTCACACAGATGCTCATCTATGATAAAATTATCATGCCGAGAGGCAAATTATGGAAACGCTACGGGCCGCTGCAGGTGTATGCCCCTCCCAAGGAGTACATATTAGCGCTGAAAATCCTGGCGGGACGTGATCAAGATATTGTGGATTGCAGGATTCTCCTGCCACAAACACACATTAGAACACGCCGGCAGGCCCAACGGGTGTTAGATCGCTATATCCTACCCGACGCACAAAAGGACGAAGCTGAAACCATCGAGCACTCACTGAAAGTGCTGTTCGAATCAGAGAGTGAGCGGGAGCCATGATGCCGAAAACGATTCAAACCATGGCATGGGCGTACCAACAAATCTGTGCAGGGGAAGACTCCTGGACGGCTCTTGGGAACTTTAAGAACGCATGGTATGACTACGCCAAGCACATGCGTGCCGCCTTAGTCAGTGAACCACTGGGAAAGCCGGAACCGGCCACCGAGCATACCCGCCATTGGGGAGCCTTTTGCGCGGCCTCGGTTGAGTTCCTGTGCGACCGCTATGAGGTACCTTGCCCAGAGTGGGTCTATGAACCTTGCTATACGCTCTCCACCCCCTGGTACGGGGACAACATCATCAATCTTGCCGACGCCGTGGTGCTCCAGCATCGCATTAAAGCTACCCCAACGCCATTTGCGCGGCGGAATGTCTTTTGCGGCAACCGGCTCTTTCAGAATAAGTATGAAATGTATGAGTGGGTACAGGAAGCGCGCCTCAAAGGAATGAGCAATCCTCGCGAAATCTGGCGCTATGCCCGGCAGAAAGAAACGGCTCTTCATGGAGCATGACCTGCCTCGCCACCCCACTTTGCTTCAGGGGAAATCGGGTCTTCGTCTTTACCACCGCTGCTACCTTCTCTTTTGTTCTCGCTCTTCCTTCCCTTTCTCCTCTTTGACTTATGGGTAATCAGCAGAATCACTTTCACAAGCTGAAACTGGCTGGTGCAGGCTGGCGAGTTTGTTCGCCCGTCGTAGCTAAGCCTGTTCCCACCTGGCTAAAACCGGCATGCAATTCCTTCCAGGTCTCTTCTCCCCCCATATGGTGGACCGTCACTCCTGCCAATCTTGCCGCCAGGGGAGCATCTCCTATATATAATATCGTTACCGCGTGCCCCGATTGCTTCACGCGCGCCAGCGAATCCAGCAAAGGATCACTGACCGTACTTGTGACTACGACCACGGTCGCACCAGCCGGTAGCCGAACGCGCTCGACCTGTATCAAATCCTCAATCGAACTGCCAAAGTACGACTGGATGCGTGCCAGCACCTCCATGATACGCTTGCGCTGCTCTTCGTTGCTGGCTGGCGGCAAATGTATACGACGACGTTTCAATTGATCGGCAACGACTGCCTCCAACGCTCGTTCCTTCTCTTCTCCCTCCTGGTGGGTAGGAGGCAGCATACCCATTTCCGGCATATACATCATAGTGTTCGCGTATAAACCAACTGCAAACCCTTCATTAAGCGCCCAGTCAGCTACTGAAGCAGTTGCGCAGATCGCCAATTCCTGGAGTTCAGGACGAACGCCGTACCACGCATCAAGCTGTGAGACCACGTTGAGAAAGAGGACTAGCGTATATGTTGTAGTTGGCTGGTAAACTTTGCTCTGCAGTTGCATCATGCGAGCGGTGGCTTTCCAGTGGATGCGCCGCAAATCGTCACCATACATGTAGTCACGCACACCTATTACGCGCGAGGGGTCTTCTAACAGGCGACGCGGCGCGCGGTTGTCTCCAAATGGATGGCGAGAAGGCAGGCCAAAACGGGTTATCGGGACCACCAGTGGATAGACAAGCAGATATTGCCGGTTGGAAAGCGATTCCTGGCGATTGAGAAAGCCGAATACATCACCACTACGTACCACCGTTGGCCCAAACGTATGTACGCCTCGTGCGTTGCAAAGCACAGTGTATGGCCTTGTCACCCTCGCGGCACGCTGTCTTCGATCTCTAACCACGGCAGCGGCAAGAGCTTGGCATTCTCGACAGAGAGCGAGAGTGTTATCTCCTCGCCAAACAGGACGCGCTGCTCGCTAAACTGGCGCTGGTAGCGCAAATCTTGCAGGCAATACTTTGCCCAGGTATCCGTAGCCAGGAGCACCAGCGCTCCCAGCAGTCCCACTACCAGCAGCAAGGGCTGGCGGAGAAGCAGGCTCACAATAATAATGGCTATGCACAGGTAATACCACTGCTTCTTCATGACTCTACCGGCACGGGAACGCTATGCAGTACATCCTCTATAATTTGTTCCATCACGCGCCCATGCAGGCGCGTCTGACTGGTGGCAATCAATCGGTGAGACAGTACCGGGCGAGCGACGCGCTTGACATCGTCAGGAATAACATAGAAGCGTCCATGTATGGCCGCATATGCCTGTGAAGCGCGATAAAGAGCAAGGGTACCTCGTGGACTGACACCCAGTTCGACCCCGCTGTGATTGCGTGTTGCTCGCACCAGTTCGACAATATAGCTTTCAACGGCTGGTTCAACGCGCACCCGGCGGATCATCCTCTGCAGCACCTCCAGCTGCTCTCCGGCTAGCACCGGTTGCAGCTCCTGTAACGGTTGTTCTTCTTTGAAACGCTGCAGGATCAGTCGTTCCTCCGACTGGCTGGGATAGTCGAGGTGCAGGCGCATCAAGAAGCGGTCAAGCTGCGCTTCGGGCAAAGGGAAAGTACCTTCCAGTTCGATTGGATTTTGCGTGGCAAGCACAATAAAAGGACGCGGCAAGAGCACCGTCTCACGTTCTACGCTGATTTGCCGCTCTTCCATCGCTTCCAGCAGCGCGGATTGGGTACGTGGTGTGGCGCGATTGATCTCATCGGCAAGCACAACCTGAGCGAGCAATGGCCCCGGGCGAAACTCGAACTCGCCCTTCTTCTGATTAAAGAATGTGATGCCGGTAATATCCGAGGGCAGCAGGTCCGGCGTAAACTGAATACGTTGAAATGTGCACCCGAGCGATCTTGCCAGCGTTTTTGCCAGGGTAGTTTTGCCAATTCCCGGCACGTCTTCAAAAAGCACATGTCCTTCGCAGAGCAAGGCGGCCATCAACAGGTCGATCACTTCCTCTTTGCCCACGATCACGCGACTGGCATTCTGGCGGACAGCACGAGTCGCCTCTTGAACCCGGCGGATTTCATCGATCTGTGTCATCTAAAGCCCTTGAGAGTGGAATGTAGAGAGAAAATACTATCACCGGCACGGCAGGCGCGCTAAAACAAGCCCTTACAAATTATACGCACATAACTCGACAAATTTCTCTCCACCTATTCCACTCTTATCGTGCAAGAGGGGAGGCAACCTGCGTGTCGCCTCCCCTCTTGCATAATGCGCATACAGAAATTTATCCGCCTACCCCAAGACGTTCACCTGTACATTGGCATCTTGAGACCTTGCTTGTTGTCCATTTTGATCTATTGCAACGGCGTAAACCGTTGCCTGCACAGTTCTCTGCCTCAAGCCGTAGACAAGTACAAACCATGAAATGGTCGCATTGCCGCCGCCATCCGTCGTTGCTGGTCCCGCGGTGGCCCTGGTTGGCTGAACATTGTAGCGTATTACAAGCTGGACGGACGCACCCGGTTCGCTTGTGTTAACACCAACATTTACTGTAGTCCCATTATTTACTACGGGTGGGATGTTTGTGATCTGCACGGTCAGCGACCCATTGCCCTGCGTGGGACTTGATTGAGCTGTCGGGCTGGTAGACGGGAGCGACGGAGTTTGATACAAAGGGGGTTGGCTGCTCTGATTAGTTCCATTCCCGCCGCTAGGATTGGGAAAAGTCGGACGAAGGTCAACAGTGCCTGTCGCTTGGGGTGCGGGCGGAGGATTTTGAGAGAGTGAGGAAGCGGAAGAGTTCTGATTGCCAAAAACCGTGGCGCTGGCGAGTGATACGAACACAACCCCTGCGATCACCACCATTGCCAACGCGATGATCAGCACTTTGTATGCCGGGTCTTTGCGCCAGTAATACGTGAGCTTGGAGACTGTACCTTTGGGCGCAGGCTGTGTCCGGCGACGTATAAGTTGTTCAGGCCGTAACTGTGTGCCACTATACGCGCGCTGCTCCTCTACAGGAGGCGCTGGCAAAACCAGCTTTCCCGATTGAGGCGCTGGCCCTTGCGTATCTGGATTATTTAGCATAGACAATACCTCCTATCAGGTATCCATAGGGAACACCTCTTACTCCATGCCGTTCAGTATACTTGATTTTCTATCTCATGTGCAATTTGATGGGCCAGAAGTCAGGGCAAGTGGACCCGTCCCCGCCAGGTGATTCACGTCCTCAATCCATAAAACGCATCAATCGCTTCCATTACCACATTCACAGGTACCTGTTCCAATAGTTGTCCGTATAGCACTTTTGTGCAAGGTCCCACTGGCTCCCATACTGCCGGGTCGCTCGGCCCGAAAAGCGCTACTGTAGGCACTCCGAGCATTGCCGCCAGGTGGGTAATGCCTGAATCATTGCCGAGATAGCACCTGCAAGGCTGTAGATGTCGCGCCACCTCTAACAACGGCGCATTTGTGAGTGTCTTGAACATTTCTGGCCTGGGAGGAGTCGCAACAAGGTTGATTAAATCGCGCACGCGCTCAGTATCGGCTGGCCCGGCGAGCAAAAGGACCGGGCGATTTTGTTGCCATAAGCGCTCGATGACTGCGGCAAAATGAGTTACTGGCCAGCATTTTTGCGGCCCTCCACTCCCAGGATGAATCGCGACGTAATCACAAGCCGGGCCTTCTAAGGAAACGGAATCGGCATCAAGTGCAAAATCAATTGACTTATTGGGTAATCCAATGTAGGATGTCTCCTGTGAAGGTGCGTGGGGAGTTGTGTGGAACTGGCGGACGCATCTCCTTTTGTTCGATCCGCTTTGAGGATACTGCAAGGCCGTTTGCGCCAGGTATTCCACAACATGCACTCGCGCACCTTCGGGTGGCCGGCCCGGGGCGATGATTAATCGCCTGATGCCGTTCATCCTCAGGTTGCGCTCAACTATGCCGCCAGGATCGCGCAGCCAGCAAATGGCAAGCTCGATTTGTTGTAACAGCTCCTGTAAAGCAGGAGTACCGTTGGAGGAGAATAACTCACTCCATTGGATATCCTGGTAATCCCCTACCTCGTCTGCAACCCCAAAAGCCAACGCCAGCGGCAACACCTGCGCATTACTCACTAATGTGATATGTGCACCGGTATAGTGTTCTCTCAGCGCCTTCAAGACAGGAAACGAGAGCAAAGCATCTCCGATTGCACCTGGCCGGATAATAAGAATATGCAATTGCATCTCCTTATTTTCGTCCTAACGATAACACTTCAATCACAAGAACAATGCCCAGGCTCACGATTGCTGTAAAAATGTTCCAGCTATGCAGAACGCGTAAAAGCAGGTTGAACACAATCCATAGTGCCAGTAACGCGCCCTGGCGTAGCGCGTGTCTCATAGTCGCTCGATAGAGCCTTGAAGAAATGAAGCGCAGGCCGATGAAATACGCGAGCAAGGAAAAGGTACAGGTAAGTGCGACACTCAACAGCACAAAGAACGTGACATAGGCCAGTACCGTCTGTGGAGGCACGAAGCGGGTAAATAAGAGTAGCCCTCCCCAGGCCAGCAGTGCAAACAGCATCAACACATAGAGGGCGGTACGGTTTGTCATTTCATTAAGTCGAAGCCCCTATTGCCATTTAAAGGGGCTTCATTGCGGCGACGGCTCTCCTGGGCCTCAGGACTGAAGTACTTCTGCCACATATCCGGCGCATCCTTGCTCTCACCTCCGTGTTTGGTAATACGCTGGCGCACGCGGCAAATCACTGGCGTATTGACCGCCGCTCCGGCGATAATTACCTGTCCTTTGGAGAGTGCTGGCAGATTATCCAGCAGATCGCGGCCAACCCCTTCAATCGCGGCGGCAACGCTTTTCTGGTCAATCTCATTCACGATACGCATAATGCATTGTGTCTGGCACTGGCTGAGCACATCGGCATCGAGTTTGCCCGGGCGCTGACTGATTAAACCGACGCCGATACCAAATTTTCGCCCCTCGGCCAGCACCTGCTTGAGAATCGCCGTGGAGACTACCTCGATTCCCCCTGGCGCGAAGTGATGCGCCTCCTCCAGCAGCACAAAGACGGGATAGGGCAGGTAAAATTCACCCGAATGCACCTTCCCGCGCTCGGTCTCCATGCGCGCCTTATTCAAACGGCGCAGGAGTGTGGCGACAACGACCTGTTGATCTCGCTCATCAATCTCATTGAGCTGCAAAACGGTGCACTGTCCTGGTTTGAAAATCTCCGGCAGGTCGAGATGCTCCATATCGTCAAATGTAAAGCTGTCCACGAAGCGTTGATCGATGCGCCACGCTAAAGCATGCACGGTGCTCGAATCGTCCGCGCCTTCGCTATCTTCATCGCCTTTCTGCTTGGCAACATTTTTGATGGCGAGTTTCAGATCAGCCACACTCCAGGGGGTGCCTCGCTTGAGTTCGCCCACTTTACGTAATGCCCGGCTCAGCAGGTATTGCTGTTTCTCCGTCATCTCTGGCAAAAGATGGCGCATATCACCCATGGTCAGCGTCGAGATGCGCACTTTGACCTGTTCCGGTTTATAAACTCTCACCTGTGCTTGATACCCGCCTCTTCTACCATTGCCCTGCTCAGCAAATCGAGGAAAATTGGCGATTTGATCGAGCGTTCCGTATTCGCCGTGAGGATCGATGATCAGGACGCACGCCTTATTGTGGGCCTGCATCAGCTCTTCAACCAGCACGCTGGCAAGGTAGCTCTTACCCGCGCCCGTGCTGGCGATGATAGCAATGTGCGTACTCACAACATCTTTTACAGATAGGACTACCGGCACTGCATCCGGCGGACGTGTCAGCAGCGACCCTATAGTTGCGGAGCCAGGTTCTCCCGGGCGTTTGCGGCTGAGGATTTGCGCCAGCATCTCGTCATCTGCCAGAAAGATCCGCCTGCCCGACTGTGGCGGAATCCAGGGGTTAATGAACGAGTTGGTAGGAGCATCGTAATAGCCCATAATGGCTACATGCAGCTCAAACAGTTCGTTGGTGCGTGCATCGTAGCCGACCATGGCCGCAACCTGCGCGGGAGCTATTTCCGGCTCTGCCAGAAAAGTGTCAGGGTAGAGTCGCAGCGGTACGCGCTTAATGATGCGGCCCAACACGCGCCGTATAGGTGAGGATGGCCCTTGCGTTTGCTCTACTTCATCAGGATCAACCAGCTCGTAATAGACGTATTCACCGTTCTTGAGCACTTGCTCATCGTCACGCGAGACGAAGGTATATTCATGGGCATTTTCGCCCGGCCCTTTGGTGATACCTACAGGCTTGAAGCGTGGGGGCGCGATTGTTGAATCAGGCATACATGAAAACCTCCATCAGCCTGTAGTTTCTACCTTGAGTTTCCAGGCGAAGTTGCGTTTCACAATTGAGAGCAACGAGAGATTCTGTGGAAATAGATGTTCCAACTGGTCGATAATCCGCAGTGTGACCATCGGCAGCAGGCTATTTCTTTGCGCAATAATGTGCGGAATATAGCCCATATGCAGGTATTCTTTACGATCAGTGTCGCCTGGGTCGCTGAAGTAGTGGAAAGCCTGTACCTCCTCGTCGGTCATGGTTTCAATTTCGCTGCCCAGTTCCAGCGATAACAGCGGTACTCCATGCATGATGGAGAGTACTTCTGGTTGACCGCCGGGTATCATACGCTGCTCCATCATGCCCAGGACCATCACATAGATTAGTACGGCTTTCTCGGAGATGTAATCGGGTGAGAAGAGTTCAACCTGCGTCTCGTTCGAGAGGCGTGGCCCCAGCGAGCCAAACGCGGGATTGAGCAGGATAGTATCGTAGATTACGCCGGTGGCATAGGTTCTGGGTTCAGAACTCTTCCCAAGAGCAAAGATCACCTGCGCGTCATGGTCATCGGTCTGTTCAGAGCGAACCGCGATACGCACAAAACGGCCAAAGGCGTAATCAGCCGGGTTCGGCTCCAGTTCAACCTCGCGAGGGCCATAAATCTGACAAACGTAGTTGATGTGCGAGTCCGATTTGACGATCTTGCCGATGTACATCTCGTTCTGCCCCCTCCGCAATTAGAACAGGTTTCTGTTTTCAGGCATTATAGCATACTTATATGCTACACTGATATCAGATTCAAGGAAATATAGACAGGAGCGCCTATAACCATGCCCAATACTAACCAACCCTCCATCCTCCCCTCCTTAGACGACATGCTTCACTCCCTCTTGCTTATTGAAGAGGGCGAGCACGAATTTTCAGGCGAGGAAGAGGATGTGCAGGAGATGCGGCAACTCTTTTTCCCGATTACCCGCCATAGCATCTATCTGAACCACGCTGCGAATGGGCCGCTTCCCGGCCCGGTGGCACGTACGCTACATACATATGTCGACGATACCAGTAACTTCGGCAACATTAATTTCGCGCGCTGGACAGTGTATGAGCAAGGCGCGCATCGTCGCCTGGCCAGTTTGATTCATGTGCGCCCCGACCAGGTAGCGCTGATTGCCAGTACCGGCGACGGGCTGATGAACATCGCCAATGGACTGCGCTGGCAATCAGGCGACACCATTATCAGCGCCGAGTGCGAATTCCCCAGCAATATTTACCCCTGGCTGAATCTACAAGAGCAGGGTGTTCAAGTTCACCTGGTAGCAATGCGTGATAATCGCATCGCAGTTGAAGATGTCCTGGCGAGCATTACCGAGCGCACACGCCTCGTCAGCCTGGGCCTTGTCGAGTTTTCAACGGGCTTCCGCAGCGACATCGCTACCATTGCGCGCTACTGTCACGAGCGTGGTATCATTTGCGGCATTGATGCAATACAGGCCCTGGGCGCGTTAGATATAGACGCGCAGGAGCTCGGCATCGATTACCTGGCTGCCGCTGCCCATAAGTGGCTGCTCGGCCCACAAACAACCGGCATCCTTTACATATCGGATGCATTGCTCGCGCAGATGCATGTTCCGCGCAGAGGCTGGTTCAGCGTAGAAACGCCGTTCGATTTCTTCAATTACGAGCAGCCATTAAAGGCAGGAGCAGCCCGTTTTGAACATAGCTCGCCCAATCGACTTCCTATCGTTGGGTTAGGCGAGCGTTCTGGTATCGTGTGTTTCAACGTGCATCCAAACCGCCAGGACATCAGCCCACAGCAGCTTGTAGATGAACTCGCTTCACGCAATATACGTGTTGCAGCTCACGGCAACGTCATACGTATCTCTCCGCATTTCTACAATACTCTTGAAGAGATCGATACGTTGCTGAATGCACTTGAAGAGCTAATGAAGCAGGCTTCCACCTAGCGCCTCACTGGTCTCTACTGGGCGCGTAAATAATAGTGTGTTCCCCGCTAGGCGCCTTGTTCACGTTACCCATTTTATCGTAAACATCAAAACTCACCTGAATATGGCCGGCAGCCGCACCAAGTCGTTTGAGGCTAACGTTGCATTGAAATGTATCATCGCTGTGGTTTGGATAAACGACACAAGCGATCCTCCAGGCGCCATTCCAACTGGCGGTGAAATTCACATGATCGATCACCGGGTCACCGCGATTGGTGGGAAAAGCATGTGCAGCGAAGTGAATGATATCGTTGATTGTCTGCCCGTTCATAGGGCTAATCCAAAGTCCTCCGGGGACGATGCGTACAAGGACAGTTGTATATGAGACACGGCTAAATGTGATTCCATTAGATACCCATATAGTCACAAATTTTCCCGATAAAATGAAAGCGCCAATTAAGACGACAAGGCCCAATATGATTACTTTCCCGGTGATATGACTTCTATGCAAGAAAGACTGCAACAGCAAAGTAGCCGGCATGTACCTGGTAGGATTATGCTCACTCCTGGCGACCTGGCCAGGTTCGTTTGGTAATGCCCCGCTTTCCCTGCTAGAGGTCAAATCTGATGCCTGGTCGGGATACTGTCCATGGGCAGTATCCTTAATCAATCCCAGCTCATCTGCTTTCTTCCCAAAGAGTTCGCAGAGCTTCTGACGATGGTACGGGCTAGGAAACGTTTTACCACGTTCCCACCGGGCTACCGTCTGCGGATCGCTCTCTATCTTTTCGGCCACATAATTACGCGACCATCCGTATATTTCGCGCTGGTGTCTTAATCGCTCATTCGGAATAGCATCATGCATAGCCAGCGGCCTCCTTTCTGTATTTCTTTCCCTATCCGGCATGATGTGATGATTGCCAGCTTAAATAAACGTAGCATGCAGCAAATGATACATATAAATGCCCTGAAGTTGCCCCACCAGTGACACCTGTATGACGTTCCTCTTGATCATCTTTACAGGCATACTAGTGTTAGAGACCGCCAGGCACGGTTGGATTCCGTACGAAGAAGTGTACAGACATAGATGAGGGAGAGGAGCCACATATGTACACCTTAAAAATTCGCGTCTCTATTCAGTGTCCCGACAGACTTACAGAAATGCCTGTCAACGACCTTGAACACACTGAACTTGCGGTGGAAGATAGTATAAGCCTCCTGTTAATGGAGTTATTCGGGGGAACGATCCTTGTAGATGATGTGACCGTTCAGTACGCCAACTCAGACTACGAATGCGGCAATCATTTCCCCTATTGTGCCTGATTGGATGGGTCAGCGAGCTATCACAACAGTGCTTCCCAGCTTAGTCTCAATGGAGCTTCTGGGATATACTAGCATAGCATGATTCTAGAGCCTGGTGTGCTTCCAATCAGGTTTGTCGCACTTGTAGCGCTTTGTTACTGGCGGCATCAAAGGGAGAAGTTTGTAAGGGATCTCTTTCATTCCCGAACTGATCTCTTGATTGTGCCCTACCAGTTTTTCCAGGAGCAAGTCCTTATTGCAAAATCAATTGACCTATTGGGCAATCCAGTGTATAGTGTCTCCTGTGAAAGGGCGCGTGGAGTTGTGTGGACTGGCAGGCTCATCTCCCTTTTCTCGATCCGCTTTGAGGATACTGCAATTATGTCACAGGCCGACGTAACTACCGAACGCCCAAAACCCAGGCGCCCACTCACTCTAGGCGCGGGAGCAATCGTCGTACACGAGGGGCGCGTCCTGCTCGTGCGCAACATCCACGGATTGACCAGGGGCCGCTACCTGCTTCCGGCAGGGCGCATCAATCCCGGCGAATTACCAGACCAGGCCGCCGTGCGCGAAACGTTCGAGGAGACTTCCCTGCGCGTAGAGATCGAAGGGCTGATGGGAGTGCGTATCTGGGTATTGGATGACGGCGAGCATAACTATTTCTTCATGTTCCGTGCCAGGCTGCTCTCGCCTGCCAGCGAACTGCGTCCCAACCTGGATGAGATAGACGATGCGCGTTTCTTCACCCGGGAAGAAATGCAAGCGCTGACTGTTGAGGAAACCTGGTCGGGCGCCATTGCCATTGCTCTTAAAGCCCTCGACCCTGGCGCCAGCATGTGGCCAAACTACGCCGGGCTTTCTGATACCTCCGGCGTTGATACGCCTGAACGCTGGCGCATCTGGATGTAGTCACCCGGCCACTGGGCCGCCTTCTAAGCCCGGTTTCGTCATGTTCGCGGGATCAAGAATGCGGTCAAGCTCCTCTTCTGAAAGACTTGTCCTCTCGCGTGCCACCTCGCGTATCGTCTTGCCAGTTTTATAGGCCTCTTTCGAGATGCTGGCGGCTGCATCATAGCCGATGAAGGGAGCCAGCGCTGTGCAGATCGCCAGTCCGCGCTCGACCATTTCCGGTCCCCTCGTTGTCGCGTTGATGCCCTTGATGCACTGCTCCGTGAAGTTCCGCGAAGCCGAGGCCAGCAAGCTGATCGATTGCAGGAGGTTATAGGTGCTGACGGGCATCATCACATTGATCTCGAAATTGCCGGATTGTCCGGCTATGGTGATCGTCGTATGGTTGCCCATCACCTGGGCGCAGACCATGCACACGGACTCGGCGATTACCGGGTTGACCTTGCCGGGCATGATCGAACTGCCGGGCTGCACAGCGGGTAGATCGATCTCGCCGATGCCTGCGCGTGGGCCAGAACCAAGCCAGCGTATATCATTGGCAATTTTCATCAGGCTGACGGCCAATGTATTGAGTGCCCCGCTCGCCTCGACGATGTTATCGAGAGTGCTTTGGGCCTGGAAGTGATTGCTTGTCTCATGCACTGTAACGCCGTTCATCTCTGAAAGACGCCGGCACACCCGGCTTGCGAACTCTGGATGGGTATTGACTCCCGTGCCGACGGCCGTGCCACCCAGGGCAACCTCCGCCAGTTCGCTTTGAGCATGGCGCATGCGCGCGATTCCCCGCTCGACCTGGCCCGCGTAGCCCAGAAACTCCTGCCCAAGTCGAATGGGCGTGGCATCCTGCAGGTGGGTACGACCGGTCTTTATTACCGGCATAAACTCATCGGCCTTCTGCTCCAACGCCTGTTGTAGGCCTTGCAGAGCCGGTACCAGGTCGTACTCGATGCTGACCAGTGCAGAGAGGTGGATCGCTGTTGGAATCACGTCGTTCGATGACTGCCCAAAGTTCACATGATCGTTGGGATGTACTTTGCGGGAGCCGCGAGAGCCACCCAACAGCTCACTGGCACGATTGGCTATCACCTCGTTAGCATTCATATTCGTCGAGGTGCCGGAGCCTGTTTGAAAGATATCGAGCACAAAATGGCCGTCCA
>WNFR01009305.1_pt1 | contig 12727 bp, 7 predicted proteins | sample 5400221 | NCBI WGS metagenome assembly WNFR01 (sample SAMN13153357, study PRJNA577476) | soil metagenome | isolation source: 40 cm soil under Madrone tree | place: USA:California | collected 2016-06-14 | reverse complement strand
CGACAGGCGGCAGATTCGCAATCGAGTGGCGTCCGGCGAAGAGTTCCCGGCCCGGATCTGCCGAAACAGCTATGGCATTTCAACGGACGAACCGCTCCGGAATCTTTCGGCCGCGAAGCGGCTCTATGTCTTTAACCCGAACGCGTGGACCGAAAGTTCGGTGCGCGCAATTACGGATTCGAGAAAATGACTAATAAACTCTCTTGCCGAGTCCTGATTGCCCTTGCGCTTATCGCATCGACTTCGCTTTTGCTCAGCCAAAGTAGCCAGGCGTGCGGCCCATTCTTTAGCGACACGATTTTCGTTTATACGAAGCATCCTGATTTTCCGCTGGAGCGCTTCGCTAAAGGACAACTGGGCGTGCTGCGGCCAAGCTACGCGCGCTCTTATCTATTTGCTGCTTATCGGAACCTGACTAATGCGGCGTTCAGCGATGCCGAACAAGCGGCGCTGAAGAGTCTCTGGGAAGACCGGCTAAACAATTCCTGGGATTCCAACGACGAACCGTGGATTAAGAAGTGGCTGGACGCGCGCAGCAAAGTCCCAGGGATCAGCGCGCCGTCTCAGCTTCATGCTTACCGCAATCGGGAAAAGCCGCACGAGTACGATACTTATCTCAACTGTCAGCAGGATGCGTTTGAAAACGCGGCCGCAACATTGGCTGAGCGTATCAAGACGTTCGGCGCTGAGAGCCCGGGCGTCAAGAGCTGGGTGGGCGCACAGGATTTGGTTTTTGCCAATTGCTCCGAAGGCCGGCACATTCCCGCCGATGCTTCCGCCGAAGCCCCGGATCTGCCGCCCCTGCTCCGCGCAGACCGTGCCTACCAGATCGCGGCCGCCAACTTTTACTCCGGCAGTTTTGACGAAGCGAAGCAGCAATTTGACGCGATCGCCCGCGATGCCTCGTCGCCCTGGCGTGAGAAGGCCCGCTATCTCGCCGCCCGTTCGCTTTTGCGCAAAGGAAGTTTCGCTGAGAAAGAAGAGGAAGGCCGCCCCGCCCTGGCCGAAGCCGAAACGCGGCTCAACGCAGTTATCAAGGACCAGTCAGTCGCGTCGTCGCATCAGGCGGCGAAACGCCTTCTGAATCTCGTCCGTCTGCGCCTCCGTCCGGAAGAGATCCTTCACGAACTTGCGCACGCGATCGTTAAGAGAGACGCGACCACTGATTTCAAACGGGCCGTCTGGGATTACACCGCGCTGTTCGATAAGTTCGTGGGCGACGAAGACACCACGACCAGGCGTTCGGCTCCTGCCAGCTTGAGATCCGATGAACTGACAGATTGGCTGCTCACCTTTCAGGATCCTTCTGCGGATGCCGCGAGTCATGCGCTCGAGCGGTGGGAAAAGACGCACCAGCTGCCATGGCTGGTTGCGGCGATGACGAAGGCAACGGGACAACAGACAGGTCTCGATTCGCTATTGAGCGCCGCGGCGCGCGCGGATCACAGTTCTCCAGCTTTCCCTTCGCTCGCGTTTCATAGCGTTCGGCTGCTGATTGAAAGCAAACGCGTCGACCCCGCGCGGTCAGCGCTCGACAAGTTTCTCTCCGAAGATCGTTCGCGGCTGCCGGCCTCGGCGTTGAACCAATTAATTGGACAACGCATGATGCTGGCGCAGAATCTCGAGGAGTTTCTGCAAAGCGCGCAGCGCGCGCCGGCGGGCTTTAGCGACGACAGTGACGGCCGCGAAATTCCCGAGGACGAAAAAAACCTGGAATCGACGACGAAGGGCTCAAAGCTTTTCTTCGATCTGGATTCGGCTAACGTCTTTAACCAGGGCATGCCGGTCGCCGTCATGAAAAACGCGGCCCTAAGCAGCACGCTCGCACCTAACTTACGGCGCGGCGTGACGCAGGCCGCGTTCATGCGCGCCGCGCTGCTCGACGATCGAGAGAGCGCGATCGCGGTTGCTAAGCTTCTGGGCGAAACTTATCCAGAGACAAAGGGCTTCCTCGCTTCTTACCAAAGCGCCGCAACGCCCGAAGCCAGACGGTTTGCCGCTGCGTTTCTTTCGTTGAAGTTTCCCGGGCTGCGGCCTTACGTCACTGCGGGAATCGGCCGCACCACAGAGGTGAACGAGATCGACAGTTACCGGGACAACTACTGGTGCGCCGAGCCGCCGACATCAATGAGCAATGCGGGGTGGCAAGGTGAGGGAGAAGATAAGCCAAAGGCCGCGCCTATCGCGCCGCCGGAGTTTCTGAAGCCCTCTCATGCATTGGCTTTGCGACAGGCGTCTGCGCTGGCCGCGCTGGGCTCGGCGCCGAACTATCTCTGCCGGATCGCCATCGAATGGGCCGAAAAGAATCCAACCGACGCGCGCGCGCCGGAAGCTTTGCACCTCGCTGTGAGATCCACGCGCTATGGTTGCACGGACAAAGAGACGGGCCGCTGGTCTAAAGCCGCTTACGATCTGCTTCACCGTCGTTATCCAAATACCATGTGGGCAAAGAACACGAAATATTGGTTCAAAGGTTGAAGCGCGTGACAAACATGCACACAAACCACCTAATTAACGAAACCAGTCCGTACCTGCTTCAGCACGCGCACAATCCGGTTGATTGGTATCCGTGGGGTGACGCGGCCCTGGCTAGAGCGCGCGCCGAAAACAAGCCGATTCTGCTCAGCATCGGGTACTCGGCATGTCACTGGTGTCATGTGATGGAACACGAATCGTTCGAGAACGAAGCGACCGCCAGGCTGATGAACGAAAACTTTGTGAACATCAAAGTCGATCGCGAAGAGCGGCCGGATCTCGATCAGATTTACATGAACGCAGTGCAGATGATGACCGGACAGGGCGGCTGGCCGATGACGGTGTTCCTTACGCCCGAAGGCGTGCCCTTCTATGGCGGCACTTATTTTCCGCCCGAGGACCGCTATCACATGCCCGGCTTCCCGCGGGTGCTGCTCAGTGTCGCTGAAGCCTTCCGCTCACAAAAGGACCAGGTCGAACACACCGCGACGACCATGCTGGGCGAGTTGAGACGGGTGGGAATTGCCGAGCCGTCGCGCGAGATGATCACAACTGAACTTCTCAACTCAGCGTATCGCCGCATTGCCGCCAACTATGATCGAACCAACGGCGGCTTTGGTAGCGCGCCTAAATTTCCGCCCGCCATGGCGCTCGAGTTTTTCCTGCATATGCATCATCGCACTGGAGACACTGAAACGCTGGCGATGATCGAGCATACCTCGCGGCAGATGGCCTGGGGTGGAATCTATGATCAGCTCGGCGGCGGCTTTCATCGGTACTCGGTCGACGCACACTGGTTGATTCCGCACTTCGAAAAGATGCTGTACGACAATGCGTTGCTCTCGCGGCTCTATTTGCATCTTTACCAGGTGACCAAGGATGAGTTCTTCCGCCGCGTCGCCGAAGAGACACTTGATTACGTCGGGCGCGAGATGACCGCTGCGGGCGGTGGTTTCTATTCAACCCAGGACGCCGATTCGGAGGGTCATGAGGGGAAGTTCTTCGTCTGGTCGCGGACGGAGATCCTCGACGCTCTGGGGAAAGAGGATGGCAATCTGTTTTGCGAGTACTTCAACGCCACCGCCACCGGAAACTTTGAAGGCCGGAATATCCTGCACGTCACCGCCGCTCCCGAAGACGTCGCGACCCGCCATAAGGTTTCGCTCGCGCATCTGGAATCCGTGATCGATGCCGGCCGCAAAAAGCTTTTCGCGCTGCGCGAGGATCGTATCAAGCCCGCGCGCGACGAAAAGATTCTCACGGCGTGGAATGGGATGATGCTGGCGAGCTTCGCGGAAGCGTCGGCAATTCTTGAGCGCCCCGATTACCGCAAGATAGCGGAAGCAAACGCCGAGTTTCTGCTGACGCATGTGCGGCGAGACGGCTTGCTGCTGCGAACCTGCAAGGACGGCGAGGCAAAACTGAATGGTTATCTTGAAGACTATGCTTGCTTGATCGATGGTCTGGTTTGTCTCTACGAAGCCACTGGTGAGCTCGGCTGGTTGAATGCCAGTGTTGAGCTTTCTGACAAGATGATCGAACAGTTCTGGGACGAAGAGCAGGGCGCGTTCTTTTTCACCGGCACGAGTCACGAACAGTTGATCGTTCGCTCGAAAGACTTTCTCGATAACGCAACGCCGTCGGGAAATTCTGTCGCCGCGTTCGCCTTATTAAAGTTGAGCGCGCTTACCGGCAACGCCGAATATCGGCGCCGGGCGACCACGGTATTGCGGCTGATTGCCGATCAGGTCCGGCGTTATCCGTCGGCCTTCGGTTGGGCGCTATGCGCGCTGGATTTTTATCTTTCGGCGCCAAAAGAGATCGCCATAGTGGGCGCGGACGACCAGGCCGGAATGAACGACCTGCTGCGGGTTCTGTGGCAGAGCTATCTGCCGAATCGTGTAATTGCCTGCGCGACGAAGGCAGTGGATCAAGCGGCAGCGCTCATTCCTTTCCTCAGCGGACGCACCGATCAACGTCTGGCTACTGCCTTTGTCTGTTACGACGGGACTTGCCAAGTCCCAGCGACCCAACCCACCGATTTCGCCCTCCAACTCGGGGCCCGATCCTAGTTCCCAGCGTCTCTTCGCTATTTTCCGGCGTTTCTCCCTAAGCCAAACGAAAGAAACCCATTGACTACTTGGGGCCAGGGCCGCTATTCTTAGGACCGGCCAACAATGTTGGCGATTGTCTACTTACTACCAACGGCAGACCACCACGGTCGCTTATTCGCTTTTCTGATCGCCCCCACGCGTTTTACTCAGTCTGAGCTAGCCAAGCCCGCCGGATTACTCAATGTCAAAGATAAACTGGAAGAGCCTGCTCCTAATCACCAGCGTCGCCGTCGCCGGCACAGGATTGCTATTGCTCGGCGTTTTGTGGACTGTGCGCTTACCGATCCTTGGCTGGAGCGGCCTGCTGGCGTTCGCGGGGCTGCTAGTCCTGACTTTGGTTTCCAGTCGGTTCACGGTTCCGGTCACCAACGTCGACGGCATTAGCCAGACCCATAAATCAGTTGCCGACGCTTTCATCTTTCTTGCTGTGATGATGTACGCGCTCGCGCCTGCGAACAACCTGGGACCGCCGATCGTACTCGCAGCTCTGGTGGGTTTGGTCTCGACGGTTTACTTCGTTGAGCGCTGGCCCTCCCTGTTCGCCGTTGGCACCTCAGTAATCTCCACTTTCGCGGCTGCTTTGGCGTACCGGTCAATGGTTGTATTCCTCGCGGGTGGCGTGCTCGATGCAAACCAACGCGGACTGGTTCTTGACTTGCTTCTCTTTCCGCTCTGCGTATTCGGCTTCATTCAATATGCGCTAAGCACATTTGGCACCGTGGCCTTCAATTCATTCTTCTCAGGCAAGGCCCGGGCCGTAGTCTCGCGTGAGAGTTTGGTTTGGACGCTAATCACGCAGGTTGCGAACGTGACCGCAGCGGCCATGTTTTATGCGGCCATCCACGGCGCCGGCGTGCCATTCTTCTTTGTCGGCATTTTGATTGTGGCGTTGGTCCACCTCTTGTATCGCTTCAACGAAAAGCGCCTCAGCGAAGTGACCCGCGCCCAGGCAGAAAGAGTTCGCTATGTCGAAGAGATCGCCGATCTGCACATGAATACGATCGAGTCGCTGGCGATTGCCATTGACGCCAAAGACCAGACCACCCACGGCCACGTGCGTCGGACGCAGATCTACGCCACGGAAATGGGTAAGCGCTTGAATATCAGCGAGTCGGAGCTGCGCGCCCTGGTGGCCGGCGCTCTCTTGCACGATATCGGCAAGCTCGCCGTGCCGGAATACATTCTTAACAAGCCGGGCAAGCTCACCGAATCCGAGTTCGCCAAGATGAAGATCCATCCGACCGTCGGCGGCGATATTCTCAAGCGCGTCAACTTTCCCTATCCCGTGGAAGACATCGTTCGATACCACCACGAGAAATGGGACGGCAGTGGCTATCCGAAAGGGCTTCGGGCTGAGCAAATCCCACTGGTGGCGCGCATTATTTCGGTCGTCGACTTTTATGATGCGACCCGCTGCGATCGCCCTTACCGCAAAGGCATGAAGCGCGAGGATTCTCTGGCGTTGTTACAAAAAATGGCTGCGTCGTCATTCGACCCCAGACTTGTCGATCTGTTCACCAAGCACGTCATCGAATTCGACGCCCTGATCGACCAGCAAGACATTGGGGAGCAAGTTCCTTCCGAGAATATCGACCTCATTACTAATAACGCCCGGCCGGATGCTGGTTTGGCTTCAGACGTTCTCGGCGCCCCGGACGGCAGCACAGGATTCCGCTCGATCAGCCAGGCACAGCGGGAAGTGTTTGCACTCCACGAGATCGCGCAGACCATCGGCTCATCTTTAAACATGAATGATACGGTCACCCTCGTCTCGAACAAGTTGCGAGCGATTGTGCCGTTTGACACCTGCATAATTTTTATTGTCGACGATCGGCTTGGCAAGGCTATCGCGATTCACGTCGTTGGCGATCATGCAGAGCTTTTTGCCCGGCGCCGAATCAGCGTCGGCGACGGCATCACCGGTTGGGTGATCGCGAACGCTCGCTCAATGTGTAACTCGTCGCCGGAACTTGACCTCGCGGGGCTGCCGGAAGACATTTCACTTAATTATCGCGGTGTCCTGGTTTCGCCGCTGATCCGAGAGGACGGGGCCTTTGGAGCGATTACGCTTTACTCAAAGGGCCGCACCTCTTACACCACTGAGCATGTGCGCCTGCTGGAGTCGGTTGCGCAGCATGCAGCCTCGGCGCTGAACAACGCAATCACGTTCGAAAAGACAAAGGAAAGCGCGCTCACGGATCAGCTGACCGAGTTGCCGAACGCCCGCGGCTTCTACATGATGCTCGAGCAAAGACTGGCCGAGTGCCAACGCCTGGGTCGTGAGTCCCTGGCTTTGATCAGCATGGACGTCGATGACTTTAAGAAGATTAACGATCAGTGGGGACACGCCATCGGCGATCGCCTGCTGGCCAGCGTGGCTGGGGTCATTCGCAAAGAGTTGCGCCAGATGGACATTCTTTGCCGCTACGCGGGTGACGAATTCGTGGCAATCATGCCCATGGCCTCTCAGACTATGTCCGAAATGGTCGGAGAAAGAATTCGCCAGGCGGTTTCGGACCACAAGTTTGCCGTGAGGACGGGCAAGAATGTACAGGTTTCGATCAGCATCGGAGTTGCCTGCTTCCCGTTGAACGGCGAGACAACCGAGGAACTCCTAACCACCGCTGCGCGCAACATGCAACGCGATAAGCATACGCGCAAGAACCTTCTGAGCCTGTCAACGATGCCCACGCCGGCGGGAATTGACCACTACACCTAAGATCGGTTCCAACCAATCTTCGAGGGCGCGCCTGGCTTAAGTCTGGCGTGCTTTTCTTTTGCGGTTTTGTCCCACCACGCGTCTCGCGTATAATCGCCCGAGTTAACCGAAGCCACTGTTTATAGGCCAGCGATAAGCTGGCCGATTCATTAGGAGAGCGAAGCGTTTCTCGATGAGCAGCCAGACAACGGATCGCAGACAAAGGATGAGCGCCGGTGCGGCCGGCGTGATCGATGGCCCCAAGGACCGGACTGACAAAGCTCCCGGACCGCGAGGTCCACAATCCGAGGACCTTCAGGAAGATCGCCAAACGCTCGTTGATCTCCTTCATCAAATGTTGCTGATTCGGCGCTTCGAAGAGAAGTCTGCGGAATCCTATAGCCTCGGCAAAATCGGCGGCTTCTGTCATTTGTACATCGGCCAGGAGGCAGTTGGGGTAGGCGCAATCTCCGCGGTGCGCCGCGATGACTACGTAATCACCAGCTATCGCGAGCACGGACAAGCTCTCGCAAAGGGCATTTCTGCCGACGCCGTGATGGCGGAGCTGTTCGGTAAGTCGGGCGGCTGTTCGCGCGGCAAAGGCGGTTCGATGCACTTGTTCGACAAGAGCGTCAATTTCCTTGGCGGTCACGCGATCGTTGGCGGGCAGATCCCGTTGGCTACGGGCGTGGCCTTTGCGTCGAAATACAGAGGGACCGATCAAGTGACGCTCTGCTTCTTTGGCGAGGCGGCTGTCAACCAGGGGGCCTTTCACGAGTCGCTGAATCTGGCGCAATTGTGGAAGCTGCCCTGCATCTACATCTGCGAGAACAACAAGTACGGCATGGGAACTTCGCTGGAGCGAGCCATGTCGTCGCACAACGTGGCGGATAAAGCTGCGGCCTATGAATTGGCTTCAGAGTTTGTGGACGGAATGGACGTGATGGCGATGCGGCGCGCGACGCAGCGCGCGGTCGAGCGCGCCCGCAAGGAATCGCTGCCCACACTGCTCGAGGCGCGCACCTATCGCTACATGGGTCATTCGATGTCCGACCCCGGCAACTATCGCACGCGCGCCGAAATTGAGAAATATCAGGAGCGCGATCCGATCAAGCTTTTCACGGCTACGCTCAAGGAAAACAAAGTGCTAACTGATCGCGACCTGTCCGATATGGAAGCGGCGATCAAAGAGCAGATTGAGCAAGCTGTGCACTTTGCTGAAAAGAGTCCTGAGCCAGATCCGAAAGAGTTGTACACGAACGTTTACGCAAATCCGTGAGCTTTCTCGATTCGAGGATTGACTGATGGCAGTAATGACGATGCGCGATGCGCTGAACCAGGCCCTGCGCGAAGAGTTGGCGCGCGACGGAGACGTGTTCCTCATGGGTGAGGAAGTCGCCGAGTATCAGGGCGCGTACAAGGTCACGCGCGGATTGCTGGAGGCGTTTGGGCCGAAACGAGTCATCGACACGCCAATTACCGAGCTGGGATTCGCCGGTTTGGGTGTCGGCGCCGCGATGGCCGGCCTGCGTCCGATTGTTGAGTTTATGACGTTCAACTTTTCGATTCTGGCGACCGATCAAATTATTAACTCCGCGGCCAAGATGCTTTACATGTCGGGCGGCCAATTCAACATTCCGATCGTCTTTCGCGGACCAGGCGGCTCGGCCTATCAGGTTTCATCGCAGCATTCGCAGGCGCTCGAATCATGGTACGCGTACTGTCCCGGCCTGAAAGTCGTCATGCCTTCGACGCCCGCGGACGCGAAAGGGCTCTTGAAGAGCGCGATTCGCGATGACGACCCGGTAATCTTCATTGAGCAGGAGCGCATGTACGGAATGAAGGGCGAAGTTCCCGAGGATGAGGACTTCACGATTCCGCTCGGCGTCGCCGAGGTAAAGCGCGCGGGCACGGATGCGACGATCGTCGCGCGGTCTTTGATGGTTCCCGCGGCACTGAAAGCGGCTGCGGAACTCGAGAAAGCCGGCGTGTCGTGCGAGGTGATCGATCCGCGCACGATTCGGCCCCTGGACATCGACGCGATTGTCGCGTCAGTCAAGAAAACGAACCGCGTGGTAGTGGCCGAAGAGTCGCATCCTTTCTGCGGCGTCGGCGCCGAAATCAGCGCCGAGATCAACGAGCGCGCGTTTGATTATCTGGACGCGCCCGTGAAGCGTGTGTCGGGCGCGTACGTCCCGATGCCTTACGCAAAGAACCTCGAGCAGTTGGCGATTCCGGGCTTTGAACAAATTGTCGCAGCAGTGCGCGAAGTTAGTTATCTCGCCTAGTCAGAGGAATATCAGATGGCATCGGGGAAGGCGAAAGCGCTCCGCTGGGACAAGCCATCGCGATCATCGGCGAGGCCGACGAAGACATCGCGGCTTTGCTTAAATCAATCGAAAGTAAACCCGCGAAAACCTCAGCAGCAACCGCAGAGTCGGAACCACCGGGGGCGCTGGCGCCGGACGCTACGCCCGCCGATACGAAGCCGTCGCCGTCAACCGATGGAAAGCCATCTGCGGACGATTCTCGTGACGGCGGCCGGCAACTGATTTCGCCAATCGCGGCGCGCATGGCCGCGGAGGCGGGGATCAATCTCAAATCCGTTCAAGGTAGCGGGCCCGGCGGTCGCATCGTCAAGCGCGACATCGAAGCTGCGGCTGGCGCAAAACCAGGCCCGGCCAGGGGCGCGCCACAGTTAACGCCGATGGTCGCAGCTCAGCACAAACCGGGAACGGTTTATGGCCCGTCGTCATTCCGCGATGAACCGCTGAGCGAAATGCGGCGCACGATTGCGCGGCGCCTGGTAACTTCGCTCGGTCCCGTGCCGCATTTCTTTCTCACCAGCGAAATCGACATGGAGCGCGCCGCAGACATGCGGCGATCGATCAACGAGCTGTATCCCGACGTCAAACTCAGCATCAACGACATCGTTATCAAGATGACGGCCGCGGCTTTGATGCAACACCCCAAGGTCAACGCGTCCTTCCAGGACAAGACGGTCAGATACTACGAGCACGCTGACCTTGGGATCGCCGTGGCGACCGAGAATGGATTGATCACGCCGGTCGTGCGCTCGGCGGAGTTGAAGAGCCTGCTTGAGATCGCCGCCGAAGTTCGGGAATTAGCGACCCGCGCGCGGGCGCGCAAGCTGAAGCCGGAAGAATATACCGGCGCCAGTTTTTCGATCAGCAACCTCGGAATGTTCGGCATCGACGAATTCACCGCGGTGATTAATCCGCCGGAGGGCGCGATCCTGGCCGTCGGCGCCATGGCGCCAAAGCCGGTTGCGCACGACGGCCAAATCGTCATTCGCCAGACGATGCGCGTCACCATGTCCTGCGATCATCGTGTGATTGACGGCGCTATCGGGGCGCAGTTTTTGCAGACATTTAAGCAGATCCTGGAAAACCCGCTTTACTTGCTTCTGAGCCAGTAACAAGTTGGTTCGCTAACCTTCAATCCGAGATCGGGACGTGGCCCGATCTTTTTTGTGCCTGTTATTCCGGAATCGGTCGTGAGCAAATCAGGATACACCACCGCCAGCCGCGTTAGGCGATCAACGGCGGCGCCGCACCTCGCCCTGATCGCCGTGCAGGTAATGTTTGGCACGTGGCCCGTCGTTGGGAAGATCGTTTTACGGACCGTTCCCAGCGCCGGGCTGGTTGGTCTGCGCGTTGCCGGCGCTTCTCTGGCATTCATCATTATCGGCAGAATGACTGGCGGCGTAGGTCGAATCCAGAGAAAAGACTGGCCCGTGCTGGCCGTGTCGAGCTTGCTCGGGTTAGTTTTGAATCAGTGGCTTTATGTAAAGGGTCTATCGCTTACCACCGCAATCAACGCGACGTTGTTGTCCACGGCGATTCCGGTCTTCACCCTGTTGGTGGGAATGCTTCTGCGCACCGATCGCGCGACGCTCAGGCGCCTGGTCGGGATCGCGCTCGCCGCCGGCGGTGTCATCTACCTGATCGGACCGACGCGCAGCGAGTTTTCCTCCCTGACACGTGCGGGTGATTTGCTAATCGTGGCCAACTCTCTCTGCTATGGCGCCTACATCGCGGTGTCAAAGGATTTGGTCAAGCGCTACCGCGCGCTGACCGTCATCACCTGGATTTTCATCGCGGCTTCTGTGACCACGGTGCCGGTAGGTGTGTATAGCTTGTCGCGCGTTTCCCTGGCCGGCATTACCGTCAGCGTCTGGCTAACAATTCTCTTCATCATTTTGGTGCCCACTGTCGGCGCGTATTACCTCAACGCCTGGGCCCTGGCGCGCGTTCCGCCAAGCACCGTCGCGGTGTACATCTACCTGCAGCCGTTGATTGCGTTCGTGCTGGCGCCCCTGGTTCTGGGCGAGAGGCTTAGTTGGCGCGCCGCCATCGCGTCACTGTTTATCTTTGCCGGGGTGCTGGTCGTGACGCGTCGGGGACGGAGCCGGGCAGTGCGTGAGCTTGCCGAACATCCTGAAGCGTTCGGGCATTAGTCCGGATCAAATCAGCACAACTCGGCCGCGCACGATCGGCACTGCGCCCGGCGTCTCGCGTTAAGCGTATGGCACGAGGGACATCGCACGTACATCGCGCGCGCGAAGAAATGCGTGATCGCATAGCTTAAGGCGAGAATAGCCACCGCGACGATGACGTTCAGGATTGTACCTTTCAAGCCCTCTAGTTTTCCTTCAAGTAGCGACTATAACGCAACCCGCGCTCGTAGCCATGCCGGAACGCCGCCGCCGTGGAATCGTTTCTGTATTCGGCTTCCACATTTGCGGCCGCTTGATCGTAAGTACGGTTGCGCTGAGCCGGGCGCAACGCAGCTTCGAAACCCAACCGGTAGACCGCTTCGTCGATCTTGAAATCGCCGCCCTGCTTCGCATAGTGTTCCTGTTCGGCGTCACGCAAACCAATCCACCAGGCTTCGCGGGCTGCGTCAACCGACTCGGCTCCCGCTCGCGACAACTCACGGCGACATTGTTCTGCCAGCGAGTCGCCATCAGCCAAAGCGATTACGACCGTCCGCCCTCTTCTTAGGGCGTCTTCATAAATGTACAACTCGTCGTGCGGCAACCCCTGGGCAATGCCTTCTTCCAAAGCCTCGCCCGCGAGCGCCCCGGCGGTGGCGCCTCCGCCGCCGAACAACGCGGCTCCTATTAATCCAAACGCCAGCACCGGCCCCACGCCGGGCACCAGAATCGTCGCCGCCGCGGCTCCGACGGTCGCGCCGGCGGCAACGCCAATTGCTCCGCCGACAGTGCCGCCCATCGCGCGGCCCATGCCGGGCTGTTCGGCCTCGATTGCCGGTATCGTCGCTTCGAACCTGGCTTCCGAAGTTCCAGGCGCAAGAATACTTATGTGTCTCTCCGAAACACCGAGCGAGCGAAGAATCGCCACCCCTCGCTTCGCGTCAGTAAAGGAATTGAATACTCCTACAACAGTTGTCATGT